>Ga0233445_1000204_pt1 | contig 87998 bp, 79 predicted proteins | sample SI_124_October20_5_FD_182779 | JGI IMG/M metagenome (GOLD analysis project Ga0233445, IMG submission 182779) | Seawater microbial communities from Saanich Inlet, British Columbia, Canada - SI_124_October2016_100_MG | ecosystem: Environmental > Aquatic > Marine > Inlet | place: Canada: British...
ATTACGGTGGTAGTGCTGCTCCTATATTTCAAGATAGCGAGCTTCAAATGCCAGAGTCAGGACATCAGATTGGTATTATGCCGCTCGATCAAATTGGAGAAGCAGGTAAGCCAGAGTTCGTAGAGGTGCGCCTCTATATGCAAGGAAAGTCGGCTGTTGATAAACAGGCGGGGCAGTATACTGGCGAAGTGACCTTAACCATCACCCCTTATACTGAGTACATCGCTGAGTAGTGCTGTTATTAAAATAGTATTACTGACCAGCCACTTTTTGTGTTGCCGCTACCGTGATTTTTATATTGGCAGTATAGATTCCAGGTTGAATAGTGGCATCTTTTACCAAGTTAGGAATCTGTGCCTGAAGGAGAATTTTAACTTTCGCTGTTTCAACCACACTGTTCTCATCGAGCACCTGCACAGTTAACAGATCCTCTTTACTGTTATTGAGATCCTTCTTAAAGTCAGCACCGCTCTTCGGGCCCCAAGTCGCTTTCTTATCTACATCGGAGTAGGTGATGGCAAGCCCATTGCAACTTTTACCAATACATACTGACTCTATATTTTCAATAGAGAGCGAGAAGGTTGCGGGGAGCTCATCATATTTTCCAGTAACCGTTTTTCCGATCGCATTCTTATCAGCTTTGGTAAAGGCAGGATAGTCTGGTGGAGTGTAGCCATCTGCAGCAGTTGCTTTGCCAGCACCGATCTGAATAGAGAATGCACCGTTACTCTGTACCTGCCAGAGACCGATATCAGTGAGATTGCTACCAGGCGACATCTCTTTAAGGGTGAGAGAGGATTTCTCAAAGGTAAGAGCCTGTTGATTGGTTAGATCAATAGAGAGCGGTTTTGTTGCTAGATCAGCACCACCTGCAACCCACTCCGTTACGCCCTCTGCTGGAGGTAGTTCAACTACAGCATCCGCTCCAGTCATCGTAGCGGCAAGCACAACAGTGAATAGAGAGAGGCTGACTCTTTTCATTCATCTAATTATCCATCTGATTAGCGATTACGGTAATCTTTATATTGCCACTATAGTTACCAGGCTGAATATCAAGACGCTCTCCAATTTCCTCAGCCTCCGCAGTAAGTAGGACTGCAACAGGTTCGGTCTCTAGATCCATCACCTGTAGCGCAATACCGTCTTGACCAATCTCGCTACCATAAGTTTTTCCATCGCCACTCCACTCACCATTCTTTCCTTTAAGTGCAACAGCAGAACTGTTTTGTACCACCACCATTGAACTGATATTTTCTCCCGTTACCGTAAACTTTGTAGGAAGTTCATCAAACTCACCACTAACCGGGGCTCCCCCAGCATCGAGATCGGGTTTAGTAAAAGCGATATAGTCTGGCGGGGTGTAGGAGCCAGCGGGCGCGGCACCTGGCTCAAATTTAACCACAAATGACCCGTTGGTAGTTATCATCCATTTGCCAACCTCAGTTGCACCAGCCCCTGGAGTTAGAGTGCTTCCACTCGCAGAGTTAGTATCCATAGTGAGAAACTGAGGATTATTAACGGTGATCTTGATCTCATCTTCGCCACCTAGCTCTGCGCTAAATGCAGCTGTAGAATATAATAGTAGTATTATAGATATAGGTGCTATTTTACAGCTATGCCTATCTTTCATTTTTTATCCTCCACCAGCTGCCGCAGCAACCTGAGTCGCTGTAGGTTGAGTGGCGATAACAGTAAGTTGAATAGCAGCTTTATAGGTGCCAGGTTGCACACTCCAAGCATTAGTCATTACAGGCACAGTTGCCTGCATTACAATCTCTGGTGGTACCCAAGTGACAGTTCCATCTGCTGCCGTCACACCATCTTGTACCTGTACATTAACCCCCCCTCCCATATCTGTCTCCATAAGGCTCCCTATTTTGGGTCCCCAAGTCGCCTGCCCTGCAGTAGCAACATTTAGCACACCCCCCTCAACAGCAAGCGTTTTTGTGGCAGCCGCATCGATACCCACCGTAGCGATAGAGTCAATATTATTAAACATAATACTGAAAGTGGCAGGTAGCTCATCAAATTCATTCGCAACACCCACCCCAGCAGCATTAAGATCTTGCTTAGTGAAAGCAGGATAGGCAGGAGGGGTGTAACCGAGCTGGGCTGCGGTCTGTATTACACCAGCAGCATCTGGTGGGAATGTGGATGCAATCTTTGCTGTGAAAGAGCCATTACTCCAGACTTGCCACTTTGCAATATCTTTAGCAACCCCATCAAAAGCAACTGCGGGTGCAGCAATAAGGTTGTCTGTGAGAATTATCCGTTGTGGCATCTCAATCTCTAGTGCTTGGGTAGTCAATTCTAGATCTTCACCGCTCCAAGCCATCGCTGTATCTGTATCGACTCCCGCATCAACACCAGCAAATGGGTCAGCCCAGTAGTAGGTTTCACCCGCCGCAGTTCCAGCTGCAGTACAGGCGGCGGCGTTAGCTGCAGCCACAGTAGCTCCTGAGAGGTTTATGTTAGTGTAACAGGCTTCGATAGCCAGACTTGAAGTTGGAGTCACTGCTCCAATAACAACTGCTATTCCCACTAGTTGCTTATAAAATGCTTTATTTAATAGAGACCTTACTATGTTCATTGGAACTGTCCTCTCTCTCTCAAAAGTTAAACTTATGTTTAGATTGTATTTAGTGACAATATTAACAAAAAAACTAAGTGTGATGGGGGCGATTAACCAATATGTGATGAGCATCACTATTGTTAAGTATTGATGGCTTAATGCTTCGGCTTACAATAAATGTAAGCGCGAAGGAAGCAACTAATAATTCATTATTAATCTACTGTTAGCATATGCATTTTTAGGAGCTATCTATTAAGTTCCCTCAAGTGCTACCACGGTTAGCTTAATCGCGGTGTAATAGGTGCCAGCCTGTACACTGTTTGCGATACTGCTATCCATCTCTTGATGGACAAAAATAGGAACAATATGGTCAGGAACTACAGCTTTTTGTGGGCTATTATCAGTATCTGTCCAGCTATAGGTTATAATGCCCGCTGTACTTAAATCTCCTGATGCACCTAAGGTGTCAGATACTTGTAAATTCCCTACTAAATCTGGAAATTTGTTATTCGTAACCCCCGATCCAATCACCTCTTCACCACTCCCAATCCATTTAATGCTATTGAAGTTATCTGAAGAACTTGTGCCAGAAGTGTTCGTTATGGTGCCACTATGTGAGTCAGTATTGAGAATATTTATCTCAAATTTAGCAGGGAGCACCTCATAACGCTTATCACCAGTAATATCAACTCCATTATACTGTTTTCCATTTGCATGAGTTTCCCACTTTACAAAAGCAGGCCATGCAATAGTAACTCCAGTATCATCTTTGATGCCACCTGGGTCTGAAAACATGGCGACATCATCTGTTGTATCAACAGTATTTTTATCATCCATGATGCTACTAAAATCATTCTCAATACTCATAGAGAAGCGACCATTTGTGACGACTCCCCAGACAGCAGGAATTTCGTCTGCGCTTAAATCAGAGACATAGTAGTAAGTGCTACCAGCAGTTATGTCAGCTTCATTAGTTTTTTTAATCAGTGTAATAACTGAGATGGTCTGCTCATTTTGAAGTCTCATTGTGAAGGAGCCGCCTGTTGCGGTTGTATCAGTAGAGTTTAATGCAGCCGTTGCTGCTGCTTCATCAGTATAACATCCGAGAGTGACAGTATCCCAGTAATATGCTTGAGTATCAGCATTAGTTGGACTTCCGCAACTAGCCTGGTTCGTAAAATCACTAGCAACAGCAAACACCTTCACGCTAAAAATAGTTACATAAATAGCGCCTGCTATAATAAGCGTAGATTTTGATTTTTTAAATTTAAGCATGGTAGAGCTCCTAGTTAATAACTTTATCGAGTTGGTTAAGTTAATTATACATTATCTAAACGGTATAATAAAGTGATGGTCATCACACTTTCAGGTTATTGCCATTAGGAATCCAACGCAGTCACTGTTAATTTAATTCCCGCATAATAGTCGCCAGGCTGAACATTCTCATCTGCAGTATCCTTGAATGGAGTAATCACTACCATCACGAAGTGATCTGGTACAGTAAATGCTTTAGCGTCATTATGTGCAAATGTAGCAGGGTCATCTTGATAATGATAATCATGCGTTACCCCAGTAGCACCTAACTGGTCTGCGACCTTAATGTTGCCAATCACATCTCCAAAATTATTGCTTGCTCCTGCATTAATGATCTCCTGTCCAGAAAACCATTGCTGTACCGCTTTAAATTTATCAGACTCTTGTGAGTCAGACGTAGCATCCTGACCAGAAATTCCCCCAATATTCATAATAGTAACCCCGAACTTAGCAGGTAATACTTCATACTGTTCTTGGTTGGCTGTATCCATCCGAGTACCGTCAGCTCCAGTCTCCCATTTCACAAAGGCAGGCCAGTTTACTATATTGCCAAAATCATCTTTAATTTGCGGATTATTTCCAAACATAGAAAAATCATCAGCTGTATCATCTGGCGTATCGTTATCATCGGTAATGCTAGAGAAATCATTAGTGAAATTTACGGAAAAGCGCCCATTCGTCACTACTCCCCATACACCTAACATAGACCCATCATAGTAGCCATTTACGTCGCGGCTTTTAAATGTTGCTGAACCATCAAGCACTACATCAGTTTCTGTTAATGGCTGGTTTAGTGTTCCTACTTGCGTAGGGGAGATAACTGAAATTGACTGTGAGTGACTGAGACTCATTAAAACAGCAGTCCCTTCAACTGATTGAGCATTAAATGAACTGAGTAAGGATGTAAAAGTTGTAGAAGATATAATTATCAGCTTTAAAAGTTTATTTTTTTGAGTAATCATTTTATCTATCCTTGTTAATGTTAATAAAAATAAATAAAATTCATTTATTTTTTGGTTATACTTAAGATACGACTTTATATAATTTTTCATCGAATAGCAAGTGATGACCATCACATAAAGAGTAAATAAGATAGTTTTCTTGCTAGACCCATCACGCGTGGTGTGATGAGTTATCAGAGTGTTTACTTCTAAAAGGCTTTATCTCTGAAGGTGTCAAGAAAGCTAATACAACCACCAACGAGATCACGCCAAACAGTTCAAAATTATTCATAACCCCTACTATACTACACAACCCGACCTATCTTTTAAGTTTTTAATTCACAGAGACCACTGTCATTTTAATGCTGGCGGTATAGGTGCCGGGTTGAGCATTGAGTGCGCCAGATGTTGGGGTGGCTTCCACAAAGACGAATACATTATTGTCTTGGACATAGGTTCGCTGGTAATCTACGGTAGAGCCATCGGGCTGAAGTGCTTTTGTCTGATAGACAATAAACTCATTGGCAGCCACGCCAGAATCACCTAATGCATCCATCACTAAGATATCACCAAGATTACTACTGAACCCAGCTGACTCCGTTGTTGAAACTAAATTTGCGGGCGAGCCATCCCAACCGACAAACTTCGCATCAATCGTCTCACTGCTAACGGAAGTGGCACTACTTGTGGCTGATCCTTTTAGTTTTGAAAAAGGGATAGGTGTTCCTGCGGTTAAATCCATCTCACTAGCAGATGGAGTACTGTTACAGATAGTTCCATTACAGTCAGCTATATTGGTAACGAGTACAGAGTATACGGTAGGTAGATGCTCATAGTTGCTAGTGTCATTACCATCAACATCTTTCTCTTTCATCCAGAATACGGGCCCTACAGATTGGGTTCCATCATCCATAGTAAATACAGCATCATCTGTACTAAAAGCAATCTTGACTCGCCCATTGCTAGTAATTGCCCATGCGGCATGGGTATTTGTATCCATCGTCTCGGTCGCCCAACTGGTGCCAGCAGTTCCGCCAGACTTTATTAAAAAATTAGTACCATCCACTGCGCTAGTGACAGTAAGAACTTGGGGGTTATCAAAAGATAGATTGGCATCTATGGTGGAGGTTAAGATATTTGGGTCACCCCAATACCAGTTCATGCTATCACAATCAGTCATTGCTTCTGCGGTTGAGTGAGCCTGGTTCTCATTATTCCAGTAATTACCGCTGGCTAGATTAAAGAAAGGTGTCCCATCGAGATTTTCATTATTGAAACAGTTAAGAACATCCGCTGCTTGATCAGCGTTACGGTGCTGTGTTCCATGTGCAAAGAGATTATTAGATGTGAGTAGTAACGAGAAAAGAGTGATACCCCAAAAGGAAAAGTTATTGCTAACTCTTTTATTTGCTTTGATTCTATTCATAATTTTTATCCTTATTATTTTTATTAAAAAACTATATTAATTCACAGAGACCACTGTCATTTTAATGCTGGCGGTATAGGTGCCGGGTTGAGCATTGAGTGCGCCAGATGTTGGGGTGGCTTCCACAAAGACGAATACATTATTGTCTTGGACATAGGTTCGCTGGTAATCTACGGTAGAGCCATCGGGCTGAAGTGCTTTTGTCTGATAGACAATAAACTCATTGGCAGCCACGCCAGAATCACCTAATGCATCCATCACTAAGATATCACCAAGATTACTACTGAACCCAGCTGACTCCGTTGTTGAAACTAAATTTGCGGGCGAGCCATCCCAACCGACAAACTTCGCATCAATCGTCTCACTGCTAACGGAAGTGGCACTACTTGTGGCTGATCCTTTTAGTTTTGAAAAAGGGATAGGTGTTCCTGCGGTTAAATCCATCTCACTAGCAGATGGAGTACTGTTACAGATAGTTCCATTACAGTCAGCTATATTGGTAACGAGTACAGAGTATACGGTAGGTAGATGCTCATAGTTGCTAGTGTCATTACCATCAACATCTTTCTCTTTCATCCAGAATACGGGCCCTACAGATTGGGTTCCATCATCCATAGTAAATACAGCATCATCTGTACTAAAAGCAATCTTGACTCGCCCATTGCTAGTAATTGCCCATGCGGCATGGGTATTTGTATCCATCGTCTCGGTCGCCCAACTGGTGCCAGCAGTTCCGCCAGACTTTATTAAAAAATTAGTACCATCCACTGCGCTAGTGACAGTAAGAACTTGGGGGTTATCAAAAGATAGATTGGCATCTATGGTGGCTGCTTGGTAAGTGTCTGGGTCGCCCCAATAGCCATTATGGGCTGAATTTAAACACTCACCGGATACCTGGTCTAGCCGTAAAGACCAGTTTTCTCCAACAAATTTATAAGGTGCCGCGCCAGTACAATCGCCAGATGGACAATGGGAGAGCGCAGTTCCACTGAAGTCAGGGTTTGGATAGCATTGTGCCTCTGCATTCACTACAAACGGAATAGACCACAAAACGATTAAATAGAAAAATCTTTTCATCTTTATCTCCTTAGTTATGTCCTCTTATTTTGAAAGTTTCAACACTCATTAAAGTGTGATACTTCTACGGACCTTTTTTTATATAGTATTATATTTGATGAATTTAATTGCATTATAGGGAGTTTTTTATTGAAGATCAAGTGATGGTCGTCACAAAACAGGGAACTATTTTTCTGATATGATGCACCTTATGTTTTCTGTACGATCTATTAAGTTCTCACTCTCTCTGCAGTTATTGTCTCTCTGCTCTGTCTCAGTACCACTATTGGCTGACGAAGGTTCTGGTGCAACGAGCGATGCGCTTGAGTTAACGGTTGCTGTACCGCAGACGATTTCGGTAAATTCAACGCTTGAGGCTTATGAGGAGCTCCAGAAAGTGGTGATTACGGTTGCCACTAATAACGGGTTCGATATCTCTTTTTCTGGGAACTCTCCTTTAGAGATAGGTGAAGGGACAAACCCTTGGCCGCAATTTTATAAACAGGATATAGATGTAACAGGGGTGCTAGTAGCTAATGAGTATGATCTACTGCCAACAGAGTTTGGGGTAGTTGTAAGCGGTTACAGTGCGGTTGAATTTTTGGACCAATGGGGAGGAGGGGCAACACCCGTCGGAACACCGCAAAATTTAGTGTTAGTGTTGGATCAGTCTGGCGCAGTCGCTGGAAGTCCTGATGAAGCCATTGGGCGTATTATGCCAGGAGCTGAGGATACGGTGGAGATTAATCTTTATGTTAAAACCGCTGCTAGCCTAAAGCATCAAACGGGTATTTACACGATGCTACTAACTGCTACGGTGGTCGCTAATCCAGATAATTAAGCACCCCAGGGCGCACTCTCTTGCCTAACGGCAATTCACCTCGTGACCTCGAATAACTAAATGTCATTCGTAGTGTTACCCTTAGGTGACCTCGAATAACTAAATGTCATTCGTAGTGTTACCCTTAGGTGACCTCGAATGACTAAATGTCATTCGTAGTGTTAGTAAAGTCTTAAAAAATAGGGCTGAAATTAATATTGCAAGGCTCTTGCACTATTGCTTATTAAGTGTAATAATTAATAGTTGTTTTTATTATGGTTTTATTGTATCTCAATATAGTGAGTTTTTTTAATAAATTATACTAAATGTTGAATTTAGGGGGTTGTAAATGGTTGTAAATATTTTAAAAGTGCTGTCACTCTCTCTCTTGTTACTTAGTGTGCAGAGTACGGCTGTTGCTGGGATGTCTATTAAACCTGCTATTATAAATTTTGCAGGGGCGCCAGGAGGGGCTTATAAAGTTCCTATAGAGATACAGAATACATCTCGAACAGATACAGAATTTTTGAAACTTTACGCCGAGAGCAGTGAGGTGAATCAAGCTGGTAACTGGGAGTTTACCCAAAAAAGTGGTGGAAAAAAATCTATGTTGAGCTGGATCCGTCTGGATAAAAGTGAGCTGGCGCTTGCTCCGGGTGAGACCACTTCCGTTGAATTGATTGTTAAAGTACCCAGAGGAAGCGCTGGGGATTTTCGGGTTGCGTTGATGGTTGATCAAGATGCAAGTAAAATGAAATCTACGCAAGCAGCGAGCGGGGCTGAAGATTTAGAGTCGTTACTGCAGTTAGGGAAAGGGCGTAACGCGCCACAGAAAACTACAGCAAAGATTATCAAAACAATGCGAGTGGCAATTCCGATTAATGTGCGAATTAGGGACAGTAGAAATAGAAATTGGAACCGTGCAGTAGTGAACACATCCGAGGCGAAGATTGTGATTGCCGAAGTTGGGAAGGGAAGCTTTGCAATTAATGTGGTCGCAGATAATAAGGGAGATTATGATACCTCTCTGCGAGGTGCTTGTAGTGTGCTCCATGCGAAGACCAAAGCAAAATTAAAAGTGGCTGCGCTAGATGATGGCGGAGTGACTATTCTGCCGGAGAGTCGGCGTCTCACCCAGTGTCATTTTGAGGGGAGTCTCCCACCAGGAGAGTATCTAGCAGTCGTCGATCTATTGGAAGAGGTGATGGGAGGTGGCTCGCCTAAAACAAAACAGGTACGAACCCCTTTTACAGTGAGTCAGAAATTCTCTCAGCAGATGCAGCTCTTAGCATCGCCTGGTGGAGAGAATAGCGGTCGTCCCCATACTCCACTTATGTTGACTCCAAGTATGGTGGCACAGCAACCAGAACGCTCCCGTAGTAAACCATTCGTTATCTCTGTGACAAACCCAACTAAAAAGAGCCTTCATGTCTATACTAAATTTTTAAACCGTACTTATGGTAAGAAGAATAGTCCTAAGGTAAAGATAAAACCGAAGAAGTTTAAGTTAGCTCCTGGAAAGACGCAACGCATTAAATTGAGTGTGCAGCCACGAGGTAAATCCCCTGCGTATGGTAAGTTAGTCTTAGTTACAAAAGAGACTAAAGGGAGTGTACCTGCAACAGTGCCAATATTGATTGTACCTAAGACCGCTAAACTTGTACAACGCGCAGAGCTGGTTAAACTCAATGTGGAGCCTGATGCATCCAAGAAAAATCTTATCTTCTCTGCGGTATTAGTAAATAAGGGAAATACTCACTTTGATGATGTAATGGTTGACTTGACTCTCATAAACTTTTTAGGTGAGAGTGTCGGAACAGATCAGATGAAAGTTGGGCGCTCACTAGTAATGCCAAAAGAGTCAGGCAAGGTGTTTCTGCAGAAACTATTATCAAGAGTAAGTGATGATATATACACTGCCAAAATTGTAGTGAAAGAGGGTAAAGGCGTGCTCTCTAAGGCGACATTGAAATTTAAGTTAGATAAAAAGTCAGATGAAATCATCTCTTTACAGTAAGTTTCCACTACTGTTTGGACTCATACTGGGAGGGGTGAAGGCAGTCTCGGCATTGGATGTGGGGGGTAATGATATCCCTGAGGCAACGACCTCAATACAGCTTGACTTCTTAATGGGGGAGATGTTCGGTCTCTCTGGAAACTCTCTAAAGGCTAATAAAAAAGAGTTTGATCGTAAAGTTCGTGATCCAAAAAAACTTCGCAAGCTGCGCAATTATCAGGGGCAGGGGCTCTACCACTGGCAGAGTGGAAGGCGTTTAGATATTACTGCATCTATTGCTAATATGGCAGCTGCAAGTGAGCGCAGCACTATTCTTGCTGGGGTAAAGGAGAGTCTTGCTGCACGAGGTTATCGCAAGAAAGAGGCTGGAGATATTACCAAACGCAGTGTGTTAGATGGGAAACGGATCAGTAATCAGTTTTTTGAGACTGGTCTGCGTGAGGCGATTAATGAGATTGCGGAACAGACTGGGGTCAACTTCCTGATGGATGATACGGTGCAGGGGAGTGTAACGGTAAAGTTTTCTGATACCCCTCTAGATGAAGCACTACAGATGATATTTCTGCCTGGAGGCTTTGCCTTTACCGAGGTTAACGGCTATATTTTAGTGGGATTCCCTTCGGCTGATAGCACCACTTTTCGTCATCTAAGTGTTACTGAAACGATGCGTCCAGCCTATATGAAGCCGTCTGAAATTTTGGAGTTACTCTCCTCAAATGTACAGAGCTTTGTGAAGGTGAGTGATGAGAATAACACTATTGTGATCACTGCTACCAAAGATCTGGTCAAGCGGATACAAGAGGATATTAGGATTATTGATAAGAAGCCAACTCAGATTATGTTAGAGGTGGTGATCACTGATCTGACTGAGAGTGCGAAGCGAGAATTAGGAATTGATTGGTGGAGTGGGGATACCTCTTTTACGCAGAGTGCGGGAGCTGCATCGACATATCCTGGTGAGAGTAGTTTAATCGCTCCGTCAGATGTTTCAGGATTCAATCTAACAACGATTGATATGAAAGAGGTTTTCAAAGATCCTGTAGCTCTCTTTTCAAGCCCTACCTCAACAGCAGCGGCCCAGATGACCAAGACCTTCAATCTAAACTTTAAGGCGCTAGTCAACTCTGGTAAAGCTCGAGTATGGGCAACTCCACGGGTACTGGCGCTAGATGGTAAAGAGGCGACTATTAAAGTTACCTCAGATCAAACTTTCAATGTGGTATCTGGTCCTAGCGGAAGTGAGTCGGTGGATACTAAAGATATGACCTCTGGTATAACTCTCCAGATCACCCCTAGAATTAGTATCGACAATGAAATTAGTCTCAATATAGCTAAGGCAGAAATTGGTACTATTGCGAGAACTGGTGAGTTGCAGACGGGGATGCCAGAGCGCCTGCCTGTATTAACTACTCGCAGTATCAGTACCTCGGTTGCAGTAAAAAACCGTGAGACGCTAGTTATTGGCGGACTAATTGATAAGCAGTTTGTGGAGAGTAAAAAGAATATACCTGGATTGGAGGAGGTTCCTGGATTGAGTGAAACTCTACTAGGAAGTGGAACTAAGTCGATGGAGGAGCGCGATCTAGTGATCTTTATCCTCCCCACGATTGTTGAAGAGTCAGAGAAGAGTGATAAGCGCAAGACATTTTTGTAAAATTAAGAGAGGTGAAGATTGTGAATATTAAAAAAATATTAAAACACGCTGTTCTGTTGGGAATGGTTCTAGGTCTCAGCGGCTGTTTCGGTCCTGCGACTAAAAAGTTTGATCAAGAGGCGGAGGTTAGCAAGCAGCTAGTACGACACGAGAAAGATCTTAGTCAGCGCTATCTAGATCGCCTCTCCGCTATTGCGGGAAGGCTAGACGGGATGAATCAAGCTGTAGTCGATGGACTAACAGAGGCGCTCGATACTGCCCGTATCGCACGAGAGATTGCAGAGGAGGCGCTTGCTATAGCCAAAGAGAATCAGCAGGCAGTTAAAGGTTTATCTGCTGGAGGCGGTGGCGATGGAGATGATGATTTAGGAGATGAGTTGGGAGATGAACTTCTCTGATGAGATGGGCACTGAAATGGGGGGTAACTATTTTCCTGCTGCTGTGGGGAGTCTCTCCTAGTTGGGCAGCAGATAATGTCTGCACCCCAGAGCTCACTGCGGATAGAGTCAGTCTAGAGTTCTTTGTCCGCCCTAGAACTACAACTATTAAAGCGAATGTTTCTCTTGCCGAACCGCTTAAAAAAATTATTCCATTCTATCTCGGTCGCCCGATTATTAATATAGAAAATAGTGCGCGACTTGCTTATGCGGATGCGTTGGATCAAGGCAAAGTGATTAGCTATAAGTTAAAGCCACTGACCCAAAAAGTTAATGGGGTTGTTTATGCTTTAGAAGCTGACCGTTTTATTCTAGAGAGTCGCTACTACAAAAAAACAAAAGAGGCGAGCCACTACCGTACTCTGGTCGGGATTGATCTAATTCCGTTGCTTGGTGGAGTTGAATCCAAACGGGATATTGAGGTGGAGACGACTCTCAGTTTTGAAGCAGACTGGAGTGATCTTCCGGGTACTTATAAGGGGCGATTAGTTCCAGATAATCGAGATAGAAGTTGTCCGCTACCAGAGTTTGATATTGAACTGACTATCGCTCCAAATGTTGCCGTTGATCTAAAAAGCGAGGAGATAGAGATTACCCCATCAAGTCGCACTTCCCCTATTCTCAATGAGGTGGAGGTCTGGCTCTCATCAAATCAGAGTCGTTGGGATCTATATCTCACTGCAGAGAAGTTGGAGATTGAGAGAGGGAAAGATATTATCTTACCTAAAAGTTTTTTTGTACGAGAGAAGGGGGTAGATAATTGGCACTCTCTGGCAGAGACCTATAAAGTTTCTAGTGGAGCTGCTGGGGCAAGCAAAAGAGTGGCAACGCTAGAATTTTTTATTGAGTCTCAACAGGAGACCCCTCCTGGTGATTATGAGGGCAAGTTACACTGGATGGTGGATACAAAATGAGAAGATTGAAATATATACTGTTGTTGTGGGGAGCGTTAATGACGATGGCGCAGGCAGAGGTAGATCCAAAAAGCTGGGAGGAGGCAGCGTCGCTGGCTGTCACGGCTGTGGTACGACCTTATACTAGTGTTAAGCTCTCTAATGATCAGATCTCTTTTGATGTGCTTGGTGAGCCTGGAGAATATTTCTCGCAAGAGGGGGTGATGGTTACCGTGGCGAGTAATCAATCCGAGTGGAGTCTGCATGCAATGGCGTCAGAGTTGATGCCTGAAGGAGGTAATGGCAACACTATTCCATCTGATAGATTGGCATTTTCGATCAATAATGATGGACTATTTCATCCACTTGGAACCAGTCAAAGTGTCTACCAAGGAGAGGCTATTAAGAAGCCGGAGGAGATTGAACTCCGTTTTCGACTTACTACTAGCTGGGAAGATCTACCTGCCACCTATCGTGGGAATATCACATTTTTTGTCCTCTCTACACCGTGAAAACTTTGAGTCCTATTAATGCTATATTGTATCTCTCTCTTCTGCTTCAAATATCACTGAGTAGCGCCGCTGAACTACTGCCAACTACTTCTATGGTTGAAATCCCCACTCTTGAAACTCCAGTTGAAGAGGCTATACTCGAACCCACAACAGAGTCAAGAGTGGAAGATACTCCCCCGCAAGTCACCCCTGAACTTATCAAGCGAATCAATAAGGTTGAGAAGGGAGCAGTTGCAGTAGAGGCTCGTTTAGCTAAAAGCACCCATATTGAGTGGAATAGGCTTGAGGGCGTTGACCCTGAATATATTGCTCTAGTAGAGGAGCTCCGTTCTGAACATCTATTAGATTCGGAACGGAGTTATCTACTCCCTTATGGTCTCTTAATAACAGTACAGGCAAACTCCCCAAAGAGTAGAGTGGCTCTCCATGTTGATAATATTATAAGTCATGGTGATGTGGAGAGAACGCTACCAGCAAAATCTCTTATTGCCTATATTGATACTAGTCTGAATAGAAATTATGAGAAGCGCGCGCTACAACATCAGATGGATAGAGATATTGAGTTGCTAGGGGAGCCAATCTGGGCAGAGCATAAGAGTAAAAGGTTGCAGTATAGGATAGCATTTATTCTAAATACGGTGGAGGGAGATCGCTCTGGAGATTATAAGGTGCGCTTCCGCTTTCTATCTACGGAGCTCCCTTGAAAATAATCTCTTCTCGCTCTTTAGCCGCATTCTCTCTCATTACTCTCATTACTCTGTTGTTAGGGTGGTCTAGGGTTGCGCTAGCGGAAGTAATGAACTTTACTGTCTCCCCTACAGTGGTAAATTTTGAGACGACTCAGGGAACTTCAAAAATTTTTGAGCTCTCATTTTATAATCAGGGAAAGGAGCCGCTACGAATTAAAGCATCTATTAAAAAAATGGAACTTGATGTTTCAGGAGTTCCAATGTTATCCAAAGGTGGTAGCGGTAAGCACGATTGGTCAAGCTTTGTGAGCGTTGATCCGCTCTCTTTTAAGGCGTTGCCAGGTAAGCCACAAAAAGTTAAAGTTGTGATTAAGTCCCCACGAGGAAGAGTTGGAGGTGGTTATTTTGCAGTTGCATTTGATGCTATTCCACTCAAAAAGAAGAAGCGAAAAGTGCGCGGCAGACAGGGGATAACTTTAGGTGGGCAGATTACTACTCTCTTTATAGGAGAGGTTCCGCGCACTGGTAAACGCAAGGGAGTTATTCAGAATGCCAAGCTGGTAGAGAGTGATGCCGCATACAGTAAAAATAATCCATTAGGTCTTGAAGTGATGTTGGCTAATAGTGGAACAACTCATCTACGAGCAGAGGGAAGTGTAGTACTGCGTAGTCGTAGTGAAAAAGGGAAAGTGGTGGGGCGTTTCCCACTTAAAGGTGGAAGCGGACTAATCCTGCCGAAAGGGGAGCGGCTGTTTCGTGGTGAGTGGAGAGATGTGTGGCGACAGAGAGGGAAAAAACTTATCGCAGAGGTGCGTCTCTTCTATTCAGGAGGAAGCGTCCGCAAACGCTATCCACTAACAATTCCATAATAGTTACTGCTGAAACTCTAGTGCCTTATCTGTAGCTTGTTGCCACATACCTGAGCGTTTATTAGTGTCACTCTCTAGTTGGTTTGAGAGGCGCATGGTCTCTTGGATCATCTCATGACGATCTAGTCTACTCATAGCGCGAAATTTTTCACGATCAGCGATCTTCATAAATCCTCCGACCACATAGCGGGAGTTGGTTATGACTCTATCGTCAATCTCTTGGAGCTCATTAAGAGATTTAGCGAGCTCTGCCACTTGCTCCTCTTTTTCAGAGATAAGCATATCTTGCTCATCAATAATATCTTTTTGGGAGGAGACTTCGGAGTTTGTGCTATCGAGATTCTGTTGTAGTTCGGCACTCTGTGTGGTCAGGCTCTCTTTTTCGTTTTTGAGGGTGCCAAGCTGTTTTTGCTGTTCTGCAACTCTACCTTCAAGTTCTACTTTTATTACAATCTCTTTTTTCTGCTCCTCAATGGTGGAGTTGGCAGTTGTTAATTCATTACTTGTGTTTTGTAGTTTATCTTCTAGTCCACTCTTGTCATTACTGAGCTGCACTACCTCTTTAGCATTCTCTTCGCTCTTCTCAAATATTGGAACTAACATATATCCTCCAGAGAGTGCGAACGCACCACCCAGAACAGAGCCGAGAATTAGTCCATGAATTTTCTTGATCTTTATCATTGATCAGGTATTATACATTATATTATTTCGGATGCAATGTGAGAACTCACTTATAATAAGTTATTTATGGGGAAGTTATTTATGATTAAAAGTTTGGTTAACTATGTTTGAGTTTAGCTGTCCCTATTGTGAGGGGCGCAATTTAGCTACAGAAGAGAGTATTGGGTTCTATACAGTCTGTCCACACTGTCACCAAGAGGTTGTGATAACTAAGGAGGAGTCATCTTCTGGGGCAGAACCTAAATCTTCTACTGATAGTGTGGAGGTTAATGACTCTGGAGGATTGTTGGCAGCACTCTATACCACAGGGCTTGGTATTGGTATGTTCTTTCTATTCTACTATCTAGTTGAGCAGTTTATCTCTAACGAATCTGCATTCTATCGCTTGGTTGCGGTGGGATGGGTTCCCTATGTGGTGATGGGGCTCTTCTTTATTTCGATGGCTATGATTATTTTTAAAATGAGGGATCTTAGTCGTAACGGAAGAAGTATTAATAATATATATATATCTCGTACAGCAAACCTCTCTTCATCAGATGAGATTAGAGAGGTAAGATCCCGTATTACCCAACGATCAGGAGATCTTAATGATACAATGTTGGGCCCTAGGATAGCCGCATCACTAGAGCGTTTTCAACATACTCATTCACTAAAAGATGCTGAGGATGTGCTTAAAGATGAGGCTGATCGTGCATTTTCTAGCGCAGAAGCGAGCTATACTCTGTTACGAGTCATTGTGTGGGCTACTCCAATTATGGGATTTATTGGAACAGTTATGGGGGTAAGTCAATCAGTGGGCGGGCTATCGACTGTGCTTGGCGGTGATGTGGAGGATATTAGTCAAATTACAGGAGCGCTAACTAATGTAACCAAGGAGCTTGCATTCTCCTTTGATACTACTCTGATTGCGTTGGTAGCGACTGTTATTATTATGATATCTATGACTCTTATTGAGCAAGCTGAATTCGGGCTCTTGGACCGTGCGGAAGAGAAGGCAGCACGCCAAGTGCTCCCTAATCTCCCCGTGAAAGTGCAAGCTCTGCGTAAGGGGACAGGGCGGGAAGATAAAGAGTGAGTAGACGCGCTAAGGCGAAGGTTAACCCCTCGTTCTTCCCTTTTATTAGCGTACTGATTGCGATTATTGGGGTGCTGACATTTTTAGTTCTAGCGGTAACTTTAACCGCTCTGAAACCTCCGTTAGTTGTAGAGGCAGAGGGAGATGAAGCGGCAGCAGAAGGAGGCTCTGCTCCGTTGGAGTTGCGCTCGGTAGTGGTGGTGGAGTGTAAGGATAATAAGGCGGTTATATCTAATGTATCTGAAAAGAGCCCCTACTATGGTCTGGAGTTTGATTTTAATCAAGAGTGGTCTAAAGTGGTGGATATTCATAAAGAGAATCGTAAACATGATGTTGCTTCTTGGAAGGGTACACCCTTCTTAGAATTTTTAACTCAAATTGCGCATGATTATAAAAAACGCTATATGCTTTTTCTGATTCGCCCAACAGGAGTCGAACCCTATACGGTATTGAGTGATATTGTTAATATTCGTAATGGGATTAAGATAAAGAGTGAGCAGCTAGAGGAGGCTGGGCACTGGGTGGCTGACTGGACGCTGGTCTATGTAGAAGAGGATCGTAAGGTCAATCTTCGCTAATTAAATAAAATGAGATGGATAGGGTAGATATAGAGTTATGGCGAAAAGAAAGAGAGGAGGGTTGAAGTCAGAGAGTACAGATTCATTCTTGGATCTCCTCTTTAATGTGATCGGCATTCTGGTATTGATTGTAGCGTTCGCAGCTATCGCCTCAGTAACTACTAGTCAGGTGCGAGGTATCTCATTGGCGGCTAAATCATCTGCATCTAAAGAGCAGCTCAATATTGTCTGCAATGGTGGGCGTTGTGTTCATGCAGATTACGAGAATCAAGATGAGCTACAGAAATATTTTGCGATGCGAATGAAGCAGAGAAGGGTATTTTTAACTCCTAAGAGAGGGTGGCCTGGATGGTGGCGTGAGGATGATCTGAAAGAGGAAGAGAATGAGTTGCTCAATCTTTTTATTAATAATCCAGTTGAGAAATATGATATATCTCTATTGATTTTTCAGGATAGCTTTACCATAGCATCACGGATTGAGACTATGGGAAGAAACAGTGGCTACGCTTTCAGGCATGTATTTTTTAAAACTGGCGAGACGCTTGAATTCTCTAGACAGAAAATTACGGTAAACTAGTTAACCTGTGTAATTAGTTAACATACGGTCTCTTTTAAGATGTATAATGTAATCTACTATGTTAACTAGTTAAGTGTATTAATTGCAAATTAATTGCGAGGTTTTTATTAATGAAAAATGGGGTTAAGTTTAGTTTAGAGGCACAAGCGCCGCAAGAGTTGCGCACTGTTGCTAAATCTTCCGATAAAAAAGAGAGCTATGAAGAGATAGTTATTCGTGGCATTCGCTTGCGTGGCAAAGCTCTGGTAGTTAATCTGATATCTCCAAATGAAGAGCTTAATGTTGATAGAGATATTCATGTTGCTCCTCTCTTTAATAATGAAATTACGCCACTCAGTGACGCAAACCTTGCAGAACTACCACTAGACCGTATCTGGCGTAGCCTCTGTAGTGCAGTTAGCTATATTCACGAGCAGGGACATATTCATGGACGCTTAACCGCTGACAAAGTATTGTGGGATAGAGACCATGAGCGGCTATTAATTACTGGATGGGAGCGACCTTATGCGCAACCATCTGAAGCCGAGCTCTATCACAGTCCCCCAGAAGTTTTAGATCGAAATGAGTTAAGCAGAGAGACCGATAGTTACTATCTAGCTTCAATGCTCTATACGCTCTTAACAAAGAAAAATGTGCATACGGCTAAGGGCGGATATATGCTCAAGGATGAGGTGTTGCGCAATGAGCTTAATCCTGCACTGCTCTCTGGGAAAGGGATAGAGAAAGAGTTATCGGTAGTGCTGAAGAAGGCGCTCCAGAGTCAACCAACTCAACGCTTTGCATCAGTTGTGGAACTGCAAGATGCGTTCTACTCAAGTTTACAAGATCTCGTCAATAGTGAAGATGAGTGGGTGGGAATCCTACTCTATACTTGGATGTCGATGAATCTATTTACTGGGGCTTTTTTCTGGTCCATCGCACTACTTTACGGGTAAAATTTTTATATAAAATATTCAGATAAAATATAGGAGGCGGCTATGATTAACAAGATAGATCTAGCTAATGAGTTTAAAATAGATGCCGATTTCTATACGGAGCTGACCCACAGCTCTAATTTTATAATATCTGCCCCCAACCTCCTCCTGCAAGGAGACTATTTTCGTTCAGGTGATGATCTCAGAATTGAGCATCCTGATTTTGGTGAGCAGCTTATTGAGGGTTACTTCGCTACTCCATTTCCTCCAGCACTGAGCTCTCCCACTGGCGCAACCCTGCTTCCTGAGACGGTCAACCATCTGCTGCAAAACTCGCCTCACCCTATTCTGGTTGCAGGTCCATTCTCTACTCCAGAGATTGTAAGTGGCGGTCCAGTGATCGGCACAGTTAATGAAATGAATGGACTGGTTTCGGTCAAAGGGGATGGTGGAGAGATAAGAATTTTACAATCTGGAGATGCGATCCATCTTAACGATGTGGTGCGCACTTTGGGAGATCTCTCCAGTATCGGCATCCGGATGGTTGATGATACAAGTTTTCAGCTCGGTGGTGGAAGTCGAGCGGTGCTTGATAACTACCAATATGATGCAGAGTCTGAGTCTGGAAGTTTTGGAGCAACGGTACTGAGTGGCTCTTTCCGTTACGCCAGTGGTAAACTCGGTGGTTTGGATAAAGGGGGAGCGCACTCCACTATCAAAACCCCAACCGCAGTGATGGGAATTCGAGGCAGTGAATTAGAGGGTAAAGTTGGGGGGGACGGCTCCACCACCTTTGTCCATCTTGATGGTATTCTCGATGTGAGTGATGTGGATGGCTTAGGGATGATAACTCTGACTGAGCCTGGAACTGCCACCTCTGTCATCTTTGGTGAGGGTGCACCAAAACCAATTTTCAAAGCGCCAGATGAGCTGCTAAGTGAGTTGCGCGGCAACCTTCCGCCACGTCCTGCATTTGCGGATAGTACGCATGAGGAAGATAGTGCTGCATCTAAATCACAGGCGACTATAACTACCACACTAGGTCACAATGGACCAGAGATCACCTACGACAGTTTGATGAGTAGCAGTTCCCTAGATGAGTCAGTTACCATTGATAGCCTAAGCGAGGCGGAGCTAGATGCCTATCTATCATTCTTCGATTCGTTTATGGGGACTGATCTTGATAACTATTCAGATGAAGTGATTGCGGTCAGTTTTAACTCAGTCACAGCATTGAATAGTAGTCTTAGTGAAACTTTAAGTGGCACTTCTGCAGTAGATCGCTTCTATCCAGATAGTGCAGTAATTGCAACAGATGGTACGATAACCACTACAAGCATAGATCATATTTCAGGGTTTGATCCTGTACAGGGAGATAAAATATCAGTCTCTGTTGATGGTTTTACCGAGTTACAGGTAGCAACTATTAATACTGCATTATCAGTTTCAACTCTTACTGATTTAAAAACTAGCACCCCATTTAATGCAGCTGTTGCTGGAGATGTTAGTGCCACTCTAGTGACCACAAATGCAGACAATAAAAAATATATAGTGGTTGATGGTAACAGTAGTGATAGTTTTAATGGTGGCGATTTTATTGTAGAGATAACGAACTCTCCATCTCTCACCACACTAACTACAGATACTTTTGTTTAGATGTATTTTTAGCGCTACTTGAATTTTTTAATAATCTGAATCGCCTTGTTGATCTTCCCACTCTTACATGCTCTGGTGCCCACCTGGTAAGCGCGGCTATCAGCCTTTATCTTTCCTTTTGAAACCAGTTTGTTAAACGACTGAATACATCGCTTCTTCAATTTAGCCGCCTTCTCCGCTTTGGTCAACTTCTTAGTAGTGGTGGCACTGTTCGTTGTGCTAGCAGTTGTGCTGCTAGTAGTTGATGTGGTTGATGTAGTTGTTGCTGGAGTAGCCTTAGCCAGTGCTGTCTCAACTGCAGTAAAAGCACCGCGCTTACACTGACTAATTAACTTACGGTAAGCACTACTATTCTTGCGTATCTCACCCCTAGAGGATGCCGTTTTAACACTAGTCTCACAAGCTGATTTTTTTACTGTGATATTGCCTTTCCCTTTTTTCTTCTCCAGCTTTGCAAGAAGAGTATCTAGCTTGGCGCTCTGTCCTTTTTCACAAAATTTTTCTGCCTGGCGATATGCCCTCTCCCCATTCGAGAGAGTTCTATCAGTGACCGCCTGTTTAAGTGTGGTGAGGCAAGCGTCGATAGCTTCCTGTTTGTTACTACCACCTTTTATCTTATTCTCAAGTTGCGCTAGCAGTGCGTCTAGTTTATCAAGTTTTCCTTTTTTACAGAGCTTCTTTGCTTGACGATAATGTTTGCTGTTGGCAGTTATATAACGGCTACTAACAGCAGTTTCAATGGTTGTCATACAGCTGGCAGAACTATCCTTTCCGTTCTTCTTCGCCGCTCTGTTGACTATTTTTTCTACTGCACTGCTCTTTCCCTGTTTACAGAGTTTTTCAGCTTTGCGGTGTTGTTTGGTATGTGCTGAGAGCGTTCTATCTGAAAGTGCAGTAGTGATAAGTGCATTACACTCATCAATATCAGCTTGTGATGCTTTAGCGTTGACGGTTGTGGGAAGTGCAAGCAGCGTGAAAAGTATAAGGGTTAAAGTGGTGATATGTTTCATAATCTCGTTACCTTTTGGTTGGACTATTAATTTGGTCAACTCTATCAAGTCGATTTAAAAAACCCCCAATCTCTAAGTGAAGAGAGGAGTTGTCAGATGTTTTATCTGCTATATTGCTAGATGATGCGTTGTTAGATGATGTGCGAAGTTCTGGCTCTATGGCGAAACTACTCTCTGTGGCAAAATAGTTAAATAGTGGGGCCGCATCTTGCTCCTCCTCTTCATCGTCATCATCAGCATATCTCGCCCACTCTGGAGTCTCTTTACTACGCTGCTTGTGCTCTATTGTCTGCTTGTACTCTTTAGTTGGTTGGCTCTCATAAAGATATAGATCTTTCTCTCCTCGACCATACAGCTCTTCCCGCATCTCTTGCGCGCTTGGCTCACTATTTTTATCGTCTACAATATTTGATGACCAGAGGGAGATATCATAGTCAGAGCTTATCTCATTAATAATTCGTTCAAGATCTATAGGGGGTAGATCTCTGTTATCTACACTATATATATCTGTGAGTTCTCTACTATTTTCACTATCCCCACTATCTTCCAGCGCTGGAAAATTAGCAAGGATAATTCCTGCACTATTAAGAAGTCGGTAGTGGTTAAGGTTGAGAACTATCTGTTGATTAACAACTACAATCCTTGCTTGCATCAACTGATTTTCTGAGGATAGAATTTCCAGTTTTGTACTATTCCCTAACTCAAACTGCTCTCTGCTCTCCTCAAGTTGCTCCTCTGCATTTTCCAACTGCTGTTGGTTAATATTTAACCTTTTTTTCGCAAGAGAGAGCGCATTCCATGCGAGCCGCACATTTTCATCTGACTTCTCCCGCGCTTGGCGCAGATCCTCCTCCGCCTTGATTAATTTTCTAGCGCTCTCTCTAATGTTTGCCTTATCCGCACCACCTCGAAAAAGGTTGTAGTTTACCTGGAGCAGTGCACTCCAATTTGATTCACTACTGCTACTACCTGAGCTGTTCTTTTTATCATTACTGTTTAGAGATAGGTCTAAGGTGGGAAGCATTGAGGCGTATGAACCATCCTTCTCCTCTTTAGCCGCTTTAAGGGTGGATGTCATAGAGAGTATCAGTGGATGGTTTTCACGAGCAGAGTGGATAGAGTCTTGTAGGTCTGCAGGGATTGTCGATACTGGGGGTGGGGTTAACTCAACAATTTCTGGTTCTACTCCGATCACTCTCTGATAACGAGCCATCGCATCAATCACTTTCCCCTTGATGGTAAGGTGGCGATTTTTAGCAGAGATCAAGGAGGAGTTGATCTGGGTAACTTCAGTTTTGCTCCCACCACCACCCTGAAATTTCTCTTTGGCATCACTCAAAAAAATTTGGTGCATCTCTTCGTTACTGTTCATTATAGGGAGTAGGGAGCGTAGCCGATAGAGCTCTAGATAACTTTCGGTAGCATTGAGTGCAATGCGACTCTGTAACTCTTCTGTCCTGAAACGAGCAGCTTTATATAGTGCATTGCTGCGTCCAACTATACTGTTTGTTGCACCGCCGTCAAAAAGTGTTTGAGTTAGGCTTAATCCATAATCATGGGTGGCGAGGCTAGCGTCACTCTTGCCTGATTTCTCTGTATGTTCTGGGCCTATCTCTCCTCTAAAATCAACACGGGGAAGATAGTTTCCCCATGATTGTGATACCTGCTCTTTCAGGGCCTCTTGATCTGCTATTGCAGATAAAATAGATGGATTATTTCTAAGTGCATAATCAACCGCCTCTGCGAGAGAGAGGGCTTTTGCTGAGGTGATAGGTAGCAGTAGTAGAGAGACTATAGTGAAAGTTTTTCTATTGCGGATGCTAAACATAAGCCAAGATTATACACATAACTATTATGTTAGTTGAAATTATTATTGCCCAAATCGTCGGCTAAAAAATAAACTCACCGCTTCCCAAGCGCTCTTTAATTTCACCAATTACTCGTATCTCATCAGCTTCATCTTCTGCAATAAAGGTTACGGAGAAGCGGACAAAGTTTCCAGCATCATCCCACGGTACGGTGGAGATCATTTTCTCTTTGATCAGGTATTGGGAAAACTCTTCACCACTAGCAAACTTAACTCCATCTTTTGTACCTATCGGTGCTTTCACATAGAGGTAGAATGTTGCTTTAGGCTTGTTGAGAGTAAAGCCAGCGCTCCTCAAAGTATCTACTAATAGATCGTGACGACGAGAATATTTTGCAGCAGTCTTTTCGGTAATCTCTGGATGTTCCAGACAGTAGACGCCTGCCTGTTGAATAGCAGCAAACTGTCCTGAATCATTATTATCTTTCACTGTTGCGAACGCCTTAACGATCAGCTCATTGCCAGCCACAAACGCTAAGCGCCAGCCAGTCATATTGTATGCCTTGGATATAGACTGTATCGCTATGCCTACATCTTTTGCTCCATCAACACTCAAAAATGAGAGAGGCTCTTCTCCATCAAAAATCAGGGCAGCATACGCCTCATCGGAGACGATTATGATTCCGTTATCTTTAGCAAACTTAATCGCTTTTTTATAGAACTCTTCTGTCGCAACAGCACCCGTAGGGTTGTTAGGGTAGTTGAGGTAGAGTAGTTTTGCTCTGCTCTTCTGCTCATCTGTGAGTGAATCAAGGTCAGGGAGAAAGTTATTCTCCTCCAGAAGCGGAAGATTGACTACTTCGCCCCCAAGCGCTTGGGTGGTTGATCCCAATACAGGGTAGCCGGGCACAGACATAATGGTGATATCACCAGGGTTGATAAATGCCATTGGGAAGAGGGCGAGCACAGGTTTACTCCCGATACCGTGGTTGATCTCACTGTTTGGGTTAAGAGCTTTTACTCCAAAAACACGCTCCATATATTTTGCGGCGGCATTTTTGAACTCCTGTACACCATTGTCTGTGTAGCCACGATTCTCCCACTTCTGTGCCTCTTGGTAGAGAACCTCAACCACTTCAGGTTCTGCCATCCAATCAGGTTCTCCAACCCCCATATCTATCATTTCAGTACTGGGGTTCGCCTCCATCGCTGCACGCTTCGCCCGTTTGATCTTTTCAAATTTATAGATATTGGTATCTTTACCAAACTGATCTCCGCCAATTCGTTCTGCAAATAGGTTCTGAATGTAGTTATCCATCTTATCTCCCGATATATTGTAAATTAGTTGTTTTAAGTGTGTACTTAATTTGTTAAATATAAGTTTTAAATTGTTGTGTAGATATCGTTATTATAGCTAAATTATTGAGTGTTAGTCTGGATCAAGTTCCTGTCTTAGCTCTTTACTGATCTTCTGATTGAACTTCTCATCTAGGAGTGGGCTACTGTCTTGGTGAGTTACCCAGAAGCGATCTTCCACTCTCTCTCCAAGGGTTGCAATTTTTGCACCGTGGATGCGGATATTGCATCCCATTAGAGTGCGGCAGATAGTGGATAGAACTCCTGGTTGATCATTGGTATGGATCTCTAAGATGGTCTGTGCGTTACTTCTATCCTGTTCGAACTCTACTCTACTCTCATTATGAAAATGTTTTTGTAGGCGTGTTTTGCGAAAGGCGACTGGTTGGCTAAGGAGGGTGGTACTCTCTATTTCACGCAGTAATCTCTTCTCTATTTTTTCAGCCTCGCTACTGTCAGATATAATTCCGCCTCTACTATTAAGCACATTAAAAACATCCAGAGCATAGCTGTCTTTGGTGGTATTGATTTTTGCAGCCTGTATATCTAGCCCTAGCGACTCTATAGCATGTACTAGAATAGGGAATAGAAATTGGCGATCACAACTGTAGATAAGAATTTCGCTCCCACCTTGCTGACTATCAGGATTTAGCGTTACTAGTGGACGCTCACTACTGCCGAGAATAGACTCTGTATGCCAGCTTATAGAGTCAGGATCCTCTTTCTGAAAATAGTCACTGTCTAGAGTAGACCAAAGCTCTTCCACTTTTTCATCTGTGATCTTTAGTTTACTACTGCTTAGATCACTATTATTTAGATCACTATTGATTCGTATTAGTTGACGAGCTCGTTCACGATGCTCACTCTCTAACTCTTTACTTATATCACCCTCTTTAAGTCCTCGGTTGAGAGCATCGGTTGTATATTGGTAGAGGCGTGAAAGGAGTGACTCTTTCCAATGATTCCATAGTGTTGGGTTGGTGGCTCTAATATCTGCAACAGTTAAAAGGTAGAGAAGCTCCAACCTATCTTGGTTGGTGATAAGTTGTGTAAAGGCGTGGATCTCGGCTGGATCATCAATATCTCTGCGCTGGGCGAAAGATGACATCATAAGATGATTCTCTACTAACCAACAGATATCAGTGGTTGCGTCTTCCTCAACTTGATGTTGAGTGCAGAAGTTACGCACTATCTCTACTCCAAGCTTAGAGTGGTCACCACCCCGTCCTTTTGCTATATCATGGAAGAGGGCGGCGATGTAGAGCCGCTCTGGGTTTGCTATATGGAGAATTATCTTACTTAACTGTGGATACTCATTCTGATACTCATTCACAGTAAGACGGCGCAAGTTACGCACTACAAAAAGGGTGTGTTCATCTACAGTGTAGGCGTGAAATAGATCATACTGCATTAGCCCAATTATTTTCTCGAACTCTGGGAGATATGCACCAAGAACACCATAGCGGTTCATCTGTCTAAACTGATGAGTCAGCCCTTTGGGGCGTTTAAAGAATTGAAGGAAGAGCTCCCTGTTTACTGGGTTAGCTCTAAAGTTATTATCTATGGAGTTTAGAGAAGATCTTATCTGGCGTATGGTGTCCGCAGTCAACCCTTTTATGGTGGAGTCTTGGCTAAGTAGTAAAAACAGCTTTAATATTAGGGTTGGGTTCTCTTCGAATCTGCTCTGTTCGCTACCGTTATTTGGTTGCAGTGTAAGGTATCCGCTACGCAGAGAAAAATTTTCATCAATAGCTATTAATACTCCTCCTGCATCAGGCGTCAATAATTTCTCTTCAAAGAGCTGAAGTAGAATTTCATTGAGGAGTGAGAGAGAGTGGATAAGGCGAAAGTAGCTATGCATAAAAGATTCCACCCCTCTCTTATCAACATTATCTAAGTGTCCGAAGTGATCAGCCAACTCTGACTGATGTTCGAACAGAAGGCGCTCCTCAGCTCTTCCTGCAATAAGGTGGAGGGCAAACCGTATCTCCCAGAGCCTCTCTTGCCCGCCCTCTAAGTATGCGCACTCTTCAACAGTAAGAAAGTTATGCTCAACTAGGCTGCGTATTTTTCTAGATCCAAAGTGGCGCTGAGTAACCCATATAATATTCTGAATATCCCGAAGTCCGCCAGCTCCCTCCTTAATGTTTGGTTCTAAATTGTAGGCGGTTCCATTATGTCTATTGAGGCGCTCCTCCTGTTCGCTACGCTTAGCTATGAAAAACGGATCACTCGGCCAGATAGAGTCCTCCCTCATGACGCTCTCTAATCTACTGTAGAGTAGCTTAGATCCAGCTAGCCAACGAGCCTCTAGCAGGTTGGTGGTTACCGTAATATCGTTCTTACTCTCTTCTATGCACTCATCTATCGAGCGTACACTATGTCCAATCTGCAAACCAAGATCCCACAGTTTGGTGATGAACTTTTCAATACCGCTGTTATGTTCAGGATTAATGCTGTTGGGTTCAGATATTATAAGAAGATCTATATCAGAGTATGGGTGAAGTTCCTCTCTGCCATAGCCACCAACAGCAATTAATGTGCAGTACTCTTGTATATTACCAAAGCTGTTCGTGAGTTCATCCCATAGTGTTTGGAGTAGTAGGTCTATCTCTGCACTTCGCTCTTTAATAAGAGTTATGGCTGCAACTCCTTCCTGAAAGCGATATGCGCGTTCTTGGTTTGATGCTTCTAGTTGTTGTTTAATAGATTTGCTCATCTCTTAAATGGAAATTAAAACTCTTCCTCTTCTTCTCTTTTAGTTAAAACTTCAACTCCATCCGCAGTCACCAAAAGGGTGTGTTCCCACTGGGCTGAAAGGCTACGATCTTTAGTGGTAACTGTCCACTTATCTTGTTGGTTAAGACGGCAGTGGCGTTTGCCCGCGTTTATCATAGGTTCAATAGTAAATGTCATCCCCTCTTGCAGCACTACATCTTTCCATTTACTCTCATCTTCTTCCACATAGTGGACGACTTGAGGATCCTCATGAAACTTAAGTCCGATCCCATGACCACAATATTCGTGCACTACAGAGAAGTGATTCTGTTTCGCATGTTTTTCAATTGCCGCTCCTATCTCCATTAATCTGGCGCCAGGTTTGACCTGCTCTATCCCTTTAAGTAGACACTCTCGTGCTACCCGAATCAATCTCACTGCAAGTATAGATGGTTTATTAAGAGTGAACATCTTGCTACAGTCGCCGTGATAACCATCTTTGATAATAGTTATATCGATATTAATAATATCGCTCTTTTTAAGTTTTTTATCTCCAGGTATACCATGGCAGATAACATGGTTGATTGAGGTGCAGATAGACTTTGGGAAGCCGTGGTAGTCTAGTGGGGCAGGGACTGCTTGCTGGACATCTACTATATAGTCGTGACATATCTGATCTAGCTCTGCAGTGGTTACTCCAATCTTTATATATGGCTCAATCATCACTAGCACATCGGCTGCAAGTTTGCCTGCTACCCTCATTTTCTCTATCTCTATAGTGCTCTTAATTGATATACTCATAAACTTGTCTCATAAATTTGCTTTAACTGTAACTGCGTAGTATACTATGCGCGCAATTTTCAGAGTATAAACTTTTTAGAGTTTAGGTTTGATTAAAGTATAGATTTTGAAAATTGTGTAGTTTTAAATTTTATTTCACACATATACCAAACCCATACATCCGGGTGTTCTATTTTAAGAGAATTGGAGATATGGGGTATATGGAGGCAAAACCCAAACTTTAGGAGTTTATTATTTTATGTCTATTACAATGAGACAGATGTTAGAAGCTGGTGTCCACTTCGGCCACCAAACACGATTTTGGAACCCTAAGATGGCACCGTACATCTTTGGCGATAGAAACAAGATCCATATTATTAACCTTGAAAAAACGCTGCCGCTATTCCAGGAAGCAATGAATTTTATCGGCGGTGTGGCCGCAAAAAATGGCAAAATTCTTTTTGTTGGAACTAAACGAGCTGCACAGAAAACAGTTAGAGAGGAGGCAGAACGCGCAGGTATGCCTTACGTTAATCATCGTTGGTTAGGTGGAATGATGACTAACTTTAAAACTGTAAAACAGTCTATCCGTCGTTTAAAAGAGATTCAGGCGATGAAAGAAGATGGGCGTATTGAACGATTAACTAAAAAAGAGGGGTTGATGGTTAGTCGTGAGTTTGAAAAGTTAGAGCGGACTCTTGGTGGAATTCAAGATATGGGCGGTATCCCATCAGCTATGGTAGTTATTGATACTGGACATGAAGGTATTGCAATTAATGAAGCTAGAAAGCTAGGTATTCCTGTAGTTGGAGTGGTTGATACCAATAATAATCCTGAAGAGATTGATTACGTTATTCCTGGTAATGATGATGCGATCCGCTCTATTCAGCTATATGTAAGGGCTGCTGCAGATGCTATTATCGAGGCTAAAGCTGCGAACACTATAGCAGCGGCAGACACTGCTGAAGCAGCAGCGCCTTCTGAAGCACCAGCACCAAAGGTTGAAGCTGAAAAAGAGCCAGCTCCAGCAGCTCCAGTAGAAGAGGTGGCAGTAGCAAATAATGAAGCAGCACCAGCTGCTGCAGAGGGAGAGTAAGCTATGGCAGTTACAGCAAGTCAGGTGAAAGAGCTTCGTGAACGCACTGGTGCGGGAATGATGGAGTGTAAAAAGATGCTGGTTGAAACTGATGGAGATATCGATCTTGCGATTGAGAATATGCGTAAGTCAGGTCTTGCAAAAGCGGACAAGAAAGCTTCTCGTGTTGCCGCAGAGGGTGTGGTATCAATTGCTACAGCTGATGACGGCAGTCGTGGGGTTATGGTTGAAGTTAACTCTGAGACAGATTTTGTTGCGAAAGCAGATGAGTTTGTAGAGTTTGCAGATCAGATTGCAGCTACTGTATTGGCAGAGTCTCCAGCGGATGTGGCAGCACTGGCGGACCTTAATCTTGTCGGTGGTTCAACAACGGTAGAACTGCGTCGCCAAGAGCTGATTTCAAAACTAGGTGAGAATATGACTGTGCGTCGTTTCTCTGTGGTTGATTCGAACGGCGGTGTGATCGGTTACTACTCGCACGGTGGACGCATCGGAGTAATGACTGCACTACAGGGTGGTGACGAAAATCTTGCAAAAGATGTCTCAATGCATGTTGCAGCACTTAAGCCGCTAGCACTTTCTGAAGATGACATCTCTGCGGAAGCTCTAGCGAAAGAGAAAGAGATCTTCTCTGCACAGGCAGCTGAAAGCGGTAAGCCAGAGAATATCATCGAGAAGATGGTTGTCGGACGGATGAAGAAATTTGTCAATGAGGTGACGCTCCTTGGACAATCTTTTGTGAAAGATCCAGACCTAACGGTCTCTCAGTTGATGGATAAAAGTAGCGCTAAGATTATCGACTTTGCAAGATTGGAAGTTGGTGAAGGGATCGAGAAAAAAGAAGAGAACTTTGCTGATGAAGTGATGTCGCAGATTAAAGGCTAGAGATTACATTCTAGCTTCTTATGAAAAGCCTTTCACTATAATATATGTGAGAGGCTTTTTTTTGGATACCTTTTTTGGATACCTATTTAATTAATAAATAGTTAAAAAATAGTTAAAAAAAACAGATAAATTAGGAGAATTTAAATGTCACAAAAACCACTTTACAAAAGAGTGCTGTTAAAATTAAGCGGTGAAGCGCTAATGGGAGAGGGCTGTCAAGGGATTGATCCAAATATTCTCTCACAGATGGTTAACGAAATTATTGCTATTAGTGATCTAGGGGTGCAAGTTGGTATCGTCATCGGTGGCGGCAATTATTGTCGTGGTGCAAGTCTAGAAAAAGTTGGTGTCGGTCGAGTTACTGGTGATCAGATGGGCATGCTTGCGACTGTAATGAATGCTATTGCAATGCGTGATGCACTCACTCAAGTTGGTACTAAAGCGACTGTTATGTCAGCATTTAAGATCTCTAAAGTTTGCGATGAGTATTCAACTCGCCACGCTATTACTCGTTTAGAGGAGGGTGAAGTGGTACTCTTCTCCGCAGGAACTGGCAACCCATTCTTTACCACTGACACCGCTGCTTGCCTCCGTGGTATCGAAATAGGCGCAGATATTGTGATGAAAGCGACTAAAGTAGATGGTGTCTACAGCGCCGATCCAGAAAAAGATAGCAGTGCCACCATGATTAAAAAGATCAGTTACGATGAGGTGCTAGAGAAGAGTTTGGGAGTTATGGATCTCACCGCTATTGTCCTCTGCAGAGATCAAAATATGCCACTTCGCGTCTTCAATATGGTTAAAGAGGGTGGGCTACGAGGTGCAGTACTAAGTGAAGATGAGGGAACATTAGTAGTTGCAGCGTAATTAATGTGGGGGCATTCTCTTCGTGGTAAAATATTGAGATATTCATCAATTGAGTGAAAGTTTTAGAGCGTTTTTATAGAAAGGATTTTAAAGGAATATAGTAGAATGATTAAAGAGATAAAAGATGATGCCAAGATCCGTATGGATAAGAGTGTTGAGTCACTAAAGGGGGAGCTCTCCAAGCTGCGAGCTGGGCGTGCTAACCCTGCGCTGCTTGAGCAAGTAAGTGTAGACTACTACGGTACGCTGACACCGTTGAGTCAAGTTGCTAATGTTAGTGCATCAGACTCGCGTACTTTAATGGTTACCCCTTGGGAAAAGAGTATGGTGCGGCCGATAGAGAAGGCGATTATGGATGCTGATCTAGGGCTGAACCCTGCTACTGCAGGTGAAATTATCCGTATCCCGCTTCCTCCTCTGACTGAAGAGCGTCGTCGTGATCTGGTTAAGGTGGTTAAGAATGAGGGCGAGAGTGCGAAAGTGGCAGTGCGTAATATTCGTCGGGATGCTAATGGTGATTTTAAAGAGCTGCTTAAAGAGAAAGAGATCTCAGAGGACGAAGAGCACCAAGCGATGGATGAGATTCAGAAATTGACTGATGGACATGTTGCCAATATTGATAAAATTGTTGAAGAGAAAGAAGAGAGTTTAATGGAGGTGTAACTGAGGTGTCACAACCTACACTTCACACTGCACCACGCCATATTGCAATTGTAATGGATGGTAATGGGCGCTGGGCCAAGCGTCAAAAGCGACCTCGTTTTTGGGGACATAAACGAGGCGTGGAACGAGTCCGCTCTACGGTGGAATACTGTATTGATAACGATGTTGAGGCGCTGACCCTGTTTGCATTTAGTACAGAAAATTGGAAACGCCCTAAAGATGAAGTCTCATTTCTAATGGATCTTTTTTTATCTTCACTTAAGAGAGAGGTCAAGAAGCTCCATAAGGGTGGAATCAGGCTACGCATTATCGGAGATGTAAGTCAATTTTCTGAAAAATTACAACAGACAATCAAAGAGGCTGAAGAGCTAACAAAAGATAACAGTAAGCTTGCGCTCAATGTTGCTGCTAACTATGGCGGGCGATGGGATATAACTGAGGCACTGCGCAAGATTGCACTAAAAGTTGAGCAGGGGGAGATTAGGAGTGCAGATATTAATGAAGATATGTTGCATCAACAGATAAGTCTCAATGACCTTCCGGAGCCTGATCTTTTTATTCGTACTGGAGGGGAGCAGCGAGTAAGTAATTTTTTATTGTGGCAGCTGGCATATTGTGAATTTTACTTTAGTGATCTCTACTGGCCAGAATTTGATCATGATGCTCTCGAGCAGGCAGTAGCATCATTTAGTGGGCGTCAACGCAGGTTTGGGCGTATTGAAGAGCAGCTGCAGAGTGGGGTAGAGTAGGATGGGTAGTCTATCTGTATTGAATCAAAGAATCATATCATCTATAGTGCTTGCACCACTACTGATAGTTGCAATAATATATTTAGAGGGAGATAACTTCACCCTTCTTCTGGCTCTACTGCTTCTACCAGCAGCTTGGGAGTGGGTTGGGATTAGTGTGCAGAGCAGACTATGGTTAAGAGTAGCGTATTCACTTATGCTTACTCTTATATTCTATACAGCTCACTACTACCTTCAGGTAGAATATTTGCTTCAGATGGAATATCTGCAGTTCGCCATTTTTGGCATTGCCCTGCTCTGGTGGTTGGCTGCCACTCTATGGCTTAGATATTTTTCAGTAGACGAGGGATCTCCTAGTATATTTTTTGGGGTGCGTGCACGCCGATCTCCTATTCCATATTTGGCTGGAGTAGTTGTACTTATTCCTGCGTGGCTGGCTTTAGATCTCATTAAGCAGCAGAGTGTAGATGGCAGCGCTCTCTTCTTTCTGTTAGGAATAATTTGGAGTGCAGATATTGGAGCATACTTTGCAGGACGCCGTTTTGGGCGTAGAAAACTAGCGCCAAATGTTAGCCCTGGTAAAACAGTTGAGGGGGTTGTGGGTGGAGTTATGTTAGCACTTATCTTTGCTACTGTAGTAGCTCCACTCCTGCTAGAGATCTCTATCTCTTCAATGCTAATCATATCTGTAGCTGCTCTAGTACTATTTTCTGTAGTTGGTGATCTAGTTGAGAGTTGCTATAAACGCAGCTCTGGAGTGAAAGATAGTGGATCCCTTATTCCTGGTCATGGAGGAATTTTGGATCGGGTTGATAGTTTGACTGCTGCAGCTCCTCTCTTTTATCTTCTGTTCTATATGGTTGATGGTGGGCTGTAGTGGAGAGTATTACAGTTCTAGGTTCGACAGGGTCTATCGGAAAGAGCACTCTGGATGTGCTCTCCCGCCACCCTGATAGGTATAGAGTTTTTGCGCTTACTGCTAATAGTCAGATTGAGCTACTGGTTGAACAGTGTGTAGAGTTCAATCCACAATTTGCAGTAGTTGCAGACTCTAGTTTGGCTCAACAGTTAGAGGATCGTCTTAACCTAGTCTTAACTGGAGACGATACGGTTGAAGTGCTCTCTGGAGTTGATGGCTTAGAGAGAGTTGCGTCTGATGAGAGGGTAGACCAAGTTATGGCTGCAATTGTAGGTGCAGCAGGGATGCGTCCAACAATTGCAGCTATACGGAGTGGAAAGAGGGTGTTGTTGGCAAATAAAGAGTCGCTAGTAATGAGCGGCGCTATTTTTATGCATGAGTTAAAGCAGCATGGTGCAGAGTTATTGCCAATTGATAGTGAGCACAATGCTATTTTTCAGTGTATGCCTGGAGGGTATAAGATAGGGGAAGCGCATAATATTGAAAAAATTCTTCTAACTGGATCAGGTGGTCCATTTAGAGAGCGTAACTTTGATACTCTTGATACGGTAACTCCTGCCGAGGCAATAGCTCATCCTAACTGGAGTATGGGCAGTAAAATTTCTGTTGACTCTGCAACCATGATGAATAAGGGGTTAGAGTTTATTGAAGCGTGTTGGCTGTTTGGAGTGACTCCAGAACAGGTGGAGGTGGTTATCCATCCGCAGAGTATTATCCATTCAATGGTGCAATATAGAGATGGTTCACTACTTGCGCAGATGGGAAATCCAGATATGCGTACTCCAATAGCGCATGCTTTATCATCGCCAGAGAGGATTGATGCAGGAGTTGAAAATCTTGATCTGTTTAAGGTCGCAGAGCTTAATTTTGAGCGCCCAGATTTTAGAAGATACCCATGTCTCCAACTCGCTATAGATGCTATGAGTAGAGGAGGCAGTGCCCCCACAGTTTTGAATGCAGCTAATGAAGTAGCAGTAAGTGCCTTCTTAGCAGAAGATGGTTCAGATAGAATAGGATTTATGGATATAGCAAAAATTGTTGAAAATAGTTTGGAAGATGCCAGTATTTCAGATATTAATAGTCTGGATGATGTTTTGAACCGAGATAGTGAAGCGCGTATTATTGCTGACTATTGGGTTAAAAAAATATCTAACAATAGTTAAAAGTTAATTAATAGAGTGGAGAAAAGCTGAATGATGAGTTCTGAAATTGTAGGGGCTGGAGTATTTAATATTTTTGCCTTTATTGTGGTTATTGGTATATTAGTAACGGTACATGAATATGGACATTTTTGGGTTGCCCGCAAAATGGGAGTTAAAGTTTTGCGTTTCTCTGTTGGTTTCGGTAAACCACTCTGGAGTTGGCGTGGCAAGAGTAGTGGGGCAGATGAGGGGACTGAGTATGTAATAGCGGCAATTCCACTAGGTGGTTATGTGAAAATGTTAGGTGAGGGAGATAGTGAAGAGATCACAGAAGCTGAGCGCCACCAATCTTTTGATCATAAACCTCTGGCGGCAAGAGCGGCAATCGTAGTTGCTGGCCCATTATTTAACTTTCTCTTCGCAATTGCTGCTTTTGCAGCTATTCAGATGATCGGGGTGAGTGGGCTCAAGCCAATTATTGGTGAAGTCGCCCCCAACTCTGTTGCTGCTGAAGCCGGAATGCGCTCAGGAGAAGAGATTGTAGCTGTAGATGGCGAACCTGTTAGAATCTGGCAAGAGGTTATCGAGGGAATTGTGAGTCAAGTGGTGGTTGGGGATGCGGTAAAGTTGAGCTGGATAGATAGCTCTGGGGTTGTGAAAAATGGAGTGTTGCGTAACCCATTTGGCAAGAGCATACCAGAGGGGATGGATCTATTTGAGAAGTTGGGATTCTCTATCGGAAGACCAAAACTTGATGCAGTTATAGGAGAAGTTGTGGCTGATAGTGCAGCACAAAGAGCGGGACTTGAATCTGGGGATAGAGTCTTTAAAGTCGCTGGTGAAAAAGTTAACTCTTGGGGTGAATGGGCTAAGTGGATTAAGAGCAGTCCTGGAGAGTCACTCTCTATGACAGTTATACGAGATGATATTTTCTTCAATTTAACTTTAACTCCAGAAGAGGTTAAGGTTGGCGAGAAAACGATAGGGCGTGCCGGAGTGATGGCGTATCAGGGTGATAAAAAGAGATATCGCGAGCTTTGGTATCGTGATATTCAATACGGCCCTATAGATGCGCTCTGGCGTGGAGTTGAGAAGAGTTGGGAACTCTCAAGTATGACGCTGCAAGTTATGGGAAGAATGCTGACTGGAGCAACCTCTACCGACGGACTGAGTGGCCCTATTAGTATTGCTAAATATGCGGGTAACTCTATGGATATGGGGATCGTCTCATTTCTCTCTTTTCTTGGGCTAGTCAGTGTCAGTCTTGGAGTTCTTAACTTGCTACCTATTCCAATGTTAGATGGAGGGCATCTATTCCACTATTTAATAGAGTGGATAAGAGGAGAACCTCTTCCGGAAAATGCTATGTTGGTTGGGCAAAAAATAGGAATAATATTTTTAGTTGGCTTGATGTCGTTAGCACTATATAATGACATCCTGAGACTTAATTAATAATCTACAATTAACTAATTTATTGATATTCACTTTTAACATTTAATTTATATGAGTTCCAAATAAAATATGAGACAGTACCTAAAGCAGACTCTTATTGCGCTACTTGCGCTAACATTCTCCGCAACTTCTTGGGCGTTTACTCCATTCACTATTGAAGATATCAGAGTTGAAGGGTTGCAACGCATTGCAGCTGGCACAGTCTTTAACTATCTGCCACTAAAAGTGGGGGATGAGTTAACCCCTCGCAGTTCTGCTGACGCTATTAAAGCACTATTCAAGACTGGTTTTTTTAAGGATGTACGCCTCGAGCAAGAGGGAAGTGTACTGCTAGTATCGGTTAGTGAACGCCCTGCGATTGCTGATATCTCTATCGATGGCAATAAGGTGATAAAGACCGAAGATCTTAAAGAGGGGTTAAAAGGGATTGGGCTCGCAGAGGGACGGGTGTTGGATCGTGCTCTACTAGATAAAATTGAGGCAGAGTTGCGTCGTCAATATTTAGGAATGGGACGCTATGGAGTAGATATTGAGACTACTATCACACCGCTAGAACGCAACCGTTCTGCGGTACGGATTCAGGTGCGGGAGGGTGAGAGTGCTCGCATTCGTCAAATTACCCTAATCGGAAACCAGGCATTTGAGAGTGACGAACTGCGTGATATGTTCCAACTGCAGACAGGTGGTTGGCTCTCGTTCTGGACTAAAAATGATCGCTACTCGCGCCAAAAATTGGCGGGTGATTTAGAGATGCTCCGCTCTTGGTATCTTGATAGAGGTTTCATTAACTACGATATTGATTCGGCACAGGTCTCTATCACTCCAGATCGTCAGGAGATTTATATTACAGTTAATATGAGTGAGGGTAAGCGTTACACTTTAGGTGAGATTAAACTTGATGGCAATATGGTAGTTCCAGAAGATGAACTTCAAGAGAAGATTGTTATTACTGAGGGGGAGGTGTTCTCACGCAAGGAGATCGCCAAAGTTAATGAGGGTTTGGTGGATCGTCTTGGTGAAGATGGATACGCTTTTGCCAACATTAATGTAATCCCAGAGTTGGATGAAGAGAGTAATATTGTAAATTTAACTTTCTTTGTGGATCCTGGAAATAGAGTATATGTTGATAGAATTAACATTGTCGGCAACACTAAAACTCAGGATTTAGTGATTCGCCGCGAGATGCGCCAGTATGAAGGAAGTCGTTTCTCTAATAAAGAGGTTGAACGCTCTCAAACTAGACTGCGTAAACTCGGTTACTTTGAAGATGTTTCGGTTGAGACTGTGCCAGTGCCAGGAACTACAGATCAGGTTGAACTTAACTATCAAGTGGATGAGAAATCAACTGGTAGTATGATGTTGGGGATGGGGTATTCGCAAACTGGTGGTATGGTCTTCAATACCAGCCTTACTCAAGATAACTTTATGGGGTCAGGTAAGAGTGTAAGTGGTGAATTTAATAATAGTAAGACTGAGACAGCTTATGGACTTGGTTATGTTGACCCATACTTTACTGAAGATGGAGTTAGCTTAGGAGTAGGTGGACACTATAAAAAATTAGACTCATCTTCTGCACAGAGTGGATATAGCTATGATCTATTAAGTGGAAACTTTGATCTTGGTTTGCCAACCAGCGAGTACGAGCGACTCTATGTGGGGTTTGAGCCTCAGCATATGACTAATGCTACTTGTGGCACCTCATCTACGAATAGTGAGTGTGATACCTTCTTGACTGCTGAAGGAGCCTCTTTTAGTGTGTTTGAATTCAGCTCTAGCTGGAATAGGGATAGTAGAAATAGTGCAGTTTTTCCTGACGAAGGAAGTTACCAGCGTTTCCGTGCTGAGCTCGGCGCACCAGGAGGGGTGGAGTACTTTAAAATTAACTACCGTCACGATCTCTTCTACCCTATCACAGAGGACTATACACTTCTGTTGAAAGCAGATATGGGAGTTGGTGATGGTTATGGTGATCACTCAACCCTTCCATTCTTCAACCGTTATTATGCTGGTGGTGAAGGTTCAATTCGTGGTTTTGAGGGTAACTCAATCGGTCCTGTAGATAATGCTGGTGGTGCAGTAGGTGGTAATATTAAAGGGGTCTTTAATGCTGAAGTTATTCTTCCTATTCCACTGCTAGAGAGCGTAAAATCAACAAGGATTAGTGGGTTTGTTGATATGGGTACAGTAGCCAACAATACAAGCGGGCTAAGTGATCAGCTTCGCGCTTCAGCTGGAGTAACTGCTAAGTGGCTATCTCCAGTAGGACCACTAACCTTTAGCTGGGCAAAACCTCTTAAGAAGAAGAGTGCTGATAAATTAGAAGCGTTCCAGTTTAGAATGGGACAGATGTTTTAAAAAACAATAATCTGAGGATCGATATGATAAGAATTAAGAACAGAATATTAACCATAATAACTGTTGCTGCATTAAGTGCAACTACAGCTTATGAAGTTAGTGCTGCTGAAGAGCAGAGCAGTAGTGGTAGTAAAATTGGGTTCGTAAATATCCAGCTTCTACTTCGGGAAGTTCCACAAGCTATGTTTGCAACTAAGCGGCTAGAGGCATCATTTGGTGGGCGTAAAGCTGAGATTTTAGAGTTTCAGAAGAGCTGTCAAAAGATGGAGAAAAATCTAGAGAAAGAGGCTGCAGCACTGAGCAAACAGCAGCAGCAGAAAAAGATTCGTAAAATTCGTGCTTGCAGTAGTGAGTTAAAATTGATGGATGAGGAGTATGGAGCTGATCTGCGTATTGCGCAAGCAGAAGAGTTGCAAAAGCTACAGCGCCTAGTCTATAAAACAGTAGATCAGATCGCCAAACAGGAGAAGTTTGACCTTATTGTAAATGAGGCAGTTATCTTTGCATCACCTGCAGCAGATATATCACGCAAAGTTCTTGGTAGAATGCAGCAAATTTCTAAAACTCCAAACATACCCGTAAAAGATAAAAAATAGACTGTAAACTAAAAGTGAACTAAAAATAGATAGTGGATTAAGAGTGTGCATATTACCCTAAAAAATATTGCAGATCATTTGGGAGCTAAACTCATAGGTAATCCAGAGCTGCACATCTCTGGCATATCATCACTCCTCTCTGCAACTGAGGAAGAGATCTCATTTCTCTCTAATCCTAAATTTTCATCTCAAATAGTAGAGAGTAAAGCTGGTGCGGTTATTATGCATCCAGATATGGAGTATGAAGATTTTGGTGGGGCGAGACTATTAATGGGTAACCCATATCTTGGTTACGCAAAAGTAGCGGCACTGTTAAATCCAATTGAGATTATACGGAGTGGAGTTGCGGAGAGTGCTGTAGTATCTGCGTCAGCAATAGTTGGCTCTGGAGGGTGGATTGGGCAAAATAGTGTAGTTGAAGATAGGGTAAAAATTGGTGAAGAGGTCTCAATTGCAGCTGGATGTTTTATTGCAGCTGGAGTTGAAATTGGAAGAGGTACTCATCTTCTTGGTAATGTGACTATACTTTCTGGAACTGTGATTGGTGAAGATTGTATTATTCAAGCTGGAGCTGTAATTGGCAGTGATGGCTTTGGGTTTGCACAAGATGGGGAACAGTGGGTTAAGATCCCTCAACTTGGCAGAGTCGTTATTGGTGACAGAGTAGAGGTCGGATCCAACTCCACTATAGATCGTGGAGCTCTAGAGGATACAGAAATTGCAGATGGGGTGAAAATTGATAATTTAGTCCATATTGCGCATAATGTGCGGATTGGTGAAAATAGTGCGATGGCAGCGTTAGTTGGAGTTGCTGGGAGTACAGAGATTGGAGCAGGATGTACTTTTGGAGGGCAAGCTGGTATTGTCGGACACCTAAAGATTGCTGCTGGAGTTCACTGTACTGCCCGTACGCTAGTGACTAGCTCACTTAATAGAGCAGGACTCTACTCATCTTCAAGTGGAGCAGAGCCCAACCGAAAATGGCGCAGAAATGTAGTGCAACTTCGTAATCTGAATGAGTCTATTAAACGCTTAAAGAGGTTAGAGAGACGGGTTGATGAAATAATAGAGAGTGGGCAGTGATAAACTGTCAGTAGGCACAACTGATGGCTGCTCACTGTAAATTTGTAATTTTAAATATAAATTAAGGTATAAAAAAATATGGATGATACAGATAATAGCAATACCCTAGATATAAACGAGGTGATGAAACATCTTCCTCACCGCTACCCATTTTTACTGATAGATAAAGTTCTAGATTTTGAAGAGGGTAAAACTTTGCGGGCAGTAAAAAATGTCACCATCAATGAACCGTTTTTTCAGGGGCACTTTCCACATATTCCAGTGATGCCTGGAGTTTTGATTATGGAGGCACTCGCACAAGCAACTGGTATTCTCTCTTTTAAAACTACTGGAAAGCTACCTACGGATGACTCTCTCTACTACTTTGTGGGAATTGATAAAGCTCGCTTTCGTAAACCAGTAGTACCTGGAGATCAACTTATTCTAGAGGTCGAGTTAGAACGCCGTAAACGCGATATTTGGAAGTTTAAAGGTCGAGCATTAGTGGATGGGAAATTGGTGGCAAGTGCAGATCTGATGTGCGCAGAGAAAGAGTTGAGCTAAGTCGATGACAGATGCGATAGAACAGATTCATCCAACGGCAATAATTGATGCCTCCGCTTCAATTGCGGATGGAGTTGAGATCGGTCCATACTCAATTATCGGCGCCGATGTTACTATCGAACAAGGGAGTAAAATTGAATCGCATGTGGTAATAAAGGGGCCTACAACTATTGGAAAAAATAACCACTTTTTTCAATTCTCCTCTATAGGCGAGGATCCTCAAGATCTAAAATATAGAGGTGAACCCACCGAGTTGCACATAGGAGATCACAATACATTTCGTGAGTCATGCACAGTGAATCGGGGCACAGTAGGAGGTGGCGGAGTTACAGTGATAGGAGACCATAATCTTATTATGGCGTATGTCCATATCGCGCATGATTGCATTATCAATAACCATGTAATTTTGGTAAACAACGCATCTCTTGCAGGTCATGTGACGGTGCACGATCATGCCATACTTGGTGGTTTTACTCTAGTCAGCCAATTTATCACTATTGGCTCTTATGCGTTCTCTACTATGGGAAGTGCTATTAATAAAAATATCCCTCCATATATTTTAGTCTCTGGTAACTTAGCTAAACCTATCAGCCTTAATCTTATTGGATTGCGTAGGAAAGGTTTTGGAAGTGAGGCTAGAGCAGCAATGAAGCTGGCATTTAAAAAACTGTTTCGTTCTCATACAGCGTTAACTGATGTGGCTGCAGATATTAAAGATATGGTTGCAGAGAGTCCTGAGATTGAACTCTTTAGTGATTTTATTGAGGAGCATCGTGAGAGCCAGAATGGCATAATTCGCTAATGGCGGATAAAAATCAGTTTCAAATTATGCTTGTTGCAGGCGAGCCATCTGGTGATCTGCATGCGGCAGACCTTCTGCAAGAGCTTAATCTAAGAGAGTCCAGGTCTGAGTTAAACTTTACTAGCTACGGTATGGGTGGGGAGAGAATGCGCCAACAGGGATTTACCTCTATAGTAGGTATTGAGCAGATGGCAGTTATGGGTATAGTTGAAATATTAAAACATTTTCCAACTCTATACCGAGTATTACAACAGATGCGTGCTCTACTTAAAACTAGACGACCAGATCTGTTGATCTTAGTTGACTATCCAGGGTTTAATCTTCTTCTTGCAAAGAGTGCAAAAAAGTTGGGAATTAAAGTTCTATACTATATTAGCCCAAAGGTGTGGGTCTGGCGAGAGGGGAGGGTAAATAAGCTGGCTAAATGGGTTGACCATATTGCGTTGATCTTTCCATTCGAGCTTCCATATTTTCAGAGAGTGGGGCTTGCTGCAACCTATGTGGGAAATCCTCTGGTTAGACAGATAGAGACAACTGCAAGCCGAGCAGAGAGTGTTGCTGAGTCTCGCACTAAGTTAACTCTTGATCCTAATAAAATTACAGTGGGGCTCTTTCCAGGGAGTCGCAAAGCAGAGGTGGAGCAGCTCCTTCCCACCCTTTTAGAGAGTGCAGAGTTAATCTACACTCAAAATAGCTCTCTTCAATTTGTCCTATCGCAGGCTGACGAACTTCCTATAGAGATGTTTGAGTTGGCTAAACACTCTACACTACCGATCCATATTGTGAAAGGAGATAGTCACCGTGCTATGCGTAGCTGTAGTGCTGTTGTCACCGCTTCGGGCACCATAACTTTAGAGCTTGCTCTCCTAAATATTCCAATGGTTGTTATCTATAAAATTTCAGCATTGAGTTATGCAATTATTAGAAGATTGATTAATACAGAATATATCTCATTAGTAAATATAGTAGAGGGAGATGAGGTTGTCGTAGAACTCCTGCAAGAGAATGTAAATGCAGAGCGAATCGTGAAGGAGTTGAGTGAAATAGTGCCGGGAGGTGGAATTATAGGTAAAAACAGAGATGAAATGTTATTAGGTCTACAGAGAGTTAAAAGTAAATTAGGTGATGGGGAATCTACACAACGCCTGGCAGATTTAGTGGGGAGTATGCTTAATGAGTGAGGAGCTAAATGCTGTTCGAGAGATGGTCGTAGGTGTAGATGAGGTTGGGCGCGGACCACTAATAGGCCCTGTCGTTGCTGCGGCAGTAGTTCTTCCAGATAACCACGCTATTGTAGGGCTTGCAGACTCTAAAAAGCTAACTCCAAAACGCAGAGAGAAGCTTGCCATAGAGATACAAGCTAAAGCTGTAGTATGGGCAATCAGCGAAGCATCAGAGCAAGAGATTGATGCAATAAATATTTTACAGGCATCACTGTTGGCGATGCAACGAGCGGTTGAGAAGGCTCAGTCCATTGTTAGTAGAGATAGTGAAGCAGTAATCACTAAGGCACTTATAGATGGGAATAAAATTCCAAAGTTAAATATTGCAGCAGAGGCGATAGTTAAGGGTGATACAAAAATAGAGGAGATCAGCGCTGCATCTATAATCGCAAAAGTAGCAAGAGATAAGATGATGGTAGAGTTAGATGCTCTTTATCCAGAGTATGGATTTGCAAGTCATAAAGGTTACCCAACTAAGCAACACTTCGCTGCACTGGCTAAGTATGGGGTGCTGCCACAACATAGACGCTCATTCTCTCCCGTGCGTAAAGTTATAGAGAGTCTTGTAAGATGAGTTTTGTTCACCTTAAGGTTCATACCGAATACTCCTTAGAGAGCGGTTTGATTCGCCTACCTCAACTTATGAATAGCCTTAATGCAGATGCTGATTTAAGTTCAGAAGATGGTGCTGAATATGTTAGAGCTGTTGCGATTACTGATGTGGGAAATATGTTTGCAGCTGTAAAGTTTTTTAGAGCAGCAACCGCAGCTGGGGTTAAACCAATCTTTGGTGCGGAGGTTAGAGTTCGAGCTCTGCAAGAGGGTGGGGAGTGTTCACGCATGGTGCTCTTGGCTAGAGATGGAGATGGTTTTAAAAACTTAAAAATTTTACTCTCTAGATCATACATTGAGGGGCAACATCGTGGTGTTCCTCAGTTAGAGCGAGAGTGGATTGCCGAAACGAGTAGTGGGTTAATCGCGCTCTCTGGTGCAAAGGGTGGAGATGTAGGGCAAGCTCTGCTTGCAGAGGAGCAAGCAGAAGCAGAGCAGCGTCTAAAGATATGGATGGATATTTTCCCAGGTAGTTACTATCTTGAACTCCAGCGTACAGGGAGGAGTGGAGATGAGAATTACAACCATGCCGCAGCTCTCTTAGCGGAGAAGTTCAACCTACCTGTTGTGGCAACCAATGATGTGCAATTTATTCTAGAGGATGAGTTTGCTGCCCATGAAGCTAGAGTATGTATCTATGAGGGCAGAGTGCTAGATGACCCACGGCGTCCAAAAAACTTTAGTGGAGAGCAGTATCTCCGTTCAAGCAGAGAGATGGAAGAGTTGTTTGCAGATATTCCTGAGGCTATAGAGAATAGTGAAGAGATTGCCAAGCGCTGCAATGTTGAGCTCTCATTGGGTAAAAATTATCTACCAGATTTCCCTATCCCTAAAGGCTCTACAATTGAGGAGTTTCTCCGTAGTGAGTCGGAGAAAGGTTTAGAGCAACGCCTCAAACAGATCTTTAAAGATAGTAAAAAGATAGAGCAGATTAGAGCTGAATATGATGAGCGCCTTACAATTGAGTTAGATGTTATTAACGGAATGGGGTTTCCTGGCTACTTCTTAATTGTTGCTGACTTTATTCGTTGGACTAGGGAGCAAAGTATACCAGTTGGTCCTGGACGCGGCTCAGGGGCTGGCTCACTAGTTGCGTATGTGTTGAAAATTACAGATTTAGATCCGTTAGAGCATAAACTTCTATTTGAACGCTTTCTGAATCCAGAGAGAGTCTCTATGCCAGATTTTGATATAGACTTCTGCATGGATAGGCGAGAAGAGGTGATCAAGTATGTCTCAGAGACCTATGGCAGAGATCGCGTCTCTCAAATCATAACCTATGGCAGAATGAATGCGAAAGGGGTGATACGAGATATGGGTAGAGTACAGGGGCTACCTTATGGAATGGTGGATGGTATTGCCAAATTAATTCCCTTTGATCTTGGTATGACTTTAGATAAAGCGCTAGAGGAGTCTGATGATCTACGCGAGCGCTATGAGCAAGAGGATGAGGTTAAAGAGTTAATTGATATGGCGCGGACTTTAGAGGGGGTGGCTCGTAATGCTGGTAAGCATGCTGGAGGTGTCGTCATCTCACCATCTGACATTAATGATTTTACTCCAATCTATTGTGAGGAGGGTGGAGGTGGACTCGTAACCCAGTTTGATAAAGATGATGTTGAGGCTGTAGGGCTAGTAAAGTTTGACTTCTTAGGTTTAAGAACCTTAACCATTGTTGATTGGGCTGTAGAGATGGTTAACAACCAACGAAAGGCTGATGGGGAAAATCTTCTAGTTATTGAAGATATAGATATGCGGGATAAGCAGACATTTACTCTACTTCAAGATTCTCAAACTACAGCGGTATTTCAGCTCGAATCATCTGGGATGAAGAAGCTAATTGCTAAACTTCATCCAGACTCTTTTGAAGATATAGTTGCTCTAGTAGCTCTATATCGCCCAGGTCCACTAGAGTCAGGAATGGTGGAAAACTTCATAGATCGTAAACATGGACGAGAAGAGATTTCATATCCAGACATGAAATATCAGCATGAATCACTGAAAGATATTCTCCATCCAACTTATGGGATTATCCTCTATCAAGAGCAGGTGATGCAGATTGCGCAGGTACTTGCTGGTTACTCACTTGGTGGGGCGGATATGTTACGCCGTGCAATGGGTAAGAAGAAACCAGCAGAGATGGCAAAGCAGCGTTCAGTATTTGAAGAGGGTGCATTAGCTAATGGGGTTGATAGCAAGTTGGCTATGAAGATCTTCGATCTAGTAGAGAAGTTTGCTGGGTATGGATTTAACAAGTCTCACTCTGCCGCCTATGCGCTGGTCTCATATCAGACAGCTTGGCTCAAATCTCACTACCCAGCCCAGTTTATGGCAGCAGTCCTATCTGCTGATATGGATGGCACCGACAAGGTGGTAACTATAATTGAAGAGTGTAGGGTGATGAAGTTAACAGTGCACCCTCCAACTGTAAATAGTAGCTTCTACAGATTTACAGTTCTCAACCATAAGGAGGTGGTTTATGGTTTAGGGGCAATTAAAGGGGTTGGCGAGGGTGCAATTGAGGGCATCATCCAAGGGCGTGAACTAGATGGTAAATATATAGACCTTTTTGACTTCTGCCGTAGAGTTGACCTGCGCAAAGTAAATAAGAGAGTTCTTGAGTCATTGGTGAAAGCGGGAGCTTTTGATGATATTGCTCCTCTCGATAAGGGGTGGGAAATTAATTACGACAGTAGATCTACCTTTATGAACTCTCTGCCAGAGGCGGTGCAATCAGCAGAACAGTATCTGCGTGATCAAGAGCGAGGGCAAGCAGATCTCTTTGGTGGAGTAGGTGATGGAGCTGTAGCAGTTGAAATCAGCTATCGAGATTCTCAGGTCTGGAGCAAAGATGAGAGACTTAAAAACGAAAGGGATACTCTTGGTTTATATCTAACAGGGCATCCAATCGATCAGTATGAAGATGAGCTAAGTAACATAATTACTCAACGGATGAGTGAGCTCAGTAGCGATAAAGATAAAAGTGTCACCTTGGCTGGATTGATGATAGCAATACGGGTAGTTAAAACCCGTACTGGCAAACCGCTTGCAATTTTAATGTTAGACGATAGAAGCGGTCGAATTGAGATGACTCTATTTGCAGAGTCTTATGAGAAATACCGTCACCTTTTAGAGAAAGATACAATACTAGTAGTCCGTGGGACTGTGGCAGAAGATGACTATAGCGGCGGTCTGCGTATGAATGTAGAGGAGCTCTGGAACTTAGATGGAGCAAGATCATCCTATATGCGTCGTCTGATTTTAAGATTAAATCCAGAACAGAATAGTAGTCACTCTGCGAATAATCTATCAACAATAATTAAACCATTTTGCGAAGGAAATTGTCCAGTAAGAGTTGAGTACCAGCAAAACAGCTCTAATCTAAATATGAGTGCAAAAATCGACTTAGATCCAGAGTGGAGTGTGCAGCCAAGTGAAGAGTTATTTACCAGACTTCGAGAAAACTTAGGGGATGATGCCGTACTACCTGAGTATCCGTAATTAACCTAAAGAGCTCGCAATTATAAAACTCTACGCTCTAGATCCAATTTACGGTATAGTAGTCGTTAAATCTTTTACTATTTATTTACTATTAATTTACTATTTATTTAATATTGAGCACCTACAAAAATTATGAATTTAAACTTCCTAGACTTTGAACAACCTATCGCTGAACTTGAAGCTAAAATTAAAGAGCTTCGCTATGTTAACGATGAGAGTGATATTAATATCAGTGATGAGGTCACTAAGTTAGATGAGAAGAGTCGTGAGCTTACCGCATCTATCTTCTCCTCATTGAGCTCTTGGCAGATTTCTCAGCTGGCACGCCATCCTCAACGACCATACACCCTTGACTATATAAACAATATATTTACAGACTTTCATGAGCTCCATGGAGATCGTGCCTTTGCAGATGATTCTGCACTAGTGTGTGGTATGGCGCGTCTGGATGGAGAGCCGGTAATGATTGTTGGGCATGAGAAGGGGCGAGAGACTAAAGAGAAGGTGGAGAGGAATTTCGGAATGCCGCGTCCAGAAGGGTATCGCAAAGCACTTAGAGTGATGCGTATGGCAGAACGATTCGGAATGCCTATTTTTACCTTTATTGATACTCCTGGAGCATACCCTGGTATGGATGCGGAGGAGAGGGGGCAGAGTGAAGCTATAGCAAAGAACCTGTTTGTAATGGCTCGTCTTAAGACTCCTATAATCTGTACTGTAATCGGTGAAGGAGGATCTGGAGGGGCATTAGCGATCGGGGTTGGGGATAGAACTAATATGATGTCATATAGTACCTATTCAGTAATCTCTCCAGAAGGGTGTGCATCTATACTCTGGAAAAGTGCAGATAAAGCTGCTGATGCTGCGGAAGCAATGGGGCTAACAGCTCCTCGATTGAAAGAGCTCTCTTTGATTGATGGTATCATTGAGGAGCCATTAGGTGGAGCTCATCGTCAACCTGAGCAAGCTGCAGCAGCACTTAAAGATACACTTCTGATTCAGCTGAAAGAGTTGCAAGAGCTGCAGACTGTGAGTAGTGAAGCACTGCTAGATGCTCGTTACAAAAGATTAATGAGTTACGGAAACTATGGTATAGAGTAGAGTGATCTGTAATTAATCTACAAAAACAGCTACTCTCTTTCTTTAATAACCGCTATAGAACTATATATGTTGCATTTAGCGGAGGGGTAGACTCCTCTGTGCTTCTGCATGCTCTAGCTAAACTACGAGACAGTGGAGAGATTAGTGGTTATCTTAAAGCTGTCCATATCAACCATGGGTTAAGTTCAGAATCTGAAAAGTGGGCTCAACACTGTAGTGAATTCTCACACAAACTTAATACTCCAATCAAAGTTATTGCAGTTGATGCCGCCCCCACTTCTGGAGAGAGTCCAGAGGAAGCGGCACGAGATGCTAGATATGGTGCTTTGAGAGCTATCATTAGTGAAGGTGATTGTCTAGTAACAGCACACCATCAAGAGGATCAGGCAGAAACTTTTTTGCTTCAGGCTCTGCGAGGTGCTGGACCACGGGGTTTGGCAGCAATGGGGGACAGTTCTGAGTTTGGGAGTGGTGAGATGGTTAGGCCTCTTCTTAAAATATCACAGCAGCAACTGCTCGATTATGCAGAGAAGAGTGGAATTAGTTGGGTTGAAGATCCATCTAATCAGCTACTATCTTATGATCGCAACTATATTCGTCACCAAGTTATTCCTCTATTAAAAGAGCGCTGGCAAGCTGCTGCTGTAACCCTATCTAGAAGTGCGCGTCACTCTGCAGATGCTGCAGAGCTTATGAGTGACTGGGGAGATAAACAGTTAGCTGGGATTGAGGTTGGTGATCCGCTACCAATTATTATTAATGAAAAGTCAACACGGATGAGTTTAAGGGTGCGTCACTGGCTTGAGTTAAATGGAGCAGGAGTTCCAAGTGAATCTCATCTACAGAAAATAATAGTTGAAGTAGCTGCAGCAAAAGAAGATGCTACCCCTCTTCTACGCTGGGTTAGCCGTCGAGGAGTGGAAATTAAAGTGCGGCGTTTTCAAGGTTATCTTCATTTAGATGGCTCTAATCACAAAACCTACAGCGACAGCCGCCCATTTGTTATAGATTGGGATATCTCTTCTCCGCTCACTCTACCAGATAGTAGAGTGCTGGAAGCTGTAGATATATCCACTACTGGTTTAGATAGAGAGAAACTAAAGGATAAAAAAATAACAGTGCGATCCAGAGTTGGGGGGGAGCGCTGTCATCCTCCATTTAGTGAATATAGAAGAACTCTTAAAAATATTTTGCGAGAAGAGAGGGTTCCTCCTTGGGAACGCAATACTATTCCACTCCTATTTGTAGATGATGAGTTGGCAGTAGTGGTCGGATACTTTGTCTGTAAACCCTTTTTAACAGATAAAAATGGGGTCTCAATCAAAGTTTCTGTAGGGGTAGATGAGTGAACTGCGGTACAATACATTTTTTATTTAAATATGCAGAATATCTTATGCGGAATATCTTATGACACGATATATTTTCATCACAGGCGGCGTTGTCTCCTCTCTTGGTAAAGGAATTGCCGCAGCATCTCTTGCTGCTATCTTAGAGGCTCGTGGTCTTAAAGTTACAATGATGAAGTTAGATCCATATCTGAATGTAGATCCAGGCACAATGAGCCCGTTTCAACATGGTGAGGTCTTTGTTACAGATGATGGAGCTGAGACAGACTTAGATCTCGGACACTATGAACGCTTCATTCGTACTAAGATGGGAAAGAGGAATAATTTTACTGCGGGACAGATATATGACTCTGTTCTGAAAAAAGAGCGCCGTGGTGACTATCTTGGGGCTACAGTACAAGTTATTCCTCATGTAACTGATGAGATTAAAAACTCAATTATTGCAGGTTCAGAAGGTGTAGATGTAGCATTGATTGAGGTTGGAGGAACTGTTGGTGATATTGAGTCTCTCCCATTTATGGAGGCGATTCGTCAATTAGGGTTAGAGGTTGGGCGTGAGCGCGCGCTCTATCTTCACCTAACTCTGCTGCCGTGGATTCCAACTGCTGGTGAACTTAAAACTAAACCGACCCAACACTCTGTTAAAGAGCTTCGTAGTATTGGGATTCAACCAGATATTCTAGTGTGTCGTTCAGACCGTCCACTACCTGCAGGAGAGCGCAAGAAGATAGCACTCTTCACTAATGTAGAAGAGAAGGCAGTATTCTCTGCGGTTGATGTAGATAGCATCTATAAGATTCCAATGCTTCTACATCAGCAGGGGATGGATAAAATTGTGGTTGATAGATTTAGAATGGATATTCCGCCAGCTGACCTGAGTGAGTGGGAGAAGGTGGTTAACCATCAACAGAGTCCGCAACATACTGTGACCGTTGGTATGGTTGGTAAATATATGGATTTGACGGAGGCGTATAAATCACTTTCGGAATCACTCATTCATGCTGGAATCCATACTGATACAAAAGTTAAAATAAAATATATAAATTCACAAGATATTGAGCAGAACCCAGAACAGAGTTTGAGCGGGCTGGATGCTATTTTAGTTCCGGGTGGGTTTGGTAAGAGAGGTGTTGAGGGTAAGATCGCGGCAGTTAAATTTGCTCGAGAGCATAAAGTTCCCTACTTAGGTATCTGTTTAGGAATGCAGGTTGCAGTTATTGAATATGCACGCCATAAGGCTGGAATGGATGGCGCACATAGTACTGAGTTTAATCCTGAAACTGATTACCCTGTAGTGGCTATGGTTACAGAGTGGGAGAGTGCTGACGGATCTATTGAACAACGAAGTGCTGATTCTGATCTTGGTGGTACGATGCGTCTTGGTGGGCAAGCTTGTCATCTGGAAGAGGGGTCTCTAGTGCGAGAGTTATATGGTGAGGAGTGTATTGTAGAACGCCATCGTCACCGTTATGAAGTTAACAGCAAACTGTTAGATAAACTTGAGCAGGCTGGAATGCGTTTCTCTGGGCGCTCTGTAGATGGTGAGTTGGTAGAGATGGTTGAGTTGAGTGATCATCCATGGTTTGTGGCATGCCAATTTCATCCAGAGTTTACTTCAACTCCTCGGGATGGACATCCGCTGTTTAGTGGTTTTGTTAATGCAGCCCTTAGTTATAAAAAACAACGGTTATAAAAAACAGTAGTAATAAAAACATTTAAAGGAGAATATAAAAATGGAACTATGTGGGTTTGAAGTCGGGTTAGATAGACCGCTATTTTTAATTGCTGGACCATGCGTTATTGAGAGCCGTGAGCTTGCTATGGAAAGTGCTGGCAAGATGAAAGAGATTACAGAAGCTCTTAACATTAATTTTATCTATAAATCATCCTTTGATAAAGCTAACCGCACCTCAATTAACAGCTACCGAGGTCCCGGAATAGAGGAGGGGTTGAAAATTTTATCAGATGTGAAAGAGCAGATTGGAGTACCACTACTTACCGATGTGCATGAGGATACTCCATTAGATGAGGTTAGTTCTGTAGTTGATGTGCTTCAGACCCCAGCTTTCCTATGTAGACAAACAAATTTCATTCAGAGCGTTGCCAAACAGGGGCTTCCTGTAAATATAAAGAAAGGACAATTTCTATCTCCATGGGATATGAAAAATGTAACAGAGAAGGCTAAGGCAACTGGAAATAACCAAATTATGGCGTGTGAGCGTGGAGCAAGTTTTGGCTATAATAATTTGGTTTCAGATATGCGCTCACTTGCGGTAATGCGTGAAACAGAATGCCCAGTAGTATTTGATGGCACTCACTCTGTACAGTTGCCAGGAGGGCAGGGAGGGACTTCTGGAGGACAGAGAGAGTTTGTTCCAGTATTAGCAAGAGCTGCCGTAGCAGCCGGAGTGGCAGGGCTCTTTATGGAGACTCATCCAAATCCAGCAAAAGCTTTAAGTGATGGCCCTAATGCATGGCCATTAGATAAGATGGAGTCACTACTTGAAACTCTCTTAACTATCGACCAGACAGTAAAGAGTGGTCGATTTGCTGAGTTAGAGATGTAGTATTAACCAATTAATAGATCATTAGTGTTAAATTTTAAAATAGGAATATAAAGTATATGTCAGAGATAGCAAAAATTGTAGCTCGCCAAATAGTAGACTCCCGTGGGAACCCAACTGTAGAGGTTGATGTTACAACATCATCAGGAGTGGTTGGACGAGCTGCAGTCCCATCTGGCGCCTCTACAGGCTCTCGTGAGGCGGTGGAGTTGAGAGATAATGATAAGAGTAAGTATGGTGGAAAAGGCGTTCTAACTGCGGTTTCTAATGTTAATGGTGAAATTGAGAGCGCTCTTAAAGGGCAATCAGTAACAGATCAGGGCGGGATTGATCAGATTATGATCGATCTTGATGGCACTGACAATAAAGGGAGGTTAGGAGCAAATGCCCTACTTGCCGTATCTATGGCGAGCGCACATGCTGCAGCTAATGAGCAGGGAGTTCCACTCTACAGATACTTGACTCCTAATGGTAAATATAAAATGCCAGTCCCAATGATGAACATTATCAATGGCGGAGAACATGCAGATAACAGTATTGATCTGCAAGAGTTTATGGTGCTTCCCGTAGGTGCCGGTTCGGTAACAGAGGCTGTGCGTTACGGAGCGGAGATTTTTCATGCTCTCAAAAGTGTACTTTCTGCTCAGGGAATGAATACGGCAGTTGGTGATGAAGGTGGTTTTGCACCCAACCTATCTTCAAATGAGGCAGCTATTGAGGTTATCTTGGAGGCAATAGAGCAGACTGGATTTAAGGCTGGTAGAGATATATATCTAGGGATAGATGCGGCAAGTTCAGAGTTCTATAAAGATGGTAAATATAATTTAGCCTCAGAGGGGAAAATTTTAGATGCCACAGGAATGATTGATGTACTGGAGAGTTGGGTTGATCAATACCCAATCATCACTATTGAAGATGGACTTGATGAGGGAGATTGGGATGGCTGGAAACAGATGACCGAACGACTAAGTGGAAAAATACAGCTTGTCGGAGATGATCTGTTTGTGACTAACACTAAAATTCTGCAAGAGGGAATTGACAAAAGTATAGCAAACTCAATCTTAATTAAGGTTAATCAGATCGGTACTCTAACTGAAACTTTAGCGGCAATTCAGATGGCGAAGGATGCTGGATATACAGCTGTTGTCTCGCACCGCTCTGGCGAGACGGAAGATGTAACTATCGCCGATCTTGCTGTTGCGACTAGTGCGGGTCAAATTAAGACAGGATCACTATCTCGTTCAGATCGAGTTGCAAAATATAATCAACTTATCAGAATTGAAGAGCAGTTAGGTTCTGACGCTGAGTACGCTGGAATGGGGGCGTTTTACAACTTAAACCTTGTATAACATTAACTCATTAGCGGGTATTTAAGGATGAAGTTACGCCTTTTGATCCCTATACTTCTCCTACTTTTAGGATGGTTGCAGTATGAAGTTTGGTTATCTCCTAAAGGTATTCCTCAATTATGGGAGATGGATAGAGAGATTGCAAGGCAGAGTAAGCTCAATAGAGAGTTGGAACAGTGTAATAGTCAGTTAAGGGCTGAGGTTGTAGATCTTAAAAATGGGCGTGATGCTCTGGAAGAGCGCGCTAGAAGTGAGTTAGGTATGGTAATGCAAAATGAGATCTTTTTCGATACTATCAATGAAGATAGTATCTCTCGTTCTAGCGGCATTAATAGTAGGTGTGTGGAGACGAGCAGATGATTTGGGGAGTTATTCCTGCAGCTGGAGTTGGTAGTAGAATGAAGTCTAACTGCCCAAAACAGTACCTTACTCTTAAGAGCTCTAAATCTTTAGAGTCTACAGTTATAGAGACGAGTGTCCAGAGTATATTTGGTAAAGTTTCTGGAGTTGTAGTTGCTGTATCAGAGCAAGATAGTTACTGGGCTAAGTTAGAGTGGAGAGGAGTTAGTGATGAGCAGCGTACCAGACTGCATAGTGTACACGGTGGCGCGGAGCGGGCTGACTCGGTATTAAACGCGTTAATTTATCTACTTGATACCTCTAAGTTAGGAGCTGAGAATGACTGGGTTTTGGTTCATGATGCGGCTCGTCCTTGTCTAACTGCAAAAGATTTAAACAGCTTAATTAAACAACTTGAAGGGAGTGCGGTTGGAGGTATATTGGCTGCACCGCTAAATGATACGATAAAGCGTACTGCCCCAAGTATGAGTGGTGTAGAAAGTGGTATGAGTGAAATTATTGAGACCGTTGAGCGTAGTGGGCTCTGGAGAGCTTTGACCCCACAGATGTTCCGTCTTGGAATGTTACGCAGAGCTCTAGAGAAGTGCAAGGCGGAAGGTGTCGTAGTGACCGATGATGCTCAGGCTATTGAGAAGTTAGGATATTCACCAATAGTGGTCGAGGGGAGCGCAACTAACATTAAAATAACTAACCCTGGAGATATTTCAGTGGCAGAAAATATAGTTCAAGCGCAGAGAGTTTAGATAGATAATTTAAAGGTTGAACCCAAGAGATAAATAGGGAGGTAAGTAGTGGGAATACGCATAGGACACGGTTTTGATGTGCACGCCTTTGAAGAGGGGGATCATATTATTTTGGGTGGAGTGAAGATTCCCCATAATAAAAAATTTAGAGCTCACTCCGATGGAGATGTATTAATTCATGCGCTCTGCGACTCTCTGCTGGGAGCTCTTGCTCTGGGAGATATTGGCACCCACTTTCCTGATAGTGATGAAGCATATAAAGATAGAGATAGCTCTCAATTTCTACTTGAAGTCTACTCGTTAATTCAGCATAAAATGTATCAAATAGAGAATATTGACTTAACTATAATTGCCCAAAAACCGAAGATGGCTCACTATATTACTCCAATGCGCGAAAAACTTACTTATCTATTAAAGCTAAAATTAGACCAAGTAAGTGTGAAAGCAACGACTACAGAGCGGTTAGGTTTTATCGGGGAGGAGAAGGGGATCGCAGTACATGCTGTAACTCTACTTCAGAGTGTTGAAGATGAGTGAAGTGCTCTCATTCGCTCATGGTGGCCCAGTAGCTAAGGCGGAAATTAAAAGTTGTCCAGAAGATTTTAGAGTTACTGAGGATCTAGGCTTTTCACCAACTGGCGAAGGGCAACATCAGATGGTGAGGATCGAAAAGAGAGAGATGAATAGTGATCAAGTAGCAACTAAGATCGCAAAATTTATGGGGCTTAAACGCAGAGATGTGGGAGTGGCTGGTCTTAAAGATAGAGCTGCAATTACTCAGCAGTGGTTCTCTGTTGACTTAATGGGAAAAGCTCCGCCAGACTGGAGTGAGCTAGAGTGTGAAACAGAGTATGGTGGTTATCTAAAGGTAGTTAAAGCTGAGTTGCATAATAGAAAGATTCGCACTGGTGCGTTAAGAGGTAACTGGTTTAAACTGATCCTACGAAATATAGAGTATAGCAGTGACTTAAATGGTTCGGTGGAAAAATTAGAGCAGAGATTGGAACAAATTAAGAGAGAGGGAGTCCCAAACTATTTTGGTGAACAGCGTTTTGGGAGAGGCGGTAGTAATGTGGCTAAAGCTCTGCAGATGTTTGATAAAAAATATAAACCACGGGGTCGGCATGAGCGAGGGTTGCTGTTATCTTCAGTTCGTTCGGAAATATTTAACCATATCCTATCGCATAGAGTTGCTTCTGAAACCTGGAATAGAGCTTTAGTTGGAGAGGTCTACTCTTTAGATAAAAGCAAAGCATATTTTCATCAAGAGGAGATCGATAGTGAAGTTGAGCGTAGGTTACGGGAGCACGATATTCATCCATCTGCGCCACTCTGGGGGGATGGTGAGTTAGAGAGCAGTGCTGCGGCTAGAGAGCTAGAAGAGTCGGTAGTGCAAGGGATTGAAAGGTTTGCGGATATGCAGCATGGTTTAGCTGGTGCAAGAATGGAGCACGGAAGACGCTCTCTACGCCTTATTCCAGAAGATATGAGTTGGCGTATGCTTGATGGAGTAGATTCAGCAAGCAATCTAGAGCTCTCGTTTTGGTTACCCGCAGGGGCGTATGCTACTGTAGTTTTGCGGGAGTTAATTGCCTAACACTCTACTCCACCAGCGTTTGCGATTATTTGGTAATATCTGAACCGGCTCTAAATCTTCTGGTGGATCTAAAGAGAGTACCCATCCAGGTAGAGGAGGGGTCTCGCTGGAGCCACATGAAATCCCAAGATTGTTAGGATCATATATCTTAACTATACTAGGGAACTTGCTGTTGTCACTATAGACAATTCCACAGATACGACTATCATGTTCTCGGCGCAGTAACTTATCAATCTCCTCTATGAAACTGATAAATATTTTAGATGTGGTTGGCTCAGTTGGTGGCAGTTTTCCAACAGTGTATATATACCAAGACTCTTCGCTTCTACTAAGTAGTCTCCAAAATTCTGTAAGATCATCCCACTGTAAAAGGCTGTTAAATGAACCATTAAACTTCTCTAGGTAGGTATTTTGTTTATTGTTGGTAAATTGTTGAGTGGGATTATTCATAAATTACCTGGTTTTCCAGTTCTCTAAAGCCCAACTCCAAAGCGTGTCTAAAGAGTGATCTCTGAGTTTGCTGGGTGGGTTAGCTCCTAAAAACTGAAGAGCCAGAAATATATTATCTAGAGGAGAGTTGTTGTTAAGTGGCTTGGCTCCATACTGCTTGCTAAGTTTAACACCATCACTATTGGTTGCTGTCGGAATGTGTCCATATTGCGGGGTGTTGTAACCAAGAAGTTGTTGGAGGTGAATATGTATGGGGGTTGAATCGAGCAGATCAGAGCCTCTAATTACTTGAGTTATACCTTGTAAAAAATCATCAACTACAACAGCCAGGTGGTAGCTAAATATGCCATCTGCACGCTGTAAAATAGAGTCCCCAATATCGCTCTCCATATTCCAAGATAGATCTCCAAGCCAGAGATCACTCATATTTATCTCTTCTGATTTAGTTTTAATACGAAGCGCATAGTTACGCTGATTTGTTGAGATGTGGTTAATTGGCAGAGTAAGATTACGACATAGCTTAGGGTAGGGATATACCCCTTTTAGCTGCTTGCGGCTACATTCACATCCATATATAAGGTTGGATCTTTTTAGATTTTCCATCACCTCTTGATAGTGGTGGATACGCTTACTTTGATAGCTAACTTCACCATCCCAATAGAGATGGTGAGACTCTAAGCTCTGCAGTATGGCACTGCTAGCACCCTCTACTATTCGTGGTGGATCTATATCTTCAACTCTTACCAACCACTCTCCATCAGTTTTTTTTATCTCTAGATAGCTTGCTACTGCAGCAACTAGTGATCCAAAATGGAGGTCTCCGCTAGGAGAGGGAGCAAAACGCCCCTTTAACTGCTTTTTCACTCTCCCATCCAAGCCAAGCGATCGAATAAAATTAAGTAGTCTTCTCTTTGATCTCTTGTAACTCTTTACAGTCGATACAGAGGTTGGCAGTAGGGCGAGCTTCAAGGCGTTGAATTCCAATCTCTATGCCGCAAGATTCACAATATCCATACTCATCCGAATCTAGTTCATGCAGAGTTTTATCAATTTTACGAATAAGTTTGCGTTCACGATCACGAGTTCTCAGCTCAAGTGAAAACTCCTCCTCTAAGGTTGCTCGATCATTTGGGTCAGCAAGGTGGATGGTCTCATCTTGCATGTGGTGAACTGTGCGGTCAACTTCCGCCATTAAATCGTGCTTCCAAAATAGTAGGATATTTTTGAAGTGGGCTTTCTGTTCAGTATTCATATAGATTTCACCACGCTTATTCTTATATGGCTTAATATTTCCTGGCAGATGCTGAATTGATTTTCTTCTAGATGCTACTTTAGATCTTCCTTTTAACTGACTGTTATTCGTCAGTTTTTTTATCGAACCACTTACTGGTGACGCACTTTTTTTAGCCACTTTTTTCTTGACCACCTTATTCTTTACAACTTTCTTCTTAACAGCGCTCTTTTTAGCTACCTTTTTCTTTACAACTTTTTTCTTAACAGCGCTCTTTTTAGCCACCTTTTTCTTTACGACTTTTTTCTTAACAGCACTCTTTTTAGCCACCTTTTTCTTTACGACTTTTTTCTTAACAGCGCTCTTTTTAGCCACCTTTTTCTTTACGACTTTTTTCTTAACAGCACTCTTTTTAGCCACCTTTTTCTTTACGACTTTTTTCTTAACAGCACTCTTTTTAGCCACCTTTTTCTTTACGACTTTTTTCTTAACAGCGCTCTTTTTAGCCACCTTTTTCTTTACGACTTTTTTCTTAACAGCGCTCTTTTTAGCCACCTTTTTCTTTACAACTTTTTTCTTAACAACACTCTTTTTGGCTACTTTTTTCTTAACAACTTTTTTCTTAGCGATACTTTTTTTCACTGACTTTTTCTTAGATGGACTTTTTTTAACTACTTTCTTTTTTACTGCTACCGTTTTATTTGTCGCTATCTTCTTCTTTTTAACTGTCTTTTTCTTTACGGTAGCCATCATATATCCTCTTCAATTTTATAAGTAAGCAATTCTAAAACTATCAATACATCACTAATAGTCACTAATAACTGTGTATTATTAACAGATTATTAAGAGATTTGCAATTTATATCGTAAGAGATTATAAGGGTTCATGTTATAATCAGCCCTCTATTTAGCTACAGCTGTAGTTAAATAGGGGCTTGTAGTTTAATAAATTATTGAGAAACTAATTAAGAGATATAAATATGAGAGCACTTATTTTTGATGTGGATGGAACTTTAGCTGACACAGAGCGGGACGGACATCGTGTCGCTTTTAACCTCGCATTTAATGAAGCTGGATTAGAGTGGAATTGGAGTGAGGAGCTCTACGGTGAGCTACTCTCAGTTACAGGTGGTAAGGAGAGAATTCTCCACTTTATTGATAGTAAAAAACCATCAATTCCTAAAGTTGGAGATATGAAAGAGTGGATAGCTGAGCTACATGCGGCTAAAACTCGTCACTTTGTTAAGCTATTAGAGGACGGTAAAATCCCACTCCGTAGTGGCGTGCGTCGTCTGTTAACTGAGGCTCATAATGCTAAAGTTACCCTCGCAATTGCAACAACTACAACTCCACAGAATGTATCCGCTCTGTTAGAGTATGCGCTCTTTCCTGGAGCTGCGGCTTGGTTTAAAGTTATTGGGGCTGGAGATATTATCCCAAACAAGAAACCGGCTCCCGATATATACAATTATGTACTAGATGAGTTAGGGTTAGATGCTGCGGACTGTATAGCTTTTGAAGACTCTCGCAATGGAATTCTATCTTCTCAAGCAGCTGGTTTAAAGACTGTAATTACTGTGAATGGCTATACAGATAAAGATGACTTTAGTGGGGCAGCTTTAGTATTGGATGGTTTAGGTGAACCAGATAGTGAGTGTAAAGTCATTGCAGGAGATGATGCTGATGGTGGTGGTTATCTAAATCTAGAATGGATATCGAAGCTGTAAAATGACACTAGAGCAATTTCGACAGATTGAACTCTCTCCAACTCTACAGAAGAGTGGGGAGCTGGTTGGAGGAGCAGGAAGTCTGCTCTGGTTTTGGTGGGTATTACTAGAGAAAGATTTTTTACAGATAATACTTTCTGAACAGGCTGGAATGGTGGAGATGTTACTAGGCATACCGCTGCTATTGATTTTGCCAGCGATATACTACACAGCTGTTTTTATTCTATTGCGATTCTTAGTTTGGATTTTTTAGTCAGAATCTTTTAGCCTGAATTTATCACTCTCTTTTTCTTGCACTTAGTGTTGAGAAAATACCACCATTCTCCCTTACCCATTAAATTCCCCACTTTATTAGGGCGCAAACTCCAACACCTCACTGCCACAATTGTCCATGTCAAAAGAAGCTACATAGACCACGCCACAAATAGTGAGTTGGAGACAAAAGAGGAGTTTATCGAAGGCCTAACCCACGACAGCGACATCATACAGATACCCTACCTAAAAGCGAAAAGTAGAAGAAGAGATAGCTAGAAAAAATTCTTCTATTGAGACAGCAGTGACAGCCTTAGTCTCATCCGGAATAAGTATAGAAGAGGCTAAGAAGTTAATTGACTGAAATAGTAACGCCCACTCCTACCTCAACTGATAAAATTAAGGTAGCTTAACAACTGGAGATGACTCCCAGTTAACTGCCTTATGCTCTGCAATAACGGTGGTGTATACTCCACCACGCACATTAAATATAGCAGTTAAACGCATAAAACGAGGTTGAGTTACAGCAATTAAGTCAGAGAGAATATGGTTAGTAACAGCCTCATGAAATTCGCCTTTATCGCGGTATGACCAGACATATAGCTTGAATGATTTAAGCTCTACACATTGCTGATCTGGAATATACTCCAGCTCTAAAGTGGCAAAATCTGGCTGTCCAGTTTTAGGGCAGAGGCAGGTAAATTCAGGACTGTTTATGCGTATTGTGTAGTCGCGTTCTGGGGTTGGATTATCGAAGGTCTCTAATTCGGTGCTTGGGCTACTAGGCATAAATACTCTCTAAAATACTCTACAATTACTATGAAAAATTTAACACTACAAAGTGTTCTCAAGTGGTATTATACGCCATTTCATTAAGAAGATACATATTAAGAATATATAGACATTAGTAGATGCGATTAAAAACACTTAAACTTGCTGGTTTCAAATCATTTGTAGACCCAACCACAGTACCATTTCCCAGTAATCTAGTGGGAGTAATTGGTCCTAATGGTTGTGGTAAATCAAATATAATTGATGCGGTGCGCTGGGTTATGGGAGAGAGCTCTGCCAAGCAGCTGCGCGGTGACTCCATGTCTGATGTAATATTTAATGGCTCTAGCAGTAGAAAGCCTGTAGGGCACGCATCAGTAGAGCTAATTTTTGATAATGCCGATGGTAAATTACAGGGACAGTACTCAAGTTTTAGTGAGATCTCTGTTAAGCGCAAAGGATCACGAGATGGTAAATCTAGCTACTATCTGAATGGAACTAAGTGCCGTCGCCGTGACATTATGGATCTCTTTCTAGGTACAGGTCTAGGTCCACGCAGTTACGCAATTATTGAGCAAGGGATGATCTCTCGTTTTGTAGAGGCGAAACCAGATGATTTACGAGTACTAATTGAAGAAGCTGCAGGAATCTCCAAATATAAAGAGCGCCGCAGAGAGACTGAAACACGGATGCGCCATACCCGTGAGAATCTTGATCGCATTAATGATCTGCGGGAAGAGTTAGGAAAGCAGTTGCGTCGTCTAGAACGACAGTCTCAAACCGCAAAACGATATCGTAAACTAAAAGAGGAAGAGCGTCTTCTACAAGCAGAGCTCTTGGCACTGCGTTGGCGAGATTATGATGAGCAAGCCAGTAAACAAGATAAGATTGCACGCCAGGCAGAGTTAGCAGTCCAACAGAAGATAGCGAAGCAGCGAGGAGTTGAAGCTGATATTGAGAAGAGTCGTGAAAAGCACTCTGAATCAAATGATTCATTTAACAAAATACAAGGCAGATTTTATGAGGTGGGAGCAGAGATTGCCCGTACTGAACAGAACTTAAAAGGGATGAGAGAGAGACGGTCCCAGCTTGAGAGTGATCTACAGAAGGTTGAAGAGAGTTGGCATGAAGCTAATGCTATGATGAAATCAGACCAACAACGCATTATTGAGTTAGAGGAAAATCTAAAGAGAGATGAGCCTGAGTGGAAAAAGCTAACCGAGGAGGATGCTGTATTTAGTAGAGAGTGGGAGAGTGCGGAAAATGCTTGGCATGAGTGGCAGAGTGAGTTTGAAGAATTCAACCGTTCAGCCAACGACCCTACTAGAGATGCTGAGATATCTCGTTCACAGATTGAACAGTTAGAGCGCCAACAGCAGAGTGGACGCAATCAACAGCAGAGACTGCACGATGAACAGAAACTTCTCCCCGTTGTAGATATAAACTCTCTTCTGGAAGAGAGCAAAACTCTTGAAAAGGGTGAGTTAGAGCTACAGCAGCAGAGAGATAATTTAAGAAATTTGAGAGGTTCAATAACTGCTCAACGAGAGGAGGTGCGCAAATTTTCTGAGCAACAGAATAGTGAGCGTAGCGAACTACAACGCCTGCGTGGTAAATTAACTTCATTGGAGGCGCTACAACAAGATGCTCTAGGAAGAGATAAAAGCGGTATTAAAAATTGGTTACAACAGAGTGGAATGGCAGATGCTCCCCGTTTAGCGGAATTATTAACAGTAGAGCCGGGCTGGGAGCAAGCACTAGAGACTGTTCTTGGGGATTATTTAGAGGCAGTGAGCGTTAATAGTGATAGTGAGTTGCTGCAGAGCTCATCTAAGCTTAAAAAAGGAATGGTAAGCTTTATCCAAGGTAGTGCGCAGAGCGCAGATAGTTCCGCATCTTCATTAGAGCAGATAACAGAGATAGAGCTGACTGGAGCAACTCCGTTGACCTCACTATTGAGTGAGGATTCAGTAATTAAAATGGGCAGTGGTGTTGACGAATTGTTACAGGGAGTTTATGGAGTTGAGAATTTAGAACTAGCGCTTGAGCTGCGTTCTCAGCTTAGAGCAGGTGCATCTCTAGTTACTAAAAATGGAGGGGTATGGATTGGACATAACTGGTCACAAATAGTACGGGAAGATGATCGCGCAGAAGGTGTACTCCAAAGAGAGCAATCTATTCGAGATCTTAAGCAGCGCCAGCAAGAGTTAGAGGCAGCTTTAGAGGTTTTAGCTGCTAAGATAAATTTAGCTAATAACTCACAGAAAGAGCAAGAGCAGAAGTTAGAGCAGGAGCAGCGAGAGCTTGAGCAGCGTGCATCTAAGATTGGTACTGCAAAGGCGCAGTTGAGTGGAAAGCAGGCTCGTCAAGAGCAAGCTGACCAGAGAAGAGGGAGTATCGCTGTAGAGTTGCATAGAATAAATAGTGATGAGAAGGAGGCTGAAGAGAGTATCCATATTCTTAGGGCTAAATTAGAGGTTGCTTTGGAAGCTATGCAAGAGAGTGAATCTAAACGAGATAAGATGGATTCTCATAAGATAGTGTTGCGTGAAAATATGGATAGAGCACGAGATAGTGCTCGAGAGAAGAGGGATCAACTTCATAAGATTACGGTAGAGATTGAATCGTCTAGAACTCGTTTAGAGTCAACTCGTAATGGGTTGGTGCGTATGGAGGAGCAACTAGCCTCTAGTGAAAAGAGGAAAATTGAGATCAGTGCTGATAGGGAGAATATTAAGGAGCCGATCACAGCGCTAAAGCAAGAGCTTGAGGGGGAGCTTGCTAAACAGTTGCTAGTAGAGAATGAGCTTATGGATGCTCGTCGTCAGCTTGAAGAGATAGAGCATAAACTTAGGGAGATGGATGGGGAGAGAATAGGAATAGAGCGTGAAGTCCAAGATCTAAGGGTAGTGCATGAGAAGAGGGTGCTAGATAAACAAGAGATTCATGTGCGTCGTCAAACTTTGGATGAGCAGCTTCAAGAGAGCGGTTATGGACGAGATACACTATTAAGGACATTAGATGCTGATATAACCGAGGAACGAGGTCGTGCCACAGTGGGGAGGTGGCAGCAACTGGTTAGTGATATAGAGCAGAAGATAACAAGACTCGGTCCTATTAATTTAGCTGCAATTGAAGAGTACCAGAGTGAATCAGAGAGAAAAACATATCTTGATGAACAGAATGATGATCTGTTAGAGGCTCTAAAAATCTTAGAAGATGCTATAGCTAAAATTGATCGTGAGACCAGAAGCCGATTTAAAGATACATTTGAGAAGATTAACGATGGGCTAAAAGCAAACTTCCCCAAACTATTTGGTGGTGGACGAGCACATCTAGAGATGACGGGTGATGATCTATTAGATACCGGAGTCACTATAATGGCCCAACCTCCTGGCAAGAGAAATAGTACAATTCATCTTCTCTCTGGTGGTGAGAAGGCGCTTACCGCCGTAGCACTCGTATTCTCTATATTTGAATTGAATCCAGCCCCATTCTGCATGCTGGACGAGGTCGACGCGCCACTAGATGAGGCAAATGTAGGGCGCTTCTGTAATATGGTTAAGTTGATGTCAGATAGAGTTCAATTTATCTTCATCACCCATAATAAAGCAACTATGGAGATATCGGATCAACTCTCTGGTGTAACTATGCATGAACCTGGAGTGTCTCGTATGGTATCAGTTGATATAGAAGAGGCTCAGGCGATGGTGCGGAGTTAAGGTATGGCTTTTATATCTACTATTAGAGAAAAACTTGAAAGAGTTTTAATCCCAAAAAAAACAACTAAAAAAACTTGTAGCTCACTAGAGCGAAATGCCGGAGATTACTACCATGACCCTATCGACATTGATGAGTGGATTCTAGGGGATGAAGAAGAGCTACTCCACTCTCCGCGTAGTGGTGGTGGAGAGTTAGATTCAATGCAGGTTGAGGAGAGTTATATTGAGATAGATTCAGATGGTGATTCCGAGTTAAGTTCAGAACTTAAGTCAGATATCTCTGCCGATAAGTCTGAAGGAAAAACAGGTGATAATACTAATACAGTCTTAGCTGTAACTATTTCAGTTATGGCTGAAGAGGGGGACTGTTTTGAAGGTGCGGATTTAATAAGAGAGTTTACTGCCGCAGGACTTGAGCTTGGTAAAACAAAACTATACCATGCATACGCAGATAGCGAAGATGGCAAACAAGAGAGAACGCTACTCTTTACAGTAAGCAATATATTGATGCCAGGGATTTTTGAACAGAGTAGCATATTGGATCTAAAGACAACAGGAATTGCACTGTTTTTTCAGCTTCCTCGTGAACATTCAGGCAAGCTCTCTTTTGAGAGCATGTCTGAGATTGCATACCAGTTATCTCGAGGTCTTGGAGGGGTGGTTTGTGATGGTGCGCGTCGAGAGCTCAAACCTTATGCACTTCAGCGTCTGCGTGACCAAGTTTATGAGTTTGAATACAATCAAGAGCTAGAGCGCCGCCGTGCTGAAATCTCAGACTAAAAAGAGTGGTGATAGAGTGCGAGCCTCTGAACTAAGAGAGAAACTCAACCATCATAACTATAGGTACTACACTTTAGATGCTCCAGAAATATTAGACTCTGAGTACGATCTACTGTTTAGAGAGCTTCAGCAATTAGAGTTGGAGTTCCCGGAGTTGAAAACTATAGACTCACCAACTCAGCGGATTGGTGGTGATATTTTGAAACAGTTTGAATCTGCAACTCATAAACTGCCAATGGCTTCATTAGATAATGCATTTTCTCAAGATGAGATGGAGCAGTTTGATAAGCGTATAGTTGATATGGTGATGCATAAGGTAAGCGACACCAATAAAATTCCAATTGAATATGTGGTGGAACCAAAACTAGATGGGTTGGCATTAACTGTCCTATATGTAGATGGAGTATTAAAACGAGGAGCGACCAGAGGTGATGGATTAAGTGGAGAAGATGTAACAATAAATATTCGTACTATCCCATCTATACCTCTACGCTTGCAAGGAGATAACATTCCTCATAGTTTGGAGGTTAGAGGAGAGGTCTTCATCTCAAAAAAAGATTTTGAAAAGTTGAATAATAGTCAGCAGCTGAAGGGGGAGAAGATGTTCGCTAACCCTAGAAATGCAGCAGCTGGTAGTCTGCGTCAACTTGATTCAACTATCACCGCAACTCGCCCCCTCTCTTTTATAAGTTATGGAGTTGGAGTTCTGGAGAGTGAAGATGATACACAGATCTATAATACATACTCACAACTAATTGCTCAACTGAGTATATGGGGCATTCCTATCTCTACTGAGAGTAGAGTTGTAGAGGGTGTCAGTGAGATTATAAATGTATTTGATGATCTTGCAGAACGGAGAGAAGCTCTACCTTATGAAATTGATGGAGTGGTCTACAAAGTAAACGACTTCTTGTTTCAACAAAAATTAGGATCAACTTCACGCGCTCCTCGCTGGGCAATTGCATGGAAGTTTCCTGCAGAAGAAGTTACTACGAATCTTCTTGCTATCGATATTCAGGTTGGACGCACCGGAGCACTAACCCCTGTTGCAAGATTGGAGCCTGTAGAGGTGGGTGGAGTGACCGTCTCCAATGCTACCCTGCATAATGAGGATGAAGTTAAGCGTAAAGATCTCAGAGCAGGAGATAGAGTTGTGGTGCGAAGAGCAGGGGATGTTATTCCTGAAGTAGTGCGTAGAATTGGGGTTGAGCTAAATAGAGAAGATAGTTGGCAGATGCCCAAGGTATGTCCAGTCTGCGGCTCAAAAGTTATTCGTGAAGAGGAGAAAACTGTGGCTCGCTGTAGTGGAGGACTCTACTGTGCAGCACAACGAAGTGAAGCGATATGGCACTTCTGCTCAAGGAGAGGGCTTGATATAGATGGAGTGGGAGGTAAATTGATTGAACAACTAGTGGAACGAGAGTTGATAAAAACTCCTGCTGATCTGTTTACACTTACTTTAGAACAGTTAACTACTTTAGATAGAGTTGGAGTTAAGTCAGCACAAAATAGTTTAGATGCTATTGAGAGCTCTAAGCAGACCACCCTTTCTCGTTTTATCTATGCATTAGGTATTCCAGAGGTTGGGGAGGCTACAGCAAGATCAATGGCGCACCATTTTGGAGAACTGAACCTCATCATCTCTGCAAAGCAAGATCAGCTTCAAGAGGTAGCTGATGTTGGCAAGGTTGTGGCTAATAATATTATTACATTCTTTGAGCAGGCTCATAATATTGAGGTTATAGATATAATATTAGCTGCAGGAGTTAAATGGGAGTATGAATCTGTATCTGCATCACAAGTAAGTAATGCAACACTAACAGGTAGAACTTATGTGATTACAGGAAGTTTAAGTAAGATAAAAAGAGCTGAAGCTAAAGAGCGTCTTCAAAAACTCGGAGCTAAAGTTACAGGGAGTGTCTCCAAGAGCAGTACGGCGCTTATCTGTGGTTTGAAGCCAGGATCTAAGTACGACAGAGCTAAAAAAATTGGGGTTCCTATTATGAACGAAGATGAGTTACTTGAGCTACTTGCTAAAACTTAAATATAAACATAACCCAAATCTAAGATAAGAAAGCTTAATGAAGAGGTTAATGTAACAACGCATAGTTAAAAAAGATATTAAAAAAAGATCGACATCCTATAAGATATTATTTAAAATTGAGTAGTCAATTATTCAATAAGATGTTTCAATAAATTATTGGGAATTTATGAATAGAGTGTAGAATTAAAAAGGAGTATGTTATGAAGAGAAGGTTATTTATGAAAGGGACTATAGCTGGGGGAACTATTGGCGTAGCCCTTAGTGCTGGCCTGTTAACTCCTCGTGTAGTGTTAGCTGCATGGCCTAAGGCAGTAATGGAGTCTAAAAATATGATGAATACTGGAGTCTCTACTAGTTCAATAAAACTTGATATGCCAGAGATTGCCGAGAATGGTGCTGTAGTTCCTATTACTATTGATGCGTCAGGTGTTGAGGGTAAAGTTGAGAGTATTAGTGTTTTAGCAGCTGCTAACGGTACTCCATTAGCAGCAACTTACAACTTTAAACAAAAAGCTCTAGCCTTCGTATCTACTCGCTTAAAAATGAGTAAGACTGGTGATGTTTATGGAGTGGTTAAAACAGCAACTGGAACATTCTATACGAAAGCACAAATTAAAGTGACTATCGGTGGTTGTGGCGGTTAATATATTAAGTTATAGGAGATATTATAGTGGCTAAAAGAGCAGTAAAACTAAGAGCAAAAGAGAGGGATGGAGTTATCGATATCAAATGTCTGTTAAGTCATCCAATGGAGACTGGGCTAAGAAAGGATAAAAAAAGTGGAAAGATTATCCCTAAACATTTTATTCAAAATGTTATAGCAGAAGTGAATGGCGAACTCTTTATGCAGGCGGATATTAACTCTACTATCTCTAAAAACCCTTATCTGCGTATTAAGGTAGAGGGTAGTAAGGGAGATAAAGTAACCGTAACTTGGACTGACAACATGGGAGTTAGCGGTAGCAGTACCGAGCCTTCAAAGTAAGCGCTAGTTACTTAGTTAGAGAGGCAAATAGAGTCGGCAACTTTTCAGGCAACTTCTCTACATTATCAATAACTACAAACTTCTGCCCAAATATATCTCGCACATACTCATCCGCATTTGGATCCAATGAGATACAGAATGGATAGATTCCCTTCTCATCCAGCTCCTGGATAGCTTTACGGCTATCTTGAATGAGCAGAGCTTCATCCTCGACATCGACATCTGAAGGTTCACCATCGGTTAAGATTAGCATCAATTTTTTGTCTGCTTTCTGCCCCTCTAGATAGTGAGATGCATGACGAATTGCTGCCCCCATTCTGGTGGAGTAGCCAGCCTCAATTTTAGCAAGACGAGATTTTACTTCATCGCCCCAATGTTCACCATAACCCTTAATATGGTGGTAGCGCACATCATGGCGAGTATTGGAGTGAAATCCAGCAATCGCAAAAGAGTCACCGAGCTGCTCAATGGTCCAAGAGAGGAGGGCGGTTGCCTCCTGGCAGAGCTCAAGCAGAGTCTGCTCAGACCCATTTGGAATCTGGTTAAGCGATTCGGAAAGGTCAATTAAGAGCATTACGGCAATATCGCGTCCATCATTACGGTGATCCATATTGATGCGTGGATCTGGATTAGCCCCACTTTTAAAATCAATAAGGGAGCGTATAGCGATATCAAGATCTAGTTCCGACCCATCCTCTTGGTAACGGATACGTACATAATTTTGTGGTTTAAGAAGTTCTAGCATCTGCTTCATTCGCTTAACTAGTCCGCTATGTTTCTCAAGCAGTTGATCAATATCCTTCGCCTCACCAGCAGGATGTTTTGCCTCATAAAGTGTTACCCAGTCTGGACGATAGGTGTTACTACTGTAGTCCCACTCATTATAGTGGCGGGGAGGAAGCCCCTCTGACTCCTTCTCATCAATAGAAGCATCGCGTTTAGTCTCAAACATCTCCTCCTCATCTCCCTCCTCGATAAACTTCCACATATGACGGCTATCGTCTCGGTAGTCGATGACCGTATCTTCAAAACGCATATTGGCACTCTGATCGCTCTGGAGCCTAGTTTTTGCGACAAAGAGTGAACCAAGTGATGCGATCTCTTGAGTAGAACTCTCACCCTGCTCCATAATATCCATGAACTTATCTCTATACTCCTGATAGATTGGATTTTTGTATCCATGTTCAGGGTCTAATAGCGCTCGGGAGAGCATGGTGGTACGATGCCTAATACAAGACTCCTCTTCAGGAGAGCAGCTCTCTTCAATTGGAGTTGGGTGGAGAGCCCTAAATATCTTACGCATACCTGGGTAACGCTGCATTAGCAGATACTCTACTCGTGAATCTTCAATCATCTCAATAGTGAGGCGCTGAAAAGGGCTGAAGTTATCTGCAACAATCGGTTTCGACCACTGACGGTGGGCAGCCATATGTCCCATCACCGCACGGTAACGGTCGAGACCAGTTACGCCATCTCGACCTTTATAGACATCAGGGATACGCATTCCATCGACAGTAAAGTATGGTACCGGAGAACGCAGTAGATCATATCCAGGAGAGTAGGGGACAAGGTGAACTCCCTCTTCCCACATCGAGCGCATAAAGAGATCCAGTTTTTTCTCATTATCAACAAAGAGGGTGCCATCTTGCTCCTTCTGCAGCATCGCTTTACTATCTGCAGTATCAAGATTAAAGTAGTCTCGTTGCCGATCAGGGTGATTATTGTAGTGTTTAATTCCATAATCTACCCATTTACGCAGCCCCTCGATCGAAACTTGATGGAGTAGAAATGGAGACTGTTGCAAAAACTCTGGCAATCCTGGACTTGGAATAGTGCTGTGAAAACCGTGGATGGAGCCGGTAGTCTTCTCTGCAAGGTGGTGGATAAGATCAAAGTAACAATCTAGCTGCTTTTCAGTTGGGAGTCTCTTAGAGGCTTCTGAGAGAGTATTTAGAAAGGGGATGATAGCCGCTCCATTTGGAGTGCGTGAAAGATCCCACACCATAGTGAAGCTCTTCTCAATAATAGATTCTCCAGAGCGAGAGACTATATCTGGCATCTCTTCCAGAAAGGTGAGAACTGGGCTTACGCCACGCCCAATCATACAGATAGTGGAAGCACCTTTTAGATATGCCTCAACCGCTTCCGTAGAGAACTGGCTCAGCGCAGCGCTGAGATAGTCATCAAAATGGTCGTCAATTTCACTGAATCCACACTTAAGTTTTTCTCGATAAGTGGCTTTCTCATCTTCCGTCAGCTGAATTTTTGCACTTTTTTCCTGTTTGATATACATCCAATTTTTTACCCAAAAATGGCGTCAACTGCATGATCTAAGGTCTCTCTAATATCAGCGTCATCAGTAATAGGTCTGACTAGAGCCATACGACAGGCAGCTTTTGCTTCAATTCCATTATCCATTAAGTTGGCAGCGTAAGCGAGCAATCTAGTTGATATTCCCTCATCCAACCCATGCCCTTTAAGATTACGCGCACTCTCTGCAATCTGGACTAATTTTTCAGCAGTCTCTTGATCTATTCCAGTCTCTTTTTGGACGATTTTGCTCTCTAAAGCAGCGGAAGGGTAGTCAAAATCTAAACCAGTAAAACGCTGCTTAGTAGACTGCTTAAGGTCCTTCATCAAACTTTGATAACCTGGATTGTAGGAGATCACCATCTGAAAATCTGGATGAGCATCAATTAACTCCCCTTTTTTATCTAAAGGTAGAGTGCGACGGTGGTCGGTTAGAGGGTGAATCACTACCGTGGTGTCTTGACGAGCCTCAACAATCTCATCAAGATAACAGATCGCCCCGATGCGTGCAGCTACAGTTAGAGGACCATCCAACCAACGAGTTCCATTAGCATCGAGTAGATAACGACCAACTAGATCTGACGCAGTCATATCTTCATTACAAGCAACAGTGATAAGAGGTCTCTTCAGTTTCCATGCCATATACTCAATAAAGCGGGATTTCCCACAACCTGTAGGGCCTTTCACCATTACTGGAAGGCGGGCTGCATAGGCGGCTTCATATAGTGCGACCTCATCACCTTGAGACTCATAATATGGCTCTGTGTTGATTTCATACTGCTTGCTATCTATCTCTGACATAATGATTACCTTTATATTTAATAATGCGTTACAGGTTATATTTAAAGTTGTTTATCGAAAAATATTAACGGTTAAATACTAATAATTTAGCACTTAACGGTTAAGACTTAAATTAAAAAAGCCCACTCCAACGAAATAAATGTAGATCGCTGAAGTGGGCTTCTTAATGAAATAACGATTCAGATTGCCTCTAAAATTCATCAGGTCAAGGTGCAAAATGTGAGTTTACTAGTGTAAATGAGCATTTTGCAACGCAGAGATGGTGAATTTTATGGGTGAGCTGAATTGTTATTTATGAACGCCTAGTTTATCTCTCCATCCTGGGAAGATAGAGTCAGCATCATGTGGGAATGACTCAAATGCGCGTGCGAACTCTTTGTGATCTTTCGCAAACTCAATTGGATCAGCTCCCTGTTTCCAGCACTCGTAAGATTGACGTAGTGACGTTGCACCATCAGCAGGGCTATCAATATGACCATAAGAGCCACCACCAGAGGTGTTGATGATATTACCGTGACCGAGGTTTTCGAAGAATCCTGGTAGACGCAGTGCATTCATACCACCAGAGATGATTGGGGTAGTTGGCTTCATACCATGCCACTCTTGGTGATAGAAAGGACCATCAACGCTATCACGCTCAATCATATAGGCGATGATTCTGTCATCTTTACCGCCTTCCATCTTGCCATATCCCATTGTACCAACATGGATACCTGACGCGCCCATTAGACGAGACATTTTAGCAAGAATAAACGCTGTATAGCCTCGTTTAGAAGATGGAGAAGTCACTGCACCGTGACCCGCACGATGATAATGGAGATACTGACTTGGATACTGACGACGCGCAGTAGTAACCATTCCTGGTCCACCTACATAACCGTCAACCAAGAATGCGACGCGAGGTGCATTTTCACCGAATGTCTCAAGTACATAATCTGCACGAGCACACATCTCATGGTAATCATCAGCTGTGATGTTAGCAGAGAAGAGTTTTGCTTCACCTGTCTCATCTTGTGCGCGATTCATAGCGTCACGAACGAGTGGAAGAACCTTTTTCATTGGACAGAATACTTGGTTACCCTGGGGCTCATCATTCTTAATGAAATCACCACCCAACCAGAACTGGTAGGCCGCTTCAGCAAATGGCTCAGGACGGAGACCTAGTTTAGGCTTGATGATTGTTCCTGCGATATAACCGCCGTTATCGTGGTCACGACCAAGCATAGTCCAGAGATCATTAATTGATTTAGCTGGACCATCAAAGAGCTCAAGCATCTTAGGTGGCACATAGAAATCCTGCATCTGCAGATCAGCACAGTCTCCCATTCCCTGATTATTACCAATCGCTAGCGTGAGGAAAGAGACGATCATAGTGCGACCATCAATAACATTACGATCAAAAAGGTCGATAGGGTAAGCTACCTTCATAATCCCTTCAGCTTCATCAATGAAATATACTAAAGCATCAACTCCTTTAGTAAAGTCATCTGTAGTACTCACTTCAACATTAGTACCAGTAGAAGATTCTGCTGCAATGTGTGCAGCAACTTCTAGATAACCGTAGCCAGCAGCAGGGTGCATAGTGTAGGCAACCAAAATATGTTTGCCCTCGTTTAATAGCGTATCTTCGTCTAGATTCAGGTCTGCATATCTTGCGGATTGATCCATTCTATAAACTCCAAGTTTGTTATAAAAAAATATAAAAATATACGATGGAAAGGGGTGTTCCCCAAACCAGTGAGATGAACAATAGAGGTATTTAACTATAATTAACAGTAAATCTTTTTAACCATTATCATAAGTAATATGTTATGGTTAAAATAGATGATGAAATTTAATGATAGGAGATAGGAGTGGCAATAAATATAACATTTAGACAGTTGAGAGTTTTTGAGGCTGTTGCTAATAATAGCAACTTTACCCGTGCGGCAGAAGAGCTCTACCTAACTCAACCAGCAGTCTCTATGCAGATACGGCAGTTAGAGGGTAATTTAGGGATAGCTCTATTCGACCATCTTGGAAAAAAAATATTTCTCACTGATGCAGGAAAGGAGTTCTATAAAAGTAGTCGTAATATTACTCAGCAGCTAGAGAGTGTAGAGGAGTATCTAGAGGAGCTCAAGGGGGTACGCCAAGGACATCTAAAAATTGTTGTGGCGACTACAGCAAATTCGTTTGCGACAAATTTGCTTGCAACTTTTATTCAGCGTCACCCCGAGATAACCATATCCCTAGATGTTACTAATCGCCAACGCCTCATAGAAACCTTGGAATCCAATGAGTCAGATTTGGTGATCATGGGGCAACCTCCAGAGAAGTTAGATCTGGTGGCAGATCCATTTATGGATAATCCATTAGTAATGATTGTGGGTAGAGGACACCCACTCTACAGAAAGCGGGCAAAGAGCACTTTTACTCCATCTGAAGTTGAACAGTATAAATTTGTAGTGCGTGAAAAGGGGTCAGGCACTCGCACTGCAATGGAGCGTTTTTTTAGAGAGCGCGAACTTAATTTAGAGACTAGTATGGAGTTTGGCAGTAACGAAGCGATAAAACAGGCAGTGCAAGCAGGGTTGGGGTTAGCTATAGTATCCATTCATACAATCAAGCTAGAGCTTCAAGCAAAAGTAGTGCGCATCTTAGATGTAGAGGATCTTCCTATTAAGCGCAAATGGCATTTGGTCTACAGAAAAGGAAAGAGACTCTCTCCAGTAGCCCAGGCATTTCGGAAGTTTATACTGGAGGAGGGCAGGGAGAGTAGTGTATAATACTTGACAATAATAGTAAGGAATAAAGAAATATGGAAACAATTTTTTTTGAAGATAGATCACGACAGCAGCTGCTTGCTCATCTACTTGAACACTGGTGTAAGGAGTATGATGGTGGACAACGCAGACAGATGGAGCAAGTTCTGCTTAATAACTTACAAGGTTACCCTACGGATAGATTGCAAGCAGCAGTTGACGATATTAAGGAGGCAATAGATGGATAATAACTCTATAAGTGAAAATATAGTAACTAAAAATGGGGATGAGTTGATGGTTCCAAACCATCCTATCATCCCCTATATTGAGGGTGACGGAATTGGAGTAGACATTTGGAGTGCTGCGCAACAGGTTTTTGATGATGCGGTGTCTGCCTGTTATGGAACTGAACGCTCTATTGAGTGGCAAGAGGTGCTGGCTGGAGAGAAAGCGTTTAACCAGAGCGGGAGCTGGCTTCCAAAAGAGACTATGGCAGCTTTTCGAAAATATTTAATTGGGATTAAAGGTCCTTTGACTACACCTGTTGGCGAGGGGATGCGCTCATTAAATGTGACTCTACGGCAAGAGCTAGATCTATTTACCTGCTTGCGTCCAGTTCGCTACTTTAAAGGAGTGCCGACTCCAGTTAAGAATCCAGAAAAAGTTAATATGGTGGTATTTCGAGAGAATACAGAAGATATCTATGCAGGGATCGAATACCTCAACGGCACAACAGAGTGTGATAAATTAAAAAAATTCTTACTCGATGAGATGGGAGTTACAAATATCCGTTTTCCAGATAGCTCCTCATTTGGAATTAAACCAGTATCTAAAGAGGGTTCAGAACGCTTAATTAGAGAGGCAATTAGCTATGCAGTAAAACATAAACTCCCATCGGTAACTCTGGTTCATAAAGGTAATATAATGAAGTTTACTGAGGGTGCCTTTAAGCGTTGGGGGTATGAACTTGCAGAGCGCGAGTTTGCTGAAGAGATTTTTAGCTGGAGTGAATTCGATAGAATTAAAGAAAAATCTGGTGAAGAGTCCGCTAACGACGCACTCAGGATGGCAGAAGCGGCTGGAAAGGTTATCATTAAAGACTCAATCGCAGATGCTTTTCTACAGCAAATTCTACTACGCCCAGCTGAATATTCAGTAATAGCGACCTTAAATTTGAATGGCGACTATATATCTGACGCATTAGCCGCAAGTGTGGGTGGTATTGGAATAGCACCTGGTGCTAATATAAACCAGCAGACAGGACACGCGATTTTTGAGGCAACTCATGGAACTGCCCCTAAATATGCTGGACAGAACAGAGTCAACCCGGGATCAATTATTCTTTCAGGAGCGATGCTATTTGAGTATATTGGCTGGAAAGAGGTGAGTGATCTTATTCAACAGAGCCTAGAGATGGTGATTGCGAGTAAGAGAGTGACCTACGATTTTGAGAGATTGATGGATGGAGCAACCCTGTTAACCACTAGCGAATTTGCTGATGCGATGTCACACTATATATCAGTCGGTATTAAGGAGATTTAATTATGAGCACAGATAAGGATAGGGTAAACACAGTTACTATAACTGATAATCAGACTGGCAATTCGATTGAGCTAGATATAATTGAACCTACTCAAGGGGATCGGATTATAGACATTCAATCGCTTCACAATAAGCTCGGGCTCTTCACCTATGATCCCGGTTTTACAGTCACCGCAAGCTGCTGGAGTAAAATAACTTATCTAGATGGTGAGAAGGGGGAGCTTCAGTATCGAGGTTATCCAATTGAACAGTTAGTAGAGGAGAGCTCATTTATAGAAACAGCATTTTTGCTCCTCTGTGGGCATCTTCCATCACAAAGCGAGCTCGATGAGTTTTCAGTAGAGATAACCAAAGATAGTCTTCTGCAGGAGGAGATTAAACGCTTCTTCTCTGGCTTTCACTCCAACGCCCATCCTATGGCAATTATGGTTGGAGTAGTGGGAGCGCTCTCCGCTTTCTACCATAAGTATTTAGATATTCACGACCCTATAAATAGAAAAGATGCCGCAAAGCTTCTGATCGCCAAGATGCCTACTATTGCGGCTTGGAGTTACCGCTATGCGAATGGATTGCCGTTTGTCTATCCTCGACATGACTATACTTACGTGGAAAATTTTCTTCATATGATGTTCGACCTTCCGACGGATAAATATATAGTAGATCCACTTATCGCTCAAGCCTTAGAGGTTATTATGATCTCACATGCCGACCATGAACAGAATGCTTCCACCTCAACAGTTCGTTTAGCTAGTAGCTCTGAAGCTAACCCATTTGCCTCCGTTGCTGCTGGGATAGCATCACTCTGGGGTCCAGCTCATGGTGGAGCAAATGAGGCTGTTATTCGTATGTTGCAAGATATGATGAGCTCTGAAAAAAGTATAGAGAGTTATATAGAGCGAGCTAAAGACAAGAGTGATAGCTTTAGACTGATGGGTTTTGGGCATCGTATCTACAAAAACTACGATCCTCGTGCAAAAATAATTCGTAAACTTTGTCACCGTATTGGGAGTGAGAGTGAGAGTGCCCTCTCCGTAGAAAATAAAAAACTGTTAGATATGGCTCTCAAATTAGAGGGTATGGCACTAGCTGATGAGTACTTTATAAAGCGCAAACTCTACCCTAATGTGGACTTCTACTCCGGCATAATCATGCTTTCGATAGGTATTCCATTAAATATGTTTACCGTAATTTTTGCGATGGCACGCACTGTAGGGTGGGTATCGCAGTGGAATGAGATGATGGGAGATGATAGCTCTAAAATAAGCCGCCCTCGTCAATGTTACCTAGGTGCCACTAAACGCGATTATATTCCGATGGATGAACGCTGATCTACCATTAAGCAGATAATATTATAGAGAAAAAATAGATATTGAGGATAAAATAGAGTATGTTGCAAAAATATAGAGTAGAAGAGAAGAGAAGAGCTGCGGACGGACTCCCTCCAGAACCGTTAACTGCTGAAGAGGTAGAGAAAATAACTGCTTTATTGAACTCTACAACAGATATTGAACAGATAGATGAACTCCTATATCTGCTAGAAAATAGAGTTCCACCAGGAGTTGATGCTGCCGCAAAAGTTAAGGCCGAATATTTAGCATCTATAGTTGAAGAGGAGGGAGTATCTTCTGCCCCACTAACTAAGGTGGCAGCAGTTAAGATGTTAGCTACTATGCGTGGTGGTTACAATATCGCCCCACTAATTGCAGCGTTAGATAGTGATGAACTTGAAGTTGTCGCAGCAACTGTAGTTGCACTTAGCCATACAACTCTTATTTATGATGCAATTAATAGTGTTAACGATAAACGAAAAAAAGGAAGTGAAAGTGCTGCAGAAGTAATGGAGAGCTGGGCATCTGCAGAGTGGTTCAAAAAGAGAGCAGCCCTGCCAGAGAAGATAACCCTAACCGTATTTAAAGTTCCAGGTGAAACTAATACTGATGACCTCTCGCCTGGTATGGATGCTTGGTCACGCCCAGATATTCCACTACATGCACTCTCTATGTTAAAGATGAAACGAGCAGGCTTGGATGGAGATCCGCTGGAGAAGATTGCAGAGTTAAAACAGAAGGGGTTCCCTATAGTATATGTAGGGGATGTAGTTGGCACAGGATCATCTCGCAAGTCAGCAACAAACTCGCTACTCTGGCATACTGGAAATGATATAGAGTATGTCCCAAATAAGAGAGATGGAGGATACTGCTTTGGTGGACAGATTGCCCCGATATTCTTCAACACTCTGGAGGACGCTGGAACTCTTCCACTAGAGATGTCCGTATCCTCACTAAATATGGGAGATACTGTAGATCTCTATCCACTCCAAGGTGAGTTACGAGATCACAAGAGCTCTAAACTTATCACTACATTTAAGTTAAAAACAGAGATAATCTTAGCGGAGGTTCAAGCTGGAGGGAGAATTCCACTAATGATTGGGCGAGCCTTAACGGAGCAGTCTCGTAAACTATTAGGAAGAACTGATCCATCTCCATTTACAGAGTTTGATATCCACTCTACAGAGGATTCTGAAACCACATATACTCTTGCTCAGAAGTTGGTTGGCAGAGCATGTGGACGAAGTGGAGTTGCTGCAGGAGAGTATTGTGAACCAAGAGTGAGCAGTGTTGGCTCACAAGATACGACAGGTCCAATGACGAGAGATGAACTCAAAGATCTCGCTTGTTTAGATTTCAGTGCAGACCTAGTGTTGCAGTCATTCTGTCACACTGCGGCCTATCCGCGTCCAGTAGACATTACTACCCAAAAAACCCTCCCAAATTTTATGCAGGAGCGCAGAGGTATTTCTCTAAAACCTGGAGATGGAATTATTCACTCCTGGCTTAATAGAATGTTACTCCCAGACACAGTCGGCACGGGCGGTGACTCTCATACCCGTTTCCCTCTAGGCATCTCATTTCCAGCAGGATCTGGTCTAGTAGCTTTTGCCGCTGCCACTGGCATTATGCCTTTAGATATGCCTGAATCAGTGCTAGTTAGATTTAGTGGAGATCTACAGCCAGGTATAACTCTACGCGACCTAGTGCATGCTATACCCTATTTTGCGATTAAACAGGGAGCTCTAACTGTTGAAAAAAAGGGGAAGAAGAACATCTTCTCTGGTCGAATCTTGGAGATCGAAGGGTTAGAGGATCTCCCAGTAGAACAGGCGTTTGAGTTGACTGATGCGAGTGCTGAACGCTCAGCTAGTGCAGCAACAATCAACCTAAGCGAGAAGAGCGTAGCAGCATATCTGCGTTCAAATATTGCGCTTCTCAAAACAATGATAGAAGATGGTTATGAGAGTAGGAAAACTCTAGAGCGTCGTATTGCTGCAATGGAACAGTGGCTAGCTGCGTCAGAAAAATCACCTCAACTTTTACGCGCAGATCAGAATGCAACTTATGCTGCGGTTATTGAAATTGATATGAACAGCATTGTGGAGCCAATTCTCTGTGCGCCGAATGATCCTGATGATGCGAAAAAACTCTCTGAAGTTGCGGGGGTAAAAGTTGATGAAGTCTTTATCGGTTCCTGCATGACAAATATTGGACACTTTAGAGCGGCGGGTAAACTATTAGAAGATGTATCAGCTCTCTCTACCAGACTCTGGATCGCACCTCCTACCAGAATGGATAGAGAGCAGTTAATGGAGGAGGGGGTTTATAATGTGTTTGGGCGCTCTGGGGCACGGCTAGAGACGCCAGGCTGCTCTCTCTGCATGGGGAACCAAGCGCGTATTGCTGATAATAGTACAGCACTATCTACCTCAACCCGTAACTTTCCAAATAGATTAGGAAACAGCTCAGATGTCTATCTCGCCTCAGCAGAGCTCTCAACCATCGCGGCTGTGATGGGGAAAATCCCAACAGTTGAGGAGTATCACCAACAGCTCAAGTTGTTGAGTAATTCACACTCTGAAATATATAAGAGTATGGATTTCTCAAAAAAAGATTTGGTTTAGATAAATTAAATCTTGATATACTTTTATATTGTGGTGTAAAATTCGCCACGATTAATTTGGGAGCGTAACTCAGTTGGTTAGAGTGCCACCTTGACATGGTGGAAGTCGGTGGTTCGAATCCACTCGCACCCACCATATTATTAATAAAGCTTAGAAACAGAAATTAAAAATTAGATTGAGATTACATAATGCCAGTTATTACCCTGCCTGACGGCTCTAAGCGTAGTTTTGATCAAACAGTTACTGTTTTAGATGTGGCATCTGATATAGGTCCAGGACTTGCTAAGGCAGCACTTGCAGGGAAAATTGATAACACTATTGTTGATACCTCTTATCTCATCGAGAGTGATGTAAATCTTTCACTCATTACTAAGAGAGACATAGAGGGGCTTGACATAATTCGCCACTCGACCGCGCACCTCCTAGCACAAGCAGTTAAAGAGCTCTATCCTGAGACTCAGACAACCATTGGTCCCGTAATTGAAAATGGATTCTATTATGACTTCTCTCGAGAAGATAAATTCAGTACCGATGATTTTAAAAAAATAGAACAGAAGATGGCTGAGATAGCTAAACAGAATCTTCCTCTTGAACGCTCTGAAATGAGCAGAGATGAGGCTGTAGAGTTTTTTATAAATAAAGGTGAAAAATATAAGGCAGAGATTATTGCAGACATCCCTGCTGACCAGACCCTATCCCTATACAGTCAAGGTGATTTTATAGATCTCTGTCGTGGACCACATGTTCCATCAACTGGACACCTTAAAGGCGGTTTCAAGTTGATGAAACTGGCAGGCGCATATTGGCGAGGAGACTCCAATAATGAGATGCTGCAACGCATCTATGGAACTGCCTTCCCTGATAAGAAACAGTTAAAGACCTATCTTCATAATTTGGAAGAGGCGGAGAAACGGGATCATCGTAAAATAGGGAAGAAGCTAGATCTATTCCACGCACAGGAGGAGGCTCCTGGAATGATCTTCTGGCATAGTAAAGGGTGGTCAATCTATCGCGAAGTGGAAGATTATATTCGTGAGAAATTGCGCCACCACGGCTATCAAGAGGTGCACACTCCGCAAGTTATAGATAGAGTACTGTGGGAGAAGTCTGGACACTGGGATAAGTTTGGAGATATGATCTTCACTACTCACTCAGAGAATCGTGACTACGCAATTAAGCCTATGAACTGTCCTGGACATATTCAAATATACAATCAAGGTCTGCGTAGCTATCGTGACCTCCCGTTGCGTATGGCTGAGTTTGGCTCTTGTCACCGCAATGAACCGTCTGGCACGCTGCATGGATTGATGCGAGTGCGCAATTTTACTCAAGATGACGCTCACATCTTCTGCACTGAGGGGCAGATTCAACAAGAGGTGGCTGCATTTATGGAGCTACTATTTGAGGTCTACCGAGACTTTGGGTTTAACGAAGTTATCATAAAGCTCTCAACGCGTCCAGAGCAGCGGGTAGGCAGTGATGATGTCTGGGATCAGGCTGAGGAGGCGCTAGAGACCGCCCTTAATAGAAGCGAACTAGATTGGGATCTTCAGCCAGGAGAGGGAGCATTCTATGGTCCAAAAATTGAGTTCTCACTAAAAGATTGTATAGGTCGAGTGTGGCAATGTGGTACGATTCAAGTTGACTTCTCAATGCCAGGACGGTTAGATGCGACCTACATAGATGAAAGTGGTGAGAAAAAGAGCCCAGTTATGTTGCATCGCGCAATACTCGGCTCACTCGAACGCTTTGTTGGAATATTAATTGAGGAGTATGCTGGCTCTATGCCTCTCTGGCTTGCTCCAATCCAGGCTGTAATAGTTAACATTACAGACAAGCAGCGTCAGTTTACTGAAGAGGTAGCGACTAAACTAAACAATTTAGGATTTAGAGTAGAGTCTGACTTGAGAAATGAGAAGATTGGTCTTAAAATTCGTGAACACTCTATGCAGCGAGTTCCATACATATTAGTTATAGGGGATAGAGAGATGGAAGATGGAGCTGTGGCAGTTCGTGCAAGAGGTGGGGAAGATCTCGGCACAGTAAAAATAGATCAGTTTATAGAGCGACTACAGCAAGATCTGAAAGAGCGTAAATAAAAAAGTTTTACTGTCAATTTTATTGATTAAATAAATTATTAGTTGTAGTATATTAGTTTAGTTAGTAGTAGTTGATAGTTGGGTAGTTAATAGTAAGTAATTAGCAGTTAGTGAGTGGTTTATTATATATATTTTTAGGAGAATTTAAGATCGCATATCCACCAATAGGAGCTAGAGGAAAAGCTCCTGAAAAAGTAAGAGAGCATAGGATTAATGAGGACATTACCGCAAAGGAGCTTCGCGTATTTGGAGCAGAGGGTGATGAGTCTGAAATTGTATCTCTAGCTAGAGCTCTAGTAATGGCTGAAGAGGCCGAATTGGATCTAGTAGAAGTTGCACCAAAGGCAGCTCCGCCAGTATGTAAAGTGATGGACTACGGTAAATTTCTTTTTGAAGAGAGTAAAAAGAAAAACGCTGCTAAGAAGAAACAGAAGAAGATGCAGGTTAAAGAGATTAAATTCCGTCCTGGCACTGGAGATGGTGACTACCAAATTAAAGTTAAACACCTAATGCAGTTTCTGGGAGAGGGTAATAAGACAAAAATCACTATCCGCTATCGTGGACGAGAGATGGCGCATCGTGAGTTAGGGATGGAAATGTTAAAGAGAATCGAAGCCGACTTAGTTGACTACGGCAAGGTTGAACAGTTCCCCAAGATGGAGGGGCGCCAGATGGTAATGGTGATAGGTCCAATCTCTAAAAAGAAAAAATGATCTAAAAAGAAGAAGTGACTACCTCACTTTTATATGCTACAATAGTTAATTCAGTCTCAGTTTGGTTAAAGGCACACCTGCTGAGAATTTTAAATGGGATTTTTCCCACATTACATAGAGGTGATAAAGATGCCAAAAATGAAATCAAAACGAGGTGCTTCTAAGCGCTTCAAGCGTACCGCGTCAGGCGGTTTCAAGCGAGGGCAAGGGTTCCGTAGTCATATCTTGACTAAGAAATCTACTAAGCGCAAGCGTCAGTTGCGTAGTCAATTAGGTGTTCACGAAAGTAATACGGATGCGGTTAAACGCATGCTACCTTACGCTTAAGCTAGGAGAATAAAATATGCCAAGAGTAAAAAGAGGTGTTCAAGCTAGAGCACGCCATAAGAAAGTCTTAAAAGAGGCGCGCGGATATTACGGAGCGCGGAGTAGAGTATATCGCGTTGCTAAACAGGCCGTCACTAAAGCTGGACAGTATGCCTACCGTGATCGTCGTCAGAAAAAACGTCAGTTTCGTTCACTATGGATTGTTAGAATTAATGCGGAGGCTCGTAACAACGGACTATCCTATAGCAACATGATTAACGGCCTTAACAAAGCTGGAGTTGAAGTTGATCGTAAAGTTTTAGCTGATCTTGCTGTCCATGATAAGATTGCATTTGCGGCAATTGCAGAGCAAGCTAAAGCCGCTCTATAAGCGGTGCTCTTAAATTTAGCAAGCTTAAATAGTAGAACTTATGCGTAAAAAAAGCAGTCAACTTTTGAGAGAAAGTTGCTGCTTTTTTTATGTTCTAAATTTTACGTTCTAAATATTGGGTTGCAAATAATGATATCAGTAATAAAATAGTAAATAGTGATAGATAAATTTATGAATATAGAATTAGATACCTTAGTTAAAGATGCTGAGAGTGCAATTGCTGAGGCTACCGACCTTACCGCTCTTGATAAAGTACGGGTTACTACGCTGGGCAAGAAGGGCGAGCTTACTAAAATTTTAAAAACTTTAGGATCGCTGCCTGCTGAAGAGCGCAAAGAGAGGGGGCAATTAGTTAATCGCTCTAAACAGAAACTCCAGCAACAGATAGAGGAGCGCAGAGCCAAGTTAGAGGGAGATATCTTAAATGCACAGCTATCAGAAGAGAAGATAGATATCACTCTACCTGGTCGCAGTCATCATCAAGGTTCAATTCACCCTGTTAGCAGAACCCTCGAGCGGATTGAAGAACTCTTTCGTAGAGTTGGATTTGAGGTCGCAGAGGGTCCAGAAGTTGAGGATGAGTATCACAATTTTGAGGCACTCAATATTCCAGAGCACCACCCAGCTCGTGCTATGCACGACACATTCTACTTTCCAGATGGAAGAGTACTGCGCACTCACACCTCACCTGTGCAGGTTAGAGTGATGGAGAGTAGCGAACCGCCATTGCGCATTATCGCACCTGGTCGCGTCTATCGTTGCGATTCAGACCTTACTCACACCCCAATGTTCCATCAGGTAGAAGGGTTAGTAGTTGATGAGTCAGTTAGCTTTGCCGATCTTAAAGGTTTGATTCACGACTTCTTACGAAGCTTCTTTGAACAGGATGATCTTCAACTGCGTTTTCGTCCATCATATTTCCCATTTACCGAACCATCAGCTGAGGTTGATATAGAGTGCGTGATCTGTGGTGGCAAAGGGTGTAGAGTGTGCAGCCATACTGGTTGGTTAGAGGTTCTTGGGTGCGGTATGGTTCACCCTGAAGTATTTAAGCACTCTAATATAGATGTAGAAAAGTATAGTGGATTGGCATTTGGATTGGGAGTAGAACGGCTCGCAATGTTGCGTTACGGCATTAATGATCTGCGCCTCTTCTTCGAAAATGATCTGCGTTTTTTGAAAAATTTTCAATGAATAAATATTTTTTGGGTTAAACCAATTAAGTACATAATTAAATAGTGACTAAATAATAGATGGATAATAGATATGAAGTTTAGTGAAGCGTGGTTAAGAGAGTGGGTCAATCCAGAGATATCGACAGAGAAGCTCTTAGAGCAGCTCACCATGGCGGGGTTAGAGGTAGACTCTGTAGAGAGTGCTGCCCCAGAGTTTGAGAAAGTAGTTGTCGGCAAGATTCTCTCAGTAGCCCCACATCCTGACGCAGATAGATTAAGAGTTACTACAGTTGCTATCTCTGCAGAAGGTAGTGGAGATGAACCATTAACTATCGTAACTAATGTCGCAGATATTGCAGTTGATGAGATGATCGCTGTTGCAAAAGTTGGATGCGTGTTACCTCCAGCAGCAGAGGGCGAGAAAGGGTTAAAGATTAAGAAGGCAAAACTGCGTGGAGTACCATCGTTTGGTATGTTCTGCTCAATGGCAACTCTTGGCTTGGTAGAGGAGGGGGGAGAGTTAGAGCGTTTCCCCGCTACTGTGATACCAGGAACTGATATTCGTAAACTGTTAGGGTTGGATGATAAGATAGTTGAAGTTGACCTCACTCCAAACCGAGGAGACTGTCTCAGCATTATCGGTGTTGCACGCGAAGTTGGAGCTATTAACCAACATAAGGTGGGGGCTATTACCGAGAGCTTCTCTACTGTAGCTATAAACTCTGACGCTAATGCAGAGAAGATGGTCTCTGTAGCGGTAGAAGATAGTGAGAGTTGTCCTCGATATCTGGGGCGAGTAATTGAGGGAGTAGATCCAGCTGCGCTTACTCCTCTCTGGATGCAAGAGCGCTTGCGTCGTGCTGGAATGCGCTCTCTTGGTCCTCTAGTAGATGTAACCAACTATGTAATGCTGGAGTTGGGACAACCAATGCACGCATTCGATCTAGCGCAACTAAACGGCTCTGTAGTAGTGCGCCGTGCTACTAATGGCGAGAAGATGGTTCTACTTGATGGCAAAGAGCTGATACTGAATCAAGATGCTCTAGTAATTGCAGATGGCTCAACTGAAAATGGCGCTCCTCTTGCGTTAGCAGGAATTATGGGTGGAGAGCATAGTGGAGTTAGCGATAACACCACAGACCTATTTTTAGAGTGTGCGTTCTTTGCGCCGTTAGCTATTGCTGGTAAAGCGCGGAGCTACGGTATGCATACAGACTCTTCGCACCGTTTCGAACGCGGAGTTGACCCCGAGTTGCAGCAGTTAGCAATGGATAGAGCAACCTCACTCCTGCTAGAAATTGCAGGCGGCAGAGCTGGAGAGGTGACAGAGGTTGTAGATAACTCAACTCTTCCTAAACAGAATAATATTACTCTGCGTCGAGATAGATTACAGCGTTCCTTAGGATTAGATATAGGTGAGGGAGACTCTAACCTTAAAATGGACGAGGTTAGTGCAATGCTAACAGCTCTAGGAATGCAGGTCGAGTTAGAGGATAATGAGTGGAGAGTCCTCTCACCATCTTGGCGCTTTGATTTAAAAATTGAAGCTGACCTAATTGAAGAGGTCGCACGAATTTACGGTTATGACCGTCTTCCCAGCACCCATCCAGAGTGGAGTGCTGAAATTGAACCTATTACCGAAACTATACTGACGCCAAACTATATTCGTCACCTACTGGTTAATCAGGGGTATCACGAAGTTATCACCTACAGTTTTGTAGATCCAGAGATGCAGAAGATAGTTGATCCTGAGAGCACTGCACTGGCACTAGCGAATCCTATCTCTAGCGATCTTTCTGTTATGCGTACTACTCTCTGGAGCGGTCTACTCCAGACTCTTAGCTTCAACCTTAAACGCCAACAGAGTCAGGTGCGTCTATTTGAGATGGGACTTAGATTTATCGAAGAGCCTGATGGAACTCTGCGCCAACAGAATATGTTAAGTGGAGTACTGTTTGGAGATATTACACCTGAGCAGTGGGGAAGTAACAGTAGAGCAGTAGACTTTTTTGATCTTAAAGGTGATCTTGAACCTCTATTAACTCCACTCAACGCCTCGTTATCTATACGCGACAGTGTACATCCTCTGCTCCATCCAGGTAAAGCAGCACAAGTTGATATTGCTGAAAACAGTATAGGTTGGATAGGATCCATCCATCCAGGGGTAGCAGTAAAACTGTCACTTCCTAAAAATATATATCTATTTGAATTTGAGTTAGAGCCTTTACAGCAGAGAGATATATTCAGCTTTCAGCAACTATCAAAATTTCCGACTGTGCGCCGTGATATTGCAATTTTGGTTAAAGATAGCGTTGCGGCACAAGAGTTAATTGATACAGTTAAAGAGAGTGTTACCGATAAAATATTGCGTGATGTCTCTCTGTTTGACCTCTATCAAGGAGATAATTTAGCTCCAGATGAGAAGAGCATTGCGCTCTCAATCATCCTGCAAGATAGTGAAAAAACTCTTATTGATGAAGAGGTTGATGACATAATTAAATCTATTGTCTCAAACTTAAAACAGAATTTTGAAGCTAAATTAAGAGATTAGTAAAATATATATATGGTAATACTGTAAATAGCGCATTAAATGTAGTATCATAGCGCTGTAATGCAATAATAAAAAACATAAAGTAGCGAATAGAGTAACTAATAATTAGTATGTAGGCAGTAAAAACAGAATATATTAATGGTTAGATAGAATTATTAGATGGAATTATTAGATAGAATTATTAGATAGAACATTAGGAGCAGAATATAGTGACATTAACCAAAGCATCACTTAGTGATAAATTAAATAGAGAGTTAGGCTTCAATAAACGCGAAGCTAAAGAGATGGTTGAGATGTTTTATGAGGAGATTCGCTCCTCACTAGAGAGCGGAGAGAGCGTTAAACTCTCTGGTTTCGGCCATTTTGATCTGCGTGAAAAAGCACCTCGTCCAGGAAGAAATCCTAAAACTGGTGAAGAGATTCCTATTACTGCTCGCCGTGTAGTCACCTTTAAAGCTGGTCTTAATTTAAAGGAGAGCGTGGGCGGTTATAGTGAGCCATGATGCTATATCTAACAGTGTAAAGGTTAGTGACCTCCCGCCCATACCTGATAAACTCTACTTTACCATTGGTGAAGTATCTGAATTATGCGCAGTTAAACCACATGTCCTGCGCTATTGGGAACAAGAATTTAAACAGTTAACACCATTAACGCGTAGAGGAAAGAGGCGTTACTACCAACAAAAAGATATAAAGCTTATTCGTAAAATTCGCGCACTACTCTATGAAGAGGGGTTTACTATCAACGGTGCAAACGAGAAGATGGATAATAAAGAGGGTAGAGGTAACTCCAAGGCGGATATGGCGGAGGTTCGCCGCGAACTCGAATCAATTTTAGAGTTACTTACTTAAACAGCAAACAGCCCTCAGTAGTAATAACTGAGAGCTGTTAAGTGTACTTCATACTTAAATATAGAGTTTAATCTATATTTTCATTAAAAGTCATACCCACTATCTGCATAATCTTCAAAAGTGTAGTGACTAGCAGGCTCTACGCTCGTCTCTTCATCCTGTGACCAGTAGAATCCACTATCTTTAAGTGAGTAATGTGAAACAGTAGCCTGCTCAATGTTATTACTCTCAGATGACCAGTTATAACCAGTATCATCTAGGTCATAATAGTTTACTGCTGAAGCTGAACTAGCAATAAGTAGAGTTGCAGCGATAGTTGTTATACCCTTGTTTAAAATTTTCATGATTAAGTTTCCTTGATATTAAAGTTAAGTTAGATAAGGTTTTCCTCTAAGGTTTCCCTTTAAGTTGCGACTATTATAGCGGAGCTCTATTTCACCAATATGTCCGAATGTTTCAATATATTTCTGCGGCAAAAAAATAAAAAAATTCATCTTATAGTTAAGATGAATAGGTATAATGAACTAAGTGTATACACAAACATACTATTTATGGCTAACTTATGAGTGATAAAAATAAAATATTAGTTGTTGATGATGATAAATCATTAAGAGATCTTCTCTGTCGCTACCTGAAACAGCATGGGTTTGAGGTTGATGCTGCTGAAGATGGGGTAGAGATGGATAGAGTACTGGAGA
>Ga0233445_1000209_pt1 | contig 86966 bp, 57 predicted proteins | sample SI_124_October20_5_FD_182779 | JGI IMG/M metagenome (GOLD analysis project Ga0233445, IMG submission 182779) | Seawater microbial communities from Saanich Inlet, British Columbia, Canada - SI_124_October2016_100_MG | ecosystem: Environmental > Aquatic > Marine > Inlet | place: Canada: British...
CCGCCAGGATCATCTTCTGATCCTTCTCCTTCAACGCCATCTCCGTCTCCGTCAAGAGTTCCTATAATATCCAAAATCGTGGTGTCTGCGCCTGAAACATGTGCAAGCGCTCGAACGTCGTCACCGTTGAAGGACGTAGTATACCATGGGGAAGCGTAACCAAGCAGTTCGTCAGCAAGCGCCTGAATTCCATCAGACGCGTCAGAGCTTGCAACAACGTATACGTCTCCTGCGGCAAGTGTTGCGCCTTCAGCAAAGGTAAACGCCTCACTCCAAAAGTTTCCATTATAGTTGCCCCTAATGACATAGTCAGCAAGGTTAACACTGGCATTGGAACCATTATAAATTTCTAAATATTTATTGCTGCTTGTCCCTTCTGCATACTCTGAAAAGAAAAGGTTGGCTTGAGGGGCCGGCGGTGTGCCAACTGTGAATGTATAGTCTGCGGGGTCAGTTGAGCCGTCACCTGCAGAAAGAACAGTGCCATCTTCTAGCGTAACAGACCAAGAATTTTCAGACTGCCAAGATCCGGCCGCATCATAAGTATATGTGTAGTTACCGTCTTCAAGGCAGTAGGTGAATGATGCTTCAGAAGTTGAAACAGTCATGGCATCATCACCAAAAAGTAGATTGTTGCCGTTCCAGCCGTCTCCGTAGGAGTCTATGAGGTTAAAGGTAACCTCTGTGCTCGTACAGGGTTCTGGCCCTCCAGTGGGCACAGAAAAATCATCCCATGTGTCGCCACTTGTAGATGCTGCTGTTACCCATACGCTTCCATCGTCGCCGGTAACTGTTACGGTAGTTCCGCCATCACCATATGTGTCAGTTGTGCCAACAGTATATACCGCATCGCTGTCAAAGCCAAGTGAAAGAGTTTGGGTTTCGTAACTAGTGGAAAATAACTGCCATCCATAGTTAGAGCAATCATCGTTTAAACACGCGAAGTAAAGTTCGTCAACGCCATCTTCGTCTAGGTCTGCATATACACCTAACGTCCAAGCGCCTTCAGATGGATATCCATCAACGGTGGCAGTAATTGTGCCGTTTACAATGTCGCGAAGATTGTTGGGTTCAATGACCTCAAAGTTTGGTAGGTCGTTTGCGTTTACAGCAGACCCTGCGTGTAGAACATTTTGCTCTGCAATCCACTCAATCTTTTCTTGGCTAGCGTTTGCCGAGTTGCCTTTTTTCGTATAATTACCCTGTGCAAATAAAGTAACGCCTAGTAAAAAAGTTGTTAAAAATACAATCGTTTGTCTCATCGTAAGACTCCTTTTGTTTTTGGTTGTTTCTGATATATTTTTTGATGTGTGGATAGTGTTAGCGGTCTGCCTTCGGCTAATCGCTTGATATAAATATATAAAGGCGGTTTTTGAAACGCAAGACTTTCTTGTCTTCTTGTTAGTTTGGTAATAGAAGGAACTCCTGTTTTAAGCCTTTAACTAAATCTCCCATTCTGTTGTCCTGGTTTCTCTTCCTTTCAATTGTTTTTACGGCATGCAAAACGGTGGTGTGGTCTCTTCCTCCAAAGTACACACCAATGCTTGCAAATGAAGACCCAATAACTTGGCGACATAAATACATGGCCATTTGACGCGCTTCGACAATTTCTTGTTTGCGACTTTTACCAACAATTTCTTTTTCTTTAATATTTAATGTATCAGAAACGCGCCGAACCACATCTTCAACCGATACGGTAGATGTTGGTATTTTGCCAATGCGCTCTTTTACGACTTCTTTTACAAGGTCAAAATCAATATCTTTATTCATTAAAGATGAGTGGGCCAAAAGCCTAATAATTGTTCCTTCTAGGTCTCTTACGTTGTTTTTTATGTGGGTCGCTAAAAATTCTATCATATTATAAGGAAGGTTCAGTCCGTTTTGTTCGGCTTTGTTTAATAGAATAGCAACTCGCATTTCGAAGTCTGGGGGTTGAATGTCGACCGCAAGGCCCGATTGAAATCTTGACAACAAACGATCTTGTAGTCCAACCATTTCACTTGGGTATCGATCTGCGGTTAATACGATTTGTTTGCCGTTTTGGTATAGCTCATTAAATGTGTGGAAAAACTGCTCTTGTGTTTGTTCTTTCCCTTGAAAAAACTGAACATCGTCAATAAGGAGAACATCGGCGCTTCTGTACTGCTTTGCGAATGCAACTGTTTTGTTGCGCTGGATGCTGGAAATAAAATCTTGTGTGAATTTTTCACTAGACGCCATTACAATTCCCGCATTTGGGTTTATTTCTAAAATAGAATTACCAATAGAATGGAGCAGGTGTGTTTTTCCTAAGCCAACACCTCCATATATAATGAGAGGGTTGAATGATTTTTCGCCTGGCGCTTTGGAAACCGCTAACGCGGCTGCTTTTGCGAATTGGTTGTTGTTTCCTTCTATAAATGCAGAAAATGAAAAATGCCTGTTTAGGTTTGGGTTAGATGTTTCTTTTTTAATAATGTGCGGGCGTTGAATGTTTTCTGTTTCTTCTGTTTTTTGATGAGATACAACAAACTTTACATCTGTGTCATTTGAAATTGACTTGACCGTTTTTCTAATGGTCGTAGCATAATGAGACTCTATCCATTCGTAAAAAAACTGATTGGGCACATTAAGAATGATCGTGTTCCCGTTTATTGATTCTGGTCGAATTGGCTCAAGCCATGTATTGTAAGCGTGTTGCGGCAACGATATTTTCAACTGTTCTGTTGTTGTTGCCCACAAATCCGTCATATTGGTCATTAATTGGTTGTCCACAAGTTATCCACATGTAATATTAAGTCTTAAATTATGTGAAATTCTTTATATGGTTCCACTGGATTTTTATAAAAAAAGTTTTATTTTATGAAAAAATGTATTTTGGACGATCAATTCTCTTTTATATATTCCCGGGCTATTTTGGAGACGAAATGAAAAGAACATATCAACCTAGTAACAGAAAACGAAAAAACAAGCATGGCTTTCGCTCCCGCATGGAAACTGTGGGTGGGCGTAATGTTATAAAAAATCGCCGCAAAAAAGGGCGCAAACAACTTACAGCCTAACTGTTATGCTTTTTACGCCCTTTGGGCTATTCCGTTTTCTCTTTACAACCCCAACACAAATAACAAACCTACACCACCACTATGGATAGAAATACGCTCGTCGCTTTTTTCTTAATTGCGCTTATAATGATATTCACTCCTTATTATATGGATATTGTATCACCGCCGCAAGAACAGCAACCCGCTGCACAACAAACAGAGATTGATTCTCTGGCGGTTGTGGCGCCTTCAAAACAGTCAGTTGCTAGCATGCCGCAAAAGAAAAGCGATCGCCCGGTTAGTGTAGATGAAAAATTCATCACCGTTGAAAACAGTCTTTATCAAGCAACGCTATCGTCTATAAATGGTGGGTCTTTTACGTCCTTCTCATTAAAGAATTATAAACAAAAAGACAGTTCTTTTGTTGGGTTAATTAACGGGATAAATAAAAACAACCTTATGTTGTCGTATTTATCAGAAGACGGTGAAATCGTTGAGCTTTCCGAGCCTTGGCAGATATCTTATGAGTCCATCAGTCGCGGAAACAAAAAACCTTCTAAAATATCTTATTTAACCTATGTTGGTAAAAACAACGACCTGCCAGTTGAAAAGACGCTCGTTTTCTACCCCGACACATATACAATAGATATTTCTGTTGATTTCTCTGGCGCAAAATCTGACTTGTTAAATGGGAATATTGTTTTATCTTGGGATGGCGGACTTACAACAACCGAACCAAACATTAAAGATGACCAAACTTATTTTTACAGCTATGCGTTTCAGGGCGGTGAACTGCATGATTTAAAAGTTAAAAAAGATGAATCGCAAAAAGATGAACTTCCCGGAAAAACAGATTGGGTCGCTGTAAGGTCCAAATACTTTTTAACCGCTTTAATTCCTGAGCGACCAGAGCTAACAATGGGTGCGGATGTCTATGGGGATTATAAAGAAAATGAATCTTATGGAGCTTCAATCATGATGGTGGGGTCTACGCCAACAACAACCAAACTTTATTTGGGCCCTTTGGAGTTTACTCGTGTTCGAGATTTGGGTGTTGAGCTTGAGCGCGTGATGAATTTCGGGTGGGGGTTCATAAAGCCTATATCTAAAGGAATTCTTTGGTTATTGAAAAAAATGTATACTTGGGTTCCAAACTATGGATTTGTGTTAATTATTTTTTCATTTCTTGTAAAAATTGTTGTTTATCCCCTAACAAAGAAAAGTTATCAGTCCACTCAGGCTATGCAGGCTGTGCAGCCCGAAATAAATGCCTTAAAGGAAAAACATAAAAACAACCCTAATAAGCTAAATCAGGCCACGATGCAGCTCTATAAAGAAAAAGGTGTAAATCCTTTGGGGGGTTGTATCCCAATGTTAATCCAAATGCCTTTACTGTTTGGGTTGTTTACTGTGTTTCGAACCACCATTGAACTTCGAGGTAAGCCGTTCGGCCTGTGGATTACAGACCTTTCTGCTCCCGATACTATTTTTCACCTTCCTTTTTCGGTGCCTATATATGGAGACCAGGTGAGTGTTTTACCTATATTGATGGTTGTGTCTATGTTTATTCAACAGCGCATGATGGGTGGCGCAAGCCAACAGGGACAACAAAAAATGATGTCTTATTTTATGTCGGGATTTTTCTTTTTAATGTTTAATAGCTTTCCGTCTGGTTTAAATCTGTATTATACGTTGTTTAATGTTTTAACAATTGCCCAACAAAAGTTGGTGCCCGCGGGTAACGCCGGAAAATAATGCACTCAAAAGACACGATTGTTGCGCCTTCAACACCGCATGGTTATGGGGGTTTGGCTGTCGTGAGAATGAGCGGCGACGGTGCTTTGCGTGTCGCAAATAAGCTTCTACCAAAAACAAATACCACACCTCTTATAAATCGGTTTGCAACCACCCTTTTGGTTGTAACGCCGGACGGCGACCCTCTTGACGATGTGGTGGTCACACTCTTTTCTGGTCCAAACTCCTATACGGGTGAAGATATTATTGAAATTTCCTGCCACGGAAGCCCCGCTATTGTATCTTCTCTTGTTTCTTTTTGTGTTGAATATGGTTGTCGTATTGCAGATCCTGGCGAATTCACTCGCCGCGCATACATCAACGGAAAGTTGGATTTAGTTCAGGCGGAGTCTGTTGCTTCTCTTATACACTCCAGGTCGCTTGATGCAGCCAAACTAAACGTTCGTCTCGTTCGTGGATCTCTATCTAACAAATTGGTTGAGTTACGATCAAAACTAATAAAAGCTTTATCTTTAATAGAATTTGAGCTTGATGTTTCTGAAGATGAGCTTGACGAAGAAAGATTAAATACCGCGTTCTCTTTGTTGGTGTCTGTGCGTGAAATATTTTCAACCCTATTAAAGACCTATCACGATGGTCGTATTATTACATCGGGAGCTCGGGTTGTTTTGTCTGGCGAGCCAAACGTGGGAAAGTCTACGCTTTTAAATGCTTTGCTTGGAAAAAATCGCGCCATTACTAGTGACGCTCCCGGCACTACTCGCGACACAATTGAAGCATATTCTGTAGTTGGCGGCGTACCCGTATGTTTTGTTGATACGGCGGGTATAAGAGAAACAAATAACGCAATAGAGTCCGACGGCGTAAGGCGCTCAATTGAAGAAATTGAAACTTCCGACTTCACCCTACGTATTATAGATAATATTTCCTATCCGGTTGATATTATTAACGTTAAAACTCTTGTTGTTTTAAATAAGTCTGATTTGTTCTCTCAAAAGCAACTGAAGTTGTTTCTAAATAAACACAATAATGTGGTTTCAATATCTGCCATTCGGGAGCAAAATATTTCTCTTTTAGAAAACAAAATATTGTCCGGCTTGCTTAACGACAAATTTCATTCTGCGGACATATATTTAACAACATCCCGGCAAAACAGTGTAATAAAAGACTGTCATGGCGGCCTTGAAAACATCTTATCGTCCTGGAACGTATTGCTCGCCACCGCTGATGTGTTAGCTTTTGAGATTCGCGATGTAATTGACAACCTAGGTTTCTTAATGGGTCCAACAACACCCGACACAGTCTTAGATAAAGTGTTTAATTCTTTTTGTGTTGGTAAATAGTTTCACGTGAAACGCACATCTTTAAAATATGATATTATTGTTGTGGGCGGCGGCCACGCTGGGGTGGAGGCCGCTTATGCTGCGTCTAAGGCGGGATTATCGATTGGTCTTATAACAATGGATACAAATGCGCTTGCGCGTATGTCTTGCAACCCTGCGATTGGTGGCTCCGCAAAGGGGCAAATCGTAAGAGAAATTGATGCGCTAGGCGGTCTTATGGGAGAAACAACCGACCGGTGTGGCGTACAGTTTAAGTTATTAAATAAATCTAAGGGTGAGGCGGTATGGTCTCCTCGCGCCCAAGTAGACAAAAGAAAATATGAGTCGTATATATCTGCAAAGATACGCAACGTTGACAGTGTTGATTTAATACGTGATGAGGTTGTGGGTGTTGATGTTGTGGGAAACCGGGTTGATAGTTGTTTGCTGCGTTCAGGAAACACCATTTATTCTCAGAGTATAATTATTACATCTGGTACGTTTATGGATGGGTTAATTCATATAGGAGATCGAAAAATTCCCGCCGGTCGAATGGGAGAATCTGGATCTGTTGGGCTTACGTCCAGCTTGGTTTCTTTGGGTATCCAAACCGGTAGACTTAAGACCGGTACCCCGCCAAGACTTAAAAAAAAATTCTGTCAATTGGTCAAATACAGATATTGTGTTTGGTGACGAGTCGCCTACGCCGTTTTCTTTTTCCACAAAAGAGTTTGCTCCGCAAAACATTCCTTGCCACACCATAAGGACCACTGATGACGCTCACGCTATTATAAAAAAAAACATAAATCATTCGCCATTGTTTTCCGGGGATATTGGCGGCGTGGGGCCTCGCTACTGTCCTTCGATTGAAGATAAAATTAACCGCTTTTCTCATCATTCGTCACACTTGTTGTTTTTAGAGCCTGAGTGGAGCGGTTCTGATCAAATATATTTAAACGGGTTTTCGACAAGCCTTCCGGAGTCTGTTCAGATAGAATCTCTTAGGGCCATTCCCGGCTTAGAGTCTGTTGCGTTTTATCGCCCTGGGTACGCAATTGAGTATGATTATTTTCCTCCGTCTCAGCTAACATCTACCCTTGAATCAAAAATTGTCAGCGGTTTGTTTTTTGCTGGCCAGATAAATGGCACTTCTGGTTACGAAGAAGCTGCTGCTCAGGGGTTGATTGCGGGTATCAATGCGTCTTGCTGTGTTAAAAATATTGAGCAACTTACTCTTGGGCGCGAAGAGTCATATATTGGTGTATTAATTGATGATTTAATTACCAAAGACACCCTTGAGCCTTACAGGATGTTTACATCTAGGGCAGAATATAGGCTTTCTCTTCGTTACTCAAACGCAGACCAAAGGCTGTTTCCTTATGCGGAAAAATTTGGCCTCTCTAATTTGGCCCGCTCTTCTAAACACAACAAAAAAGCGCAGGCGTTAAAATCTGTTTTTGAGCTTTTGTCTAAACCTGTATCGCCCGGCCTTATAAACAACAAGGTGAAGGAACCCACTTCGGGGGCTCAACTTATTAAGCGACCAGAAATATCCCTAGAAAGTTTTCAAAGCAATTATTTTGACGTTATAAAAACACCTTTTCTAGAGCCGTGGGAAAGAAGCGAGCTTTTACATGAGGCTTTTGTTTCTATAAAATATGAGGGGTACATCAAAAGGCAAAACGCAAGTATACAAAAAAACAAGAAGCTAAATTTGGTTAAACTTCCTTTGTTTTTAGATTATTTATCTATGGTTGGGCTTTCTCGTGAAGCGTCTGAAAAGCTAAGCTCCATTAAGCCCGAAACTCTTGGGCAGGCGTCTAGAATATCCGGTGTATCGCCTTCCGACATTTCTGTTCTTACTGTGTATTTAAAAAACAAATGAGCGTTTCACGTGAAACCATAAAAGATGTGCGTGTTGGTGAAATAGGCGATGTGCTTAATCGTGTTGAGTCTGGTGTTGCTGGTCTTCGTTCTTTTGTTGGCGTTACACAACCTTCCGTTGCAATAATCTTATCTTTTCTTCAAAGATCTTCGACCTGCCCGCTGGTTGTTTGTTGTGACTGTGATGATTCAGCCGCTTCGTTATATAATGCTGTGTATTACACTTTACCAGATGTTGCTTTTTATTATCCTGGGTCACATGAGTCTTCCGTGGGAGGTTTTGTTGACGAAAAACAACGATATAAAGAAGAGCTTCTGCATAGGGTTTTGGGTGGCAACGAACGAAATATTATAGTTATAACAACCAGCTCTTCGTTTTGTCGTGCTGATATTCCGCGGGTAGCGCCTAGCGACATATTGCATCTTTCTCCGGGTCTCTCGCTAGAGCGGAGCAGTTTTAGTAAAACGCTATCTTCTTGGGGGTATGACAAAGTATACAGTGTTGAAAATCCTGGTGAGTTTTCAATTAAGGGAGACATTGTCGATTTTTTTCCATTGTTTCTAAAAAACCCCATCCGCGTTGAATTTGAATTTTCAACAATAGCATCTGTAAGGTCTTTTAATCAAACGTCTCAATTAACGCTTCATTTGTTAAATTCGTTTTCCTTGTCTCCAAACAACTTAGGGTTAGCGCAAGGCGATAATAATCAATCACTTAGGTCTGTTCTGTGTGATTATTTGCTTTTTTCGTATGACTATAAAGATGAAAGTTTGCTTTCCGGCTCAGCGGGAGAAGATGATACCGTTTTTAATGTTGGCGTTGATGAAATAAATATTAAAAAATTGTCGTTTTTGGCAAAAAGAGATTCTTTAGAATTGTTAGTTGATCGCTTTTCTGATTGCCCTATTTTTTATTTTGGTCAAAACGTTGGTGTTGTTTCAAAGTATATCAATCCCGCCCAAATAACTCATATACGTGCAGAGTTAATTAAAGGTTTTTACTCTCAACAAATGGGGTTGTGTTGTTTGTCTGAAAATGATTTTGTAGGAGGTGGGGCAAAGTCTCGTTGGTCTCCAAATCAAAAAGCTATATCTGGGGTGGGTCTTAAAAGCTTGTCTGAAATTGTTGCTGGGGATTATTTGGTATATCAGCCTTTTGGTGTTTGTGTTTATCGGGGTCTCTCCACCGTAAATAACGCGGGCGGGGAGCAAGAATGTTTGTCGTTGGAGTTTGCCAGCGAAGCTAAGGTGTTCGTTTCTTTGGATAAGATGGACCTGGTGCATAGATATTTATCATCCAGTGAGACCCCGACCCTTTCTGTGTTGGGGGGTAAGCGCTGGGCTTCAGATATTAAAAAAACTAAAGAATCTGTATCTCTTGTGGCTGGAGAGCTCTTAAGCCTCTATTCACAAAAGGTAAAAAAAAGAAATTTCATTTACGATCAGCCCGGAGAGCTCTATCGCGCTCTCGTGGATACCTTTCCTTATAGTGAAACTGAAGACCAGGCTGGTGCTATCAATGACGTATTGGGTGACATGGCCATTGATAGGCCAATGGATCGCTTTGTGTGTGGCGATGTCGGCTTTGGTAAAACAGAGGTTGCTCTTCGTGCTATTATGCTTGCTGTCACATCAAACAAACAGGCTTTTTTTCTGTGCCCAACGACTGTTCTTGCGGATCAACATTATATAACATGCGGGGAGCGGCTAGAGCCTTTGGGTGTTGTTGTAGAGCTTCTTTCTAGGTTTAAGACTCGCTCAGAACAAAAAGAGATTATTTCTCGTGTCGCGCGCGGCAAAGTCGATGTTGTTGTGGGAACACACCGCCTGCTTAGCGAGGATGTATATGCTCCAAACCTCTCTCTTTTAATTGTGGACGAAGAACATCGTTTTGGGGTAAAACATAAAGAAAAAGTCAGGTTAATTAAATCTGGGTTAGATGTGCTTAGTTTATCTGCGACACCAATACCAAGAACGTTACAACAGTCCCTTTCCGGCATAAGGGGGATTAGTAAAATATTAACGCCACCTGTGTCTAGGATGCCTATATCTACTTATGTAAAATATTTTAATTTCGATGTACTTTTCTCTCAGATAGACCAAGAGCTGGATCGTGGTGGGCAGGTCTATTTTTTGCATAATGAAATAGATTCCATTCCATATTATTATGATAAAATTGCAAAAAAATACCCAAACCACAATGTAGCCTTTATCCATGGTCAACTGGGGCCTAAACTGCTTGAAAAAACAATTCTATCTTTTTTTCGCGGACAAATAGACGTCTTGGTTTGTACTACAATCATCGAATCTGGGTTAGATGTATCTAATGCAAATACGATTATTATTAACAACGCTCAAAATTTTGGCCTGTCACAGCTTTATCAAATACGAGGGCGTGTTGGGCGAGGGCATCGCCAAGCAACGTGCTTATTGCTTGTGCCGCAGGCTGTGTTGGAGAAAAACGCCTACCGGCGACTCAAAACTATAGAACAACACACATCTTTAGGCTCTGGCTATGAAATTTCATTAAAGGATTTAGAAATTCGTGGGGCCGGCGCATTATTTGGATATAAACAGAGCGGGCATATTTCTTCTGTCGGGTTCCAAATGTATTGCGACTTATTAAAAGATGCTTTCGATGATGTTGGTGGAACAACGAACGTAAATATTGTTTTTCCATCAATTATATTTGACGGCGATGCGTTGTTTCCTTATTCGTATATAGAAGAAGCGTCGGTTCGTTTGTATTATTATGATCAATTATCAAAAGCAACAAGCGGTAACGATGTTAATATAATTGAAAACAATATTATAGATCGCTTTGGTGGTCTTCCAGATGAAGCGGTTCATTTAATCGAAATATCTAAGGCGAGGGTTTTGTTTTCGAATTCGTTTTTATCGGTAATTTCAATAAAAGAGTCTCTTGTTGAGTTCGTTTTTTCTTCTCTGGGGGGTTTTGATGACGTGAATAGTATTCTTGATATCTTTTATCTTTTGGCGGGTGATTTTGAAGGAGAAATAAAGCTTACCCAAAAGAAAAATGGATTTATCGGTTTTGTTGTGCCAACAAAATCTTTAAGCGGCGGGTTGCGGTTTGTAAAAAAATCTGTTCATCTGTTATTAACGCCTTCTAATAATTAATTTTCAGCCTATGAAATTACTGTTTTTATTAAATCTGTTTCTTTTTTCGAGCGCATGTTCAACAAAAAAAGATTTTGATTCTGTACCTGTGGCTCGTGTAAACGATAAGTTTCTGACGCTAAGCGACATTGAAAAAGAGCTTAATGTGGGTATAGCTTCAAATGATGATGTTGCAAAATTTGCTCATGGGTGGGTAGAAGAGCAGCTTCTTTATCAAGCTGCTTTAAATGAAAAATTAAATCTAGATAAATCTCTGATAAAAAAACGAGATATATATTATAGAAAACTGCTCGCAAATACTTTTTTGTCGTCTGCCGTTACTCTTGATGTTTCTATAGACAATGATGATATTAAAAAGTATTATTCTAAAAACAGATCGTCTTTTGTGAGAAAATATGATGAGGCCGTTGTTTATCACTTTTCGGTTGAAGATAAAACTGATGCCGATAAAATCAGAAAGGCTTTGCTTTCTGGCTCATCAGGGAAAAAACGAAAAGACTTATTGTTAAAACATAAAACAGAGCCCGTAACTGTGAAAAAAGGTTTTTTGATTAAAGATTTAGACAAAAGAATCTTTTCAAAAAACAAAAAATCTGTTATTGGTCCTGTTTTTTCAAAGTCAAATTATCACGTTATTCAAATTATAAAGAAACATAAAAGAGGGTCTGTCGTTAGTTTAGATCGAGCTTATGATGAAATCTATAATAGGTTGTTACAAAACGAAAAAAAGATAGCCCTATCTTCTGTTATGGATAGTTTAAGGAATTCTTCTACAATTTATATCAATAAGGAAATGGTATTAAAATGAATATAAAAAAACTGTTACTAGTTGCTGCCTTCTTTGGCTCACATGTTTTATCTCAAGAATTACCAGAAAAGCAATTTGTTGATGGTATTGCTGCGGTTGTTGAGGATAATGTTATCTTAAAAAGTGACCTGGTTCAGCTGGTTAATATGACGGCCATCCAGTCTAGAATTAACCCCCAGACACATCCTGAAGAATTTGAAGAATTACAACAAAATGTAATAAATCAAATGGTTGACCAAAAAATTATTTTAGAAATGGCGGCGTTGGATTCGATTGAAGCTGAAGAGAAAGAAGTAACCGCTGCTCTTGACCAGCAAGTTTCCAATATTTTAGCGCAAGCTGGAGGAGAAGATAAGGCGGAGGAAATGTTGGGACAGTCCATCAAGTCGTTTAGAAGGGAGTTTTGGTATGATATGCGAGATCGAATTGTATCAGAAAAATATCAACAACAATTATTAAACAATATATCTGTAACTCGAAACGGTGTTTCTGATTTTTATTCTGTATTTAAAGATAGTCTTCCCATCCTTCCAACAACGGTCAAAATACGCCACCTTCTTATAAAACCTACCCCAAATATGGCGTCTAAAGAAAAAGCGTACAATATGCTTGATAGCTTACGGTCGCTTGTTTTAGCGGGGGAAAGTTTTGAGGGTTTGGCAAAACAATATTCCATGGACCCTGGCTCAAAAATAAAAGGCGGTCATCTTGGTTTTGTAAATCGCGGCTCTTTTGTTAAGCCTTTTGAAGAAGTTGCTTTTTCTCAAAATATTGATTCATTAAGCTTTCCTGTTGAAACAGAGTTTGGTTATCACCTAATTGAAACTCTTGAAAAAAGAGGAGACAAAATAAATGTAAAACATATTTTAATACAGCCAAAACTAACGCCCGACGATGAAAAACGAGCCTATGATTTTGCGTTATCGTTGAAAGATTCATCCAAAACCCTTGATGATTACAAAAAATTTGTGAAGGAGTATTCAACCGATGTTCGAACGTCTGAAATTGGCGGAGATCTTGGTTGGATAGATCCTACAAATTATCCAATTCCGGAAATTGGTCAGGCTGTAAAATATATAAATACTGGAGAGTGTAGCCCTCCTATCAATTCTTCTCTGGGGTTTCATCTCTTGTGGGTTGAAAAAATTAAACCGGGCGGCAAGCCGTCTCTTAAAACACACTGGTCAGAGATCGAAAGTATGGCTCTTAATTATAAAAAAATGCAATGGTATGATGCTTGGATATCAGATGCGAGACAAAATTTTTACATATTTGTTAATGAAAAATAAGTTATCAACATAAGTTATCCACATATGGATAACTTATGTTGTTGATAAGTGATATTTTGTTTAATTGTGTGGTTTAGGTCTATTTTTTAACACTCTTTATTTTTATCAAAATATTATACACATAAAGTATTTCTTCAGGTCTTTTTAGTTAAAACAATAGGCACTATAATATAGATTAAGATATCATGTGTTTATCCACATAATTAATCCTATTATAAATAATAAGTATTTAATTTTAATTTAATAAAAAATATTCTTCTAATTATAAAATGATAAAAATCATCTTTCGATCAGAAAAATACATTGAGAAATACACCTATTTAGAGTAAAATTATCAGTCTATTTTCTACTTGAAAATACATCTTTTTTCAATCCACCAAATAATGGATAAATAATGAAATTTTCCACATCGAAAACAGAATTACAAAATGTTCTTCAAAAACTTTCAAAAGCGGTCCCAACGCGCTCGACCCTTCCTATATTGGGTTGTGTTTTATTTAAAGCGTCAGAAGAAAAGACAATATTAAGAGCGACAGACTTAGAGATTACTATTATAGCCGAAATACCTGTTAGTATTGAAGAACCCGGGTCTGCAGCAATCCCACTTAAAACGCTATTAGACATAACCAACGAATTACCAGAGACGCGCATTACACTTATAGTTGATAGTGATAATAAAATAGAACTGCGGACCGAAACAGGTGTTTATGATTTGATGGGAAAACCGGCAAATGAATTTCCTTCAATTCCGGACACAAGCGACGGAAAAGAGCTATCAATGAATTCTCAACTCTTTAAATCTGTAATAGAATCAACCGTTTTTGCTGTAAGTCGGGACGATCTTAAACCAGCTCTCACCGGTGTTCTTTTTAGATTTAATAAAAATAATTTAACAGCTGTTTCCACCGACGGCCACCGCTTGGTGAAGCACATTAGAAAAGACTTTGTTTCTACGGGCTTTGTTGGAGACGTCATCGTTCCGAAAAAATTTTTAAACTATATGATATTGCAATTAGCAAGCTCTAATGATGACGTAGGGCTTATTGTAGGAGAAAATCATATGACAGCAATAACCGATAAAGTGACGGTATTGACTCGGACAATAGACGAAAGATTCCCCGATTATGAAAGTGTAATTCCGAGCGATAATACAAAAAAATTAATTACAGATAAAAGTGATCTTTCTGGAGCGATTAGGCGCGTTTCTATTTTTTCCAACAAAACAACAAGACAAGTAGCGCTTAATCTTTCAGATAAACAATGTTTGATTTCTACGGAAGACCCCGAAAAATCATCAAAAGCACAAGAAGAAATCACAGCTGAATATACTGGCGACGGGCTTACAATAGGATACAACGCAGAATATTTAAAGGATGTTATTAACCACGTAGACGGTCAAAAAGTAGTTATTAATCTAAACACACCCATCAGTGCCGCTTTGTTTAATTCAGAAGATGTTGATGAAAACGTTGATTCAACAATGCTGCTGATGCCAATAAGGCTTAACGATTAAAAAGATATATATGATCAATGGCGATTATGAAGATTGAAATGGTCTCATTTAGAAACCATTCAAGAATGCACATTGAGTTCAGCAAAGGTTTAAATGTAATTTGGGGAGAGAACGGATCTGGAAAGACAGGAGTTCTCGAAGCAATACACAGCCTATCTTTTGGGAAAAGCTTTAGAACAAACAGACATAAAGAATTACTAAAAACGGATGACGACTTTTTAAAAATTAAAGGCACCTTTAATAAAAACAACGAAAAAGAAATAATTACTCTCCATCAAAACAGAAAAGGAGAAAGAAGATTTCACATAAACAAAGCCCCCATTTTAGGATTAAAAGAATTAATGGGCAAAAACCTTGTTGTTGTCTTGTCGCCAGAAGAGCAGGTGGTTACAAAAGGACCACCAGCAAACAGAAGGCAGTTTTTTGATAAAATATTCTCAGTTATATCTAAAGCTTATATAGAAACACTTGTCCAATATCATCGTATTTTGAAACAAAGAAACGCCGTTCTTATAAACATAAGAGAAAACAGAAGTAACAAGTCAGAACTGGACGCTTGGGACAGCTCTATCGCCCAAGAAGCTGTTTCTTTATGGGGAAAAAGAGAAAAACTGTTACTAGAATACAACGAAGAATTAAAAAAGGTAGCAAAGGATTTTTCAGAAGAAGAACCCATTGCTATTGATTATACGAGCGCTATTTATAGCCAGGAAAAAACGATTGAAACATTAAACAAGAACAAACAAAGAGACATTTTAACGGGAATAACAAATTTTGGACCACACAGAGATGACTTTAAAATTTCATGGAACACAAAAGATGTTAAAAAATACGGCTCACAAGGAGAGCATAAAATTTCTCTAGTGCTAATGAAATTAGCAGAATTGTTTTATATTGCTAAAAGCACGAAACAAACACCAACGCTTTTATTAGATGATTTATTTGCCAAGCTCGACTCAGGAAGAAGTCGCAAGGTGGTTGATCTTATTAAACGATTTGAGAAACAATCAGGCAATGAAATACAAACAATTATCACAACAACAGACTTAATTGATTTAGAAAAAAGCGGAATAGAAATTAACGACGAAGAAACACCAACTTTTCATTTAAAAAGAACATGCAACGCTTAGGCTCAGCCCTAGAAAAATTTTTAAAGACATCCGGGCTAGAAAAAGGAGTTTCCCAACAGCAGGCAATAATAATTTGGAATGATATTGTTGGAGATGCGGTTGGTAAAAACACAGAGGCAGAAAGCGTTGAGCACGGAGTTATTAAAGTTCGGGTATCAAACTCAACATGGAGACAAGAACTCCAGTTTAAAAAAAAAGAAATAATTGAAAAATTAAACAAAGAATTAGAACAAAACATAATTAAGGATATTATATTTTTATGACATCACAACAATATAGCGCAGAGAGTATTAAAGTTCTTGAAGGGTTGGAAGCGGTAAGAAAAAGACCCGCAATGTATATCGGAGACGTGGGCAAGCGCGGGCTCCACCACCTTGTTTATGAAGTTGTAGACAATTCTGTTGATGAGGCTCTCGCAGGACACTGTTCGGTGATTAATGTGGCCTTTAATAAAGACGGATCAGTTTCGGTTGAAGACAACGGCCGAGGAATTCCTGTAGATATTCATAAAGAAGAAAACAAACCGGCAGTAGAAGTTGTGATGACGATTTTACACGCTGGCGGAAAGTTTGACAAAGGTTCATATAAAGTCTCTGGCGGCCTTCATGGCGTAGGAGTCTCAGTTGTAAACGCTTTGTCTGAAACAATGTGGGTTGAGGTACACAGAGGCGGAAAAATACATCGTCAAGACTATAAAATTGGGGTAGTTCAGAATAAACTGGAGGTGACAGGTTCCACAAAAAAGACAGGCACAAAGGTGTGTTTTTTTCCCGACAAAACGATCTTTAACACAACAACATTTGAATATGAAATAATTGCAGACCGACTAAGAGAGTTGGCGTACCTAAACAAAGGACTTGAAATAAGACTAAAGGACAAGCGGAAGGAAGATGGAGAATCTGATGTTTTTAAATTTAAAGGAGGGTTAAGCGACTTTGTAAAGTTTTTAGATGAACACAACAACCCAATTCATAATAAAATAATTACAATTTCCAAAGAAGACGGAGAAATTCCTATAGACGTAGCCTTTCGTTATGGAACAACATATACTGAAAATATTTTAACATTTGTAAACAACATTAATACAATTGAAGGCGGAACTCATCTTTCAGGCTTTAGATCAGCTTTAACGCGCGCCATGAATAATCATGCGGCAAAAAACAACCTAATAAAAGCAAAGAAGAATGAGAAAATAAACTTATCTGGTGAAGACTTTCGCGAGGGCTTAACAGCCATTCTTAGCGTTAAAGTTCCAGAACCGCAATTTGAAGGACAAACGAAAACAAAATTAGGAAACGGCGACGTTAAAGGAATTGTTGACGCCGCTGTCTATGAAGGTATTTTAGATTTTTTAGAACAAAACCCGTCTATTGGTCGCAAAGTAATTGAAAAGGCCCTACTGGCCGCGCGCAGTAGAAGCGCCGCAAGAAAAGCCCGCGAATTAATCAGAAGAAAAAGCGCCCTCGGCGGCTCTTCGCTCCCAGGAAAACTTGCAGATTGTTCAAACCGGGACCCCGCTTTCAGCGAATTATACCTAGTTGAGGGTGATTCGGCGGGTGGCTCAGCCAAACAAGGAAGAGATAGAAGGACACAAGCTATACTACCCCTAAGGGGCAAGGTAATTAATTCCGAAAAAGCCCGAATCGATAAATTATTATCTAACAACGAGGTTCAATCCATTATTACAGCTTTGGGCGCAGGCTTTGGAGGGACCAGTGAAGATACAGGTGAAAAATCCGCCGGCGACTTTGATGTTGAAAAACTAAGATATCATAAAGTTATTATTATGACAGATGCAGATGTTGATGGCTCCCACATTAGAACATTATTATTAACTTTCTTTTTTAGAAGAATGCCAGAAGTTATCCATAATGGAAACCTATACTTGGCGCTCCCTCCTTTGTACAGACTTCACCAAGGAAAAAAAGAGTTTTATGTATATGACGACAACGAGCGAGACTTAATAATAGACAGGATGAAAAAAGAAAACAAAACAACAAAAGTTGGCATCCAAAGATATAAAGGGTTGGGAGAAATGAATCCCGAACAATTATGGGAAACCACCATGGACCCAGAAAGAAGAACATTGATGCAAATTACAGTTGAAGATGCAGCAAAGGCAGCAGAAACATTTCAAGATTTGATGGGGCACGACGTAGAACCACGAAGAACCTTCATAGAAAAAAACGCACAATTTGTTGTTAATCTAGATATTTAATAAAAATTAGGAAAAATAATTATGGTTGATTTTAATCGCGACAACACCATTAACCGCGACATTGTAGACGAAATGAGAGAAAGTTATCTCAACTATTCTATGTCTGTTATTGTTTCAAGGGCTCTTCCAGATGTTCGAGACGGGCTAAAGCCGGTTCACAGACGCATTTTGTTTGGGATGAATGATCTTGGCTCTCATTGGAATAGGGCTTATAAAAAATCTGCAAGAATTGTGGGTGATGTTTTAGGTAAATACCACCCTCACGGCGACAGCTCTGTATATGACGCGCTCGTAAGGATGGCACAAGATTTTTCAATGAGATATGAGCTGGTAGACGGCCAGGGTAACTTTGGATCCATTGACGGAGATAACGCAGCGGCAATGCGCTATACAGAGTCAAGAATGACAAGGCTTGCAAGCGAAATGCTAAAAGACCTTGATAAAGAAACAGTGGACTGGGTTCCGAACTTTGATGAAACACTAAAAGAGCCAGCTGTTTTACCAAGCATGGTACCTACGCTCTTGGTAAACGGCTCTGAGGGTATTGCCGTAGGAATGGCAACAAAAATACCACCCCACAACTTAACGGAAATTATTAATGGGCTCATTGGACTTATAAACAATAAAGAAATTACCGTTGAAGAATTACAGGAACACATTAAGGGGCCCGATTTCCCAACAGCAGGATTAATTATGGGCATGGATGGTATTAAAAACGCCTATAAGACAGGTCGCGGAATAGTAAAAATGCGAGCCAAAGCCCATATTGAAACAGCTAAGAACGGTAAAGACAGTATTATTATAACCGAACTTCCTTATCAGGTAAATAAAGCAAGGTTAATTGAAAAAATAGCAGATCTTGTTCGAGATAAAAAAGTTGTGGGCATTACAGACTTACGGGACGAGTCTGATAAAGACGGAATCAGAGTTGTGATTGAAACAAAGCGCGATGCTGTTCCAGAAGTAATATTAAACCTTCTATATAAGCACACCCAACTTCAAGATACGTTTGGTATCATATTGCTTGCTCTCTATAACGACGTTCCAAAAATCATGAGCCTGAAAGAAATTCTTCAACATTTTATTGATTTTAGACACAGCATTATTGTACGAAGAACAGAGTTTGACCTAAAAGAAGCAGAGGCGCGCGCACACATACTTGAAGGTTTAAAAATTGCGCTGGATAATATAGATGAAGTGATTTCAATTATTCGAGGAAGCAAAGATCCGACCCAAGCCAAAGAGGGCTTAATGAATGCATTTAATCTTTCTGAAAAACAATGCCAAGCCATATTAGATATGCGCCTACAAAAACTTACTGGACTAGAGGTTGGAAAAGTTGTTGCAGAATATAAAGAAGTCATTCAACTAATAGCCCACCTAAAGGGCATTTTAGAAAGCGAAAGCCAAAGAATGGATATTATCAAGTCTGAACTGATGGAAATAAGAGAAAATTATGGCGATGAAAGACGGACAGAAATATTACCCCTAGACGCAGATTTTTCCATGGAAGATATGATTGCCGAAGAAGATGTAGTTCTTACAATAACACACCAGGGTTATATTAAAAGAACAGCATTAAACACATACAGAACACAAAGAAGAGGCGGTCGAGGCGTTCAGGGCGCTATGAGTAAAGATGAGGACTTTGTTGAACATTTGTTTATTGCTAATACCCATAACTATATGCTGTTCTTCACAGACCAAGGGAAGTGTTACTGGCTAAAAGTTTACGACATACCACAAGGAGGTCGCGCAACAAGAGGCCGCGCAATTGTTAATTTAATTGGGTGCGACACGGGTGAAAAAATCGAAGCATTTGTAAGCGTAAAAGAATTCGACGATCATCACTTTATTGTGATGGCAACTCAAAATGGAATAGTTAAAAAAACAGTTCTTTCTGCATATGGCAATCCACGAAAAGGCGGTATTTACGCTATAGAAGTTCGAGAAGGAGACAAACTAATTGAAGCTCGAATTACCAACGGAGACCACGATATTCTTCTTGGAACACACGAAGGAAAATCCATCAGATTTTCAGAAACCAACGTTCGCCCTAGCGGCAGAAAAACAATGGGAGTAAAAGGAATAACCCTAAGCTCAAAAACTGATTATGTTGTGGGCATGTTGGTTGTAAAGCGAGAGGGTACAATTTTAGTTGCCACAGAAAAAGGGTACGGAAAACGAACAGACATCATTCAGTATCGCTCACAAACAAGAGGCGGCAAAGGCGTGTTAACCATGAGGTGTACAAACAAAACAGGAAAAATGGTAAAAATTATGGAGGTGGTAGACTCAGACGACCTTATTGTAATTACCGATTCTGGTGTTTTAATGAGACAACCTGTTGGCGCAATACGAACGATTGGTCGAGTAACCCAAGGTGTTCGCCTTGTGAAGCTTGATGATGGCGCAAGCATTTCTACCATTACACGCGTTATTAGCGAAGAAAAAGCCACAGAAGAGCCAAAACCAGAAGACAATCAACTTACAATTGAAGATGCCGCAAGTAATTCAAATGAAGAATGAGCCTATCGAACAACCTTGAGACAATCTATCATAAGATAGAAAAAGCAAAAATACGGGGCGGTGTAAACCGCCCTGTTCAACTTATAGCCGTTACAAAGACCCACCCCTTTTCAATTATAAACGAGAGCTATGCTATGGGTATTAGATCCATAGGAGAAAACCGTATTCAGGAAGCACATTCAAAATTTGAAGATTTTTCTTTAATGCCGAATATAACAAAAAGGTTTATTGGTCACCTTCAGTCGAACAAGATTAATAAATGTTTAGAATTGTTTGATACAATTGATTCTGTGGACTCTATCAAACTGGCAAAAAAAATCGATAAAAAAGGTTTAGCAGTACAAGTTTTATTAGAAGTAAATACAAGCGGAGAACGCCAAAAGCACGGCTTTAATCCAGAAGATATCGACGGCATGATTGCAGCTACAGAAACACAAAACATAATCGTAAAAGGATTAATGACAGTTGGCCCCCTTACTGGAAATGAACAAAAAATAAGAAAGTCATTTACACTGTTAAGGGAATTAAAAGATGAAATAAATTCACAACTATCAGCAAATAAATTGACCGAACTTTCAATGGGAATGAGCAGCGACTTTGAAATAGGCGTTGAAGAAGGAAGCACAATGGTCAGGATAGGCTCTGCTCTATTCGGAAGAAGACAACAACAATGAAATTCATCTACTTACCATTAAGATCAAACACAATACGGCTAAACACCCAGCAACCAAAAGAACAAGAAAAACACATGGTTGATGTATTAGATAACAAAACCTATATATGGCCACTTATTTTTGATAATACTCATGTTTCCCCAATAACACTTTATAACTTAAAAGAAAAATATTCAATTGACTCAATCATCATTATAGACCGATTAAAAAACGTAAAAAAGGAGACCAACATTAAGGATCACATTAATGCATCTGGTCAAAACTTTTTAAGAGAAAAAACGCCTTATAAATCTTTTCCAACCTTTCCGGATGTTACACATATATACCATACAGCGGAACCAGATGCCGCAATTGTTCATACCGTTGGTCCAGAAAGATTCTCAAAAAACACCAACAAGAACCAGATCATTTCTGAGAGCATTGGAATTATATCTCCCGTTTGGGATTATGTGGGTGTAAACGTTTATGGCGTTGGGAGACCCGCGTAGTTTAAGCGCACCCAACCACAGATAGGTTCAAAAGTGTATTTTAATTAAACTATTATGAAAAGCAACAAAGGAGAGTTACTTTAATAAAAGTTTTAACAAAATGATTTGTATGAAATAATGAAAAAACATATACACTACCTTCTCTGTATTGGCAGCTTTTTTTCAGCAATATATCCAGAGAATACGCCTTTTGGAAACCACACTATTAACCCCCCCCCAAAAACCAGACATAAAATTTCTTTATTAGACGATCAGGTGAGTTTAGCCAAAGGAATGCAAATTAGTATTCGTCCAGACGGAAAACATCACTTGTTTGAATTTGACCAATTAAAAGACGATAAATATGGGCTTGTAAAGCGGAACAGGCAACGATACACCCAATAAACCGAACAACCAAACACACTTAAATGTCTGACAGAAAAAAGAGAATATTATCCGGCGTTTTTTTTGCGCTACTTTTTTCAGCGCTTATTCATTTTGGCACCCGCACCAAAGGCTTTGTATTTACCCGCATCATTGATCGCTATGAATATCAATCTTATGATGCACGACTAAAAGCCGCATCATCAAACACAGAAGAAATGTCTATTGATAATGTTGTTATAATAGATATTGAACAAAACTCCGTTGAAGCTTTAGGGAATTACCATGAGTGGCCTCACGCTTATCACGGGCAATTGACAGATGTTGTTTCTTCAGGAAACCCAGATGCTCTTTTGTTTGATGTTATTTTTGATGAAAAAAACAGCTACACACATTCACTTATTGATGCCCTGTCTCAGGAAACAACAACCCCAGAACTACAAGCAGCCACAGAAAAATTCCTTCTTAACGCCGATCCAAATCGATTTGTTGAAAGCACATCTCAAAACTCAAAAGTTCACCATGCCTTAGTTTTCGAAACAGAAGACACGCTGAATTTTTTGTATAAAATGGCAGACGTACCGAATGGTTACAATGACCAGAATCACACATTAAAGATACCGGATGAAGTTGCCAAGCACCTCCCATCAGCAGAGAGAATAGGAAACACTTACACGGAACTGCTTAGTGCTTCTTACGGGGTTGGGGCGGCCAATTTTCCCCAAGATGAGGATGGAATCATCCGTCGCGCTCCAACAGCCATTCATTTTAAAGGACCAAACAAAACATATCCATCCCTCGCCCTTTCAGCTATTAAGGATATTCTAAAAATCCCTGACGACGGATTTAAATATGACTTTGAAAATAAAATGCTACACCTAATAGATTCTACAGGGAATATAGCGAGAGAAATCCCCATCGACGACAAGGGGCGCATGTTTATCAACTATTTCGGCCCACATAAAACGTTTTATTATATTCCATATATGTACGCTTTTGACGCAGAAATGTTAGACCCAGCTTATTGGGGCGACAAAACAGCCATTGTTGGCTCATCTCTTCCCGGCTTAATGGATCTTAGAAGTGTCCCGGTTCAAGAGACTTTTCCGGGTGTAGAAATACACGCAAATGTGATTCACAGTATTTTAGAAAATAAATTTATTCAAATTAAATCCCCAACAGCTAACTATTTTGGGGCCCTATTTCTTTCTATAGCAATAGGCGTTTTTACGGGTGCGCCAAAAAAACCCATGTTTGGTTTTATGTTTTTAGCGACTGGCGCGGGGTTGTGGATTGTGTTTGCCTACAGTCAGTTTTTAGGCGAATCTGTTATGTGGGAAATTATTCGACCCATTTTTTCAATCACCCTCACACCGCTAGGCGTTTTTTCATATACATTTTTAATTCTAGATAAAGATAAGCGGTTTTTAAAAACAACCTTTAGCACATATATATCACCAAAATTAATAGACCAAATGGTGGATGGAAAAACCGTACCAAAACTAGGTGGAGACGAAGATATTCATACAGCTGTCTTTACAGACATTCAAGAGTTTTCCCGATTTTCTGAACAATTAACCCCCACAGAATTAGTAGAATTGTTAAACGATTATTTAACTGAAATGACCAATATACTTTTGGACAATCAGGGGACTTTGGATAAATATATTGGAGATGCTATTGTTGCTTTCTATGGGGCCCCCGTTCCGGTAGAAGACCACGAATATAAAGCCTGCTTAACAGCCCTTCTTATGCAAAAAAAACTATATGAATTAAGAAAAAAATGGAAAACAGAAAGTAAGTATTGGCCAAACATTGTTTACAATATGCAAATGAGAATTGGTATTCATACAGGAAAAATGGTTACCGGAAATATGGGGTCTAAACACCGAATGAATTATACTATGATGGGAGACACCGTAAATCTTGCCGCACGATTAGAATCTTCAGCCAAGCAATACGGAATATATAGTCAAATATCAGAAGAAACATATTTATCTATTCAAGATCGTATATCTGTTAGGGAACTAGACCACGTTAGGGTTTTTGGAAAAGAAAACCCCGTTAAAACATACGAACTTATATCCTTAAGGGGTCAGGAGCCGGAGTGGTATAAACAAATAAACGAACCTTTTGCTAAAGGAATACACCACTTTCAAAAAGGAGAGTTTGAAAAAGCAAAACAGCTATTTGAGCTCACAGTTGAAAATGAAAATATGTTTGATGGCAGAAACATAAACCCATCTTTGCTTTATGTTGAAAGATGTAACATGTTAATTAAAAAGCCACCCAAAGAATGGGACGGCATTTGGTCTCTTACATCAAAAAAATAACGGATAAGTTATGATGTGCGAGAAGACGGAAACGCTCAAGCAGTTATTTATGATTTTATGTAAATGAAACATTAAACATATGTAATCAGATAAAAAACTAGACTAACGCTGATGCAATTTCTGCACCAAGCTGAACATTGTTTAAAGCAAGCGACACATTCGTTTCCAAACTTCTTCCTTCCGTCACCTTTTTTATATGCCCCAAAAGAAATGGCGTTAAATCTTTACCGCTAATTCCTCTATCGCTCGCTAACTGAATAGCCTTTGATATATAAGTTTCTATTTCAGACGAAACGACTTCATCTTGTTTGGGGACAGGATTTGCTACAAGAATAGCGGATGGTAATTTTGCTTTAACATGAGATTGAAATAGTCGCGCTATATCATTTGGGGATTCTACAGAAAGGTGCAAAGAGACACCAGATTGGGTTGAATAAAATGCGGGAAATTCATTTGTTTTAAACCCCACTAGCGGAACCCCGAGCGTTTCTAACATTTCCACCGTTTTTGGAATATCCAAAATCGCTTTTGCTCCAGCAGACACAACAACCATTGGTATTTGAGAAAGGGCCGTTAAGTCTTGCGATACATCGAATGAATATTCCGCACCACGATGAACGCCGCCAATTCCGCCTGTTGCAAAAACGGATATACCCGCTTCTTTGGCAATATGCATCGTTGATGAAACTGTGGTTGCGCCAGTCCATTTATGGGCGATTGCATATCCTATTTCATGTCGAGCTACTTTTTTAATATTTTTACCCGAAGCAATTATTTCTAATTCATCAGCAGAAAGCCCAACATGTATATTACCGCCTATAATGGCAATGGTGGCGGGGGCAACCCCAACAGACCTACAAAGGGATTCTGCTTTTTCTGCAAAAGATAGGTTTTCTGGATAAGGCATCCCGTGGGAAACAATAGTAGACTCTAGAGCTAAAACCGGCTTTTGGTTGGACAAAGCTGCGCCTACATCGGGTGAAAAATGAATATTCATAGGGGCAATTTATTCCATTACAAAGAACCTTCCGAACCCGTTTTTTAAAGATGTAAATTGCGCGCTTAAATGAAAAGAAATAACGAATTAAATCGAATAGATTCCACTGCCTACGGCCTTTCAGCTCGAACAAACCCGGTAAAAAGAAATGATAATTCAATTGCTATTGTCATTGATCGAAAAAGCAGAAAAGTCATGAAGGATTTTGACAGAATCTTACAAATTGTAGATCACGTTCAACAAAAAGATAAACATTTAACCTTCGTTGTTGCAACACCTGCCCCCGTATGCTCTAAAACAAAAAAAGCATTAAAATCAAAAAAAATTTTAACAATTTCGCCAAGTGATATATAAAAATGTTTAAAGATGTTTTTCGATTAAAACCAACACATCCGGACATTTCAAAAGAAGTTATCCGATTGGCGTGGCCGGTCATTTTCAGCAATTTTAGCCGAGTCCTCATGGGATTGGTAGATATGGCGATGGTAGGAAGATTAGGATCACCTGCTCTTGCCGCAACTGGAATGGGGGCTATGTTAACCTGGGCTATTATCTCTTTTGCAATCGGCTTAAGAACAGGGACGCAAACAATTACCGCTAGAAGATTAGGACAAAAGAAATATGACGAATGTGGTTTGGCTCTGCACAACGGCTTATTTATGGGATTGGTATATGGTATTCCAATGTCAATTATTGGCTTCAAATTTGCTCCAAATTTTGTACCCTTATTTTTAGGCGGAGAAGCAGGGCTATTATGTATCGAATATACCCAAGTAGCCTTTATAAGTGTATCAGTCACATCTTTAGCTTTCATTTTTCAGGGGTTTTTTGCTGGCGTCGAAAAAACAAAAATACACATGCAAGTTTCCATTACCAGCAACATTATTAATGTGTATTTAAATGCTGGGTTAATTTATGGACTAGACGGATTAACTGCTTTTTTTGAATCATTAAACCTTGCGTGGATAATTCCTTTATGGTCTTGGTTTCCGTTTCCAGCGATGGGTGTTAAGGGGGCCGCTATAGCAACCGTTATCGCGTCGGGCTGGTCGTTTATTCACTATTCTACATTTTTATTTTCAAAGAAGATTAAACACAAATTTAATGTTCTTTCATTTTCACACGATTCAACAATGATGAAGAAACAATTTTGGCTTGCGCTTCCTATGGGAATTCAGGAAATGTTTAACAGTTTTGGTTGGTCGGTGTTTTACAAAATTATGGCATTGATTGGAATTGTTGAATTGGCAGCAACAGAATTAGCATTTCAGGTGATGCACGCATCTTTTATGCCCGCGATTGGAGTGGGGCAAGCTTGTTCTACTTTAGTAGGAAAGTATATGGGCGAAAAGAAAATAAAGAAAGCAGAAGCTAGTATAATTGAGAGCGTAAGGTTTTCAGAAATGATTATGGGCTCTGTTGGGGTGTTATTTATTTTATTTCCACATTGGATTGTTCCACTGTTTACAGCCGACCCCCAGGTGCAATCATTAAGCATTATTGGGATTCGAATTATTGGTATTTTACAATTTTTTGATGCTGTTGGAATGACGTTATGGTTTGCATTGTCAGGAGCGGGTAACACTATATATCCCGCAGTAGTTGAATCCGTGTTAATATGGGTCTTTATGTTGCCTGCGAGTTACTATTTCGGCGTTGTGTTAGGCTTCGGATTTTATGCGCCCTGGGTTTCAATATTTTTTATGATTGTCTCCTTCGCAGTGCTTATGGCTATAAAAATAAAAAAAGGCGATTGGAAAAAGATAGAAGTATAAACGGAGAAAATATTTTTATAAATTCAGGGCTCGATTGAGCAGGATTATTTTACAATTCAATTAGAAAAAGAGAGAAACATGCCAAAATTTGAAGGAATTAAATCTACTGCAGATGGCGCAGCGATCGTTGTTTGGGTAGAAACCCACATCACACAAGGGGCTTGCGCTTATCCAATTACGTCTTCCACAACTATGGGCTCTGGCTACCAGGCAGTTATCGCAAATGGTGGTACAAATATTTGGGGCGAAAACATGACTTTTATTGAGTCAGAATCAGAACACAGTGCCGCATCTGCCTGCGAAGGGTATGCGCTTTCTGGAGGGAGAGTAACAAACTTCACTTCTGGGCAAGGACTTGTCCTCATGAAAGAAGTTTTATATACCATTTCAGGAAAAAGATTACCAGTTGTTTTTCACATAGGAGCAAGAGCCCTTACGTCTCATTCGCTAAATGTTCATGCGGGACATGACGATGTAATGGCTGTGTCTGATGTTGGTTGGGGTATGTTGTTTGCTAAAAACGCACAAGAAACGGGTGACCTTGCTCTAATTTCTCGTCGCGTAGCAGAAGCCACAAGCACCCCTTTCTTTAATATTATGGATGGGTTTTTAACAACACACACAATTGAAAATGTTTTATTACACGAACCAGAAATGATGGATGAGTTTGTGGGAAAACCTCAAGACCATTTAGTAAATATGATGGATCCATACCACCCGATCATGTCTGGGGTTGTTCAAAATCAAGATTCGTATATGAAGGGGAAAATTGCTCAACGTTTATATACAGATAAAACCGAAGAAACACTTACCCAGGCTATGGATGAGTTCTACGAATTAACGGGTCGAAAATATGGATTAATATCTGAATATAAAATGGATGATGCAGAATATGCCATTGTTGGTTTAGGGTCCATGATCGAAACCGCAGAAACGACAGCGGACTATCTTAGGGAAGAAAAAGGCTTAAAGGTTGGCGTAGTTCATATAACATCCTATAGACCATTCCCCGGAAAACAAATTGTAGAAGCATTAAAGAAAGTAAAAGCGCTTTCAGTATTAGAAAGAATGGATAACCCGCTTGCGGAAAGCAACCCATTGACGCTTGAAATAAAATCTGCTTTTACAGATAACCTAAAGCCTGACGAAAATGGAAATATTAAAATTCCAAAAATCTATTCAGGGTCTGCAGGCTTAGGCTCAAGAGATGTTCGACCAGATGATATAGCGGCAGTAGTTGAAAATATGTTTAAGGACGATAAAAAGTTTTTTGCCATAGGAATAGATCATGAATTAGCACTTGAAACAGGCGACTCTACAGATATTCGATGTGATGGAACTTTTTCTATGCGCGGTCACTCTGTGGGAGGATACGGCTCTGTAACAACAAATAAAATTATTGCTACAATTGTAGCGGACCTTTTCGATATGTATGTCCAGGCTTATCCAAAATACGGTTCCGAAAAAAAAGGATTACCAACAACGTATTATTTGACTGTAAGTCCAGAACGCGTTAAAACCCATAACGAACTAGAGTTTGTTGAATTTGTACCATTAAATGACATAAATGCCTTCAATCTTGCAAACCCACTAAAAGGATTACAACCCGGAGGTATGTTATTTGTTCAGAGCGCAAAAACAGATTCAAATGAAATTTGGAATGATTTTCCAAAGTGGGCACAACACACAATCCAGAAAGAAAATATTACTGTACTAGCGCTTGATACCGTAAAAATCGCTAAAGAAGTTTCATCTCGACCTGATTTAATTCAAAGAATGCAGGGAATAGTTCTTTTAGGAATATTCTTAAAAGCAACACCATTTTTAGAAAGATCAGGAGTAAGCGAAGATGATTTGATGGTAGGTGTAGAAAAATCATTACGGAAATATTTTGGAAAACGCGGGGAGCAAGTCGTTCAAGATAACTTAAATGCTGTAAAGCGCGGTTTCAATGAAGTTTTTGAGGTCAAACAGGACAAAACAGAGGAAGTACCAACATGAGCACCTTAGTTTCAGAATTAAATAAAAAAACCGCCCATGACATTTTAGATGTCCAAGATTTTAATGAGCGAATTGTCGGAGCCTATAATACCGGAACAGCCGAAAATGGGCTACCGGCCGACGCAACAACAGCCCGCAGTTTAATCCCAGCGGGGACAGCAGCATTAAGGGATTTTAGTTATATTGCGCCTGATATTCCAAAATTCACATCAGGCAATTGTGTGGCGTGCATGGAATGCGTTACGCAGTGTCCAGACACAGCTATCCTCGGCAAAGCCATTCCGGAATCAAAGCTTGAAGAAACACTTTCAAAGTTAGAATCTGGAGAATTAAAAGGATGGGTTTCAGAACAGTGGGCAGATACGAATAAATTTTATAAAGTTCCGGCAAAACAAGGTAAAGAACCTGCAAAATTTGGAATATTTGTAGACCCAACTAAATGTAAAGGCTGTGCGGAATGTGTAGACGCATGCGGAGACCACGAAGCGCTTTCTATGATTACAAAAAAGGACGAAACAGTTCCAACCTACCAAGGGGCTTTTGACTTTTTTAATACACTAGGCGAAACACCATCTGATTATATTAATGAACGTGTTTTGGTTGATATGATGTTAGCAAGCGACGCCATGTTGTTTACTGGTGGCGCCGGGTCTTGTATGGGTTGCGGAGAAGGTACAGCTTTGCGAATGATGTTGGCAGCAACAGGTTTTGTTTATGGGAAAGAAAGTATTGGGCTCGTGGCGGCAACAGGATGTAACACCGTTTATGGTTCGACGTATCCTTATAATCCTTTTATGGTGCCATGGACAAACTCATTGTTTGAAAACGTATCAGCGGACGCAATGGGGATTCGAGCTCGTTGGGACCAAATGGGATGGCAAGATAAGAAATTATGGGCAATTGGCGGTGATGGCGCTATGGTAGATATTGGCTTTCAAGCTATGTCTCGTATGTTGGCATCTGGAATGAATATTAATGTTCTTATTTTAGATACGCAGGTTTATTCTAATACAGGCGGACAAGCATCAACGGCTACATTTACAGGCCAAGATGCAAAAATGTCAATGGTTGGAAAAGAAATTGGTGGAAAAACAGAAAGAAGAAAAGAGATTGCTAATCTATGTATGATGCATCCAGATGTATATGTCGCACAAACAACAGCTGCACACACCAATCATTTCTACAAAGCCATTATGGCTGCAAACGAATACCAGGGACCCTCTGTTATTAATGCTTATACAACTTGCCAACCAGAGCATGGCGTAGCAGATGATATGGCAATGAATCAAGCAAAACTGGCAGCAGATTCTCGCGCATTCCCAGTTTTCATTTATGACCCAAGTAAAGGCGATAGATTTTCCGAACGACTTTCACTTCAAGGAAACCCAGCTAAAAACAAAGATTGGTTTATTAATCCAAAAACAGAGGAAGCGACTGACTTTATTTCATTTGCAAAAACAGAAGGCCGATTTGCAAAACATTTTGATAAAGACGGAAATCCAGACGAAATCATAATGGGAACACAAGAAGATCGCTTGAAAAACTGGCGTCTTTTACAAGAATTAGCAGGAGTTATTTAAATGATTGAAAAAACATTTCTACTCAAAAATAATTCAAAAATAACAATCAGAGACTTATCATTAAAAGATGTTAATATATCGCTGGCGTTTTTTAAAGAAATCCCAGAATCTAAGAGAAGATATTTTAGGAGCGATGTTACAAATATCGGCCACTTAAAAGAGAGAGCCCTTCAATCTGAGAAAGGTAAAATTATACGAAGAATTGCTTTGATGGATGGTGAAATTGTGGGAGACACTTCTATTGAAATAAGTTCAGACTTATGGACAAGCGGAACCGCATATTTAAGGCTGGTTGTTCCTAAGCAATATATAGGCAAAGGAATTCAATTCACATTAGCTAAAGACCTATATGATCTTGCTCAAGAAAAAAAGCTTAATAAAATCACCACAAAATTTATGCGCCCACAAAAAGACCTAATGAAGATATATAGCAATCTTGGGTTTAAGCTAGAAGGTGTTTTGCCTGATTATGTGCATGATTTAAAAGGAAAAGAACAAGATATGGTTGTTATGTTCGCAACCCTTGACGATCTAAAATTAGCACATCAATTTATTGGTGAATGGTTAGACAGCGACCATAGTTCTGTTGGCGCAGGCGAAATGTAACATTTAATTATCAAAAGAGAGACTTACGTGAATAAATGGATTATATATCCTATTTTAGCAATTTTAATATCATCCCAGCCCAGCCAGGCACAATCACCGCCTGATACTACCAAACAAAAAATAATGGTTGGCGAAATACAACCAGTAGAAAAAACATTAATAGATCACTTATCAGGAAAAAATGTAATTCCGGGCTTTTTTAAAATCTATCAAGACTCTACCACGGGGCAACTCTATTTATTGCTAGAAAAATCTCAACTCAATAAAGACTATATTTATTTTAATCATGCACACGATGGTGTTGTAGATGCAGGTTGGTTTGTTCGTGGCGCCTACCAAGGAAGCCGAATTTTTACATTAAGGAAACATTTTAATCAGATTGAATTCGTCTTTAAAAACACATCTTATTATTTTGACCCAACAAACCCACTTTCGCGAGCTGCAGACGCCAATATCAGTGAAGCAGTAACAACATCTCAAAAAATAATTTTTCATGATGAAGAAAAAAACCAATATTTAATCGATATTGATGGAGTACTTCGATCGGAGGCGTTACACCAAATTACTCAAGGAATAAACCCGGCTGACAAAACTAAAAACAAATTCAAGCTTGGTAAGATTGATAAAAGTAAAACAAAAATCACATCCATAAAAAATTACCCAGAAAACACAGATGTTGTTGTTCAATACGTTTATAACAACCCAACGCCAACAAACTATGGCTCGGGCGGGGTGACTGATGCGCGCTATACCGCAATTACACTTCAACACAGCTTTATACAACTTCCTAATAACAATTACTCATTTCGCCTTGAAGATCCCCGGATAGGATATTTTTCAACTCAAGTTACAGACATGACATCCATTGATGTGGCGCCTTATCGAGACTATATCCACAGGTGGAACCTTAAGAAGAAACACCCGAATAAAGATATTTCTGAACCTATCAAGCCAATTGTATGGTGGATAGAAAATACTACACCCTATGAATTTAGAGACGCAATTAAAGAAGGTGTTCTTAGATGGAATAAAGCTTTTGAAAAGGCGGGTTTTAAAAATGCAATGCAAGTTAAAATTCAACCAGATGATGCAAAGTGGGATGCGGGCGATATTCGATATAATGTTTTAAGATGGACATCGTCACCCAATCCCCCGTTTGGCGGCCTTGGACCAAGTTTTGTTAATCCGCTAACAGGTGAAATCCTTGGTGCAGATATTATGTTAGAATATGTGTATTTCACAAATCGCGTTAAATATGAACAACTGTTTCAAGCGAAAACACACAAAGATAGTGAACAAAATCAATATCAATATTGTAACTACGGCGCATCGATTCAAGATGGAAACTTGTATGCGAAAATGTTTTTAAATAACAATTCGTTGAACGGCTCACTTGAAGAACACCGATTGATAGAAGAAAGTATTATAGAATTAGTACTTCATGAAGTCGGACACACCCTTGGGCTAAACCATAATTTTTTTGCATCTATGCTACACCCATTTAAAGATATACATAATAGAAGTATCACAGAGCCTATTGGACTAACATCATCTGTTATGGATTATGCATATGTAAATGTGTCACCAGACAATCACGGGCAATTTTATACCACCACCCCTGGACCCTATGATGTATGGGCAATTCAATATGGTTATGACCCAAATGAAGATAACTTATTGGGTTTATTAAACAAATCAACCGATCCAGCATTAGGATTTGGTAATGATGCAGACGACATGAGATCGCCTGGACGAGGTATTGATCCGAGAATTATGATAAATGACATGAGTAACGACCCGCTGGCTTACGCAGAAGAACGTATAGGAATTACAAATGATTTAATGAAGGGCTTGAAAGACAGATACACCAAAGAAGGAAAAACATTTCACGAACTTAATAATGCGTTTGGTATTCTCTTTAAAGACTACAGTCTGTCTGCAAATACAATTTCTAGATATATTGGCGGTATCTATATTGATCGGTCCGTCAGCGGCCAAAGCGGAGCAAATCAACCTCTAACACCCACCCCATATGAGACTCAGAAAAAAGCAATGCAACTGTTATCAAAATTTATTTTTTCTGAAACAGCAATGCCAATTCATTCTGAATTAATTCCATATTTAAAACCTCAAAGACGCGGGTTTAGTGGTACACCAGATCCAAAGACACTAAATATGAGATTTAATATTCAAAAGAATGTATTAAACCACCTTTTACACATAAACGTGATGAAGCGCATTACCGAAACAACCGAATATGGAAACAATTATTCATTAAACGACGTTATAGGTGACATTATTGATGCTGGCTTTAAGTCTGACGCAACCGGGAATGTTTCTTCCTCAAGGGCAAACCTACAAACAGAGATTACAAATAGATTAATTATTATTTTAGAAAACAAAGGAAAGAAAAAATATAACCATCTATCTGTTGAGTCAGTATATTTTGGCTTGTTGAAAATAAAGAAATATATTCACAAAAAACATGGCGCCAACACAACAACAAAAGCACATAGAGAGTATTTAGACTACCGAATTAAAAAAACATTAGAAAACTAAATAGGAAAAAAATGAAACACACTTTTTCGCTGATCAGCCTATTGCTATTAGCAATGAGCTGTAACCCCACAACGATTGAAAAAACACCCATGACCGAAAAAACCAACAAACACCCCCTTGACCAATCTAAAAGCAAAAAACTTATTTTAGATAATGGATTAAAAATATTTTTATTATCAGACCCAAACTTTAATAAAGCATCCGCATCAATGAATGTTGATGTTGGTTCGCTTGAAAACCCAGAAGGGCGAGACGGTTTAGCGCACTTTTTAGAACACATGCTATTTCTAGGGACAGAAAAATATCCAGATTCTGATGAATATGGTACTTATCTAAAATCAAATGGCGGGTATGCAAATGCATATACAGCAGGAGACCACACCAATTATCAGTTTGAAATCATACCCGATAAATTTGAAGGTGCAATTGATCGGTTCTCTCAATTTTTTATTGCACCATTATTTACTGAGGAATACACTGAACGAGAAGTAAATGCGGTGAATTCTGAACATCAAAAAAACATCATGAATGATATGTGGCGTATGTTTAGAGTTACAAGCCAGTTTTTGAAAGATGGGCACCCAGAACAAAAATTTTCTACAGGAAATCTGGAAACGCTTGGCACAATCTCTAGAGATGAATTGATTGAATTTTATAATACTTATTATAGTTCAAACCGAATGACACTCGCCCTTTGCAGTCGACACAGTATTGATGAAATGGAAACGTGGGCAAAACAATATTTTTCATCCATTAAAAATCACAACGCCGGAAAATTAACCTACCCGTCTGACTTATATGACAAAAAAGAAACATTTAGGCTTGTATCTATTGAACCCGTTAAAGATCTTCAAGATTTATATATTTCCTTTCCCATTGCTTCAACTCGTCATCTTTATGAAAGTAAGCCGGGCCACGTTTTCGGGTTTGTGTTAGGGCACGAAGGAAAAGGAAGCCTCCTTTCCTATCTTAAATCTAAAGGGTGGGCGATTTCGTTAAGCGCAGGAGCGGGTTCAAGTGGGGATGATTATGGATGGATTAGAACACACATTGAGTTAACACCAAAAGGTGTATCTGAATATCGAGAAGTTATTAAAGCAACTTACTCATTTTTAAAACTAATGAAGGAAAACGGATATCCGTCTTTTGTTTTTCAAGAAATGAAAACAATTGCAGAGCTTGAGGAAATATATTCTGATAAAGGTGAAGGCGCCGGGCGAGCAGTTGGACTGGCTAACGAATTAAGTAATTATCCTTTTCAAGATGTGGGCAGAATCAACTATATATACAGAAAAGAGTCTCCAGAAGCGTATTTAAATCTATTGTCACAGGCAACACTCGATAATATGTTATGTGTATTAATGGCAAAGGGTGTCAAGACCAACCAAACAGAACATTATTATCAGTCAAAATATTCATATATTGAGGATGTAGACTTTTATAATAAGCTTGGGGAAATACCAATTTATGAAGAATTTGTATTTCCAGAACCCAACGATTTTATACCAAAAAATGCATCTATTCCTCAAAGAGAATTAAAAGAGAATATGCTTCCAGAATTAATATTTGAAGACGATGGGATTCAACTTTATTTTGGACAAGATTACGAGTTTTTACGCCCCAAAGGTGTTATTAATTATAAAATTCGTTTCCCAAAATCAGATATGAATATCAATAACAGAGTTCGCCTATCTCTTTATACAGCATGTGTAAAAGAATCTTTAAATGAACTAGCTTATCCCGCAAGAGGCGCTGGCTTATCGTATAATATTTTTGATGGGTATGAAGGTTTATATCTTAATGTAAAAGGCTATAGTGAATCTGCACTTGCGCTCTATAAAGAAGTTATAAACCATATGGTTTCATTTAATATTTCTGAAGAACAGTTTAATGCAATTAAGGATAATCTTATTCGAGATTATCAAAATTTCCCATTATCTGATGCTTGGAGAATAGCAAGAGAACGAAACGCAGAAATCACTCAAAACATTAGATATAGTAAAGCCGATTTGCTTGAAAAAACTCAAGAACTTTCTTTTAATGATATTAAAATGTTTAATAAAACCGTATTTAAAAAAACGTATATTGAGGGGTTTGTATATGGCGACCTTGAAAAAGAAATGGCAAAAGAATCAGCGGAGTATTTATTAACAAAAAGTAATACGAGCCCAGCAGATCGTCACGATGTTTTTGAAGTTTCTTTTTTAACCCACCCAGATGTGGAAGACATCACTCAGATTGAACAACTGGAAGTAAACAATTCTTGTTTTAATCAGCAGTATTATCTGGGGACAGACTCACCAGATACACGCGCAATTGGAGATATTATTACCCTAGCTACACAACAGCCATTTTATAACGAAATGAGAACAAATCAACAATTAGGATATATTGTTTGGTCTTATGATACAAACTATGAAGAAGATCATGTTCTTATCTTTACAATTCAGTCCGGCACACACGACGCATCAGACCTTCAGTCGAGAGCCAACGAGCTGATAGCAACACTTCCAGACTTTATAAAGAACCTTCCAGGTGATGCGTTTGAACAAATGAAACTTGCCGCCATTGAAAAACTAGAAGAAAAAGAAAAAAGCATTTCAAAACAAGCAGACAAATTAAAAACACTCATTTTTGAATATGACGCAGATTTCGAAAGAGATAAAAATACCATTGCCGCATTAAAAACATTAACAAAAACAGATGTAGAAACATCTATGAAAAAGGCTCTTGACCCAGGTTCAAGAAAAATGGTAACAAACCTTCTTTTTGCAAAAGAACATGAAAATTCAAAAAACGTTCAGCCTACATTTACAGATTTAAATCAGTGGAAAAAAACTCGCTCATATAAATAAATGCCAGATAAAATCATTCTCATTGCAGCTGTAACCGAAGATGGGTTTATTGCTAAAAATGAGAATGATAATTTATCTTGGACTCAAGATAAACATTTATTTAAACAACAAACCACCACATCAACCATAATTGTAGGTTCTGTCACCCGCTCTATCATAGGCGAAAATTTACCAGGTAGACAAAACATTGTTTTTCACCGATCGGACGACCCAGCAAAAGTTCTGGAAACTATTTCCACAGAAATATGCTTTATTATTGGAGGGTCAAAAACATATACAACATTTCTCCCGTTTATTACCCACGCCTATCTAACGATTCATCCAATCGCGTTTGGGCGAGGAATTAAATTGTTAACTGGAGAATCGAAGCTACCAGAATTAATAAAATTAAAATCTATCCAGGTGCCCGGAGAAACAGGCTTATATCAAGATCAATATAAAGTATGTATAAAAAATTAATAATAGCCATATATGTTTCTTCAATTTGTTTTTCTATGGATATTTATTCAGGAGGTCGCCTAACAAAACATCAAAGGAATATGGATGTTAAATCATACTCTATAAATCTTTCAGTAGACACAGACAATAAAGCGATTAGCGGTTTTGTAGATATTAGTTTTAATATTAAGGATACAACAAAAACCACGATAGAAGTTGATTTGATTGAATCTTATTCGGTTGAGAAAGTGTTACTTAATAATAATAGTATCAGATTCAATCATAGAAACAATATTATTAGGATAAAAACAGCTACACTAGAACCATTAAATATTATTCGCATTTTTTATAACGGGAAACCACCCGCGGCCAGTAACCCACCCTGGGATGGGGGGTTTACATGGGAAACTGACTCACTTGGCTATCCATGGGTTGGTATATCCTGTCAAACGAATGGGGCCCATATTTGGTTTCCATGCATTGAACACCCAAGCGATGAAGCGGATAGCGCAGAAATCATTATTACCGTAGACAAACCACTTGTCGTAGGAGCCAACGGTTTACTTATTGACTCCACATCAACAAACAACCAAACTACATGGCACTGGAAAACACAAAATACAATTAGCCCATATAATATTAATTTTACAATTGGGCGGTTTAACGTTGTTGAAAAAACCCTACCACTATACGAGCAAACATTGTTACAATATTTTGTTTTACCGGAGCACGAACCAGGCAGTGATTACATTATAAAAGAAGCTGAAAAATATTTACATTTTTATGAATCTGTATTTGGCCCATACCCCTGGTCTAATGAAAAATTTGGTATGATTGAAACTCCATATTGGGGAATGGAACACCAAACTATTATTGCATATGGAAATAATTATAAAGTAAGAGAGCCTGGCTATGACTTTTTATTACTCCACGAAATGGGTCATGAATGGTGGGGGAATTTTATAACAGTTCACGATTGGGCGGATTTTTGGATTCATGAGGGAATAACTATTTACGCAGAAGCTTTATTTCTTGAAGAAACTTTTGGCAAAAAAGCATATCATGAATTTTTTCAAAATACAGTGCGGGGCAAAATCTCTAATAAAAAACCAATTGTCCCAAAGCGCAACGCAACATCTTTTAACGTAGGCGGACTAGACGTTTATTATAAAGGCGCAATGATGTTACATATGCTTCGATATCTTGAGGGAAAAGATGTCGTTTTGAAAATCTTGACTCAATTATTGTACTCTAAGAAAGAGCTACCCAACAACCACACATCCACAAATGAATTTATAGATATTGTAAACCGAATGACGGGCAAAGATTATCATTGGTTTTTCAATGTTTACTTAAGATCAAAACGATTGCCAAAATTAATCACAAAAAATCGTGATGGAAAAAAATCTATATACTGGGACAATCAGTCATTTAAAATGCCAATAGAGATTAAAACAAGCAAGGGTGAAATAATTAAACATCAACCTAAAAAAAATAAAAAAGTCGACGCGAAAGAGATCGACCCAAACAATTGGATTCTTTATAGAGATTAATTGTCGGATAATGACTTATATAAATTAAATTTATTTACACTTCAACCCTGTTTTATTATTCAAAAAGGATTATAGAGTTAAAATGAAAAAAATATTACAAGCTATATTACTTATTCTTGTTCTCACCTTTATTGGAATACGCGTATATCTTTATCACCCACTTCCAAAATATTCTGGCAAAAAAATAATAAAAGCCCTGCAGAAGCCGGTAGATGTTTTTACGGATGAATATGGCGTTCCACACATTATTGCAGATAATGAAACAGATTTATTTTTTGCTGCAGGATATATTGCGGCGCGAGATCGATTGTTTCAAATGTCCATGGTTGCATTTGCCGTAAGAGGGGAATTATCATCTGCTCTTGGAGATGATTTTATCGGAAGCGATATATATTTAAGAACATGGCGCATTAATGCCGTTTCTAAAAAAATTGAAAAAAACCTAGACAAAGATACGTATCATATTTTATCCACCTTTTGCGACGGCATTAATATGCGCATTAGAGAGCTTGGCAAAAACCTGCCGGTTGAATTTAAAATTATGGGAATCAAACCCTTGTTATGGGAACCATCCGACGTTATAGGGTATGCTCGAATGATGGCTCACGAGCTCCAATCATCGTGGAAAACAGAAGTGGTTTATGGCGCGATTGTTGAAAATTTTGGATTAGAAAAATTTAAAGAGATTTATCCAAATTATTCCAAAGAACAACCAACAATCGCCCATTTATTAAACAACAACAATTTAACACCGCTATATACTTCTGTAATGAAGAATGAAGAAAAAGTGAGAGACTTATTAGGTTTTAGTTCTCCATTTTATGGGTCAAACAACTGGGTTATCTCTGGAGATAAAACAGAATCAGGAAAGCCGCTACTTGCAAACGATCCACACTTAGGGTTTTTACAACCGCCTCGCTGGTATGAGATGCACCTAAAGGGTGGGAGGTTTAATGTAAGCGGTATTTGTATTGCCGGTATTCCTGTTCCGATTATTGGACAAAATGAAAATTGTGCTTGGGGATTCACAAACGTTATGATTGATGATGTTGACTTTTTTATAGAAAAAACCGACCCGAGTAATCCAAATAAATATTTATCTGATGATCGGTGGCTCGACATGGAAATAATCGAAGAAACAATACCGCTGAAAGATGGGGGGGATACTACAATTGTAATTCGAGTAACAAAACATGGACCTGTTATTAGCGACATCCACCCGCTTTTGAAAGAAGGGAATGCTACCGTATCTATGGCATGGACGGGGCATCGGGAAACCAACGAAATGAGTACATTTTTAGGATTAAATAAAATGAAGAATTGGGATGATTTTACAGAAGCAGTTAAATCGTTTGGTGTTCCGGGACAAAATATGGTTTATGCTGATGTTAATGGAAATATTGGCTGGCGACCCGCAGTTTATATTCCAATCCGAAAAGAAGGGTCAAGCTTATTGCCTAGACCTGGCCACGATCCTGATTATGACTGGAAAGGGAAAGTGCCTTTTGACAAAATGCCTTTTTTGTACAACCCTAAAAAAGGCTTTATTTCAACAGCAAACAACAAAACAATCGGAGATGAATTTCCATATTATATCTCAGGTTTATGGGCAGACCCAAGTCGAGCAAGCAGGATTGAAGAAATGTTATTATCTATGGATCAAATGACAGTTGATGACATGAAATCGGTTCAATTGGATATGACATCTAACTACGCAAAAGAAATAGTTCACTATTTTACGGATACAGAAACCGGGGACGAGACTGGAAATCTAAAAAAAGCATATGATTTTTTAAAAAATTGGGATGGCTATGAGGGCGCAGAATCTCCCGCAGCGCTTGTTTTTAATTCTGCGTCTATTCAGTTGGTTAAAAATGTGTATGGAGACGAGCTTGATTTGTTGGGCGAAGGATACCTGGAAAGTTTTATTGGTTTAAAATACATTCATTCCAGAAATTTACGCGACATGCTGGCCAATGGTACCTCAAGTTGGTTTGATAATATAAATACAAAAGAATATATTGAAACAAAAGATGATATTTTAAGACGATCACTTGAAATGGCAGTTGAGGAAATCGAATCTTTGGTTGGCTATAATATTTCCAATTGGAGGTGGGGCAGGGTTCATACCTTAACACACCCTCACGCCTTAGGGAAAATAAAAATATTAGATTGGTTATTTGGGTTTAATGTAGGCCCATTTGAGCAGGGCGGATCAGACAAAACTCCACGAGCGGCAGGATATTCAACATCAAAACCATATATAGAAACGGCGGGAGCCTCTATGAGGCGAATTGTAGATTTTAATAATTTAAATGAAACACAATTCATTCTTCCTACTGGACAATCGGGGTTATATAATAGCCCACATTACGACGATCAAGCAGACATGTTTCAAAAAGGTGAATATCGCACAACGTGGTTTGATGAAGATTATATTCGATCAGCAAAAAACTTTAGACATTTAAAACTGATTCCAAAATAATTTATGAGAATAGAACGAGTTGACGCATCTGCTGTCCGCCCACTACGACATAAAGTATTACGACCCGGACAACCTTTTTCTACAACACGCCTAGACAAGGATAATGACCCCGAAACTGTTCATTTTGCATTATTTTCCGAAGTAAACATTATAAGCATTGCAACCGTTTATCCCGAAAACATGGATGTTGACTATTCGAAAAAAGGATATCGATTGCGTGGGATGGCAACAGACACAGAAAAACAAGGGTTTGGATACGGCACAAAATTATTAGATGAATGTGTGCGTTATTTAAAAAACGAATTAAATGCAGATTGTTTATGGTGTAACGCAAGAGAATCTGCCTTTGGCTTTTATGAAAAATTTGGGTTTAATATTGTGGGCGAAATGTTTGAAATAAAAAACATTGGACTACATAAAAAGGGTATTTATCATATTACAACATGAATATAAAAGAAATATCAGTCCATACGCTTAAAGAATTAACAACCAAACGCAAGAATTTTGTGCTCTTAGATATAAGAGAATCTCACGAAATAAACAAAGCTTCTATTGAGCCCCACCTTCACATTGCTATGAATACACTTCCAAGAAGGCTCAGTGAGTTAAATAAAGATGAGCCTATTTATGTTCTCTGCCACACAGGGACTCGTTCTTGGTATGCAACGCGGTTTTTACAAGACGCTGGATTTGATGCATCCAACATCCAAGGTGGAATACATGCTTGGTCAATCGAAATAGATCCGTCCGTTCCAACATATTAAAGAACCAGATTAATTACATAAAAATTATATTACCGGCTTGGGGATCAACAAAATAAAGGTTTCTAGTATATTGAATTTTAATCAAGTTGATTCTTAGTATTATCATTATCAGAAGTCTTTAATACATCTTCTCCAGAAAAATATTCTTTATAATCATCATCTGCGTCAGACCCGCCCAACTTATTGGTTTCTTTCCACTGTCTTATCCAACCCGCAACGCGTTTTTTGCCGTAGGCATCTTCCCAGGAGGACATAATGGCGTTCACCGGAATATCGGCGAAAGTACCGTGGTATGTCAAATATTCCATAAATTTATTGTTCTTTGCATCGTAGCTATGAAACAGCGAATCTTTCAGACCGTTGAATTCCAGCGGGGCTACATGATGTTTTTTGCATAGCTCTACATTGAACGCGGGAGTCGCCCGGACCCATTGTTCCATGAGATAAAATTCAACAAAGGCATGATACACAAAAAGATCATTACCTAAAAATTCTATAAATTGTTTTGTGGCCAGGTGATTCCGCACATCGGCAAATCCCACTCTTGTGGGGATTCCAGCTGCACGGCCTAACGCACAGAGAAGTGACGCCTTGCCGACACAAAAAGCCCGTTTACTTCTGAGCACATTGCTGGCTTTATAGTGTTCCGGCAGAAAAAACGCACGGTACGGATCGTACCAGATTCCATCGCGGACAGCATAGTAAAGCCTAACGGCTTTCGCAACAGGTTCATCGCTTACATCCTGCAATACAGCATCGGCATATGCGATGACCCAGTCGCTATCGCTATCAATAATGTCTGTGGGGGCAAGATATTCTTTCATATCCAAATCTACCCATCATTCTACAAACAAAAAACCCCACGAATGTGGGGCTTGATGTTGTGAAATGGGTAGTATTATTTCAGAAGTACCATCTTCTTCGTTTGCCTGAAATCTCCAGCCTGTATTGTATATAAGTACAGACCAGCGCTAACCGGCTGACCGCTATTGTTGGTAGCGTCCCACCGGATGGATTTAACACCTAAATTTTGTTTACTGCTGACTAATTCCCTAACAAGCTTACCCGAAGCATTATAGATGTTGACATTTACGAATTCATCTTTGGGTAAATAATAGCTGATTGTTGTCAATGGATTGAAAGGATTGGGGTAGTTGTTATTTAAACTATATTTAATTGGAGCATTACTAAAATCGTCTCCAACAATACTTACGGTTCCACCACCTTCCCAATAAATATCATCCAGCGCAAACTCACACGATGCGCCATTCACCTCCAGTATGACAAACTCATAACTCAACATTCGCAGATCAATCCATTCGCCTCTAATATCTTCCACAGGTATTGATGCCTGTCCCCAACTACCGTCTCTGTCAAGTCCGTATGTAGTTTGATTCGCCGGAAAGTCAACATACGACTGATTACCCCAGGCATCAATTATACCGACTTTGAAGGAAATGTTTGCTGGGATTTTGATCATAAATTTTAAATGTCCTTCTTCAAAATTGAATAGGTTAACCGGCTGCATGGACATGATCCCTGCGCCAAACCAACCTAATCCAGTAGTTTGCCATGATATGCCATTTTCACCTTCATAGGGTGGAATGCTGCCTTCGCTTAAGGTGCCTTCCCAGACATAGATTTCTGCATCGTCACCGGCTACTAAACCGTTATTAACCGGAGTTGTGTCCGTAAAGAGACCAAAGGCTCCTCCCTGAAAAGTGGGTGGCCCGATATTAACTTCGCCCATTCCATTCCATTCCATCACTTTAATGTAGTCCACATACATATGAGCAGGAAAAGGCATAGAAATTGGCAACCCGCTTCCACCAAGATAATCTCCATCTGTAAATGCTCCGCCTATAGCTAGGTTTGCTATTAAATAAAATGGTTGTTGAAATTCAGCAGAAACACTGTCAATTGGCAATGGGTCAGTGTAAAAATCATATTCCACTTCATTATCGATTACTGTAAACCGGATACTATCCGCATCCCAATATATGCGATAGGTGAGAAACCTGTCAATCAGGTCATCATAATTGTAGTATGGCCTGCAGTAATCATCATTCGGATCCCATGAAATACTGGCGGCGCCTGATGGATTTTCTGGCACCACAGCTTCATCTGCATAAAATATAGCATTTGCCCCAACCACTTGGTTAACGGTTGAATTGTTGGCGCCATTACCGCCATTGTGCTCATCATGTAAATCTCTGAAATCTTGACGAGAACCCATTTCCATCAAATCGAGTTCGCCACAATAAGGCCAATTGAGATTTGATGTTCCAAGCAACCATACTGCAGGCCATCCGCCAAGATCAAGGTTGGGCACTCTTACTCTTGTCTCAATTACACCATACTTAATAGCTATTTTTGCTTTTGTAGTTACCTTTCCCGATGTATAGTTTAATGGATTCCCCCACTGGTCAACTATATCTTGGCCTGATTCTTGTTTGGCGGTAATGCGTAACGCATTATTCCCCGGCTCATCAGGGATTTCGGCTATCTCCACATTTTCTTCCTGGTAGAATTCTAGCTCACCATTGCCCCATCCCCAAGAGCCATTTCCGGTGACGACCATCCAATTATCCAGATTGTTAAAATTCTCTTCCCAAATGATATCTCCAACTTGGGCAAAACTAAAGCTCATAGAGATCATTAATAATATTACTAATTTATTTTTCATTTTTCATTTTTCATTTTGTTTGGTGTTGTTTTTATTGGATAAGAATCAATTTTTTACTTTCAATAAATTTTGAATTTGATATTACGAAAAAATATATGCCACTGGGTGATGGGTTTCCCTGTATGTTTTCCCCGCTCCACTTAATTGAATGATTACCCGACTCAAGCACTCCCAGTGATTTGTGATAAACTTTTTCCCCTTTCAAATTGATAATTGAAATTGTGTATTCACTTGTTTTATGATTGGTCAAATCCATCATTACGCTTGGATTGAATGGATTCGGGTAAGGATCACCAAGCATAAACTGATCCAAGATTACAGGTTCATCAATTGAATTGTTGACGGATTCAAATGTGATTCGTTCTATATTAAAACCTGCTTGCACAATCTGTATCTTTAGGATTTGTTCTCCACTTGAAACTTCAATATTCGGGAGAATCATATCCTGCCATTCATACCATCCTCCTGTACTGGGAACGTTAATGACACTCAGATTTGCACCATTTAATTGCACAAAGAATATTCCTCCGGATGATGGAGCAGCGACTCTTATCTTTAGATCATAAGTGCCCGAAATCACATCCTGTATAGTAAATTTCAACCATTCACCAGCATCTGTCCATCCTACATTATAAGGTAATCCATCAGAATCTCCATTTGCCTCTATATCCACTCCGTCATTTCTGAATGACCAACCATCATTATAGTTACCATCACCATTATTATAATAATCACTATCCGTATATGATAGACCCCATGCTCCAATATCATATTCCACTGCAGGAATGATCCCAGGAATGCTATGAGCAGAATAAGGTTTGGATACTTCACCATATTCCGGATCAGTGAGTGAAGCAATCACCCCAGGCAAAATATCACAATTCTCAAGCTTTATGCTATTAGCAAATCCAATAAGTGCAGCCTCTGCGTAAATAGCAGATGGTTGAGACCCATTGCCACTCCAATAATTGATAAGTGTCTGGTATTGAGGCGTGACAACAGCGGAAAAAGGACTTGAGATCTTTGATACTTTCTTATGTGTCCAAAAATTCCAACCAATATTATTATCTTCCAATAGAGCGAAAACCTCATAATACCAGTGATTAGAATTTTCCCCAGACTCTCCCATCCAAAGAGGAATATCATATTGATTACTCATGCTGATATAAGACTGAATAGTACCAAGGGAATACTCTCCCCAGTATTTGTGGAAAGAATAAGACATATTATCATCCCAAGGCGGTGTGAGACCTGAAAAATCTGTACCATACCAGTTGCCTTCGATATATACAATATGATTGTTGTCGACCTCCCTAATCGCATCAGTTATATCTATGTATAACTGTTTAAATTCTTCAAGGCTAACACCAGTTGGCAGCACAGGCTCATTGATAAGATCATACCCACCTATCAATGTCTCTTCAGAATAATAATTTGCGATCTCCTGCCAAATCTGTATAGTAAGTTCCTTATTCTCATCTTCTAACCATAAACGCGCTGTACCATCACTATCACTAATAGGGCCTTCATTTTGGCCGCCTGGAGCACAGTGCATATCCAAAATGATATACATATTATATGGTTCACACCAAGATAAAAGCGAATCCACGATTGAATAACCTATAGGCATCATATCAGAAGAATTATAGAATTGTTTATAATGAAAAGGTATTCTTATATGATTAAAGCCCCATTCCGCAATCTGGTCTATGTCTACTTGTGCTACATAATTATCTCTATAAAGAGCCCAGAATTCTGCTGCTAGCTCAGGACCAATAAGTGACTCTACATGTTCTTCAATCTCTCTTGGTGATTCAAAACCATCTATCCAGGTCTGATTATGCAACATATATCCTTCTGGAACTAGCCACCCTCCCAAACCAAAACCTCTAAGCAATATAGGCTCACCGTCTCCCTCCACGATTTGCCCATCTTCTACGTGCAGAAAACCTTGTGAAAATCCAATATTAAATAATAAAACCCCCAATATTATTCTTCGCATTTTACACATTCTCCAAAACAGACTGCCTGTAAAGTCGTATCTGAGATACCAACCGAGAGAAATCTATCACTGTGTTGCCCAGTACCACAGTCGCTAGATAAAGATTCCCATCCCCCAGACCAAGACTGTGAAAAATATCCATTCCTGAACTTATAGGTGAAGGTGGAATTGGGAGGCAGTGTTAATGTTGTTTCCCAGATCCCACTATTTTCTGTTGGTTGCATTTGAAGACCGCCGGGACTTCCAGAACTAATATTTCCCCCAGAAAGCCAAACGCCCGTACCGCTTACGTTCATATTTTCCATGTCCACCCGGAAAGTGACTCGCACATCATTAATATTATCGGGTCGCTCAAAAGCTCGCACATAATCAACCAACATTTTCATGGGGAAAGCATTTGGGTCTATTCCATGGATACCGCCCCAATCACCCCCAATCGCCAGATTTAAAATAAGATATTGAGGTTCATCAAAAGGCCACTTTCCTACGTCGCCATTACTATCATTGTATACGAAAAAATAAGATTCATCGTCAATTAAATATCGTAAATAAGTTGGAGACCACTCTAAAGAATATATATGAAAGGAATCTGTAGCTGTTTCTATAAATGTAGTTCCAGATTTTTGAGTATTATATGTATGATTATAATCTTCCGTATGAATTGATCCGTGAATCTGCCCATCATCAAAACCCACATGTTCCACAATATCAATCTCTCCACAATTTGGCCAGCCAACTGAAGAAATATTTTCACCCAGCATCCAAATGGCGGGCCAAGATCCGTTTCCTCTTGGTAGCTTTGCTCGAATATCAAACCGCCCGTATGTCCAAGAAACTTTATTATCGGTATTTATTCTTCCCGACGTGTAATCTGTATTGTAGGCCGTTCCTGTATAATCAGTTCCATAATATCCCGGCTCGATCAAGCCCCGAATAACAAGGTTCCCACCATCAAGATATAAATTTGTGTCACGATCTGTATAGGCCTGCTGTTCATTGTTGACCCAACCTGGCCGCCACCGAAGTTTATTCCATTTGGACTCATCTATTTCTTCACCATCAAACTCATCTACCCAAATCTGTTCCCACTGTGATACTTCATTCTCTTCTTCGCCAATGACACCATCATTTTTTTCTACAGCTTCCACGCAACCCAGCATTATGGCCAACAGCATTAAGATCAAATGTGTACTAATTATTTTCATTATTTCAGATAAAGAATTTTTTTAGTTATTGATGCATCCTTGTTGCTGACTCTTAAAAAGTAAGTACCCGCAGAAACCGATTTCCCATCTTGGTCAGTACCATTCCAATGAATATTCTTTTTACCTCTATCTAAAAATCTATTTACACTCGAATTGATCAGGTGTCCCCGAATATCATAGATTGAAAAATGAATTTCCCCCGGTTTCTGTAGCGAGACAGGTAAAACAACATTACTGTTAAAAGGATTTGGATACGCATCTCCCAAGCTGAAAGATAATGGAATATTTTTTGTCTCTATCGATAGAGGATCACCACTATAACCCGTATTACTTGGAGTTGTAAGACACAGAATCATATAACCCGATTGAAACACAACATTGGCATAAATAAAATCAGCATTGTTCCCATCCCAGGTGTGAGTTGCCTTTTCCCAACGATTTGTATCCCAGCTATCAAAATTATCTTCCCACAATAGAATAAAATCATTGTTTGTGCCAGCATTTCCGGTTCCCGGAACCCAAATGTAGTATTTAACCCAATCATAAAATGCATACGTAGGCAATGTACTACTTGCAGAAAATGGGCCCGCCCATCCCGCACTGGTTGACTGCCAAATATTCATCATTATCTTTTGTTCGCGATTCATTGTATCAACATAAACAGGGTTGTCCACTGTTTTGATTAATTGATCATCAACAAAAAAAGAAATAATATCGCTTGTCCACTCAAAGGCATAGGTATGAAACTCTTCATTGGGGTTAAACGTTAAGTCCAGCAGTTCTGGTAAATCCCACTGATCGTGAACAATTAAATTTGTGTGTATTTTATCATTATAACGCCCCAGCCATTCTAAATCAATTTCATTCCAATAAGCTGAGCTGGTATGACCATCAGCCCAATAATCATGAAAGGTGAAAAAGGAACTGATGACACCACTACCTGGCGCTGACTTCATGCGAACTTCGAATCGCCCATATTTATAACTTTCGATAGTTCGTAGCTCCCCACCGCGATAGGGCTTGGCGAACAACAGAGAAATAAACACTAAAATACTAAAATAAAGTTTAACGATATTTACCAACTTGTTTCTTTTGAACACGTTATTAACCCTCCTTAATTTTCATTTGATCCGCCGGTCAATAAAAACTCTTTATACCAGTAATAGCTATCTTTTGGAATACGCTCTAAGGTTTTAAAATCTACCCAAATCAGACCAAAGCGCTGGCTGAATCCCTGGGCCCATTCAAAATTATCCATCAAAGACCAGGCAAAATAACCATTGCATGGGACACCGTCTTCAATTGCCCTCTTAAGTTCCGTAAGGTGTGAATGATAATATTCGATTCGTCGTTTATCATTTATTTTACCTTCCGAATTAGGGCCATCGCCATAGGAACATCCATTTTCGGTGATATAAATATTTTGTACTTCGTATTCATTTTTTAATTTCATAAGTAAATCATAAAGCCCAGGCGGGTAAATTTCCCAACCGAAATCTGTTTCCGGACCCATATCCACATTGAGGGGAAGGTTATTCTTTTCGTCAATATCTTCATTTCGAATAACTGCTCTGCTATAATAATTCACCCCTAAAAAATCTGTTTTAGTTGATATGATGTTTAAATCACCCTGTTTTATAAAATTAAGATCCAATTCAGAGATTAAGCCCTTGGTTTTAAGGTATTCAAACACATCGTCTGGATATTCATTTTTATAGAGTGGATTAAGATATAAGCGATTAAACTGACCATCGTAGAATCTGCAGGCATCCTCGTCGTACGTGCTTCCAGATGCAGGTATTGCCGTATTTAAATTAAGAGTTATGCCTACATCAGATTGTTTTGAATTATTCCTTATTTCTGGAATTGCCATTCCATGGGAAAGTAATAAATGGTGTGCAGCAGCAAGACTTTTTACCCAGTTATTTTTTAGTCCAGGAGGCTTATGCCCTCCAATATATCCTATATAGCTGACACACCATGGTTCATTATGCGTAATCCAATGTTTTACTCTGTCGCCTAAATGGCGGCTAACATGATAACTGTATTTTACAAACTCATGTACAATATCCCTTTCAGGCCAGCCTCCACTATCTTCTAATCCTTGGGGTATATCCCAGTGGTTTAAGGTTATAAAGGGAGTTATTTGATTTTCAAGAAGAGCATCAACTAATCTGCTATAAAAGTCGAGCCCCATTTGATTCGGCTCATTTTCTTTACCCGTGGGAAAAATTCTTGGCCAACTAATTGAAAAACGATAAGCATTAACACCTAAGTTTTTTAGTAATTCTATATCATCACGCCATAAATGATAGTGGTCGCAGGCCCTATCTCCTGTGTCACCGTTTTTGATTTTTCCTTCAATATGGCTGAATGTATCCCAAACGGATGGACCCTTGCCACCAGCAGTTGGAGCGCCCTCAATCTGGTAACTTGATGTGGCTGTTCCCCACTTAAAACCTTTAGGGAATGGTTTATTCTCAGGCATTATCTAATCCTTTTTGTTGATCGAAAGACAAACTTTCAAACCAGCCAGGTGAAGCTGCTTTTACTAATTGTTTTGTATATGTTTTTTGTGGTGATTGGATCAGGTCTTCAGCGAGGCCTTGTTCAATAATTGAACCATGTTGAAGGACGATAATTCTGTCTGCTAAATATCGTGCGGATGCCAAATCATGCGTTATAAAAATGATTGACAAGTTCTTTTTGACTCGCATCTTGGCTAGGACTTCCAGGATCTCCATACGTATAGATACATCCAGCATAGAAGTAGGCTCATCGGCCACGATCAAATCAGGTTCTAAGCTCAGTGCCCTGGCTAATGCTACCCGCTGACGCTCACCACCTGACATTTCATGAGGGAATTTTTCTGCAAACATTTCCCCTGGAGAAAGGCCCACATTTTCCAACATTTCGATAATATAATTAAATAATTCATCTTTTGGTATTAACTGATGTCGCAAAAGAGGCCTGGCCAAGTGATGAAAAACAGTGTGTACTGCATTGAGGGATCCAAAGGGATCTTGAAATACCATCTGAACCTGCTTTCTATATTCTAAAGGTACTCTTCGTGCCTCAGAAACTTTTTTATTGGAGCCGTTTAAAAAGATATCTCCCGATGTTGGTCGAATTAAGCGCGTTATTAGTTTAGCGATGGTACTTTTTCCACTACCCGACTCTCCAACTAGTGCTACGATTTCGCCAGGAAAAACCTGGAAAGAAATTTCTTTAACAGCTTCGATCAGTTTTGGTCGAAAAAATCCAGAAACAGGGAAATCTTTGCTAAGGTTCTTGACTTCTAATAGAGGTGTGCTGCCGAAATCTCGATTCTTTGGTTTAGAGAGTAATCCCTTTTTTCGGGGTCCTGATGCAGATGGAAGTGCCCCAATTAATTTTTGAGTATAGGAATGCTCACCACCCGTACGAATTTTTTGTGTTTGACCCAATTCAATAACTTTTCCATTTTTCATGATTACCAGACGGTCCGCAAACTCTAATAATAGATTGAGGTCATGGGTAATAAAAAGGATTGTAAAACCAAGTTCTTTCCGTAGCTCAATAATTTTCGCAAGAATTTCACGTTCTACAATAACATCAAGTGCAGTGGTAGGTTCATCCATAATAATAAGTGGCGGCATTAGAGCCAGGGCGATCGCGATGACGGCTCTTTGTCTCATCCCACCTGAGAGCTCATGCGGATAACTATCCAGACGGCTCACGTCAATGTCAATCAAAGATAATAATTCGTGTATACGATTATCTACGGCTTTCCCAGTTAGATCGCCATGGATTTCCAAAACATCTTTAATCTGTTCTCGTATTGTCAGCACAGGATTTAGCGCATTCAAAGCGCTCTGCATTACGATTGATATCTGTTTCCAGCGATATTGTAACACGTCAGTATTTGAGATAGAAAGAATATCTTTATTATTGATTATAACTTTACCACCTGTAATAACGGCAGGAGGGGGAAGAGTACGTAAAACTGCCTGTACCACGGTACTTTTTCCGCTTCCAGACTCTCCTACTAAGCCAAAAATCTCTCCTTGCTGTATTTCAAAAGAAACGTCATTCACTGCTTTTACCGGATTACCGGGTGTGATATAGTTCACACAAAGATTTTGAATGGAGAGAACAGAATTATTCATGGTCTTTCACAACAGGAGTTATTCCGTTGATAGCCTTATTCGTCGGAATGTTTTCACGCCATACCCGTTCTGAAATCAACCGAGGATTAGTTACTTCATCAATGCCAAAATTGATCAACGTTAGAGCAAAGCTTACAATGGCAATACTTAGCCCAGTTGGGACAAAGGTCCACCAGGAACCTGTGAGCAGAGCCATATCATTACTGGCCCAGTACAGGTTGGTTCCCCAGGTGATTGTGCTTACATCGCCCAATCCTAAAAATTCCAACCCCACTTGGGCGCCAATAGCATAAATAGACGCACCAATGAAAGAAGAAGCAAGAAGAGAAAGCATACGTGGCATAATTTCTATAACAATAATTCTGATGTTACGCTCCCCACTGACGATTGCGGCTGATACAAAATCACGACTTCGAAATGTCATCATTTGAGAACGAATTACACGGGCATTCCAAGCCCACCCGGTAAGTACCAATACACCTGTTAGTGTTCCGGGTCCTGGCGGGAGCCAACTGGCAAGGATCACCATCAGCGGCAGACCCGGCATGACAAGAAAAACATTGATTAGTAAAGATAAGAGATCATCAATACGTCCACCATAGTATCCAGATATTCCGCCAATCAGGGCACCAATCAGGACAACCATAATACCAGTGGTGAAACCAACTAGTAGTGTCTGTCGCGCTCCTGAAATTGTCTGCGCAAGCACATCTTGACCCTGACCATTTGTCCCTAGCCAGTGCTCCCAGGATGGAGGTGAAAGTGGCGTACTCAAAAATGCTGTGGGGTCCTGAGTAATAAAGGGGCCAAATATTCCAATAAAAATAAAAAGAAGAATTATAACAACACCCGTTACTGCCTTACGATTCTGGATGATACCGGTGATCCAGCGAGAAAAAATACTATTGCGGATATAGCTCATTATATATTTATTTCCTCGTCCTCGGATCAAAAAACAAAATGAGAATATCTACAATCCAATTTGCAGCCAAAACCGCAAATGTAATTGTCATAAACAATCCCTGCATGAGTGGAAAATCTTGAGCCCGCACTGCTTGCAATAGCAGATATCCTTGCCCTGGGTAAGAAAAAATAATTTCTGTTAATAACGCACCACTAAGAACAAATCCCAGAGCCATTCCAAATCCTGTAAAATTTGGTAAAATTGCATTACGTGCCGCATAGCGTAACATAATTAAGCGTGAAGAAAGTCCTTTTGCGTGGGCAAAAGCTATGTAGTCTGTACCTAGGGTGGTTATCATAATATTGCGCATAGAGAGCATCCAGCCGCCCAGACTTACTAGGATCATGGTCAGCGCCGGGAGCGCAGCATGATACAGCGCACTCAAAATGAAAGGAATATTAAACCCGGGTGTTACGTCATTTCCGTAAGCATGCCCAAGGGGAAACCAACTCAACTCAAAACCAAAAATATATAGAGCCACCATAGCCAACCAGAAATAGGGGAATGCACCTATAAACGCCAGAGCAGGCGGAAGGAAAGAATCCAACTTACCGCTTCTGTTCCAGGCAATGATAGTGCCCAACAGGGTTCCTAAAGAAAAGGAAATAATTAGGGAAAAGCCAGCAAGAAAAATTGTCCACAGAAGCGCGCTAGAGATTATACTGGTTACTGGTTCAGGAAAATATGCAATAGATATTCCCAGATCTCCCTGTAAAATACTTTTAAGATAAGACCAATATTGCCCCAAAAGAGGTTCATCGGTTAAACCGAAGGTTTCTCGAAGAGCATTCATTGCTTCAGGTTTAAGCTTACCTCGAAATCGGGCAAAAATAATAGCAGCTGGGTCTCCAGGCATCAACCTTGGAATGAAAAAATTTAGCGTTAATGCTGCCCACGCTGCGATAAAATAAAAACCCAACCGTCTTAATAAATAGTTTAGTGAATGGTTCATCGATTTTGTACGTTTACTAATACAAGTAAATTTTCTGGAGGATAATTAGGGGATAAGGTAGCGTATGGATTTTCAGCACTTGGAAAATTTGAAAAATATTTGGTATTGCATTCTGCCCAGGATGCTTCCGAAAAGAGAGGTAGGGAAGGAGCATGTTCAATAAATAAATGCTGTAGTTCGTATATGATTTCTGTTATTTCATTTTTGTCTGATGTTTGCTCGTATTCTCTAAAAAGCGAGTCTGCGGAAGCTAAGCCAAAACGATGCCAATTTACGTCGGCAATTTCACCTTTCGGTTGCAAATACTCAGAAGACATCATTCCTCTGTAGAGCGCATAAGGTGTGGTTCCCTTTTCCGCCCAACCGATAGCTAACTCGAAATCGCCTTTTTGCATACGACTTATCCAGGCTCCAAAATCGTAGGTTTTCACTTTTGCTGTTATTCCAACGTTTTTAAGATTTTGGCTGACGATTTGAGCGGACCGTATCCAATCGCTCCAACCCGACACAATGATAATATCGAATTCCAGGATGTGCCCATCGGTTGTATACCTCAATCCCGTTTCATCTTTAATGAAGCCCGCACCATCCAATAGCATATTTGCTTTTCCTGGGTCATAGGTAGTCCAGTTTTCTGCTTGATCTAAATAAGGCGAATGCCATTTAGACATGGGGCCAGACACCCCCGAAACGTGTGCTGGTTCAGTATAATTATACATACCAACTTTTACGACAAGCTCACGGTCAATTGCGTAACTGATTGCTTTTCGTACTCTAACGTCACTGAGTATAGGATCCTTCGTATTTGTATGAAGAAATGTTGTGTGGCCTGTCAGGGGAAACCAATACTTATGATGTTCAGTATCTTTTGATACGAAGACACGATCAATAGCGGGAATAAAGGCTCCTGCCCAATCAAGGTTGCCGCTAAGTAATGCGAGCGTAACCTGTTCATTGCTGGGGAAGGTTGGAAAAACAAGTTTATTTATATGTGGCTTACCTTTTTGCCAGTAGTTTGGGTTTTTCCCCAGCTCCCACAGTTGACTATCAAATCGAATAATTTCTGTAAAAGGGCCCGTGCCAACGGGGTTTGGATTGGAAAATTTTACTGGGTCATCTATTTTGTCCCATATGTGTTTTGCAACAATTGATTGTGTGGCAAGGGCATCAAATCCAGGCACGTAAATTCGTTTGAATTCGAATTTTACAATAGTATCAGACACTGCAACTACTTCCTTTAAATATCCCCAAGAATCTCGAGTATCTAGAGCACGGTGTTTTCTTTTGATGTTAAACGTAAAAGCCACATCCTCCGCAGAAAACGGTTCACCATCTGACCATTTTACACCTTTACGCATTAGCATCTTTAATACTTTATTGCCTTTTTCCCATTTATAGTCGAGTCCAAGCCATGGCACATATTCGCCCGTCATAGAATTATAAATAAATAGTGGTTCATATATCCCGGAGGATGTTGGCCACCTTGCCGAACCTGCGGGACTCAAAGGATTAAAGTTTCGTACCCATGATATTTGGGCTTCCTGGTAAACTGTAAGCCCATCTCGTTTATTTGATTTATTCTTGTTCTCGCACCCAAAAAGAATCAAAAGGCTTAGTGGCATGAGGTAGGATATAATTTTTAAATTCATTTAGATTTGAAATTATTTCTTAGAAAAAACTCTTACATAATCAATTTCCATTTTAGCCGGGAAGGCATCATCATCAATACCTTTGGCGCCACCCCACCATCCACCAACCGCAATGTTGAACAATAAGTGGAACTTTTGATCAAAAGGCCACCTTTGCCACGGCAGATCTCCTTTGGAGTATTTGAAATAACTTTTATTATTGACCGAAACGCTTATTTCATTTTCAGTCCACTCTAAAATGTAATTATTAAATTCTTTGCAAGCGTTCGGAAATTTAATTGTACCTTGCTGGTTTGTACGATATAAATCCCCTGCTTTTGCGATAGTATGCACTGAGGCAACAATTTCTTCTTCATTAAAGCCTACATGTTCTAATATGTCAATCTCACCACTGTAGGGCCATGGGCCATAGGTCCAATCGGTAGGTAGAGCCCAAAATGCATTCCAGGTGCCTCGACCTTGTGGAAGTTTGGCTCTTATTTCAAAACGACCATATTTCCAGCTGTTTTTTGTTTTTATTCTAGCGGAAGTGTAATCGGATCCCCTGAATGATTCTTTCCTTGCCTCTATGATTAATTTGCCATTTTTAATTCTGACATTATCAGGAACGTCTGTATAGTATTGTAGTTCATTGTTACCCCAACCACCGCCCGTCACCCAGTTTAATTCCTTATCTACGCGGATAAATGGCTTATCATTTTTTGTGGGTTTTAGAAATTTATTTTGGAAATATACTCCTTTTAGTCCAGGCTCCCCAGTATCTGTTACTAAATTTTTGCTTGGAATAAGGCTTTTTGGAAAAAAGTCACATTCCCAACCAAGAATCATTACTTCACCTCCGCCTTCTTCAAAATATTCAACCCGGATGGAATATTCTTGTTTTGCTTGGAGTTTTATTTTTCCGGAAAACTCTGTTGCTGGCTGAGGATTCCATTGATCAATAATCAGGCGATCATCAACATATAGTCTGACGCCATCATCGGATACGGCGTAGAAGGTATACTCGGATGAATATTCGGCTTTTAACCTCCCATCCCAACGGACTGAAAAATTATCCTTAGGAAATCCATCTGGTATAAATACGGGCGAACTGATTCCGTAGATATCGAATGCAGGCGCTCCTGTTCCAATATCAAATTCCCAGTCAGAAGCATTGATTGTAGAGTCACTAAACTCATCTTGCCAAACCAACTCCCAGTCATTCGAATCAGAGTTATTTTTGGGGGTGCTATATATAACGGAAGACACAATCAAAAAAACAAGAAATAGGATAGTTGTAGACTTATCAATCACTTTGAGATAAACGAATACTACTTATTGGGAATGGTGCTATTTCTAATTTTGATATCAACAGGAATCATAGAAATGTTCCCAAAACTGTCACTCTTGTCTGCCACCATATTCTCAACAACCCGAATAGATTTTTTCCCCAATTCATGAAAATTTGTGGCAATAGATGTTAGTTCTGGAGTGAAAGTTTCGCAGAAGGAAAGATTGTCATAGCCGGCAATTATAAAATCATCCGGTATTTTGTAGCCACTCTTCATGGCCGCTTTCATGAACCCAAAACAGGAGTAATCATTTCCGCCAAAAATAGCAATATCCTTCAGACCGGTTTTTTTAAAATCAGCAAAAGCCGCTTGCCCTAAAGCGCTACTAAAATCCCCATCATAAGACCAGATCAATTCCAAACTGTCATTTTCATGGATATGATTTAAAAATCCATTTTTTCGGAACAACGCATCGGCTCGATCAGATGGCCCAGAAATAAAACCAAATTTTTTATAGCCCTGTTCTTCAAAATGTTTTGCCAGCATATAACCACCACGGTAGGAATCAAAACAAACTGTATCAATTTTTGGATTCTTAGATGGCAAGAGAGATATAATCGGATATTGACCTACTTCTTCTTTTATTTTGAGGTAGTCCTTGTTAGTCATTGAAGGAAGAAAAAGACAAATACCGCTATATTTTTTACTAAGGTTAATAATATAATCAACAGTCTCGTCAAGTTGTTTTGCATCATATGAAAAAACAATCTCGGAATCGGTATCTGCGGCTGCTTTATAAAAACCATTCATCAGGGATGCGTAGAATTCACCTTCAAATAGTTTCACAACCAAAGCGATAGATAATTGCTGGTTTTCACTCACTTTTGTAAAAAGCGGATAACCAAGTTTTCGCGCTGAAGCATAAATTTGTTCTTCATTAGCGCTGTGGCTCCTTTTTTCGCGGCTCAACGCCCTCGAAACCGTCGCAATTGACAGCCCCGTATCATCAGCTATATGTTGTAATGTGATCCGCATTTAAATCTTATTTATAATTATTTGTAATTGTGTTGTTATTAATCTTTTGCAATGTTTAATATCTTTAAACCTAATCAAATATCACAACAAAAGTAATGATAAATAACAGCTATTGCAAATAATTTACACACACAATGAATAATATTTACACAAATAATGAAAATATGTGAAAAAATGTTGCAATCAAATGAAAACAACGTTAGATTTAAACACAAAAAACAAATAATGCAAAATTGGTTTTGTAAAATGAATAGCTATTTGGAGAAGCAATCAGCAGGAGCCAGACCAAAAAACGAGACTCATTTTGGTTGCTGTCTACAAACTAACTAAAGGAGATAATACAGATGAAAAACAAGGTAACAACTTTAATTCTTTTAATGGTGCCCCTATTTATTATTGGGCAAACGATAGACAATTTTGATGCTGAGCCAGAAGCGGGTTACTGGGGCTACGAGATTTCAGAAAACGCTGATTCTACGCTCAGTTTCGTTGACATATCTTATGTTGCGGATCCGGTAACTGAAGGTAGCGGCGCAATGCAACTTGACTATAGCGCGCACAATATTGAAGCATGGGGTGGCTTTGCTAAAATTTTTCATATGTTAGTTGAAGGTGATGATGAGCCGGGATCACCTATTGAGGGCACATGGAAATTGGCCCCAATAGCAGGCGCATTAATGGTTGGCCCAGCTGCAAATGATGGAAGCTGGTGGTCAAACACCGAAGATGACGTCGCATTAAGAGCATGTTATTTTGATGATGAATATGTATTTGGTGCAGACGGATCATTTAGTAATGTTTTGGGTACAGAAACTTGGATAGAGGGCTGGCAAGGTGGAACTGACGCTTGTGGTGCGCCGGTTGCTCCTCATGATGGTTCCAATGCAGCCTCATGGGAATATAATGCAGGCACCGGCCAAGTCACTCTCAATGGAGTTGGCGCTTATTTAGGCCTTGCAAAGGCTTGGAACGGAGGTGAACTCGGTTCCCCTGGTGATGCACCAGAATCAATCACATACGATGCAACTCTCTCTGGCGGTACAATGACTTTAGTTATTGAAGCAGGCGCAGGTGTATTTTGGACATTTAAACTTGTACAAGCAGGGTCGGCGCTTGCACAAGCAAACGATTGGGGTGAAGATTGGATGACTATTCTAGAAACTCGATCTAGAGATGGTGAACTTTGGGACTGGTCAGGCTATGATAGTCTTTCATTTTCATACTACAATTCAGTACCGCAATCAGAAGAAAACAGAGTCCACTTGAGATTAAATCTAAGTGACTTTGGAAATATTGTAGACCCCGCTAACTACACGGGCCTAGGAGAATATTATTACTCCTTCCACTACATCCTGGATAGTGAACCAGGTTGGAATACCGTTTCAATCCCGCTAGTTCGGAATGATGATTGGGCTGGCGGCGGCTTTAACCTAACAGGTTGGTCAGGAGATGCGGGTAATGGAGAACTTGATAAGCACGCGATTGCTGGATTTCACCTTGAGTTTTCTATCAGCGGTGGCGGTGATGGGGACTACGTTGGTGGCACCATTGTACTGGATGATTTTAAGCTAACGGGTTCGCAAAATGTATTAACTAACCCCGGTTTTGAACTTACCGACACAAACGATGATGGAGCTGGTTGGGGTGGCGCTTCAGGTGGAGAAACAGCCCATGTTGAAGTTGTTACTGACGCGTCTGAGGCCCATAGTGGTGATAATTATCTTCATATAGGCGTTCAGGATAACTGGGCAGTTTACTATACTGAAGATGTTGTACCTGCTCAGTTTGGTGAAACATGGCGTTTAAGCGGATTTGCTAAGAGCATCTCTGGTGTTGATGGAGATTTTGCCGCCTTTAAATTCGAAGCTAAAGACGACGAAGGCACTGTTGTGGGCACAACGGGTGATGTATATTTGTCAATCACAGATGAGTGGAGTTTACAATCCCTCGAATATGTCATGCCAGAAGGAGCAACACAAGTTACCGCTGTTATAGTGGCTTCCCGTTGGGATGGCGCAGTATGCGACTATATTTTTGATGATATGTTTCTTATGAGTATGGGCGTTTTAGATGTAATACCTCCAGATGCAGTTCAAAATGTAGCTGCGGTATCTGCTTCTAATTACAATCTAGTAACCTGGGTAGACAACGAAGGTGAAGAAGGTGAAACATATAATGTTTATGCTAGTACTGAACCAATCACAGATTCATTATCATTAAGCCAAGCAGATGTTGTTGCTACAAATGTATTAGAAGGATCTCAGGCTGCGGTTCATTATTTACACACTCCACTAACAGACAGTGAAGTAACATACTATTATGCAGTGGCGTGTAAAGATGCATCGAACAATGTAGGTGTGCCTGGCTCATCTGAAGGTTCTATTACCAACGCAGCAAAAGGAGTCCCTACAATTTCTCTAGCTCCGCCTGCAGAATTTGCTGCAGACGGCGATCTATCTGAATGGTATGATAGTGGGATTGTGCCGTTTGAACTTGGTGCAACTGACAATTCCTACGGAACACCTCACTTAGGTTTTGGTGAGGTAGCTGATGACAATGATCTTTATGGTACAATTTGGACAGCTGTTGATAATGATTACTTTTATGTAGCTGCAGAAATCGTGGATGACGTCGTGAATACTGATGATAGTGGCGGATGGTGGACTGCTGATGTTGTGCAGCTATGTTTTGGATTTTATAATCAACAGGGCCCAAAACATGTTGGTCAACAAAGAGGTGCTGAGCCAGATTATAAAATCTATTTCACGCCGAGTGGTGCTAATTCAGACAATGGCGCTGGAGTGTTAGCTGAGCATGGAGATGGGAATTATTTTCATGAAGTTTATAATCCGGACTATGTTTTTGAATTTAGAATATCGCTTGATGATATACTAATTGAAGACGATGTTAGATTAACGCCAAGCAATGGAATGCGCACACCCTTTGAGCCAATGGTCTATGATAATGATGGAGATGGGCTGGAGGCGATTATGGTATTATCTCCAACAAACGATGATAATGCACACCAAACATGTGAAGTATGGTCCAACACTTGGATTGGAGATCAATCAACAATGGGTGCAGACGATAATGGTGTAGTTGCATATGAATTTGCGTTACATCAAAACTATCCAAACCCATTCAACCCAACGACTAAGATACAGTTTGCTATTCCTAAAGATGGAAATGTAAATCTGTCGGTTTATAATATGTTAGGTGCTAAAGTTGGGGAATTAGTTAATAAGGCTTTACCTATGGGAAATCATGAGATCGTGTTGAACGCAAATCGAATGGCTTCTGGTATTTATTTTTACAAGTTAGAATCTAACGGCAGAGTTAAAACTCAAAAAATGATACTCCTTAAATAATAAAATGAAAATGGGGGAACTAGATTCCCCCATTTTCTTTTATTTTAGGACAATGTGATGCTGATGCAATATATTTTTAGAATATTATTACCTATTTTTGTGATAGGGTTGGTGTCCGGCGTGTTTGGTCAAACAACGGGAAAACTAACAGGTCGTATTACAGATAAACAAACCAGTGAACCACTTCCAGGCGCAAACATTCTTCTGGACAATACATCTTTTGGTGCGGCAGCAGATGGTGATGGTAGGTTTAGTATAATCAACTTACCTCCAGGAACCTATTCTGTGAGTATTATGATGATTGGGTATAAAACAACTAAAATGAAAGATTTGCAAATATCCACAAACCGCACATCTTCCTTAGAGCTGGAAATGGAACAAACAATTATCGAGGGTGATGTTGTCACGGTTGAAGTAGCTCGTTTGACTCAAAAAAAAGATCAAACAGGGACAATAAAAAATATTTCTGGCGATGAAATTAATGCTTTAGCTATAGAAAGCGTTGGTTCGGTCATTAATATGCAAGCCGGAGTAGTTAATGGACATTTTCGTGGAGGAAGAAACACAGAAGTAAGTTATATGATAGATGGAGTTCAAGTAGATGAATCCTTTGGTGGTGGTAGCGCGACAGTTGAAATACAACCGGAAGCGGTCCAGGACTTGGAAGTGATAACCGGGACTTTTAATGCAGAATACGGAAGAGCCATGAGTGGGGTTGTGAATGTGGTCACGCGTGATGGAGGTCCCACATTTGAAGGATCCGCATCATTGGGTGGTTCGTTCTACCAGACTAATAACACAGATTCCGATGATCAAGATATTTTTATTGGACTTACCCCAGATCTAAATCGGAGTATAGATTCAAAATTTAGCCTAGGCGGCCCCCTATATAGTGATAAAATAACCTTTTTTACTAATGTGCGCATTCAGGACATACGAGGTCATTTAAATGGAGAGCGAATATTTACAGTAACAGACACCAGTAATTTTTATTCAGATGATTCGTCTCAGTGGGCATCGCAAAAATCAGGCGATGGTGCATTCGTACCAATGAATACTGGTAAAACTTTATCTGCTTTCACAAAACTCAGTTTTAATCTTTTTAGGGGTATACGGTTTTCTACGCTATTTTCATACAGCGACGATCAGTGGTTTGGATACGACCATAGTTTTAAATATAATCCCGATGGAAGATCAAGCGCTAATAAAAACACAAGCTATGGGTCATTTCAGTTAAACCACATGATTACCCCAACACTTTTTTATGAATTCAAATTATCCTACATGAACAATAAGGGTGGATCCTATTTATATGAAAACCCAACAGACACAAATTATGTACATGATAAATATTTAGAAAACTATGGATCTGGGTTTTTTACTGGCGGCCAACAAAAAGATCACAGTATACTTACCACAATTGATACAACTGCTAAATTTGATGTAACCTGGCAGATAAATCATAATCATAATCTAAAATTAGGTCTTATGGGCATTTTCCATGGCATTGATCGCCAGTGGCGATCTATACGAAACAAGTATGAAGGAGAATCAATCGCAGGTGATTTGTACGAACCTGAAGTATTTGGAGACACTACCGTTTATGCTGATATATATACCGTCAATCCAAAGGAAGCTGCTATATATATTCAGGACAAAATGGAATTTGATGAAATGGTTGTTAATCTTGGGTTGAGGTACGACTATTTTGACCCAGAAAGTAGTTATCCGTCCGATAGGCGCAATCCAGCAAACCAACTCGATTTACCTGATTCCATGATGTCCGCTTTTCCCAATGCGCCGATTATCAGTCAATTTAGCCCACGATTTGGATTTGCTTATCAACTTGGGAATCAGGCTGTTTTACATTTTAGCTATGGACACTTTTTCCAAATGCCTCCATTTTATTCCATGTATCAAAACCATAGTTTTCTTGTCAGTCCGAGCGATTATCAGACCACAATGGGAAATGTTTTATTAGAACCAGAAAAAACCATCACATATGAGATTGGACTTTGGCAAGAAATTACTCGAGGCGTAAGCTTGGACATTGCGCTGTTTTACAGAGATATTTACAATTTGTTAAGTACTAAGATTATTTCCACTTACAATCAAATTGAATATGGTCTTTACAGTAACAAGGATTATGGAAATGCCCGCGGCTTGGAGGTCAAGCTTGATTTGGGGTATGGACCCATAACAGGAATGGTTAATTATACCCTACAGTATACGCGCGGAAATGCTGATAACCCAACACAAACATTTGATCGAGCTGGGAATAATATGGATCCCGTTAATCGTTTTATTCCTATGAGTTGGGATCAGCGCCACACTTTAAATGGAACAGTAATGTTTAATGGAAAAAATTATGGGGGCAGCCTAACGGCTTACTATAATTCAGGCTCACCCTATACATTTACGCCTCAAAGTGAAAGCGTTCTTTCAAGAATTAATTTATATCCAAACAATGATTATAAACCATCTACATCTACAATTGATGCAACCTTTTATTATAAATTTAAATTAATGGGAAAACTAAAAGGGAATCTTAACCTAACCATTTATAACCTTACAGACCAATTGAATGAAAATTGGGTGAACGAGCAAACCGGTCGAGCTTATACTGCCGTGATACGAGAAACGGATTTGGCGGGTCATCGAAGTGATTTTAATAATTATGAAGATCGAATCAAAAACCCATCAATGTTTTCTTCTCCTCGAAATATAAAACTTGCCTTAGGGATCAACTTCTAATGCCAATTCGAATATTCTATATTACCGGTTTATTGATTGTTTGTAGCCTCTTGTTTGGACAGGGAAAGGAATATGAAGGTCCTGATGATCCAGCTGGTGATATTGCCGCAGAGAAAGAGGGCTATATGGCCGGAAATAGAGTTTTTATTTATTTTCGCAATACAACAGAACTTTCAGATTGGCCGAGGGTGAACGTATCAAAATGGCCGAACAACCCTAATGGTTTAAAAATGACAGACGGAATCGGGTTAATGGTGGGCGCAAAAGTATATATTGAAGACGACACCAATCCAACTAATGTAGACACTATACCTCTTACTGAACTATTGGATATTTATACTAAAGAACACCATACGCTTTATTACCTTCAAACTAGTTACCGCGAAGAAATGGATCTTAATCCTCTAGGTACGGTGGAGTGGGGTTTTTATCCCGCGTTTGGTTATTTTAATGAAACGGATGAGTATCCTGCTTTATCTAATCTTGATAATTCTTGGCCAACTAGCGGATGGCCATCTACCGGCCTTGAAACCAAATGGCCCGGTGAGTGGAATGGCCGGTTCGGACGAGGAGTCACTTATGCGGATCAAGAAACATATTATGTTGTAAACGATGCTCAAGATCAGGAAAATCTAGGACCAGAAGATAATGTAAGATATTACCCAAGACCGGGAAAAACTATTGGAGATATCCGCCCTAATGTTACAATTCAATCTGGATTACCCTGGGGTGGATTGGGTTTACGTGTAGCAGTACGAGGGTTCCAATGGAATAACCCGCAGGCTCGTGATGCAATTTTTTGGGAATACTCAATTGCAAACATATCTGATTATGATTTAAGGGATGTGGCCTTTGGATATTGGTTGGATAACTCCATTGGCGGAGATGGCGATGATGATCTTGGACACTTTGACAAACAAGTGGATATGGCCTATTCGTGGGATGTAAACGGTATTGGATCTGGTGGTTTGCCAACAGGCGTAATGGGTTTTGCCTATTTAGAAAGTCCTGGCCTAGCTTACGACTATATTGATAACGACAATGATGGGTTGGTTGATGAAAAGAGAGACAACGAAGCAACAGCTTTTGTTGGCGCGACTGAAGGCATTGCGGATTTAAATGCTTTTCTAGAATTTTATAAAAAGGACAGTGAAGATTTAAAAGATCACTGGGACGCAGACGAAGATCAGGATTGGGAAGATGGCGAGGATATTAATAGCGACGGTGTTTATCAGCTATCTGAATACGCAGGTGATGATATTGGCATTGATGGTGTCGCTCCCGGTGAATTGAATTATAACGGTCCAGACTTAGATGGATCTGAATGTAACCATCGACCGGATTTTGTGGCAGGAGTAGGGTGTGAACCCAATTTCAACACGACGGATGTTTCCGAATCTGATATGGTAGGATTGACTGCCTTTAGGATGTTTCCTATTCCAAGTCACGCACCATCAAATGAGACAAATTGGTTTAAAAATGACCAAGCCATGTGGGATGTTATTGGCGCAGATTCTACAGATGAAAATGTAGAAATGACATCCAACTTGGTGGAAGTATTCGCATCAGGGCCCTTTCCACTATATCAGGGTCGCGTCGAACGCATTTCCATGTCGGAACTGCATTCCTATGATCCATTAGCGGGGCTAGAGTCAGATGATCATACTGCACCCGCACTCTTTGAACTAAAACGTATTGTACAAGTTATTTATGAGAAAGATTATCGTTTTGCTCAACCACCAAAAATGCCAACCCTGACAGCTACAGCTGGAGATGGGGAAGTGATTTTGACTTGGGATGATGTTGCTGATACAAAAACGCGAGACCCGTTTGTAGGTAATATAAATGACTTTGAAGGATATAAAGTTTATCGTTCAACGGATAAGTATATGTCTGATCCTGAAGTTATAACGGACGGATATGGAACCCCAATGTTCAAAAAACCTATCTACCAATGTGATTTAACAGACCAAAGCCCACACAACCCAAATCCAATTAATGGAATGTCCCACCAATGCCGAGGGTTTTCTGATTTTGGACTAGTGAATGGTATGGGTTATAACTTGGGAACAAATAGCGGTATTACACACATATTTGTTGACAATACAGTTCAAAATGGGAGAACCTATTACTATGCTGTTGTTGCATACGATTTTGGCGCTCCGGAAATTGGACCAGGTATTTCCCCATCAGAGAACAATGCAGTCATCGAATTAGATGAAGCCGAGGCAATAAGATCTATAGGGAAAAATGTAGCTGTTGTTGTACCCCATCAACCAGCTGCAGGCTATATACCACCCACAGTCGAGATAGAAGAAACAAATTTATTAGGAAGCGGAACAATTACTCCCATTATTAGGGCTCAGGGGAGCCTAAATCTAGGCCACAGTTATTTCATGACTTTTGGTGTGGATACAATTGAAACTGTGAGTGGTTATGATCATGGTTTTCAGTATGTAACCAATGAGATTTATATCTATGATGAAACTGATAGCACCATCCTTGTTTATAAAGAAGATACCGCAAAATATATCGGAACAAACTTAATATATAGAGACACCGCTGATTACTGGACCCTAGATCCGACAAGTATTATTTCCACGGATATTTTTGATGGTATGCAAGTTGAAATTGACGCAGGCGTGGAAAACCCTGAATATAATTACCAGACATCAGGCTGGGTGAATGGCAATGGTATTATGAGAATAACGCCTCCCGTCGCCGAAGAAACAATGATGCCTTGGAAATATAATATCGTTTTTACAGATGATGATTCAGCTTATGTTGGAGTTGTTTCAAGCCCTTCCGGTATTAGGGATGAGGGAGGCGCAAGCATTCACAGAACCGAGATTATTAACAATCCAGCATTGAATTTTTACGTTCAAAATACGTCATTTATTGATACAGCTACAGGCCAGTATGAGATTATGGATGTTGTGATCCATGACGTGAATGATAACGATACCTTAGATCTTTTTGAAGATAGAATATTTGTCGGTGCTCCTGCTGGATCTCGATGGAAAACCACTGCCTTTATCATTGATTTTCAATTGGCGACCGAAGCAACATATCCAATTAGTGGCGACGTATACCAAGTTGACTGGAAACGCCCATTTTATGAATCAGATACAATAAAATTTTCGGTGAGCGCAGATAATAATTTAAACGAATCTGCTATTGCAACTGATATGAATAACATCAAAGTAGTTCCGAATCCTTACGTAATGACAAACATGATGGAATCAGCTGTTTCAAATCAATTTTTAAATCAACGTCGGCGTTTAATATTTACACATATTCCGGCTGATTGTATTATTAAAATATTTACAGTTAGCGGAGTTTTAGTCGACGAGATTATTGTTAATAATGAACCTGATAATGGTCTAGTTCACTGGGATATGTTAACCCGAGAAAATTTGGAAATAGCAGCGGGCATGTACATTTACCACATTGAAGCACAGAAAACCGGGGATCAAAAACTAGGAAAATTTGCCATTATCAAATGAAGAAAAGCATTAAAACAGTCATTATAATATTCATCATCAATTTTGCTTTGGTGTTGCAAGGTCAGACTATAAATCGTTATGGGACAACGACAGCCAATTTTTTAGAAATCGGTGTAGGTAGTAGCGCCGGAGCAATGGGTGAAGCATATGTTGCTATGGCAAACGATGTTTCGTCCATTTACTGGAACCCTGCGGGTCTTGCGGGTCTAAAAAGCTCATCCGCACTTTTTGTGATTCAGCCATGGTTTGTGGATATTAATATGCTTTTCACTGGTGGCGCCTTTGCTATGCCCGGAATTGGTGTCATAGGCTTTGGAATTACTAATTTAGATTATGGCGAAATGGATGTAACCACGCTTGAATATCAAGATGGTACCGGAGAGCAATTTAGAGCGACGGATATGGCAGCAACTTTAACATTTTCTAGAAATATTGTATCTTGGTTTTCGTTTGGGTCATCTATGAAATACATAAAATCAAATATTTGGCACAGTAGTGCAAGTGCCTTTGCTGTGGATTTGGGAGTTCTTGTAAATACGAAATTTTTCTCATTTACCGGTAGGGATGAGGACGGCATGAATATTGGGATGAGTATATCCAATTATGGGACACGAATGAAGTATGATGGAATTGACGTTTATCAACCTATAGATATCTCTGAATTCGAAGAAGGAAATTATGGAGATGTAGCTGGGCAGTTCAGGACGTCTGAGTGGGAACTTCCTCTTATTTTCCGGATTGGAGTTACCTTGAAGCCAATTTCAACAAAATTCACGACGTTAACACTTGCTGCAGATGCTTTGCATCCAAATAATAATGCCGAATCGGTAAATATTGGGGCTGAATTAAATAATAAAATTCCAGGTTTCGGTGAAATCAGCCTTAGAGGAGGTATGAAAAGCGGGATGGATGATCTATTTGTAGATGATACCAAATTTGGAGTCACCGCAGGTGCTGGCGTTAAAATTCATCTATTTGGCAATCGAACCATAACCGTTGATTATGCTTACAGAACTATGGGTGTGCTTGGAGGCGTTCAGGCCTACACGGTTGGTTTTACCTTTTAACACTAGGCCATGAATTGGCTACTACGCTTATGCGTCATCTTTATATTTTGTACACTTGGTTGCACCAAACAGCCAGAAATACCTAAAAATCATATTCTAGCTAAGGTCGGTTCTTTCACCATAACCATTCAAGATTTTATCCGACGAGCAGAGTATGCTATCCGCCCTAGTTATTGTAGACAATCAAATTACGTTCATAAGAAAATTATACTCAACTCATTAATTGGAGAAAAACTCACCGCTCTAGAGTTTGAAACCGGGCCAAATTTAAACCCCACAAATAATGACTTAGAGCTGTTCCTACAAGGTCGAAAAGAACAGGCCATGCGACAAGTTCATTACGCAAATGAATTTTATTCAACTGTAGAAATCCAAGAAGGTGCTCTCAAAAAAGCATATGATATAGCTGGGCGTAGAATTTCTGTTCAATATTTAAACCTTCCAGATTTAAAAATAGTTGAGAAAATAAGGAATCTCACAGAAGAAGGCATTCCTTTAGATTCCATACACAATAGTTTGTGGGGTGGGTCAGCACCCGCCAGAGAGATATCGTGGTTTGATCGCGGGCAAAACGACGTTCATAAAGTTTTATTTAATAGAGGAATTAAAAAAGGACAATTATTAGGGCCCTTTACTACAGAAGATAGCACCTATGTAATAATGGCAGTAAAAGGATGGGTGGATCAACCGGTCATCACCGAATCAGATCAGAACCAACGTTGGGGTGACGTAAAAGAACGGCTTACTGAAAAAAAAGCAAAGGAAAAATATTTCGGATGGGTTGAGAATCTTATGAGAGGCAAAGAAATGAAATTAAACCCAGTAATTTTTTATAAATATTCGAATCGCGCCGCTGATTATTTTTTTAAAATGGATTCTGTCAAACAAAATGCCCTTAATCAAGCCATTTGGGATGAACCGGCAATATTGGATCAATCAACCATCATTGTTGATCACAGAGATTTGGAGCTAGATCCGAATTCAATTCTTCTGAAATATAACGGAAAGGATTGGACTGTGAAGGACTTTAATGAAAAGCTAAAAACGCATCCTTTTGTTTTTCGAAAAAGAAAAATGAATCGTAGTGAATTCCCAGAGCAACTTCGTTTTGCTATTGCTGATTTTTTTCGTGATATAGAAATTACAAAAAAATGTTATGAACAGGGATATGATAAATATTGGAGTGTTGACACTCACGTTGATATGTGGCGAGGGGCAACGCTAAGTAGAAAATTCACATCATATTTGCGAATTAATAACAATCATATTACCAATCAAGATCAATGGTTGGATTTCATGAACCCAATAATGGATTCACTACAGAAAAAATATTCGGACCAGATTGAAATTAATATGAATGCTTTTGAGTCAATAGAGCTTACTTCAACAGATATGGTTGTGACTCAACGAGGCGTTCCTTTTGTAAAAGTTGTTCCTTCTTTTCCAATCATTACCACAGATAGCCGTATAGATTACGGCTCAAAAAGTAAATTAGATGATTAAATCTCACATAATATATTACTTATTATTATCTATCTTGCTGATGGGAGCAGAACGAGGTGCTGAGCTTCGCACGCTTGAACCGGTTCTATATGGGAAATTTGAAGCGCGGTATAAACCTGCCCAGGGCGAGGGTTTGGTTTCGTCTTTTTTTGTTTATAATGACGATACACCCAATACACCCTGGGTCGAGATTGATATTGAACTTCTGGGGCGTTTTAAACAGATAGTGGATATGAATACCATGACGCCCAGTTCTCATTTAAGAACACACTTTGTACCTTTTAATACCCATCTGGACTTTTTTGAGTATGGTTTTGAGTGGACACCAGACTATGTGGCTTGGTTCATCAATGGTGAAGAAGTATACAGGCAAACAGCTGTCCACGTAGCAGATTTAAATCACCCTGTAAAAATTATGATGAATATCTGGAACCCTGTGTTTGATGATTGGGTTGGAATTTGGGATGAGCGTGTACTGCCGCGATTTGCACATTATGACTGGGTGCGATACGCTTCCTACACTCCGGGCAACGGAGACACGGGAACCAGCAATGATTTTACGTATCAGTGGCAGGATGACTTTAACGAATTTGACACCACCCGATGGGAAAAAAGTGATAATCACACTTGGAATGGTAACCAATCTATATTTATTAAAGAAAATGCTGTGTTTCAAGATGGTCATTTAATTCTTTGCTTAACAGATGACGAACATATTGGATATCAGGATCAAATAAAACCCTATGTATTATGGGCCAGAGCAGATGGAGATTCAGTAATTGTTCGATTTAGTGAAGAACTAGATTCGCAAACATCTCAATCAATTAGCAGTTATTCTATAGCTGGAGCCTCGGTGAATTCTGCAACTCTGATGCCAGACCAACGTACCGTGAAACTGGATGTATCAGAGCTCATACTGGAAAATACGTATAACCTCACAATCCTTGGAATCAAGGATGATGCCCAGCCTCCCAATACACAAATGGGGCAATGGTTGGCTATCGATGTGCCACAACCCCTATCTTTTCCATTAATGATAAATAATGCAGGCGGTGGTTTCGACGATTATTCTTCCGATCAATTATGGTCATCATCCGTAGAGTACGGACATATGAATGGGAATTATCAACTTACAGATGAAGAAATCAACAATACCACTCAGGAAGACATCTACCGTTCATCCCTTAACCGGGTTGTCTCTTATAAAGTACGAGTCCCAAATGGTATATATTCTACAACCTTTAAGTTATCTGAAAATTATTATAATGATGGGGGAGAACGGTCTTTTGATATTTTTGCTGAGGATTCAATGTGGGTGTCTGCTTTGGATGTCTATACTCTTGCAGGACAGTATAATGCTTTTGACACTACTTTGACTGGCATAAGGGTAGACGACGGTATCTTGGATTTCTATTTTTCTGCAGCGGACTATGGAGAGGGTTACGAATATGCCGGCCCTTTTTTAAACGCAATGATAGTGGACCAAGATTCTATATTTGAACTTGGAACACATTTCAATATTCAACCACATGAAAACCAAATTAAACTTTTTCAAAATTATCCCAACCCCTTTAATTCGGCAACAACCTTTAGATATTTTGTCACCGAACCAGGTGAGAGCGAAATAACCCTACATAATATAAATGGCCGGCAAGTATCACAAGTTTTAAAAAAATACAGCCCAACGGGTCATCATCAAGCAGATTGGTCTCACAACGAATTATCAAGCGGATTATATATTGCCAAGCTTGTTCATAATAAAAACATAAAAACAAAGAAGATCCTTTTTTTAAAATGACCAATTCACACACAAAAAAAATATCAGCATATATTACATCAAAAGGCACAGGTCAAAAAGTTGAAAAGGTGAAAATATCTCACCTTATTACAACAAAAGCCTCAGAAACTCCAAGTATCAAAATATATAAAAACAAGATTCACCAAGAAATTCTAGGGTTTGGTGGTGCGTTTACGGAATCATCTGCAAGTATTTATGATAAACTTAATACCAAAAACAAGAAAGAAATTATTCAAGCCTATTTTGGCCCAAGAGGAAATAACTACACTATGGGTAGAACCCATATAAACAGTTGCGACTTCTCTCTTGGCAATTACGCTTACTGCGATACACCAGGAGATGTAGAGTTAAAGAATTTTTCAATATCAAGAGACAGAAAAATGTTGATCCCTTTTATCAAAGATGCTATTGAGGAATCAGGCGCACCTATACAAATAATGGCATCTCCCTGGAGTCCACCAGCATGGATGAAAACCAATGAACAGATGAATCATGGGGGAAAATTGAAAAAAGAATTCCGTGATGTTTGGGCTATGTATTATTGTGAGTATATCAAAGCCTACGAAGAAGAAGGTGTTCCTGTTTGGGGCATTTCAGTTCAAAACGAACCCAATGCAACACAAATATGGGATTCATGTACCTATTCATCAGAAGATGAAAGAGACTTTATTCGGGATTATTTAGGGCCTGCATTGGAGAGCAGAAATCTCTTAGATAAAAAAGTGATAATATGGGATCATAATCGCGATACTATGTTAGAAAGAGCCAGGATCATTCTAAATGATATAGAAGCCTCAAAATATGTCTGGGGCACGGGATTTCATTGGTATAATGGTGATCATTTTGACGCAGTACAGCGCGTTCATGATGAGTTTCCAGACAAAGAACTGATTTTTACTGAAGGGTGTCAAGAAGGAGGACCACATATAGGCTCTTGGGATCTAGGGGAGAGGTACGCCACATCTATTATAAATGATTTAAATCGTTGGACTGTAGCCTGGATTGATTGGAATCTCATTTTAGATGAAACCGGAGGCCCAAATCACGTTAGTAATTATTGTAGCGCTCCTATCATCGTGGATACACGATCACAGGATATCATCTATCAAAGTTCTTACTACTATATTGGTCATTTCTCTCGTTTTATAAAACGGGGTGACAAAATAATTAAATGCGAAAATGAGACAGATAATCTTTTAGCGCTTTCATCCGTTAATGATTCAGGGGTTACAACCACTATTGTTCTGAATAAAGAGAACACTCAGAAAAGTTTTACATATAAGAATGAAGAAACCGCCCTACACTTATCCATTCCTCCCAGATCCATCGCAACACTGATTAACACATAAAGCAAAAGAGAGCAAATTATGGATAGGTCATTATATAAAATTTCTAATTTGAATCAAATGGATCCATTCCTAATGACCATTACTAGCGGCTCTGATCACTGGATGTATCTTTCCAGTACAGGGTGCCTGACTGCCGGGAGGATAAAAGCAGAGTATGCATTGTTTCCATACGTGACCGATGATCTTCTACATCGCAATGGACATTTTACTGGCCCCGTTACTGTAATACGTATCAACGATGGTGATAAAAATTTATTATGGCGGCCTTTTTCAATTCATGATGAATCTTATGAAAAAGAATGCAATCTTTATAAAAACAGTTTGGGTGATACAGTAATCTTTGAAGAAATAAATAAATCTTTAGGATTAACCTTTCTTTATAAATGGCAATCTAGTACTAAATATGGGTTTGTCAGAAAATCAAAACTGATTAACAATAGCCAAAAAATTCTCAACGTGGAGTTGATTGACGGTCTACAAAATATAATGCCCGCTAATATTGAATTACGCACACAGCAAGGAATGAGCAATCTCGCCAATGCCTATAAGGTATCTGAATATACGCCTGACACCAACTGTGCTTTGTTCTTCTTGAATGCCTTACTTATGGATCGCCCAGAACCGGGTGAATCATTATACACTAATATTATTTGGTCTTATTATGGCGGAGAAAAAATCATATCCTTAAGTGAAAAAGATATTGTACGATTTACAAATGACGGGACATTCAACGGCACACATATTATCAAGGGTAAACCGGGATGCTTTTTAACTAAAATAAAAGAAAATATTAATCCTAATAATGAAATATATTGGTATACAATTGCTGATGTTCAAAAATCGCAATCAGACGTTACTCACCTTATTTGCGGTCTGAATGATTCGACGAACATTGAACTGAAATTGAAAAAAAGCACAGAGGAAAACCACCAACTCCTTGAGGGTGCGGTAGGGTCTGCCGATGGATATCAATGTACCAATGAAACTATTAACGATTTACACCATACGGCAAATTCTATGTTTAACCTTTTGCGGGGTGGTGTATTTTTAAATAATTATGATTTAAACACCAAAGATTTTCTGACTTTCTTGAATAACAGAAATAAGCCAATATTTGAACAATACTATGAAGCAATAAATTCGTTGCCAAATAAAATCGGTTTAAACGATCTTGTTGATTTTGGAGATCAAACTAAAGATCCGTCACTGAGAAGACTTTGTAGAGAATATCTACCACTTACTATGGGGAGAAGGCATGGGGATCCAAGTCGACCCTGGAACCGTTTTGAAATAAGAACACGGGATGAATATGAAAATCAACTTTTCTATTATGAAGGTAACTGGCGGGATATTTTTCAGAATTGGGAAGCCTTAGGGTATAGCTATCCATTAACTTGGGAATCCATGGTTTCCAAATTTTTAAACGCAACGACAACGGATGGCTATAACCCCTATCGTATTACAAGCGATGGTATAGATTGGGAAATCAGCGATCCTGACGATCCGTGGAGTTTTATAGGCTACTGGAACGATCATCAAATTATCTATTTGTCAAAATTACTAGAAAATCTTTATAATCAGGATCCGCCCAAAATAGAGCACCTGCTTCAGGAACCAATTTTCAGTTATGCCAATGTACCATACCGAATAAGAAATTTTGGTGATATAGCAGAAAACCCAAAGGAAACTATAGATTTTGATTTTGAAGAGCATTCAATTATTGAAGAAACAACAGGAAAGCTAGGGCATGATGGCAAACTTGTGTTGAATAAGAACGGTACAGTATATCATGTGAATCTTGGAGAAAAAATTCTTGTTCTAATTTTAGCTAAAATATGCAATCTAATTCCCGGTGGTGGTATTTGGTTGAACACGCAGCGACCAGAATGGAATGATGCAAATAATGCATTGGTAGGTTACGGCACCTCTATGGTAACTGTATACTATATGAAACGGTTTCTGTCTTTCTTTAATTCTGTTTTGGAGAAAACAAATCATAAATACATTTCCGCATCAACAGAAGTTGTAGCTTGGATTCTTTCTGTTAACAATATGATTTCTAAGTGGCAGGATAAGGGTAACAGCCATATTGTCAGCAATCAGGAACGAATGGAATATATCACCCAGTTAGGTACTGCATTTTCTGAATATAGAACCACAGTATATAAAAAAGGATTCAGCGGACAAAAAGAACTATCCATAAAAACTATCAGTAGCTTTATAAGTTTAATCATTAATGAACTGGACAACACTATTCAGTTGGGTGAGGATAGTAATGGATTTTATCATGCCTATAATACTATTAACCTAGATCTAAAAAACAAATCAACAGATATTAAACACCTAAACATCATGCTTGAAGGGCAAGTGGCCGCCCTAAGTTCTGGGGCGTTAAATATTGATGACACTATCAAACTATTGCAATTACTGTTCAAAAGCGAACTATATCGCGAAGATATGCACAGTTTTATCCTTTATCCCGAAAAAGTTATTACTCCATTTTTGCATAAGAACATCATCCCACCGCAGAGTATATCCAAAAGTGAGCTTTTTTCAATAATGCTTCAAAAAAAGGATAGGAGCCTTATAGAAATAGATGCAGAAGGGCAGATCCGCTTTAGGCCGGAATTTAAAAACTCCTTCGACCTTGCCGCCAAGCTAAACCAATTGAAAAATGAAAGTAGTTATAATGACCTAGCCATCCGAGAATACGATCTAGTGATGGAAGTCTTCGAAAAGGTATTTGATCACCGCAATTATACAGGTAGGTCTGGTACCATGTTCTCCTATGAGGGGATAGGTTCTATCTATTGGCATATGATATCCAAACTCCTGCTAGCAGTACAGGAAAATTATTTTCAGGCGATACGAATGAATGAACCTTTAGATAAATTAAAAAAATTAGGTCATCTTTATTATGATATACGCAGCGGTCTTAGCGCAGCAAAAACACCAGAAGAATATGGAGCATTTCCGTATGATCCGTATTCTCATACCCCCGCCCACTCTGGTGCTCAGCAACCGGGGATGACCGGACAGGTAAAAGAAGAAGTGCTAACGCGATTTGGTGAGTTGGGGTGTTTAGTAGATCGGGGTATACTAAAATTTGAACCATCCCTTCTTCAACGAAACGAATTCCTTTTTGACAAAAGAACATTCGAATACTATGATGTTTTACAACAGAAACATCAATTGGTACTCCAAAAGAATCAATTGGCGTACACGTTTTGCCAGATACCCGTTATCTACACCCTATCTAACAAAGATAGTGGCATATCATTGCTTCACAATGATGGCTCAAAGATTGAATTAGAAGGAAATCAATTAAATAAAAAGCAGAGCGATCATATTTTTAATCGGGATAATATAGTTACTCAAATCAGCGTCTCCATATACCCTAAAACACTATTTGATTGAGCATAATAAGAAAAGGAACAACATTTATGAAAACAATACTCTATATAATTATTGTAGTTTTAGGAATCCTGAATGGTCAGGATCTACTTAGACTTGAAAATGGAAAAATCCAAAGCCATGAAGATCAGATTGTAAATCTTAAGGGCTGTAATCTAGGTAATTGGCTCCAATTGGAAATGTGGATGTTTAGCTATGCTGATAAAGGATATGCTGACCAATATGAATTTATTAAGACATTAGAAGATCGCTTTGGGAGACAAGATGCTGAAGATCTAATGGATATCTATCGAACCAATTGGATCCAGGGAAGCGATTTCGATATCATCAAATCATTTGGGATGAATACAGTCCGACTGCCATTTGACTACAAATTATTAATGGGGTCTGATAGTGAGCCATTCTCCCTAAAGAAAGATGCCTGGGAATGGTTAGACCATACAATTAAAATGGCTAAAGAAAGAGATTTATATGTGATTTTGGATATGCATGGTGCGCCCGGAAGGCAAAGTGGAATGGATCACAGCGGCAGAGTGGGATATAATAAACTATGGTCTAATAAGGCGTACCAAAAACAAACAGCATGGCTGTGGAATCAGATCTCTAAGCGTTACAAAGATGAACCTACGGTTGCAGCTTACGATTTATTAAATGAGCCGTGGGGCAGCAATGAAAAGAACCTTAAAAAAGTGGTTCTTGAATGCTACAAGTCAATAAGAGCAAATAATGATGATCATATTGTGATTTTCCCAGGCCACACAAGTGGAATTGATTTTTATAAAAATATTCGATCTGTTAATCTTGATAATGTTATCTATACGATGCACTTTTATCCCGGATTTTTTGGATGGGGATCTCCAGAGCCATATATACATACCCAATTCATAAAGGAAGGACTTCCAATATGGAAGAAAAAAATGGAATCATTTAACAGTCCACTTTTAATTGGCGAGTTCAATGTTATTCTTAAAAAAGCAGGTGGGGGTGAAATGATGCGCCGCTATTATGACTACTATGAATCTTTGAATTGGCCTGCTACCATGTGGTCCTACAAGGTATTAAATGAAAAAGGAGGAATCGGAGATGGTTCTTGGGGAATGGTTACAAATGAAAAAACCTTAATAAATATAAATATTTCTAATGCTAGTAAAAATGAGATCCAACACTGGTTTGAGTCATTTGGTACAATGGAATATTCAATTGACGAAGATCTTAGGTATTGGCTAACAACTAGCAACCAAACAGCTCCACTAGCGTCTTTACCAGCTAAACCACCTGCATTGGTGAAACCACCTAGCGAAGATCCTTTACCTTCTCCTTGGGCAGTAAAAGATATCGGTCGTTCATTAAAAGGTGGACAAATAATTGAATCAAATGATTGGACCTTTTATGGTGGTGGTAATGATATATGGAATACAGATGATCAGTTTAGATTTGCTTACCAGAAAATTGGAGGGGATTTTAGTTTTTCCGTGAAGATTGATTCTCTGAAAAATACACATCCCTATGCGAAAGCTGGAATAATGGTACGAAAAAACTTGAATAAAAATTCAGCTCATGGAATTATAAATATTTTTCCTAGCGGTGCTACGGAATATGGATACAGAGAGAAAAATGGTCAAACTATGAAAGCTCAATCAGGACCTAAACTAGATTCGTCTAACCAAAATCTCAAAGTTGAAAAAATAAAAGAATATGTCCATTTTTACGTTAATGATAAAAATGAATGGGTTAAAATCGGGGAATTAAATATTAACAATTGGGGTAAATCCATATATATAGGCCTCGCAACCTTAAGCCATGATAATTCTCAATTAACGGCTGTAACCTATAATAATATTCATTTAAGTAATTAGCATAGAAACTAAATTCCACTACAATAAGTGTTTTTCTTATGAAGATAACAAGCCTACTCATACTATTTTCATCATCTATCTTAACTTGTCTTACTTTCTATTCGTGTGATAAAAATAATAATTCAGATAATCTACCACTAGATGTTGAAGATACAACCGCGGTACAAATACATGGTCTATTACAACAAAGCGGTAATAAAATTTTAGATAAAAATAATGAACCAGTTTCTTTTGCTGGGAATAGTTTTTTTTGGAGTAATGATAATTGGGGCGGTGAACGATATTATAATACTGAAGTTGTCTCGTGGCTTAAAGATGACTGGAAGACAACCATCGTTAGGGCAGCAATGGGTGTTGAAGATCCTGGCGGTTATCTTGAGAATAAAACTACAAATAAGAACCGAGTAAAAACCATTGTAGATGCTGCAATAGATAATGGAATTTACGTTATTATTGATTGGCACTCACATCACGCTGAAGACAACACCAATGAAGCCATATTATTTTTTCAGGAAATGGCAACTTTATATGGTGAATATGATAATGTTATTTACGAAATATACAATGAGCCTCTTGATATATCCTGGAGCGAGATCGTTAAACCTTATGCTATCTCAATTATTAACGCTATACGCTCAATTGATCCTGATAACCTTATTGTTGTAGGTACACCTGAGTGGTCCCAAAGAGTGGACCTTGCTGCGGCTGACCCCATCATTGGTTATTCAAATATTGCTTATACTTTGCATTTTTATACTGTATACCACCAACAATGGTTACGCAATAGAGCCAGCGCAGCTCTAGAAAGCGGCATCGCCCTTTTTGTTACTGAATGGGGCTCAATCGGGTACAGCTTAGTGGATTCTGAAGCAAACGAATGGATGACATGGTGTTTTACAAATAAAATCAGTCATTGTAACTGGGCCGTAAATGATAAAGAAGAAGAGTGGTCTATTTTAATTTCTGGCGCAAGCACAAACGGTGGCTGGCCCGATGACGAGCTTACAAAAGCGGGCAAACTAGCAAGAAATATTATTCGGAATTGGCCAGAATGAATGCATATAATCTAATTGACTTTTTATAGCCATTACGGCAAAAAACGGGCAGAAAATATCAATCTAATAAACTATGAAAAAAATATTATACATAATATTCTTGTTTGAATTTGTTCTTGGGCAAATAATTCAGATCAATGAAATTGTATCCACTAATGGGACAGTTTTATATGATGAAGATGGTGATACTCCTGACTGGATCGAACTGCACAACCCAACCAACGAATCAATAAACTTATTAGGATATGGGGCGACAGATGATCCAGAAGACCTGTCAAAATGGATCTTTCCTTCTATTGAAATAGCACCAAACAATTTTCTGGTAATATTTGCATCTGATAAAGACAGAACAGAATATATTGTACAGTGGGATGCAAAAATAGATTGGGGTGATTCTTGGCATTATTGGGTTGGAACAAGTGCGCCTATCTCTAATTGGGAGCACCCAGAGACAGATATTAATTTTTGGCCTATTGGAAACAGTGGATTTGGGTATGGTGATAATGATGACAATACAGAAACACCACAAATTACATCTATTTTCATCAAAAAGAACTTTGAGATAGATGACCCATCAATTATCAATAAAGCGTTATTTCATATTGATTACGATGATGGATATGTTGCATATTTAAATGGTGTTGAATTTTCTAGAAGAAATTTAGGTGAAGCCGGATCTTTAGTTGAATATAACGCAACAACGACAGGACTTCATGAAGCAGAGATATATTCTGGGGGTTTCCCTGAAAAAAACGATATTAATCTTCAAGAATTTCCTATTCTCGAAGGAACAAATGTCATGGCCATCGAAGTCCATAATTACAGTAACACATCATCCGACTTAAGCTGTATACCGTTTCTCACTTTGGGTTATAATACAGAAATAGAAAACACAAATTTACCAAATGATTTAATGGATATACCAAACTCCTTCCTACATACAAATTTCAAAATCAGCTCTAGTGGCGAGACCTTGCTAATCAGTGACCCAACTGAGACGATTTTAGATTCCATTACCATTGGAAGCATCAATACTGATATGTCCTATGGGAGATATTTAGAAGGCGAATCTTGGGCGCTATTCAATGAACCCACTCCAGGTTCTTCGAATTCCACCTCATCATATTTAGGCTCTTTATCATTGCCCGAGTTCTCATTAGGCACTGGATTCTACGACCAGGATTATTTATCCATCGAATTGACAAGTCCGGACGAAGCCGCAACAATTTACTTTACAATAGATGGCAGAATACCAACCACATCTGATTTCTCCTATGAATATCCTATCACCGTAAGCTCAAATATTATTATAAGAGCACGTGCCTTTTTAGATCAATGGGTTCCATCAGATATAGGTACAAAGACCTACGTTTTAGGACAGGATCATCCTGTTGAATTACCCGCAATATTCATCACAACAGATCCAAATAGTTTTTTTGATGAAGATACAGGAATGTATGTAATGGGGCCTAACGCCAATACAGATTTTCCTTATTTTGGAGCAAATTTTTGGGAAGATTGGGAACGTCCCATCCATTTTGAAATTTTGGAAACAAATGGTTCTGGTTATGCGGCTGATGCGGGCTCTAAAATATTTGGTGGTTGGTCTAGAGCTTTTCCGCAAAAATCTCTTTCAATATTTTCTAGAAGTCACATCGGTCCAAGTAGCTTTGATTATCAATTATTTCCCGAATCAGATATAAATAGCTATGAATCATTTGTGCTTCGTAACTCAGGTAATGATTGGGAATCTACCGTTCTTAGAGATGGCTTTATCACGAGTCTCGCAGAGAACCTAGATATCGACCACCAAAGATATAGGCCTGCAATACTATATATTAATGGTGAATTTTGGGGCATACAAAATATAAGAGAAAAAATTAATGAACATTTTCTATCATCAAATCATTCTATCGCATCAGAACACATAGATTTATTGGATATACAAGGAGTGAATGATGAAAACATCGTCCACGGCACAAATACTGATTATCAGACACTCATTAATTACCTAGAAACGCAAGATATGACAGACCCCATTGTACAAAATGCAATAGAAAACTGGATCGATATTGAATCATATATGAGCTACCAAGCTTTTCAGATATTTGCAGAAAATAGGGACTGGCCAGGAAATAACATCAAATTTTGGCGAGACCATCGAGCGGGAGGTAAATGGCGGTGGATACTTTATGATACAGATTTTGGTTTTGGTATTTGGGACCCGAATGCATACACTTTTAACACGCTAGAGTTTGCGCTTGACCCAAATGGTCCCGGTTGGCCCAATCCGCCATGGAGTACATTCGTTTTTAGAAAATTGCTGGAGAATAGAAAATTTAAAAACTCTTTTATTAATATATATTGTGATTTATTAAATACAGTTTTTCAATCCAACTTTCTATCTGAAAGGTTAGATTCAATCTCCGCTATAATTGAAAATACTATACCATCCCATAGAGCTAGATGGTACAACGATGGTAACTGGCCTAACTCCACAGTCAATTGGGATTGGAGACTAGAAGTAATGGAAAATTTTGGGAATAATAGACGGATATATGCGATTAATCATCTTCAAGATGAATTTGAATTGCCAAATAACGCATATATTACACTTAATACAATCCCAGAAGATGGCGGATCAATTCATTTGAATACATTACATATTACTGAATCCAATTGGAGTGGATATTACTTTCCAACGATACCAGTTGAAGTACAGGCGCGGCAGAATGATGGTTATGAGTTTAGCCACTGGTTACAATATCCCGATTCTAGCATGTCAATGGAAATAGACATATCTGATCCATTTGTATTAACGGCTGTATTTAATGAAACAACTTTAAATCCGGGCAATGTAGTTATAAATGAGATTAATTATAATTCAAATGATAACCATGACTCGGGAGATTGGATTGAACTATACAATCCAGGTGAAATGCCCATTGATATTTCAGGTTGGGTTATGAAGGATGATGATTATGACAATTCATATAATATACCTGACGGAACTATTTTATATAGTGATTATTATCTAATTATCACAAAAGACCCAACTCAATTTTATGAGTATTATTCAAGTGATATACCAGCAATTGGTCCTTTTGATTTTGGTTTAGGCGGTGGCGGAGATGATGTTAAAATCTTTAACAATTTGGGAGAATTGATTGATTCAGTAAGATATGATGATAATGATCCATGGCCGGGCGAACCAGACGGAGATGGCCCTACGTTAGAATTAAAAAATGCTGAACTGGATAACTCCATACACGGGTCATGGACAGCTTCGGAAAATTATGGTACACCAGGCGAACAAAACAGTTCTTTTGAAACATTAATGTTAAAAGCACCATCGATTTATCCAGATGAAATACGACTTTATTCTTGTTACCCAAACCCCTTCAATCCTGCTACAAATATTATGTTTGAAGTTCATCTTAACGAGAGCAACCATAAAACACAATTGCAAATATTTAATCTGAGAGGACAACTAGTTCAAATTATATTGAACAGTTATCTGAAACCCGGCAATCATAATATTCGATGGGAACCAAAAAATATTTCTTCTGGTATTTATATTCTTCAATTAAAAGTTGGGCGGAAAATATTAAACCAAAAGATTACTTTTCTTAAATGATACTGTCTTTTTTAAAACACTAATAAACATTTTTTTATTAAAAACATCATTAGAATTTTAGCTAATTATTAACCCCCATTGAATGAATTGTTTTTGCAATATTACCCGTATACACATTGATTTGTTTTAGTAGATCCATGAGCTCCATATGAATTTCATGAGTATGAATTGACTCTTCCTTTTCATTATGAAGTCGTTGCAAATGGCGAGTACGATATTCTGTTTCAAGATCAGTGTATTTTTCTTCTTTTGCCATAATGCGTTTTGCTAGATATGGATCCAACTCAGAAAAGGCATCTTTTAAACGACTAATTTGTTTACATACTTTTGTGTGAAAAATTTCGATTTCTTCCCTTCCTTCATTAGAAAAATCTGTTTTTAAAGCAGATTTTTTTGCAATAAGAGGAAGCATGTTTTTTTCAAGGATGTCGCCAATACTTTCAATGTCGTTTACGATAGACATCATACCATATACATCTTGTATTTGATTATCAGATAATTCTTGTCGCCCTATTTTCCTTAAATATTCTACAATTCTTTCTTCAAGAAAATCTAACTTTTCTTCTCTCATTTCAATTCCTTCAATCAATGTAAGTTGAGGATATTTTTCATCAATAAGATGATTGTTTGATTTAAAGGGTTTAATAACAGCGGTTAACATTCGACCAAAAATATTAGACATTCTATAAATCTCATTCCTTGCAAGGTCAATAGCTAATGCGGGAGTAGAAATAACACTATCATCTAAGTGCCAAGTGGCAGGTTGAATCCCTTTTTCTTTCTCTTGTTCAGGAAAAACCTTCAAAATAGTATTTGCAAAAAAAGTTGTAAAAGGTAGGAAGAATAAGGCAAGACTTACATTGAAAATGGTGTGGGCGTTTGCAATTTGCCTTGGAGCTTCTGCTGCTAATTTATCTATACCAACATCGACGGAAGAAGGGGAAATAGATCTAATAATTTCTGCAAATGTTGGTATCCAAAATATAAACAATAATACCCCGCCAACCTTAAACAATACATGAGCAATAGCAACGCGCTTTGCTTCTCGAGAAGATCCAATGCTAGCTAATCCAGCTGTAATACACGTACCAATATTAGCACCAAAAATTAAAGGAATGCCTGCCTCCAGAGTTAATAGACCTTGCTGAGCAAGCACAATTACAATTCCAGTAAAGGCACTACTGCTTTGTACCAGAGCTGTAAAAAGAGCTCCAACAAGAAGGCTGAGAGCTGGGTTTTCCAACCCTTTTAAAAGATCAATAAAAGGTTGAAGTGTTCTTAATGGTTTCATGGCATCTGACATAAGCTTCATACCAAAAAATAAAATTCCAAAACCAAGAATTGCTTCACCAAAGTATTTTGTGGAATCTTTTTTAGAAAACATTGTTAATGCAAAACCAACAGCAATCATCAACAAAGCATAATCTGTTAATTTAAATGCAACTAACTGAGCTGTAATAGTGGTTCCAATATCTGCGCCAAGGATTACGCCTAATGATTGAACAAATGTCATAAGTTGTGCTTGAACAAAACTCACCAACATAACAGTAGTTGCACTTGAGCTTTGTATAACCATTGTGACAAAAGCCCCGACAAACATTCCAACAACACGATTATTTGTTAATGCGGATAAAACATTCCGCAATCTATCGCCTGCAGATTTTTTCATTCCCTCACTCATTTTTTCCATCCCATAAAGAAAAAAAGCCAAACCACCAGCAAGCGTCATTACTAGCTTTAGCCAAGAGAAGGTTCCCGACTTAAGTTCGGATATCGCTCCAAACGCCGGATTCAATACCAAAATAAAGAACGTAAAAAGTATAATAAATACTTTAGATTGAGATTGCTTCATTAAACATATCCTATTTATGTATTAAAAGTTGATTTGATTATTTTCATCTTTTTATCTTTATATAAAGGAATAAATAAAGATAAAAATACCAGTATTAATAAACCCAACAATCATAGCTAAAAACATTTTGAACACCTGTTGTTTTTATGAAATTATTTTACCAGGTTGTGTATGGGTTTTTTAACAACATCATATTATAATATTTTATCTGTCCCGTGACTTCTCTGCCGATAAAATCAGGTTTATTAAATTGTTGGCCTTCACTTTCTAGCTCAATTTCAGCAACAAACAGACCTTTGTTTTTGCCTAAAAACTCATCTAATTCCCACATGAACCCATCATACAAATATTCATATCTGATTTTTTCTATTATTCGGTTTTTAGAAAGACGGAGCAATTGAATTGCATCTTGTACCGAAATCGGGGTTTCAAATTCTGGTCTTGAAAGCCCGGTTTCACTTGAAGGCCCCTTTATTGTTAGCCGCGCTGAACGTGAATGGTTTTGCTTTGAAATTCTTATTCGAACAGATAGATCTTTTTTCGCTAATAAATATCCCTGGATTATATGAATACCATCTAGATTTTTTGGTATAGATGAAAGTTTAAATTTTCTCTCAATTTCTAATTTCATAACTATAAAACTATAATGCTTAATGTTGGTTAAAAATTAAAAAATTTATTATAATATTTCGCCTTTATTATTTATCTAACAGAACTCTAACAAAGAATTTGTTAAATTTCAGACAACATATATCAAAAATTAAAACACAAATCAAAAAGGAAACATAATGAAAAAAACATTTATTCTTTTGAGTACTATCTTTATGCTTTCAACGCTTGTACTTGCTGATAACAGTACAAGTGGAAATATATTTTTTGACCATACAACAGGATTGGGCGATTCAGCATATAATTCATTTAATATGAAGCGCGCATATTTGTCATATAGTAATGCTGCTACCAAAGACCTTTCATACAAAGTGACTTATGATATAGGAAGTAATGATGGTGGAAGCGCCCATACTGCATTTTTGAAAGTTGCTATGGTAAAATGGAAAACAGAGCTTGGCGATGTGACAATCGGGATGCAAGGTATGAATATGTTTAAAACTATGGAAAACACTTGGGGGCATAGATTTATAGCAACAATGCCCATGGACGCTTATAAGTTTTCAGCATCTGCTGATTTGGGCATTGGTCTGACTCGTTCATTTGGCCCCATATCTACCAGTGTCCTTATTACCAATGGCGGTGGCTATAAAAAAGTAGAATCAGACTCCTATAAAAAGTTGTCCATCCATGCGGTCTATGGTGAATCAAAATTGAACAAGAAAGATGGTTTTAATGGAGGTTTAAGTTTTTCAATGGAACCCTACAATAGAGATTCACTTGCCACAGAAAATAAAAATGTGATGGGTATATTTGCTGGTTATAGTGGACATGGATTTCGTGCCGGATTTGAGTTTGATACAAAATCTGAAGGAGATATTGATGGTCAAATAATTAGTGCATATGGCACATATAAATTATCTGACAAATTATCTGTATTAGGACGTTTAGACCAAGCCGACACTAAGACCATCTCTAATAATGGCATCATGCAAGCGGTGATTACCGGCTTACACTATAGCCCACTAAAAGGATTAACGATTGCGCCAACATTTAGAATGATAATCTCCGAAGACGAAGAAATGGAAAATTCTGTTGTCGTGAATTTTCAGTTTGATTTCTAAATAAAAAGGATTGGACTTAGGAATCTATTGTCCTTGGCAACACTACGTAAAGTGCCGCACCACACAAACAGGCTAGTAGCCC
>Ga0233445_1000214_pt1 | contig 84344 bp, 90 predicted proteins | sample SI_124_October20_5_FD_182779 | JGI IMG/M metagenome (GOLD analysis project Ga0233445, IMG submission 182779) | Seawater microbial communities from Saanich Inlet, British Columbia, Canada - SI_124_October2016_100_MG | ecosystem: Environmental > Aquatic > Marine > Inlet | place: Canada: British...
CCGGATTAAGAGTCCGGTGCGCTACCTGGCTGCGCCATAGACCCACCGAAATGAATATGCCTAGAGTTGTTATTAATCTTAAGATTGTAAAATAAAGGAAAAATTAGTTTTGTGTTTTTGCTTCAATTTCATTGTATTTTTCAATGATTGCAGTTAGTGCTGTTGAAACAGGAACATCATTCATTTTTTTCTTTTCAGCAAGAAGTTTTTGGTATGCATCAAGTGTGATGTATACAGGAATTGAACCGTTTCCTTCAAGTAAACCTCTAACGTTGTAAAGTGCAGTTTCCATACCGTTCTCAGCAGATTTTGCAAACTTTGCTTTATCCAAAATTGCTCCTAATGGACCAAATGGCATTTCATAATCTACTGACATGGTTACTCTTGTGAGGTTATCACCCAAGGATTTGAATTCATTTGTGATTTGCCATCTCTTGAATTTACCCTTAATTTGTTTAGCAACGATTTTTTCATTTCTAACAAATTCGGTTGTCTCACAATCCCACTCTAAACGTTTGCCGCTAAAGTCACCGATAATTCTAAAGGTGGTACCTACGCCCATTCCTTCTTTGATATCCATAGGAATAACAGTCATACCTACCATGTCATTTTTGATTTGATCAGAAACATGTTCTGGTCTTGCAAAATAGGTAAAGACGCTATCTACAGGTGTCTTAATATCGATTGATTTTGTAACGAGTGTCAATAAATCAATTTTTGCCAATAAGGATTTAAAGGTTTTGAAGATTTTCCAAAAAAATGATTTACAATATATTTATCTGATTTTTAGGGTATTTGGAATGGCTCAAAAGCGATCAATTTTGATTTTTTCTGTTTTAATTTTTTCATCAGTCTTGTTTAGTGATGCATACGCACATTCAATGTTTAATTCTGCAGAAAAATTTGAGTCAGGATTCAGAGTCCAAGTGGCAACAAGTCCAGAATTTCCACAAATCGATGAACCATCTCAATTTAGAGTAAGAGTTACTGAAGGATTTGATTATGAAGAAGTTGATAGATTTACAATGGGAATTAGGATTTTCTTTAATGGACAACAAGTAGATACAATACCTCCAATAGAAATAGAAGGTTCTCATTGGGATTTTGATTATGTCTGGAGATCACAAGGAAATCATATTGTACTAGTTGACTTGTATGATATGATAGAAAATCAAGAAATTCATACTTATACATTTAACATGGGAACACAAAATCCATTTGGGTATATCTTTTTTGGAGCAATTATAGTAGGAGCATTAACACTTACAGTAGTTGTATTGTATATTTACTTGCCAAAAAGTTTCAAAAAATCTAAAGATTAGAAATCTTTGAAGCCTTAGAAATTCTAAATGCAAACAAAGTGGTCAACAATACCATTGAGAATAACAATATTCCAATTCCCAAATGAATTGCGACTAAAACTGCATGTAATTTCAAATCAATTACCATAGCACCAAGCACAATTTGAGTAATTACAAAAATTGTTGCAAGTGAACTAGTAATTTTGATTTTTAGGTCTGAATTTTTATTAATCAAACTTGCAACCATAGTTGCAATAACTAATGCGCCTGTAGTTGCTGCAACTAGTCTATGAGTCCATTCTACAAGATATTCTTCGGAGGGTAAAACACCTCCAGGACACAAAGGCCAATCAGGACAAGTTAACCCAAGTCCTGCAGCCGAAACATATCCTCCAATAAACATTAGAGAATACAAAACTATCATTGTTGCTAATGCAAGATATTGTAAAGCCAATATTTCTCGAATTCTAGTTTACTGTAATGTTGCCAATCATCCATGGATGAACCATACAAAAGTATGGGTATTCACCTGATTCATCAAGTGTTACAGAAAAAGTACCTCCTGCCATAAACAAACTACTATCAAAATTACCATCAGGACCTTCAGCAGGAATTCCACTAGTTACAGTGTGAGCTGCTGAATCATCATTTGACCAAGTGATTTCCTCACCTGCTGAAACTGAGACATTAAACGGAATATAGCATTCATTTGTTTCATCACATCCAGGACTTCCAGAGCCTTCTGGGAGAGATATTACTCCACTGTATTCAACAGGAGTAGATTCAACAACGGGTTCTGGTGTTGCTTCGACAACTGGTTCTGGTGTTGTTGTTTCTGGGGCTGCAACATTACCTACAATGATTGTTCCAACCATTCCTTGTTCTCTATGACCTGGAACTGTACAAATATAGTAAAATATTCCCTCTTCACCTGCAATAAACTCTGAAGTTCCACCTTCTCCTGCCTTTAATGGATTTGATGCAGATGCGACTTCACTTCCAGGAATTATTCCAGAAAAGCCTTCATTGTCATGAGTGACACCAAATGAGTGGAATGATCTTCCGTCATTAACTACGTTAAACATTACTTTGTCTCCAACTTCCATGTTGATTGTTGGATTGTTATTAGGTTCACCAGGTAATGAGTTAAACGCCAAAGTCCTAAAGTCTGATGATTCAATAAATGAAAGATCTGACGTTATAGTAGCACCTGTATGTACTGCTACTGTTCCATGATCATCGCCTCCTGCCATCATTGCAACAACTGGAGCTGGTTGTGAAATCCAATAATCCCACATTCCAAAGAATATGGCTCCGCCAACAATACAAATTCCTAACATAATTACCAACATTTTTCCAGTTCTAGCTGGAGTTGTTCTGTAAATTTGGGAATTATCGTGACTCATTTCATATATCTCCTAATGTGATGGGTTCTTTGCCTCAAATGGGTAATAATACTTTCCACCCACACCAAATGGGTCGTCTGTATCTGCCAGTGCTCCTTTTCCTGAACTGTAAATCATATTTGCCAAGAATATCACCATACTGACACCAATTATCATGGCTCCAACTGATGCTATTTGGTTCATTGCAATCCATTCTGGAATTGGCGGATAATCGAAAACTCTTCTTGGCATTCCATACAAGCCAAGTACGTGTTGTGTAAAGAATACTAGAATAGTTCCAATAAATGACATTGCAAAGTGTACTTTACCCATTGTTTCATTGTACATTCTTCCTGTAACATATGGGAACATGTAGTAGAGGAATCCAATTGAACCAAATGCAATTGTTCCCATCACAAAGAGATGGAAGTGACCAACTACCCAATACGAATCGTGTGTTGAAAAGTCTAAAGGCATTGCAGCATTTGCAACTCCACCTGCACCTGCAGAGAAGAATAATGCAATTCCACCAACTGCCCACATCATTGGAGTTGAGAATTTAATTCTACCATTCCACATTGTTGCGACAAAATTGTAAACGTGTAATGCAGATGCTGGAACTGCTGCAAGAGTTCCTACCATGAAAACTGTTTTCTCAGTAAATGACATTCCTGTTGCATACATGTGATGTGCCCATGATGAAAATCCAACTATAGATAATAATACAAATGCAAAGACACCAGAGTTGTAACTGTAAATTGGTTTTCTTGAGAATCTTGGAATGATTTCATACATCATACCAATTGCAGGAATTACCAAAACATACACTTCAGGATGAAAAGTAAACCAAAACAAGTGTGCATATGCAATTGGATCTCCACCCATTGCAGGATTGAAAAATCCACTTACACCTAATCTGTCAGTTAGAAGCATTAAGAGAGCTGCTGCAAATGTTGGGATAGCAACTAGAATAATTAAAGAGGATGCCAAATATGACCAAGCCAATAATGGGACTTGTCCAATTGACATGTCAGGATGTTTACATTTGAGAATAGTGACCACAAAATTAATTGCACCAAGTACAGATGATATACCTAAAATCTTTAATCCAAATATCCACATGTCAGCAGCTGGTCCTGGAGCACTGATAATAGAATACGGCGGTGTAGCATACCAAGTAAAGTCTGCAAAGCCTAACCAAATTAGTGCACCTCCTGGAGGAATCATCCAAAATGCGATTGCATTGAGTTTTGGATATGCCATATCTTTGTATCTGACCATTATTGGAACGTAATAATTTCCAACAGCTGATGCAAATGGTAAGATAAACAAAAAGATTAACGTTGTACCGTGAACTGTGAAAATTCTGTTAAAGGTCATTGCATCACCAATAATTTGTGCACCTGGTAAGAATAACTCGGCTCTAATTACTAGTGCTAATGCACCACCAAGGAACAAAAATCCTAGTGACATGATCAAGTAAAGTAATCCAACATCAGTGTGATGTGTTGAAAACATTATTTGCCAAATCGGACGTGGCTTTGCTAATTCTACAACCATTAGTTAATCTCCTCAGAGAAAAGTTGTGATAAAAGCGTTATCAAGTTGATGGATCCTCCACAATTAAAGTTCCTCTCATGTTATAGTGAATTAATCCACAGTATTCTCTACATTGAATGTCATGTGTTCCTGCATCAGTTGGAGCAAACCATACAGTGGTAACTCTACCTGGAACTGCATCCATCAGTACTACATAATCGTGAATGTTAAAAGAATGAATAACATCTTTTGAATGAATTTCAAACTTGTATGCCTTTCCTACTTCAACATGTAGTTCACCAATTTCTTTAGTTCCATCTTCATGTTCAAAAGTCCAGAACCATTGCTGTCCTGTAACTTTGATAATTTCTGCACCTTCAGGAACATGTTCTACAAGTCTTTCTGCATTCCAAGCTTCTGCACCAACCCAGCACATTAACGCAATAACTACTGCGACATAAATCCACTCTGGCCAATTAGAATGTCCACTCAATTTTACCAGTCCGTTCCTTCGTAAGGAGTTGGTTTTGCTTTTGGATGAGATTCTCTAAATCTCCATACTTGCCAAATAATAGTACCAGATACTACTGCTCCAACAACAAATGCAATAGTCATCATTCTAAAAAATAAATTCCAAATTATTACTCTACGATCAAGGTATTCACCAGGTTCATCACCTGCAGCAAATGCTAAGTCTACAGCTGGGATTATTACTAAAATTGCCAATGCCAAGAATAGTCCAAGAATTCCCTTCATGTGAATAAGTGAAATGACCTGTGATTTCTATTTAAGGGTTTTCAAGATTTTTAGATGTTAATCTTGATCGAATCTAGAGGTATGCATTACATTAAGTCCTAAGACTGAAAATTTATTTTCATGTTCTCTAAAGATGTTAAGTGAAGCATTTGCAATAATTAATTCAAAGAGATTCACAGGTGATAAATCAACAATTGTTGAAAGCATTGCTTTAATTGGGTCCATATGGGTTACAAGGACTACATTTTCATCAGGATGTTTTTCAATTATTTCATCAACTAGTCCAAGTATTCTTGTTTTGACTTGTGAGAAAGTTTCTACGCCATTATGGGCAATTTCTAATTCACCGTTGTAGAATTTCATAAAGACATTTCCATGACTATTAAAAATTTCATCATAAGGCATACCAGTAAACTTTCCCATATCAAGTTCAATTAATCGTTCATCAATTGTAACATCAATGGAATTATGTTTTCCTGCAATTTCTGCAGTATGTTTTGCTCGCTGTATTGGACTAGAATAAATTGCAGAAATATTCATGTGTTCAAGTAATTGAGCAGTATGTTCTGCTTGCTTTATTCCTGTATCAGTTAATGGAACACCTTCTGTTCTTCCTGCAAGAATTCTTTCGGTGTTATTTTTTGCCTGACCGTGTCTAAGGAAAATTATTTGGCCCAACTTGGTCTGAAATTCAAATAAAGATAATAATAACATTGTCTGGGGATTAATCATGAAAGTTGGAATTATTGGTGGAACCGGTGGAATGGGCAAAGGTTTTGCACTCAGATGGTCACAGAATCACAATGTAGTTGTTGGTTCAAGGGATGCTACACGAGCATCAGAATCTGCAGCAGAGTACACAAATCTTGCAAAAGAAGCATTTGGAGAAATTAAAGGAAGTATTTCTGGTAGTGATAATGTAACTGTTGCAAAAGAAAGTGATGTTTTAATTTTATCAATTCCATATGAAAATATAGATACAGTATGTTCAGGAATATTATCTGAAATTAAAGATAGTTGTGTTGTAGTATCTCCAATTGTTCCAATGACTAAAACTGATGTTGGGTTTGAATGTGTTTCAATTAAAGATAGTAAACCATTTTCATACAAACTTGTTTTAGAACATATGAAAGACAAATCAAAACTAGTTTCAGCATTTCATGTAATTTCTGAGAAAAAATTAATCAATCCAACTCTAGAATTAGATTATGATATCTTTGTTTGTGGGGATAGTAAAGATTCTGTTGGAGTAGTAAATGAATTGATTAATGAAATTAAAGGTCTAAGATCAATTTACTTGGGACCAATAGAATTATCTTATCTTGCAGAAATGTCGACTCCATTGTTACTTAATGCAATGATTAGAAACAAGATAAAGAATCCTGGAATCAAAATCATTTAATAATATTTTTCTCATCATGAGTTCTGAGTATTATAGACGAGGAAGAAATTGGTTTTCAGCCATAGGTGTAATGTTTTGTGTAATGGCTGGAATCGTTCTTGTGAGACAATTATTAATTTGGGGAATTGATTTTGTTGAAGAATTTTTATTTAATGCAGAAATAACTAATGAAAAAGTTTCAATGGTAATGTTGTGTTTTGGCATTTTTATGATAGCGTTAGGATTTAGAAAACATGAGCAAAAAAGATGATTTTTTAAAATCTCAAAAAGTGCTAAGATTAGCAACTATTGGTAAAAATAAAACACCACATATTGCGCCTGTATGGTATAGGTATGTAAATAAAAAAATCCAAATTGGGACAAATAGTAAAACGCAAAAAGCAAAAAATGTAATAAAAAATAACAAGGTCTCTTTTTGTGTAGATGTTGGGATTAATGCTCCAAATATCTATGGAGTTATGGGACAAGGAGAAGCTAGTTTAATTTTAGAAAAATCCAAAGTAAAAACAATTGCCAAAAAAATTCTTTTACAATATTTTAAAACATTGGAAAATGAATCAGCACAAGAATTACTAGAGGATACTGATTGTATAATAGAAATTAATCCTGAAAAATATTCAGTTTGGAATTATTGAGAAACAAATTCTTCAATTTTATTCATTGCAGAATCTAATACTTGCATATCAGGAAGATAAACCAGTCTGAAATGCCCACTGCCGTATTTTTCTCCAAATCCTGAACCATGAACAGTAAGTACACCTTTTGATTCCAATAATTTTGTAACAAATTCTTTGTCTGTTCCAAATCTATTATCTTCAATTTTTGGAAATGCATAAAATGCACCTTTTGGATTAGGGCAAGATAATCCAGGCATTTCATTAAGACGTTTTACTACAAAGTCTCTATGTTTTTTTACTTCTGAAACAAAATTTCCAATATAGTCTTGAGGACCACGTAATGATTCAAGGGCTGCATGTTGTACTGGAAGACTAGTTGCAATTCTTACTCTAGCAAGTTTTGGTAAATTTTCTCGTAATGCATCAAGCTTTGATGATTGATTAAATGCAATGTATCCAATTCTCCAACCAGACATTAGATGAACTTTAGAAAAACCATTTAGAATGATTACAGGAGAATCACCTGCAACCTTGCCAATTCCTACAAATTTTTCATCAAAAATAATTTGATCATAAATTTCATCACAAATAATGTAAAGATTATGTTGATTTGCAATATCAACTAAATCTTTGAGTGATTTTTCATTAAATACAACACCTGTAGGGTTATTAGGACTAATCAAACAAATTGCTACAGTCTTTGAAGTGATTTTGGATTTTATATCCTCAATGTCTGGTGTAGAATTATTCAAATCTACTGCAAACTCTATAGGAATTCCACCATGTAATCTAACATAGGATGCATAAGGTGGATAATATGGTCCAGGTAAAAGTACTTCATCGCCATCCTCTACAATTGATGATATTACCATGTCGAGTCCTTCAGAAACTCCATTTGTAACTAGAATTTCTTCAGATGAAATTGATAATCCTTTAACATTTTCTTTTTTAGCTATCTCTTGTCTTAATTCCAAAAGACCTTCAGATGATGAATAGAAATTTTCACCTTTGTTAATTGCATCAATCAAAGCTTGTCGTACATTATCAGGTGGTTGAAAACCAAATTGAACAGGATCACCAATGTTGAGATAATCTACTTGCATTCCTTTTTGTTGTACTTTTCTTGCAGATTCTACTATATCTCTAATAGCATATTCAACACCTGCCACTTTTTTTGATACTTTCAAAGTACCTAGACAGATATTTAGGCCTGTTAAATTCTTACTTGTTTGGACTCGTTGCACAGTCTGGATAGTGCGAGCGGCTTCGAACCGCTAGGTCGAGGGATCGAAGCCCTCCGAGCCCTTTAGATTATTTTATTAAACAAATAATTTTCACAGTCATTAAATTGAAAATATCGTTATTTAAAATCGGAATCATACTGAGTGTAATTGGAATAATTTGGACATCAATGATATTTGTAGAAGGTGAAAAAATTTCAGAAGAATTTACTTTAGAACCATTAGAATCTCATAAAATTCAATTATATTTTGAAGGTGAAGGGGTTGGATACTATAAAATTCTCATGCCTGAATTTCTAAAATATGAAATATTTACACAAGTTTTAGATGAAGATGAGAATATTATTTCAGAAAAAAATGTAGAAACAAAGATGTCTGTAAGTTACTTTGATTTTGAGAAGAATGAAAAATATACAATAAATGTTGTCAATACGTTTGAGCACCCAATTGAAATACAAATAGAATTAGGAAATACAAAAGTAAAGGAAATGATTTTTTCTGGAATTATGACTTTTGCAGGAGGAATTATGATTGTAATTTTATCATTTGTTAAATTAAGAAATTACAGGATTGAGCATCCTGATGAAAATATAACATGAATGTAGATACATTGTATTGTATGTCCAAAAATTAAAGCAAAATTAAAGACAAGCCAAGTTGTAAAGAAAAGAAAAGCAATTATTGAAAATGGAATTAAAATTTTAAGTTTGGTATGTTCTCTATTTTTTAATACTAGAAAGCCACCAAGTGCTGCTAAAACTAAACCTAATTCTAATGGTTGATGTGACCATGAAATTAATCCATCAATGCCATACACATCATGAGAAATAGAATCTGCAAAACCTGCAGCTAGTTGAATAATAGCGCCAATAACTACAAGTAAAATTCCAGTTTTTAGAGTTCCATGTACTGACTTTTTCATTAAAAGAAGAATTCCAAAAAAACCAGCAGATGCAACCAAAGAAACTCCAAAATAAACAACCATGTGTTGAATACTCCAAAAATATTCAGGTTCATTTATCAAATGATTAACTGCATCCCAAAATCCTCCAGAAACGGAAATGAATGGTCCAAAAACTGCAAGAACAGAAACTAGAGAAACGAGTGTTTTGGTTTGTATAGGAATAGAATTTATCAGATTTGAAATGAGTTTCATTTTAATTTTTTTCAAAAAAAGCACTATTTGAAATATTGTAAATTTTTCAATTTGAAAAATTGAACTTTGTGAGTGATTTTCCCAATTAACTATATTAGAACACAGAATGTACCAAAATCATGAGTCCTGGAATTGGGTTAATGAAGAGAAGATTAGAAAAAGAAAAAGATGCAATTGCACTTGCAGTATCAGGAATTGCAAAAAAATATGATGTAAAACCAAATACTATCAAAACTCTAGAGACAAAATATCATGATGATGCAGGGGACTGGTATGTTGCATTAGGATGGGATGAAAAAAAGGTAATCATACAAATGGATTCAGTTTTAGGAACAATTACGGAAATTAAAGAAATTTAATTATCAAATGATTTTAGATATACAATATGACTAGAGCAATTGTTCTTGGTGGCTCAAGAGGAATAGGAAAAGGAATTTCTAATGCACTCAAATCAATTGAAATTGATGTTTTTGCAGCATCAAAAAATGATATTGATACCTCAAATTTGAAGAGTGTGAAAGAATTTGTAAAAAATCACAATCAAACGGATATTTTGATTCTTAACACAGGAGGTCCAGCACCAAAACAGTTTTTGGATATTACTGAAGATGATTGGAAATTATACCACAATCAATTATTTTTAGGATTTTGTACAATTTTGCAGAATATAAAAATTAATGATGGAGGGTACATCTTTTTGATTAGCTCAAATGTAATAAAAGAGCCAAATCCAAAATTAATAATTTCATCTGCATATCGTGCAGCATTTAGTGAAGTTTTCAAAATATTAAGCAAAGATTATGCTCAAAAAAACATTAGTTGTATTAACATTGCACCAGGTCCAATCAATACAGACAGAACTCAAGAGTTAATTGAAAATGTAAAAGAATTTGAAAAATCTTTACCAATGAAGAGATTAGGTGAGCCTGAAGAGATAGGAAATTTTGTTAAAGCAATTATCGAGAATAAAATAAAATATCTAACAGGTGTTACAATAAACTTTGATGGTGCTAATTCAAACTATATTTTCTAAAATTAAAAGAAGTGATCTCCTGCAACTGAACCAGAGGAATGAAATATGAAATAAAAGCCTTGAATGTATGGATTATTAGATTTTATTGTAACCCAACCATCATCTTTTAAGAAATTTATCAAATCAGCATCTAATGTTAATCTAAATTCAGAGAATGCTTTCAATGTAATATCCCTAGAAATAGTTGAGGAGTCTTCTTTTCTATAAAATGTTAATGAAATCATTGCCTCTTTTGAATAATTCTTTTTTGGAGATGAATTTGAAATTACTATCACTGAATTTTTAACAAAAACAGGAGCCCAATGAAATGAACCAGGTTTTGAATCAATCTTGGGATTTCCAATTTTAGTATTAAAGCAAATGTTACATGGTAATTTTGATTTTGATTTTTCAATTCCCACATTTAGACCAAATTTAATTCTAGAAGGAATCTTTGAATTTGAAAATTTTGTTATTATATGTGCAGAAGAAATTAGATTTTTGTCAAGGTTCAAGTCATCAATTATTTTCTTAAAATCAATTTTGATTAATTTTGATTCTTCACTTTTTATTACCATAAAATCATTTAATTCATGAATTTTTACTCCTGCTTTATCATATAGATTAATTTCTAAATGAAAATCTGATGGGGAAAAATTTGGATAAATTACTAATTCGGTGAAAAAATTATTTGTTAAAAATAAGGGAACATAAACAGAAGAATCATAAAAATCATCATTACTTCTTAACCAAAAATCAGTTTCAGAATTGCAAGATGTGCAATCATAGTATGAATGAGTAAAACTTACAGATGGAAATGAATTTTGTATATTTCCAACCAACAATCTAGGATAAAATCCTTCAAAATTATGACTTAATGAAATAGAACCAGAAGAATTATCTAGAAAATTTTCAAGTTTAGAAATATGTTCATTTAGTTTTATGAATTTTGTTTCATATGGATTAATAGTACCTAAATGAAATGAACCAGAAAGTTTTTCTGATTTTGAGTTTGTTATAATATAATCTACAATTCCATCTTGGTTTTTCATAGGGCCATTTACAAAGGCCATAAAAGAATCTAAATCATTATTACAATAAATATCAAAACCAGATTCTGGAACTTTAAATTCATCATTTTCATTTAAATCTTCAAAATCATTATAGATTCGCTCCGTAGTATGAACACAAGAACTAAAATTATTTCCAAAATATTCTAGAACTAATGCAGGGTATGGAAACACCATATCTCTAGTAGTATTAAATTCAATTTCTAAAGAACCTAGAAAATCTGAAGAGATGTTAATTTCAGTTAATAATGAATCTAAATCTATTGAGAAAGCTTTTGATGAATCTATAGTTTGTAATTTTCTTAGTAAAATTTTTCCATCATTTGAACGTAATGTAATAATTGTTCCAACTTCAGGAATATTTCTTTTAAGTAACCAATATCCCATAAATAAAATTCGTGAACTAAAATTTTCATTTTTAATAACAGGAAAAATTCCTGAACTTCGAAGAACAGGTTTTCTTGAAGATTCTGAAGTTTCTCCATATTCTAATCTAGATGCAAGATGTTTAGAATAACTTTTCAATTATTTAATTTAATTTTTCAGGTTAAAATAGATTTTCATTTTTTAAATTCAACATTTGGTGTGTCAGGTTGGCCAGCAATAGCAATTAATCCACCATCACGCAATTGTTGGAGTAACTGCATAACTTCTTTTTCTACTTGTTTTCTTTGAAGTCCTGTCTGTTGAGCAAAGACTTCTACAAGTTCTGTTACTTTACGTTGTCCATTACAAGACTTCCAAAAATCAACAATTGCTTGATTTACCATAAATCCTTGATCATGTTCATTTGCCAATACCATTGAACCATCTTCTTGTTGTACTAGTTTTCCAACACCTTGAGGTAATGCAGTTTCATAGTTAATTGGTGCAGGAGTATTCATAGCAGCACCCATATTTTTTATTTTCAGTTTTCCTTCTTCAGACATTTTATCCATTGACCATGCTGGTTCCCACACAATGTCTATTTTGACATTATTTACTCCTGGAACTTTTTTAGCAAATCTAGTTGCATCTTCAACTAGAGTTTCATGAAGAGGACAGCCTTGTGTAGTCATGGTCATTTTGATATTAACATCATTATTTTCTGATACATTAATTCCATAGATTAATCCCATTTCAACAATATTTAGAGGAACTTCAGGATCCATACATTGTTTTAATGAATCCTCAATAGCTTGAGCTGAAACAATACTCATAATGAATGAAGAATTTAAAAAACAATAAAAACTTTCTATTAATTAGCTTTGAATAATTTTTGAATAGATTCCTCATAGGGAGCAATAGCCACGCCTTTTTCAGTAATAATTCCTGAAATTAATTCAGGAGGAGTCACATCAAATGCAGGGTTTATCACATCAATATCATCAGGTGCAGTTTTTTTATCACCAATCCCTGTTACTTCACTACCTTTTCTCATCTCAATTACTACATCTTCTGCTTTAGTTTCTAAATCAATTGTAGATAATGGCGCTGCCACATAAAATGGAATTCCATGTTGTTTAGCCATAGTTGCTACTTGGTAGGTTCCAATTTTGTTAAAAACATGACCAGTCTTTACAATTCTATCAGCACCTACTACTACTTTGTTAACTAATCCATTTGCCATGGAATAACCTACAGCAGTGTCAGGAATTAAACTAACATCAAAACCATCATGTTTTAACTCAAAAGCTGTTAATCGTGAACCTTGTTGAATTGGTCTTGTTTCAGTAGCTATTACTTTGACATTTTTTCCACTTTCTCTAGTTGCTCTAATTACACCTAATGCTGTACCATATGCAACAGTAGCAAGAGCACCGGCATTACAATGAGTCATGATAGTATCATTATTATCAAAAAGAATGGAACCATTTTTTCCCATAGTTTTGTTAATTTCAATATCTTCATCGGCCATTTTTTTAGCTTCATTAATTACTAATTCTTTAATTTGTTCCACAGAGTCACCAGATTTAGCCACATTCATAATTTTCTTTAATCCCCAACCCAAATTTACTGCAGTAGGTCTAGTTGCAAAAAGAATTTGTTTTGCCTTTTCTAAATCAGATAATAATTCATCTTTAGTAGATACTTTACTTTGCAAAACTGCTAATGCCAATCCAAAAGCACCAGAAACACCAATTGCAGGAGCCCCTCTAACTACTAAAGTTTTAATTGCATCTGCAACTTGATTAAAATCATCAAATTCTACAAAAACAAGTTCATTAGGTAATTTGGTTTGATCAATCATCACAACTTTATTATTTTTCCATTCTACAGTTCTTAATGATGAATCAACATGAATGTCATTTTTCATAAAAAAACTATTTTGATTCCTTATTTAAAATATTAAAAAAATTGAACCATTATATTCAATCAATATTACGAATGAGTATTGTTCACAAAAAGTAGTTTAAAAAAAATTGATAGTTTTCAGATGTACAAAACATATGATAAATGGCCAGAAATTGCAGAAAATGCTTTTAATTCAAATTTAGAACAAGTGAATTTTAAAGACATAGATCACATAGTTTTTTCAGGAATGGGGGGTTCTGGGGCTTTAGGGGATTTTTTTTCTTCAATATTATCAAAATCTGAAATTCATGTTAGTATTGTTAAAGGATATCTCCTACCCAAAACTGTAAATAAAAATTCTTTAGTTGTAATAACAAGTATTTCAGGAAATACATCAGAAACATTTCAAGTTTTAAAAGCAGCAAAAAAAATAAGTTGTAAAATCATTGCATTTTCATCCGGAGGACAAATAGAAAAATATTGTTTGCAAAATAAAATTTTGTTTAGAAAAATTTCAGAAATTCATTCACCTAGAGCGTCATTTGTAAATTTTTTGTATTCAATGTTAAAAGTTCTTTCTCCATGTATTCCAGTTAAAAAAATAGATGTAGAAAAATCAATCAAAGGGTTATACAAAACAAGGGGGGAAATTGAATCAAAAAATCTTACAAGGAAAAATCCAGCATTAAATTTAGCACTTTGGGTTAAAGAAATACCCATAATTTATTATCCATGGGGTTTACAAGCAGCAGCAATTAGATTTAAAAGTTCATTACAAGAAAATACAAAAATTCATGTAATTTCAGAAGATGTGTTAGAAGCAAGTCATAATGGGATAGTATCATGGGAAAAACCGTCATTAATTCAACCAATTTTGATTCAAGGAGTTGATGATAATGTCAAAACAAAAGAAAGATGGAGAATTTTTGAACAGTATTTTAAAAATAATGAAATCGATTATACAAAAATAGTTTCAAACAAAGGAGACATTATTAGTAAATTGATTAATCTAATCTACATCCTGGATTATGCATCAATATATCTCGCAGTAAAAAATAAAACTGATCCAACACCTGTAAAATCTATTGACTATATTAAAAAAAGATTGTAGAAATTTTTTTTATTTATGAGATAAAAATTAGATTGAAAATATTTTAAAATTAGGCTGAAATTAAGAATTTAAAGAAAAAGAAGATACATTTTGGACAATAAGTTGAGTTTTGAATAATAAGATTTTAGACATACAGTGGTTTTTTATGATTAAAGGTCAGAAATTGTTTTATTTTCAATTTCTTCTAAAAATTTTATGATATCTTCTTTCTTAATGACTTTAGGATTATTATCAAGGTGTTTTCTATCAACTAAAACCGTTTCAGATGCAGAATTAAAATTTTGATTAAGTGAAATTGGTTCAAAATTTAATTTTTTAACGAGATGTTTGAATCTCTCATAAAATTGAGATTCATTGAATTTATGTGCCATAGTAGTAGTAAATGCAAGTGCATGTCCATGAGAATATCCTTCATTTGAAAAAACATAAGATAATGCATGTCCTAATGTTGTAGAAGAATTTCCAAAACCCAATCCTGAAATCATGGCACCATATGGTAAATTTTCATATTTTTCATCAAGTAGAGATTTTTCTAATATATCAAATGCTTTTTTACAAAGTAACTTTGTGTAATCAGTTGCAAGTTTACTATCAAATGCTTCTGAACACTGTGCACATGCATCAATTGCAGAATTTTTAATAACATCAAACGGAGCATTTTTAATAAAAAATGAATCTACTATTGCAACATTTGCAAGTAAATCATTAGAATGAAAACTTGTTTTTTTACCATTTATTTTTAAAACAGAAATTCTAGTAACTTCACTTCCGCTACCAAATGTTGTTGGAATTAATATTTTTATTTTCTTTAGCTTATAACCTACAAATTTTGCAACATCTAATGTACTTCCTCCACCCAAACCAATGATTGTAGAAAAATTACCTTTAAACTCTGAAATAATTTTTTCGACAGTATCCATTGAGGGGTTTGGTTCTATTAAATCATAAATTTCAAAATCTTTGATATTAATATGATCTAACCAACCTCTCGATTTTGCACCTTTTGATGTAATCAATAACGTATTTTTTGGAAAATCAAAATTTTGAGATGAATTTTCTCCAAAAATAATTTTTTGGGGTTGCCTAATTGTATACAAACAATTTGTTGTGTTCGAATATTCTTTATAAGTACATGAGTGAGGGAGGTAATACATGAAAAATTATGAAAGATTAACAAAATTAATGGAAACAAAAGCAATAGTAAAAGTAGGAGGTGCCTATGATGCATTATCTGCCAAACTTGTTGAAACAGCAGGCTTTGATGCAATTTGGGCAGGAAGTTTTGCAATTTCTGCAACTCATGCGTTACCTGATGCAAGTATTCTAACAATGACTGATTTTCTTAGAGTGTCTGAAAATATGGTAGATGCATGTAATATTCCAGTAATTGCTGATTGCGATACAGGTTTTGGAGGACCAGCAAATGTAAGCCATGCAGTAAAAAAATATGAAAAAGCAGGAATTTCAGGAATATCCATGGAAGATAAAATTTTTCCAAAACAAAATAGTTTACTAGAAAATTCTAAACAAGAATTATTATCAGAAAAGGATTTTGTTGCAAAAATTATTGCCGCAAAGGAATCAAAACTGGATAAAAATTTTATGATAATTGCAAGGACAGAAGCTCTTATAGCAAAAAAAGGGATTGATGAGGCACTTAATAGAGCAAATGCATATGAAAATGCAGGAGCAGATGCAATTTTAATACATTCGAGAGAGAAATCTCCTGATGAAATTTTTGAATTTTCAGAAAAATGGAAAGGCAGTATCCCATTAGTTGTTGTACCCACATCATATCCATCAGTAAAAGTAGATGAATTAATATCTCACAAAATTAAGATGGTTATTTATGCAAATCAATCTTTACGTGCTGCACACAATGTTATTTCAAAAATACTAAAAGAAATTATTCAAAAAGATAGTTTAGAAGAAATAAAATACAACATGTCAAGTATGGAAGATATTTTCAAATTACAAGAGATGTATAAAATAACTGATCAAGAAAAAAATATAGAAAATGATCTAAAGAAAATGGGTTATATCAATTGAAAGAAGAATCACAAAGAAAGTTATTTAACATTCTATTAAAAAAAGGGATAAAAAATGTTGTAGGAGTACCAGATTCAACGATAAAGCACTTTATCAATGAGGGCCTTAATAAAAAGAAAATTATCATCACGACAAGAGAAGAAGAGGCAATTGGAATTACTACGGGAATGACATTGTCAGGTGAAAAATCAGTTGTTTTTATGCAGAATGCTGGATTTGCTAATTCGCTAAGTACAATTTCATCTCTTGTACAACTATATCACATTCCCATGATTTTGTTGATAGGATGGAGAGGATTTTTAAAAAATGATGCACCTGAACACGAGAAGATTGGAAAAATTCAACCAGAATTAATTAAAACATTAGGAATAAAATCTAGGGTGATTGACGATAAAAATTTTGAGAAAACCAGTGATTGGGCCATTACTAATTTGAAAAAAGGAAACATGGTAGGATTGATAGTAAAGAGGGAATTTATTGATTAGAAAAGAAGCAGTCAAATTAATTGTAAATGAAATTGGAAATCAACCAATTATTTCAGCAAATGGTTTTTTGAGTAGAGATTTATTTGAAACAGGTGAAAAAGAAAGTAATTTTTACATGATTGGATCAATGGGATTAGCCTCATCAATAGGATTAGGAGTAGCACTAAAAAATCCAAAGAAAAAAGTATATGTTTTTGATGGAGATGGTAATATTCTCATGAATTTAGGATCCATAGTTACTATTGGGTCACTTAAACCAAAAAACTTTGTTCATATTGTATTTGATAATAGTTCACATGATTCAACAGGGGGACAACCAACCAATTCTAGTCATGTGGATTTAGGGAAAATTGCACAAGCTGCAAAAATTAAAACATTCAAAGTATCAACAAAAAATCAAATCAGTAAAATTATTTCTAAAATTAAAAATGAGTCAGGTCCCATTTTTATTCATGTTAAAATTGAAAAGGGTGGAGATAAAAGTATTAGAGTAGATATTTCACCCAAAAAGATTAAAGAAAGATTCATGAAATCATTAAAATAGAAAATGCGTGTTATAATAATAGCTGCTGGAAGTGCTACAAGATTAGGTGAAATTACTAATAAAAAACCTAAAGGATTATTAGAAATTAATGGAAAATCTATTATAAAAAGACAAATTGAATTATTCAAAAAAAATAAAATTGAAGAAATTGTAATCATTACTGGACCATACAAAGATTTTGGTTTTTCAGATGTAGTATATGTTAATGATGAAAATCACGAGAAACATGATGTTTTAGGTAGTCTTATGGCTGCAAAAAATATGTTTAATGGAAAAATAATTACATCATATTCAGATTTAGTTTTTGAAGAAAAAATATTACAACAATTATTGAATTTTAATGGAGATATTGGAATTCCAATTGATTTAGATTGGGAGAAAAATTATGCGGGTAGAAACTTGCATCCAAAATCTGAAGCAGATAACGTATTGTTAAAAGAAAAAATAATTTTAAAAATTAAAAAAAATATTTCAAAAAATAAGCCAAATGAAGTCATAGGTGAATTTTTAGGCCCCATGGTTTTTTCTGAAAAAGGTTCAAAGATATTTGTCGATAAATATAAGAACTTAGAAAAAATAAATAATAAAAAATTTCATGATGCACCAAATTTAGAAAAAGCGTATTTGACGGATATGATTCAAGAATTGATTGATGATAAAATTAAGATTGAACCAATTTTTATAAATGGAAAATGGTGTGAAATTGATACTGTAGAAGATATAGAAAGGGCAGAAAAATTGTTTTCGCATTAAGATTGATTCATTGTTTTTTTAATTTCATCAAACAATATTTTTTCAATTTCTAATTTTTTTCCAATTAGATTTTCCATTTCATGTGGATCATTTTTGAGATCATAGAGCTCCTTAGTATCATCATATGAATTGTAGATCATTTTCCAATTTGATGTCCTAATTGAATGTGTATTGGGTTCTTTAGGAGGTGCATTATCATTTAAAGGATTTCCAGTTTCTGAAAATGCATATTTTTCTGAAAGTTTTTCTCCTCGAAATAAAGGAGTTAGTGATTCTCCATCAATTTCATCATACGTAGTATCAAGAGATATTTGACAATAATCTAAAATTGTCGGCATATAATCAATTGTACGAACTTGTTGTAAAATTTCTATGGATGGAATATCAGGAATCAAAAAATATGCAAAAGTTCTAAGAGTGTAATCATAACAAAAAGCTCCATAGGCTCGTTCACCAATTTTTTCACCTACACTGATTCCATGATCAGACATAATTAAAATAATTGAATTTTTTTCTAAATCTAATTCATTAATTGTTTGTAAAATATTTTCTAAATATATTTCTGCTTTTGAAAATAAATAATCATATCTTTGTTCATTTTTTGATTTATTTTCAAAGTATTCTGTGCTGAAATTATCATAAACTTTTAGAACTTCATTCATTATTCCAGTATGAATATTACTATACTGTAAATAAAGAAAGAAATTTTGCTTATTTTCATTTTTCACTTTCATTTTTTTGAGAAAATCAATATGTTTCTCAGTAAGATTATCTTTTAATTCATCATGAACAATAAATTCATCAAATCCTTGTTTTGGTATAACAAGATTATTTACTACATCTGCTAGAGTATAGAAATTTTCTTCATGAAGATATTCTGTTATGGTTTTAAAATTTTCTTTTTTAAATTTGTATGTTGACCAATAACTGTTTGTACCAGTACGTGAACCATAAGTACCACTAAAAACTGCATGCATGGCAGCTATTGTATGAGGTCCATAAGTTATGGGTTGTGACAAACATATTGAATTGTTTTTTAAGGATTGAAAATAGGGTGATTTTGTTACTCGATCAAATCTCCCACCATCAATCATAAGAATAATTAAATTTTTTTTCATATGACTTCTTTCTATCATCTAAAAAATTTGTTTTTAAATTTATACATATCCCAATTTTTTTAATTCATTTTCAATAAGGTCTGATTGTTCATTTTCTGACAAATCAAGTTTATCGGTAGAAAACTGTGAAAGTTGATTTTCAAATTTTTTTACTAGAATTTTGTTTGTGTCAAAAATATTAAAATTTTCATAAGGATCATTTTTTAAATCATACAAATGAATTCGGGAATTTCGATCATTTTTATCTCTGAAAAATTTATAGTCAGAAGTACGAATTCCTACTGAATCTTTTGATTCAAAAGTTAACAAGGGATTTGTTTCAAAATAGGCATTTAATTCATCATATTTTTGACCACTTAACAATGGAACTAAATTTTTCCCATCAAGGTGTTTTTCATCAAATTTCAAATCTAATATTGACAACAATGTTGGAAATATATCTACACTTCTTACTTGAGTATCGATCACTTTATTTTTTCCTATCCCACATCCAGCAAAAAATAACGGCACTCTAATCAATTCATCAAATAAATCATGTTCGGGATTGAATTTTTGAGATAACAGATTTCGTTTTTGATATGATGTTAAAGAAAGTTTTTCACTTTCATTTGTTTGTTTAGTTCTTTTTTGTTCAACTAAATTGAAAAAAACTTTATTTTTTATAAAATCAAATTTTTTTGGTATTTTTTTCCCAATTTTTCTTTGAATAGAATCAAACGAAGAATTATGTTCAAAATTAATTATTTTGTTTGAAATTTCAAGTTGTTTTAAATATGTACCATGATCCGATGTTAAAATAAAAATAGTTTTTTCTAAATCAATTTTTTTTATAATATCACCTAAACTTTTATCAATTGCCATTATTTGTTTTTCATAAGTAGTTTTAATTTTTTTATCATCAAATTTTTTTGGTATATGTATCGGATCATGTAAATCCATACAATGTAAATATACAAACCATGAAGAATTCAAATTATCAAGTAATTTCACAATTTTTTTATCTATATCTTTTGTAATACATGGTGAAGAAAATTTACCACTGTCATCATTTTGAAATTGTGGTAAAATATTTGTTAAATCAACTACTGTGGGGTAATAACCATAAAAATTATATCCAGATTTTTTTAAATTTTTAAAAAATGTATTTACACCAGAACGCATTTTATTGAATTTTTCAGATCTTATTCCAGTTTTGAATGGGAATAAACCTGTAAAAATACTTGATAAAGACAATAAAGTTGCATCAGCTTGAGAAATAGATTGTGAAAAATAAATACCGTTTTCCATGAGATTTTTAAAATTGGAGTTAGGGTGAGTTTCACAAAATTTTCTAAATTTATCTTCACGTAAAGAATCAATTAATAATAAAAAAATATTAGGTTTCATCTAAATATTGTTAAAAACAACTAGAATAATATATAATTTTTTTATGGAAAAATATAATCATATAATATAGCCTCGACTTGAAATTTAAATAGTAATCCAGAAAATGGGTTTTATGAAAATTGGAATCGGAATTCCCGCTTTTAATGAAGAAAAGAATATAGGCTCAATTATAATTAAACTGCAGCAAAAATATGAGAATATTCTTGTTTGCGATGATGGATCTTCTGATATGACATCTCAAATTTCAAGAAAATTGGGTGCAACTGTAATCAAACATGAAAAAAATGAAGGTTATGGTTCTGCAATTAAAACAATCTTTAACAAATCTAAAGAGTTAGATTTTGATGTATTAATCACATTTGATGCCGATGGGCAACATAGAATTGAAGATATAGAAAAGATTCTAGAAAAAATTATTGATGATAAAGCAGACATCGTAATAGGATCAAGATTTTTAAATGAAAATCAAAAAATGCCCAAATATAGAAAATTTGGAATAAAAGCTATAACAAAATTAACCAATGTTGTTGGAGGTACAAATATTTCTGATTCACAAAGTGGTTTTCGTGCATACAACAAAAAAATTTTACAAAATATATCACCATCAGAAAAAGGAATGGGTATTTCAACAGAAATTCTTATGAAGTCACAAAAAAATGGTTATCGAATTACTGAAGTTCCAATAATAATAAAATATGAAGGAGATACATCAACTCACAATCCCATATCACATGGTTCATCTGTAATTTTTAGTACACTCCAATACGTAGCTATTCAAAGACCTCTTACTTTTTATGGAATTCCAGGAATTTGTTTTCTTTTAATAGGAATATTTTTTTCCATTTGGTCAATCCAAATTTATATCGAACAAGGTGAATTAATTACAAACATTGCATTAATTGGTGGTGCATCTTTTACAATTGGAATAATTCTCATGATAAGTGCATCAATTTTACATTCAATTGTGAGACTTCTAAAAGATAGAAATTAAATGATTTTTGGTGATTTTAATTAAATGATTGAAATTATATTAATTACAATTTTAGCAATATGGGTATTCATTGAATTAATTATTAAAAAAATTGTAATAGATGTTAATAAACAATTTCCCTGGTTAATAATTAAAAAAGATGAAAAACCATCATTAAGTAAAATAGGTCTTGAAAAATTTTTTGAGCATGGATATGATTCAGAATTAGGATGGGTTAGAAAACCAAATACATCTCATGAAGAAATAGGAAAATATGGAAAAACTTTTTGGAATATTGATGAAAAAGGTTCTAGAAAAAATTCTTTTAGTAAAATCAATAATATAAAAATTTCTTGTTATGGTGATTCTTTTACATTTTGTAGACAGGTTAATGATAATGAAACTTGGGAATATCAGTTATCCAAACTATCAAAAACAAATGTTCAAAATTTTGGAGTAGGGAATTATGGAATTGATCAAGCACTGCTTAGATTAAAAAGAGAATTTTCATCAAATAATACAGAAATTGTTTTGATGGGGGTGGTTCCAGATACAATTAGTAGAATTTTGAGTATGTGGAAACACTATTATGAATATGGGAATACATTTGGATATAAAACAAAAATCAAATTCAATGAAGGGAAATTAGAATTATTAAAAAATCCAATAGATGATGAAGAGAAATTTTTTAGATATGGAGAAAAAATACCTTATATTCAAAAAAATGATTTTTTTTATAAAAATAAATTTAAAAAAGAAATAATTAATTTTCCATATAGTTTAACGATTTTAAAAAATTTTTCAAGAAATTTTAAAATAATAAATTTTGTAAATAAAATTGAAAGAAGAAAATCTAACAATATGAATGTAAAAGATATTGCATGGAACCCAATGGAAGTTATAATGAAAATAAATCTAAATTGGAGGATTAAATTATTTACAGATGAAAATTCATTAATTCTGCTTGAAGAAATTATTAAAGAATTTGTAAATTATTCAGCAAAAAAATTTGTGCCTATTTTTATGTGGCTTCCACAAAAAGATGACATATTATTTATCAAAGAAAATTATCATTTTTATGAAAGTTTTAATCAAAAATTAAAAAATATAGATGATTTGATTTTCATTGATGTAACTAAATATTTAATTCAAGAAAAAAATATTGATCAATTATATTCTGATAATAATGAATATGGAGGTCACTATTCAAAGGAAGGAAATGAAAAAATTGCAGAGATAATTTTTTCAGAATTAAAAAATAAGAAACTTGTATGAATCATAGTTTACAATCAATGTTATTTTCTAAAAAATGATTTTTTAAAATTTGCTTATACTTTTTTATCACATCTAATTCTTCGTCATAAATATTATTTTTTTCATCAGGATCTAATTTTAAATCATAGAATTCCCAAGTTTTAGGGGTTTTATTAAAAATCAATTTTTTTTTGTTTGATTTTATGCAAAAAATATTATGTGTATCGGGAGACGGCCAAGGGCCATATAGTCCTCCCGTTTCAACAAAAACTTGCCTATCTTCTTCACTGGGAGTTTTCAAAAAATTTAACAAACTTTTCCCTTGTAGATCTAATAAATTTTCTTTTGAAATATTTGCCAAATCTAAAATGGTTGGAAAAATATCCAAAGTACTACATTGTTTTGAAATTTCATTTTTTCCAGTATTTGGAATTTTCAATATACAAAATACATTTATTGTATAATCATAAACATAAACACCATAAAATTTTTCTCCTTTTTTCTCGCCTAAACTGGTTCCATGATCTGCAAAAAGAATTAGAATAGTGTTGTCATAGATTTTTTCTTGTTTTAAAACTTCTATTATAGATTTAATGTAATTGTCACAGTAAGGCATGTAAGAATTAAATCTATCATTATTTTCTTCTTTATTATTAAAATATTCATCATCATTAGTTTCTTGCTTATATTTTTGAATAACTGCATCTACTAGATGTTTATGGGTTTCAGTATAATGTAAAAAAAGAAAGAATTTTTTTTTAGATGATAATCTTTTAATCATTTCAGTGTGTCGAGCTGAAAAATCAACTGTTTTTTCATCAAAAACATTTTTTTCATCAAATCCTTGACTCGGAATGACAGAATCATCAATTATATCATATGATGTATAATATCCTGATTTTCGTAATAATTGAGGAAATGTTATGATTTCATCTTTTTTGAATTTAAAAATATTATAATATCCGTTAACACCATTTTTTGATGGATATAATCCTGAAAAAACACTATGTAATGATGCAAATGTGTATGGTGCAACAGTATTCATTTCAGAAAAAAATAGTGAATTTTCTTTAATATCATTTAGATTAGGACATAAAGGAATCTTGTCTTTTCTAAAACCATCAATATTTATCAAAATTATGTTAAAATCTTGAGAGGTCATATTTTTAAAAATAAAAAAATTACTATTAAATTAATTGAAAAAAATTAATTTTTATATATATTGAAAAATTTAGACATTGTTTTTTCTTTTGACATAAGATCATATTTTAAAAAATCATCATAAGAATCTAATTCCAACCAACCACTATTGATTGGAATTGCCTTTATCTTATATCCTTCATCTATCATTCCTTGGAGAAGATCTGTCATATACGATTTTTCAAAAGATAAATTAGAATTTAGAGGGTTTTTCCCATTTTTTGCTATAGATTTAGATTTATCATAAAATGATGTCAAAAATTTCAATCCATCATTTTGAAATTTCATTAATCCTATATACTGTCCTTGAATATCTTCCAAATTTTTTACTTTTTGACCAATATTGGTTATATATCCTTCAGAATTAATTTTCATACTTTCAACATCATCCAATGGATTATCAAAACGAATTTTCCAATATTCTAACCAGTTTTTATCTATAATTAATGAAATATCTTCAGTTTCACAATATAATTTTTCAAAAACTTCTTTTTCAAAAATAATATCACCATATGAAACAATTATCGAGTCAAACATTTTTTCTCTAGCACAAAAAAGGGTTTCAACCATATTGGTTTCAGCATATTTGGAATTGATAAAATAATTTACATTAGAAATATTAATTTTTTCTTGAAAATAGCCTTTAACAACAGAAATATCATTTATTTTAAAATTTTCATATATATCCATCTGCCATTCCAACAAACTTTTCCCAAAAAGTTTCACTAAACATTTAGGATTATTTGTGGTCAGCGGTAGTAATCGTTTTCCTTGACCTGCTGTAAGGATTATCACTTTAGGTTTATTATTCATTTTTTTTCAAAAAATTTTTTATAAGTAATTCATCAAATCTTTTTTGTTCTCGTTCAGGATGCCACATTACTCCCAATATTGGAAAAGTGTTATGGAAAAATCCTTCAATAGTTTTATCACTTTTTGTTTCTGCAAAAGATGTTAAATTTTTTCCAAGATTTTGTGAAGTTATAATATTATCATGAAATGAGTTTACTATAATTTCTGAAGGAAATGTATTTAAAAAAAACTTTTCTCGAATAATTAGTGAATGTTCTTTTCCAACATGAGTTTTTGAAATTGATTTTTTTAAAGAACCATTAAAATATTGATTAAGAATTTGCATTCCTCTACATACACCAATAATAGGAAGATTATATTTTATCCCATAATTAATTAATGAAGTTTCTGTTTTATCACGCTCAGGAGTTTGTCCAATATCATCACCTCCAGACAAAATAATACCATCTATATCTAATTCGTTAAAAAATGAGTCAATGTTAGAAATTGTATTTGGAATCCAAATAGGTAATACATTAATTTTTTCTAAAAATTTTGGCCAATCATGACTAATTGCATCTCTCTTTTCTTCATAACCTATAGCATTTACAATTCTAAAAGATATTCCAATTCGTGGTATTTTTTTTTCAGTCAAATTTTTATTTAATATATCCAAGTGATTTTAATAATCTTTTTTCTTCAATGTATTTATCAGATTTTTCATGTTCTAAAATGGTAACCTGTGAATTTTTACAATCAAGATATATTTTTGAGCAATTAAGTAATTTATCATATAATAATTCCCCACAACCTATTGCTGCAGGGAGATTTAATTCTGCACATCTTATTGCCATATGAGATGCAACACCACCATATTTTGTTATTAATCCTGCTAAATTATGAGAAAAAATCCAATCATAACCAGGATCAGCATTTTCAAGAATTACAATTTTGTTCATTAATTCATTGACTTTTTCAATTTTATCAATATGAATTACTTTGGCAGGGAATTTTTTATTTGTAATGAAATTGGGTTTTGCGATTGGATATTTAATAATATTAAAATCATTTACTGAAATAATTAATGGGGGCAATACAATATGATCATTTAGAAATTTATTATTTTTTCGTTTAATTATATTTTTTCTCCATTTAAAAATTAAGTCATTTTTTTTATATTTTATAAAATCGTTAAAAATTATTTTATAATCTAAATATGCCATTTCTTTTCTTGAAAAATTTAATTTAGATCCTACTTCAGCAATAAGCTCTAATGCATCACTAAGATTTTTTGTGAATTCAAATTTCAATTCTTCTCGTTGAACAATTGATTTTTTTACAAAATCATAAAAATCAATTTCAGTAAAATCTAAACCATACTCTTTTAAATCAAGATTAATATCAAAATCTTTTGAAATTTCATGATTTTGTATGTGATAATTTGAAGAACTAATGTCTTTTAAAAATTGAGGATCTTTATCATAACGCATTGCAGTTATATCATATGTTCCAGGTCTAAGATGACCATATTTCTCTAGAAAATCTTTTTTTGTAATTTTTTTATTTGAAAAATTTTGTAGATCATTTTGAAAATTTGACAAAGGTGAATTAATTGAATTCATAAATATTTCAACAGTTTTTTCAGATATTTTTCCATTTTTTGCCATACTCTTAAGTATAATAGAAGAAACAAAAGCAAGTCGTGCCATGGTTGAAAACGGAATTGTTCCTAGTTTTTTGCAATCATCCAGCAAAAGTTTTGAAGCAATTAGAATTTCTTTAGGTGTATTTTTACTCTTTTTTAAATCAGATAAAATTTTTAGTCTATTTTTTTTCATTAATTCAATTGATTCATAACTTTCTTTAGAAATTTTATTAAAATTTTGAATAAGATTATTAGTAAAATCGAGTAAATTTGTTTTTAAAATTAAAATTTCAGAATCAGAAAAATTATGTGATTTTAATTCTTTTAATCTATTTTCAATAAATGGTTCATAGCAAGTGAAAAGAATTTCAAATTCAACTTTATCATGTAAATGAGGGTAATTTTTTAGTTTTTGATAATAAAAATTCATTAGTTTTTTTCTTAAATTTTTATTAACATTATTTGGGATAAGTGAATTAAAACTTGCTCTAGTATCGATATATGGTTTATTTCCAAATTTTACCATTAAATTTTGATTTTTTAGAGGTTGATATCCAATGTTCGAACGACCTTTATGCCATGCTTCTTTCATTATCAAATTTTCATAAATAGAATAATCTAGATAATTTGTATTATTTCCAATTATTTCAGCAGGATTCCAATCAGTCATATCGGAAAAAATGACTTGTTTACCTATGAGGAATTTTTCTTTTGATTTTTTAGAGAATTTATTTTTAGAACTCTCTATGGATTTGGAAATTTTTTGCCCGAGTGAAATTTTTTTATCATTCAATGTTGTTAGTGGTCTAACTTGAAAAATTACAACTGTATTTGATTTTGTTATTCCAAATTCAATATCTAAAAAAGTATTTTTCAATAATTGTTCAATTTCTTGAATTGATTTTAATAATAAATTCCACGTTATTGTTAAATCTTTTAAATGTGTATTTCGAAAAATTTTGATTGTATTATTAACAATACCTTTTGTAACACCATCTGTTGAACCATTCATTTCATAATTAATCACATAATAAGGAGAACCAAAATCAGGAGTTTTTGAAAAAATTACACCGCTAATTTTTATATTTTCAGTTTGAGTTTGAATAAGTATTAAATTTTGATTGTTTAGATTACCTTTTTTTGTATATGAATTTGCTACAAATTTAATTGATTTTTTAACTTGAGTTTTTGATTTTGGGTTTATATTTAAAATGCTTTCATAATTACCAGCTTGTGACTGTTCTAGAGAATCTTCTCCTTTTGCTGAACTGCGAATTATTATATTTCCAGAAAATTCTCTAGAGATATCATTAAGAATAGAATTCGGATCATTATTCCATTCATTTACAGAAAAATCATAAATTTTTTCAATTTTTGATTTTTTTAATTGATTTTTTAATAATTTTAACATAGAAGATTTTGAATTAAACAACTTCATATTTTTTAAAATAATTTCATTTTTAGGCATAATAATTCAATAAATCTAACATTCTAAAACATTACTAAAAATAAAAATAATTAAACATATCCCAATTTTTTTAAAATGTTCTCAATTTTTTCTGTATCTTCATTATCAGTATTTTTAATTGTTTGTCCATCATCAAGAAATTTATAATTATTAGTTATCTGCAGTAAAATATTTTCCATCTCTTCGATAACTTTTGAATTATTTGCAAGATTGTTATTTTCAAAAGGATCTTTTTCAAGATTAAAAAGAAAATTTCTTTTTTTAGGATTGTATCTATCTCGAAAATATTTATATTTAGATGTTCGAATTCCTATCACATCATTAGTTTTTATTTGCACAAGTGGTGAACTTTCAAAATATGCTGGAAATTCTTCTTGATTTTTCCCTTCAATTAAAGGCACAAGACTTTTCCCGTCAATATCAACAGGATTTTCAATTTTTAATAAATCACAAATTGTAGGAAATAAATCAATTAATCTAACTTGTTGTGAAACAATTTTATTATTATTTATACCGCTACCTAAAAATAATAATGGAACATGAACTAAATCATCAAAAAGGAAATTATCAGAATTACTTCTTTGGTGAAGAAGTCCTCTTAATTCATGTGGTTTTAAATCTAAATTATTAATTATATTCAATCTTTTTTTCTTTTTAATTTTTTCTATAATTAAAAATAATTTAGTTTTTATCGAATGTAGTTGTTTAGGAACTTTACTAGATACACTTATTGTTAAATTTTGAATATTGCCTTTAGTTTCAAAATTAATTTTTTTCCCATTATTAATTACTGTAGGAAAATATGCTCCATGATCTGAAGTGAAAATAACTAAAGTATTTTTCAAATCAACTGATTCCATAAGTTTTTTAATTGAATTATCGATCAATGATATTTGTTTTTCATAATTATTAATTCCAAATTTTTCATCATTAAATCCATGAGGAGGAAGTACAGGAAAATGCAAATTGTATGAATGAATATAACATAACCAGGGTTCTTTTTTTGCGGATGAAAAAAAATCCTGAATTTTTTCATCTAAACCCATGTTGAATCTAGGCATAGTATCATAACAATCAATATTTTCAAAGTCTGGAAAAATTCCAACAACTTTTCCAGAAATAGGTAAAAATGAATAAAAATTATAACCAGATTTTTTTAAAATATCAAAATAAGTTGTTGTATTTTTATTTAATTTCTTAAATCGGGAAGATCGAATTCCAGTTTTGAATGGATGTCTTCCAGTAAAGATTCCAGCCCATGAAAGTAATGTGGCATCTGCAGAACTAATTGCCTGTTCAAAATAAATACCATTTTTAATCATTTCATCAAAATTTGGAGTATAGGAAGTTTTTTCTGTTCCAAAAAATTTATCGGCTCTCAATGAATCAATGACAACTAGTAAGACATTTGGTTTAGACATAATGAATTATTAAAAAATTAGTATGTTTTAATCTTTCAATGAATTTTGATATATTGATTAAATTTTCATTGTGTTTCTTTTTAGGATAAAAGAAATAATTAATAAATATATGGCACCACCAGAAGTTCCAATTAAATATGAATAGGCAACTCCAATTTCACCATAAAATAGATAAGATATAGAGATTCCAACTACTAACAAACTGATTGTAACAATATTTCCAATAACATTATGAAGATTTTTTTCTTTAGCAAGAAATGAAGACATCAACATTACAAAAATAGTTCTAGGAATTATTGCAAAACAAAGAATTGGAATTAATAAAACAGTTTCAGTAAACTGTGGAAAAAAGATTGGTAGTATTGTAGGTAAAATTAGTGCACCAATAATGGCTAAAAGAAATGATGTAATTATTGTTATATATTTAATTTTTGAAGTAGAAATTCCCCTAGAATCTTCACCAATAGTATATTTTATTACAATTCCAGGAATTATATTCATTAATGTAATAATTTGAATAGCTAGAAAATAATTTCCTAAAAACATTAATCCAAATAATGGAACAGTTAAAATTTCATCTATGTGATTTCGTGCTGTTGCAGTTAACTCAGTTAGATAATTTGAAAAGATTATTTTTTTCTTTTCTATTAAAAAAGTTAAATTAAATTTTTCTTTTTTGAAAATATTATATACATGTTTTATGAAAATGAAATTTGATAAAGCATATCCAATTAAAATTCCTTCAAGACCTATAACATAATACAGAGATAATGAAAATATGACAAATAAGATTTTTTGTAAAATAATCATCAAACTATATTTTGAAAATAATTTTTTTCCAATCAATTCTGCAAAATAAAAATTTAGTAAACTTACACTGATAATTAGCAATGTTAATCCAATATCATTAAAAATAAAATAAAGTATCAACCCTACAATTAAACTAGAAATGGTTGAAACCAGATACAATGTAGCTTCAATTTTTAATCCTTTAGAAGTGTAAACTTGCATGGTATATTGTCCACCAACCATTGCAACTACTGAAAATACACCCATTATTGCCAAGAAATAACTTAATTGACCATAACTTTCGGTATCCAACATTCCTGCAAGAACAAGCCAAAAAATTGATGAAATTGCCCCACCAATAATATTTCCAAATCCGATTGTTGATAATCCGATTAACGCTTTATTTTTCTTAAAATTATCCCAAATCAAATAATCACCATAAAAAATCTAAAAGGTATTAGATTTATGTTTAATAATTGCTTTCTAATGAATAAGTTACAGAACTTAAGTACGGCTAGGAAGATTTTATAGTTAATAACCAATAATTCATATTATTAAAAATTTTCCACACTAGAAATAATTCAAGTGTAACCAAGTTTTTTTAAGACATCATCAATTTTTTGTTTTTCATTTTTTTCAAATTCAATATTTTTTTGTAATGGTTTTTTGTTTCTTATTTCATCTAATAATTTTTCAGCGATTTTTACTTGATTAGCATTTTCATCAAAAATATTTTTTTCCTCTAAAGGATCTTTTTCTAAATCATATAATTCATAGAATTTTTTACCTTTAATATTTTGAATAAATTTGTATTTAGATGTCCTAATTCCGATATATTTCATTGATTCATTTTCAACAGATGGAGGACTTTCAATATATGAAATTAATTCTTCATCATATTTTTTATTCATCATTGGAAGTAAATTTTGACCATCTATATCGGGTGGTGGTGATATAGATAGCAAACTAAGGATTGTTGGTAAAATATCTACTTGACGAACCATATTTGTAATGATTTTATTTTGAGGTATTTCAGGGCCACTCAAAATAAGAGGAATTCGTAAAAGATCATCATACATTCTATGACCGGTAAACATTCGTGAATCAAATAATACTCGTTTTTCATATACTGAAAGATTTTCACTGTTAATTTTTGATGATTTCAATTTTTTTCTAGAAGAACGAATTGTAAGAGCTATTTTCTTTTTAATAGGAAGAAGATTTTTTGGGATTTTATTTCCTATTTTCCATAAATTTTTTTCTGTGCTTGATGATTCTAAATTAATTAATCCATTTGCAGTATTTAATACAGGAATATACTCTCCATGATCTGAAGTTAATATGATTATTGTATTTTTTTGATCTATAAATTTTAAAAGTTTGGATAACCAATCATCAATTGCAGAAACCATTCTTTCATATTGACTAATTCCAAATTTTGCATCATTAAAAGAAGACGGTAAAATTACTGGAGAGTGTAAATCAAATAAATGAATATAAAAAAACCATGGACTTTGGAAATGTTCATTTTTAAATTTAGTTAATATTTCATCACCTAAACCTGAAAACAGACTAAAATAATTATCATAAGATGAGTCAGGATTTTGAAAATCACATGTTAATCCAAAATCATTAGCAATTTCAGGCGCTGTAGCATATGTTGTGTATCCATTAGCATTTAGAATTTTCGCAAGATTTGTTATTTTAGGATTTAATTTTTGATATCCTGTCCCACCCAATCCATTTCTAAATGGATATAAACCTGTAAGGAGACTTCCAACTGCCAAAATTGTTGATGCGGCAGAACTTATTGTTTGTTCAAAATAAATTCCATTTTTAATTAATGAATCAATAGTAGGTGTAAAAGATGATTTTTTGGGGCCATGGCATTTATCAAAACGTAATGAATCAATTACTATGAGTAAAATATTTGGTTTTGCCATATTGTTATGAAATATCAATGTTATCTAAATTTTATTCTACATAAATTAGTATCAAAATTGATTTAGCCTATTATGATAAGATTATTACTAGTAAATCAAGAATTATTTTTTGTTAAAAATAGTGAAAATTATTAGATAAATCCAAATACTAGCAATATCTCGATAAGCATAATATGAATAATTTGAATACATCTATGTTTAATGGAAAAAATATTTTAATTACAGGAGGTACAGGCTCGCTTGGTCAAGCATTAACAAATAGGCTTTTAAAAACAGAAGTAAATCAAATACGAATTTTCAGTAGAAATGAACTCAAACAAATTGAAATGGAGGAAAAATTTCAAGATAAAAGATTACGATTTTTCATTGGGGATGTCAGAGATTTATCTCGTTTAGAATTAGCATTTGAAGATGTTGATTATATTTTTCATGCTGCAGCGTTAAAACATGTACCTAAAGTAGAATACAATCCATTTGAATCAATTAAAACTAACATCATAGGATCAGAAAATGTAATTGCTGCATCAATATCAAATAATGTAAAAAAAGTTGTTTGTATCGGAACTGATAAAGCTGTTTCACCATTAAACACTTATGGTGCCACAAAACTATTGATGGAAAAATTATTTGTTTCTGCAAATAATTATTTAAATGAAAAAAGACACCCTACAAAATTTATTGCTGTTAGATATGGAAATGTTCTTGGAAGTAGTGGATCAGTGGTTCCAAAATTTATTGAAAAAATAAAAAAAAATGAACAATTAACAATTACTAATTCTAAAATGACACGATTTAGTATAACAATGGATGAAGCATTAGATTTTATTCTTAATGCATTATACCAAGGAAAAGGTTCTGAAATTTTTATACCTAAGATTAGAGCATATGAAATTAATGAATTAAAAAATGCATTATTTGAATTATTAAAAAATACAGGTGAAGAAATAACAGGAATTAGAACGGGAGAAAAATTAAACGAAGTTCTGATTAATGAATATGAAATTCCACATAGTTGGGAGATTAATGATATGTATATGATATTAAATCCAGCGTTAAGTACCAAATCAATGTTAGAATTATCTAAAATATATCCAAATATTAAAAAATTAAATAAATTTGAAAATTATGCATCCAATAATGTTGAAAAAATTTCTAAAAATGACTTAAAAAATATAATCACAAATGCAAAATTAATATAAAATTTTAATTAATAATTCACAATTTGTATGTTTTTTGTAACAATGTAAAACCATAATTTTGAAAAAATCTACTTGATCTTTTATTTTTAGGGTTAATATTTACAAAATATTCAGATTGAGGATTTTTTTTAATAAATAAATTTAAAATATAATTGCATAGAATATTTTTATCATATTCTTTCTTTAAAAAAAATCCTATTTCATTCTGAAAAGATAAATAAATTGAACCGATAGGTTCATTCAAGAGTTTTATCACATACCATTTTTTATAAGGTTTTGAAGAAACAAATTTTTCATGCTGTTTCATTGTCGGCATTTTTTTATGAGAAATATTCACTTCAGGTTTTCGTTGTTTCAATAAATCGTATAGAAAATCATAATCAAGTTTAGAAACCGATTTTAAATGAATTTGATCCAAGTTAGATTTCATAGTATTACATGTAATTATTTTAATTTGTTAAGTATTCCTATTTAGAGAATTGATTTACGGATTTAATTATTTTATCAATATCAAATTCTGAAAGGTTTGGATGAATTGGGAGTGAAACAATTTTTTTGCCTACTTCATCAGTTAATGGTAAATTATGTTTTGAAGTATACATCGACATAGAATGTATTGGTTTGTAATGAATGCCAGTTTCAATTCCAGAATTTGTCATTTGTTTCATAAATGAATTTCTATTTTTTACTTGAATCCAATACAAATGATAAGAACAATCATTTGAAAAAGATATTTTTGATGAAATTTCAATTTCATTGTCATATCTTTTAGCAATTTTTTTACGAATTTTATTTAATTTATTTAATTTTTTCAATTGTGAAATTCCAATTGCAGCTGAAAATTCATTCATATAATAATTCCATCCAATTTCTTTAACATCATAAACAAAATTAGTCCTATTAGTAATACCACACCATCTACGTGAAAGTAATTTTTTTTCGTGGATTTTGTAATTTTTATCATTTAATGAAATGATTCCACCAGTAGGCATTGCAAGATTTTTCACAGGATGAAAGCTGAAACAAACTGCAAAACCATGAGAACCAATTTTTTTATTCTTAAATGTTGAACCCGATGCATGTGCAGCATCTTCAATAAAATTAATATCATAAGAATCACAAACTTTTTGAATTTCTGATAAATCACAAGGCATACCTGCAAAATGAACAGGTAAAACAAGTTTAGTTTTAGATGTGATATGTTTTTTAATTTCATCAGGATTTATGCATAATGTTTTTGGGTCAATATCAACAAAAACAGGTTTTCCACCATTTAGTAAAACTGCATGTGCAGTAGAAACAAAGGATAAAGAAGGAAGAATTACTTCTTTATTCTTAATATCAATCATAGATAAGGCAAGATTTAATGCAGAAGTTCCACTATTCACGGCAATACAACTTTTAGATTGAACGTATTTTTGAAATTCTATTTCAAATTTTTTTACATTACCTGTACCACTTCCCGATGCCCAAAAATGGCTATCAAGTGTTTTAAGAATAGCATTTTTTTCTGAATTATCCACATATGGATCAAATAATTTAATTTTTTGTTTCATTTTCATGTTTAATTTTTTGAATTAATATATTCTGTATCTTCATTTTGTGATTTTTCATAGCCTTCATAATAATTAACATCTTTGTTTATATCAATTAATTTAGGATCAATTTTGAATTGATTTAAAATATCTTTTAACAAAATTGGTCTTTTTTTGATTCTAGAAATTAACAATTTAACTAATTTTAAATCTACATCTCGATCAACAGCATATCTAAAATTAGATAAATCAGTTTTATTTTCATGATTAAAAATTTTGAATTTATTTTTATTATTATAAAAATAAGGAGTTACATGTTCCCTTTCTGATGGTAATTTAGCTTTTTTCCATGCTATTTCTAAGGCTTGAAATGAAAAAATTTCCACTTCAGTACCACTCGGGAAAGTTAAAGGTAAAAAATTTGTTACATAATCAAAAGAATTTAGATTAAAAATTTCAATCATTTTATCCATTATTATTGGATCAATCAATGGTTTATCAGATGGGATTCTAATAATAGTAGAAAATGAGTATTTTTTTGCACACTGATAATATCTATCTAGTACATCAATTTCATCCCCTCTAAAACAATCAATATTTTGATTTTTAGAATAATTAAAAATTTTATCATCATCGGTATTTGTAGTAGTTGCAATCACCATTTTTTCAAGAAATTTAGAGTTATGTAATTGAGAAATAACATAATAAAGTAAAGGATTAGAATCATCAACATTCATCATTACCTTACCAGGTAATCGTGTTGAATTCATTCGTGCTTGAATAATACATCCAATCATATTTTTCAAATCCTATTTTTAGAATTCATCCCAGTACGTGTTATACCAATTATTATTTTTCTTTACCCACATTTTACCTCTAAATTTTTCTGATATATCCCAAAATTCAGTATCAGTTATTCCAATAAAATTACAAAAATCTTTTATGTATACTTCGGAGCATTTTCCATCATATTTTTTTACTAATTCAATTCCTTCTTCTCTTGTCATATGTCCGCTTCTAATATCATAACAAACTTGATCCATGCATTGACCAAATCCAAATTTAATAAATTTTAACATTTGATTAACTGGATTTAAATCAGAATCTAAAGATGTAAAAGAATGATAAGATCCAATATCATTAGGATCAAAATTTTCAGATCTTGTAGTCAAACCAAAATTTTTTGAAAATTCAGTATTTCTTTGAGGATCCCAATCTTGAATGAAGTAATTTAACCAAATGGCTTTTGTTCCATTTTCTTCCAATTTTTTACGATTATAATGATAAAGAAAAAGATCTTTTTCTGTAATAATTTCATTTAGATATTCTTCCCATCCTAAAGAAAGAGTTTGCATTTGATCTGCATTTAATGCATTTGAATCAGTGCCAACTCCAGTTAATCTAGTACCCAAAATCAACCCTGGATTTTCACCTTGAATTATTAACGGAATGTTAAATTTTTCAGCAATTATGTATGTTGATGCAAAAAGACAAAATTCAGTAATTTTTACAGGGTTAAGATGTTTATAAAAATCATATTTCATTAGTTTTTTAATAATAAGAGGATCTGGTCTAATTGAAAAAACATCAAAGCCTAAATTTTTTATATTTTCAATATTTTTTTTCCCAATTTCAGTAATATTTGGTGGTTCACAATTTACTAATAAACATCTAAGACCTAACTCATTTTTTGCAATCATGGCTTGTCTTGTACTATCTTTACCACCACTAACACCTATAACACAATCATAATTACTTTGAGAGTTATTTTCACGGATATTATGTGCCAAATCTAATAATTCATCATACCTTTTATCCCAATCAATTTCTTTTTTTTCAGATTCCCATACACATGCACCACATATTCCATCGTCAGAAAAATATAATCCAGGTCTTGAATCAGGTTGTAAACATATTTTACAAGTTTTCATATTCAATACAAAAATTGCATATATTTCAATTTATGGATTAAAACAGTAATGAAAATAGATAATTAATTATCATTCAATAAATTATGTATTATTATTAATTTTAAAATTAATTCTTATTAGTATTCAGAATTATAAAGTTGTATGACTAAAATATATTTTATAAAAAAATTTGAGGAAGAATTTATAGAAAAAATAAAAAATGATTCAATAATTTTTCCTTTAGATTACAAATCATTAGATATTTTAAAAAATAAAAAAATTAAATTTGAATTAATTGATGATATTTTAACAGATGAAGAAAGGAAAGAATTATTTCTAAAATGTAGGGATGTTTGGGAAAAATTTTCAAAAGTTAAAAATAATGAATTAGAATATGAAAATATCAATATATTTAGAATTATTGATAGAAATGAAATTCAGGAATATTTAATGGAATTATTTTCAGAATCATTACTTATTAAAAAAATTATTTCAAAATATTCTCCAGATGTTATCTATGCACCAAAGGGAGTAATTGAAATAATCAAAGGTCAGGAAAATAAAATAAAACTAATAGAAATTTATGAAGAGCATGAAAATGAATTGAGTTTCGATTATGTAAATATTAGGAAAAAAATAGGGAATTTTGAAATTAATTCAAAGATTTCAAGAAAACAATTTAAAAAAATTAAGAGTATCATACAGATTTTAAATAGAATTTTCAACAGAAATAATAATTTAGATAATAATGAGAGGAAAATTTTATTTTTTGAATTTGATCCGAATTTGTATAAAAATTTGTTAAAACAAGTTAGGAAAATTGGATATACACCATTACTCATAAATTTCCGTAAACCAGCTATTTCTTCTAAGATATCATTTGATATCATACGAGAAACTAAATCAATAGTTTTTTCTCCAGAAATACTAAAAATTGATAAAACAAAATTTCATAAAATTGAAGAAAAATGTAAAAATTTAATAAATTTTGTTGAAACAAATAATGATTTTTTGGAATTTAATATTTTTGATTTAAAATTATCAAAAATAATAAAAAATCAAATACTTAGAATTTTAAATGAAAGATTAGAAGAATATATTCTACAAATAAATTATTTCAAACTTTTAGATGAACGAAATGATATCATTGCAGGGATTTCATTAAATTTATCAGGAGAAACTGAAATGATTTTTTCAAAAATTAAGAAGAATACACAGATGATATTACTTCAACATGGATTTTCAAATTATTACGATTTTAATTCATATTCAGATATCTTGGACGATTATGATTTATTAAATGGAAAAATTGCAGTTTGGGGAAACCCATTACGGGATTATTTAATAAAAAAATATAATTGTAATGAGAAAGATATTTTGGTTTCTGGATCACCAAGACATGAGAATTTTACTCCAAATCTAAAAATAGATTTATCAAAAAAAAATATTGTAATCACACCTAGACCATTAATCAAACATGTTGAAGGAACTAAACTAAAATTACAATTAAGATATGAGAATGTATTAGAAAGATTAATTCTCTCTTTAAAAAATATCAATAATGTCAACATTATTTTTAAATTACATCCACAACAAAATACACATAATGATATTATGAAATCAATTATAAAGAAATTAGATTCAAAAATTATAATATTACAAGATGAATCAATTAAAGGAATTTTAGATGATACGTATTTACTAATAAATATCTCTCCAGATAATTTAGATGCTTCAACAGTAATTTTTGAATCAATGTTGACCAATGTTCCAATAATTAATATCAAATTACAAAAAAATAATTGGGAATATGAATTTGAAAAAAATGGTGCAGTAATAAGTTATAATTATGATTCAAACTATGAAGATGAAATTTTGAATTTAATAAATAGTAAAACAGATTATATAAAACAAATTTCTAAAATAAATGAATTCCTCGAATTTTATCTTAAAAATAAACAAAACGCTTCAGAAGAGCTAATTAGATTAATCAGTAATAATTAAAAATTATGAGGGAAATAGAAAATAATGAATTCTGATTTGATAGTAGGAAGCGACGTAAAAATCGATCCAAGTTGTATATTTGATAAAATTTCTAAAGAAAGTACAACAGGAAGATTTTCTTTTGGAGATAATTGTGTAATTCATGAAGATTGTAGATTTTATTTTTCAGATGCAGACTTTTCTATGGGTGATTATGGAACAATTCACAATAATACATTTTTGACAGGATACAAAGATTGTAAATTTGGGCATAATTGTTGGATTGGACAAAATTCAATTATTAATGCAACAGATAATCTTACGATAGGAAATAATTGTGGGATAGGAGCTTATTCAAAAATTTGGACTCATGCAGCCTGGGGTGAACTACTATTAGGTTCTAAAATTGCAATTGGAATTCCTGATTTTGATTCAAAATCAGGTGCAGTTTCAATTGGAGATGATTTTTGGGGTATTGGACAAATTACAATTAGTCCAGGAGTTAAAATAGGAAATAAAGTAATTGCTTTAACAAATTCTTTGATCACAAAAGATGTTCCAGATAATACAGTTGTTGGAGGAATTCCTGCAAAACCAATTCAAATTGATGGTAATTTTCGAGCATATAAGGAACTTTCAGAATTAGAAAAATACAAAATGATCAAAGAATTTGCAGAATTATTTTCAAAGATCCATAACACAAAATTTTTGTTTGATGATTCTTTGAGAATTATAAAATTAGGAAATGAAGAAATAGAAATTCATTGTGATTCAAATACAAAAAAAGATATCAAGTCGATTACTTATTTTGACGTGATTAAGAGAACATATACAAAAAAACACAATGTTTTAGAAAAGAAATTTATGAAATTCATTTTAAGTTATAAAGCAAGATTTACACCAGAATAATTTAATTAGGCGTACAAGAGATTTGTAATATTAAATGAAATCATACATTATTGCAGAAATCGCATCCAATTGGGAAGGGGAAATAAAAATTGCTAAAAAAATTATTCGTAAATGTAAACTTGCTGGAGCTGATGCAGTAAAATTTCAAATGTGGAGAGCAGAAGATCTATATTCAACAAAACATCCTCTTTGGAAATTTATTAAAAAATCAGAAGTGACATTTGATAAAGCTAAAAAAATAAAAAATATTTGTGATCAAAATAATATTGAATTTTTTTGTAGTGTTTTTTATCCAGAGGCAATAGATTTTTTAGAAAAAATTAAAGTGAAAAGATATAAAATTGCATCAAGAACTTGTCTTTTAACAGATCCGTTCTCTGTTGAGGTTTTGGAAAAAAAATCTAAAACAAAAAAACCACTCATAATCAGTATGGGTATGGGTGGAGATAAAGCGAAAATCAATAAAATTTTAAAATCAAATAAAAAAACATATTGTTATTGTATTTCAAAATATCCAACAAAGTTTTCAGATATTAATTGGAATGAGGCAGTAAAATATGATGGATTTTCAGATCATACAGTTGGGATAACGGCACCAATAGTTTTTGCTACTTTAAAAAGAAAGAAAAATTCTAAAAAAATTGTAATTGAAAAACACATTAAATTATCAGAATCAAAAGGCCCAGATGCATCATCATCAATTGATACTGAAGAATTGACTCAAATGGTACTATCTATTAGAAAAATTGAAAATATGAAAATATAGAAAACATTAATCAGATTTAATTAGTTTTCTTTAAAGTATTGAAGAGTTTTTTTTATTCCAGATTCTAAACTAACATTTGGCTTCCACCCTAGAGAACATAATTTTTTATTGTTTACAATAAAATTTCCTACATCAGTTTTTTTTGTATATGATGGTGTTTCCAAATATTCAATTTTTGATTCAGTAAATTTTTCTAACCAATTTCCCAAATCATAAAACCATGTTTTCTTAAATGATGAAATCCAATATAATTCTCCAGATTTTCCTTTTGTGATAATTTTATTTATTCCATTAACTACATCTGAAATGTAAATTAAATCTCTAAAAAATTTCCCTTTATTGTAAATAGTTATTTTTTTACCATTAAATGCTTGATGAATTAAATAATTTACTGCATTTTTCTTTGGAATAACTTGTTCACGAGGACCAAAAGAATTTGTTATTCTAAAAATTGAAGTGTCCAATCCATAAACATTATTATAAATTTTTGAATAAAATTCTGATGTTAATTTATTAACTCCATAAAGTGTGGTAGGTGAACATTGTGATTTTTCATTTACTGGTAATTTATCAGGTTTGCCGATAACAACAAAGGTACTTCCTAAAACAAATTTACAGTTTGGCAAAGAGCTCCTTAAAGATTCTAAGATATTCAATGTAGATTTGATATTTGAATTAATATCCATCAAGGGTTTTTCAAAAGATTTTGAATGTGATGTATTTCCAGCTAAATGCACTATAATTTCAGGTTTGTTTTTGATAATTGATTCATTAATTGACTTAAAATTTGAGATGTCAAATTTTTCAATTTTAATTTCTTTTTTGATATGTTCTAAATTTTTTGTTTGTTTTCTTGTAATAATTGTTAATTCATGATTTTTTTTTAATAATGATTCAGTTAAGTGGCTTCCAACAAAACCTGCACCACCAGTAATCATGATTTTCATACGAATATAAAAATAATTTTCCTATAAAAATATCTTCTAATTTATAAAATACAAATTAAGCATAGATAAAGTTGAAATCAAATAATTTGGAAAAAATTCAAGCATTGAAAATTGCCAAAAATAAATTCAAAAATTGGTATATTTTTCCATTGATTTATCTTAAACTGTATTTTCGATCCATTGCCAAAATAACAAGTAAAGAAAATATCATCATCAAATTAAGGACAAAATCTACGGATTTCTTAACATTTGTAAATATTTGGATATTTGATGAATATTTAAAAAATAAAATTGATATTCAAAATAAAGATATCATAATTGATATTGGAGGACATGTTGGACTTTTTGCATTATATGCATCTCAATTTTGTAAAAATGGACAAATTTATTCATTTGAACCAGTCATAGAAAATTACAATTTATTATTAAAAAATGTTGAAGATAATAATTTAACAAACATTAAAGTTTTCAATACTGCAGTTTCAAAAAACAATGGTAAAATTAATTTATTTCTAAATAGTGATCAAGCGGCACATAGTATATTTAATAAAACAACTCTTTCCAAAGAAGTAAATTCAATCACTTTACAAAATATTTTTGAAGTAAACAATATAAAAAATTGTGATTTATTAAAAATAGATTGTGAAGGAGCAGAATATGAAATTTTAGGTAATTTACCAACAAAATATTTTGCAAAAATTCAAAAGATGGTAATTGAGTGTCATTTTGTAAAAACTAAAAAGGATTTATTCAATAATTTAAAAATTAGTTTAAAACAACAAAATTTTGAATTGGTTGAAAAAGAATTAGAAAATGAATTAGTGATTATATTTGGAAAAAATGTTGGAGAAGATCAAGATTAACATGAAACTAGCTATAACTTCTCCTGCCTCGCTACCAGCAACACAATTTGGAGGAATATTATTTTTAGGAACTCATATAGCTAAAAAATTAGCAAGTAAAGATCATGATGTTGTTATTTATACAACTGATTTGGATGCTGCAAATAACGCAAAAACATTCAATAAAAAATTACCAAGAATTCAAAAAATAAACAAATTTGTGATTAAAAGAACTCATGTTTGGTTTTCAAAATATCTTTATTTTGTAAATCCAGGAATGTATTGGCAAATGATAAATGATGATTTTGATATAATTCATTCAATCGGAATTAGAAGTTTTCAAGCTTTTATCTCGGCATTAGTTTCAAAAAGAAAGAATGTTCCTCTAGTTTTATCTGATCAGGGAGGCTTAACAACGCATCCTGAACAACAAGAAGGGAAATTGATGAAAAGAATCTTAATTAAATTACAACTACCATTTATCAAATACATCATTAATCAGGCAAATACCATAATTGTTGCAAATGAATATGAAAAAAATATTTTTCTCGAGTTTTGTAATGAATCAAAGATCAAAATTGTTAAAAACGGAATTGATATAGAAGAATTAAAAACATCAGAAATTTCTTTTAAAAAAAAATATCAAATGAGAGAAAATTTTATTTTGTTTCTTGGAAGATTTGATAAAATAAAAGGTATCGATACTCTTCTTTTTTCAATTGCACAAATCCAAAATAAAATTCAAAATATAAAATTCATAATAATGGGAGCTGATTTTGGTTATGAAGATGAAATGATGAAAATAATTAATGATTTAAAGATTGAAAAATTGATTAAAATTATTAAAAAACCATCTAGAGAAGAAGTAATTGCAGCATATCATGAATGTGAGTTTTTAGTTTTGCCATCAAGATGGGAATTATCACCTTTAACTCCATTAGAAGGATTTGCTTGTAACAAAACTGTAATTAGCACTACTGCTCATGGAATTCCTCATACATTAACTGATAATGAAAATTCATTACTTGTTGAACCTAACAATATTGAACAAACTAGTGAAGCTATTATGAAATTATTGAATGATGTAGATTTACGAAAGTCATTAGAGGAATCAGCTTATAAATTGGTAATTGATACATGTAATTCTGATAAAATGGTTGAAAATAATTTTTTAATATACAAAGAAATTCTTCAAATGAAAAGAGAGTAAAATGAAAGAAAAAATTGATCCTTTAGGAAATTCAAAAATCAAAGTTCCATTTTTTATTCCCAATATTACTTTAAAAGAGAAAAAAAGCATGATCAAGGTTCTAAATTCAAATTTATTAACAAATGGACCTAATCTTTTAAAATTTGAAGATGAATTTAAAAAATATACAAAGTCAAGATATTCTGTAGGTGTTTCTAATGCCACATCTGCACTACATCTTTCCTTAATTGCAAGTGGTGTTAAAAAAGGAGACGAAGTAATTATTCCAGATATCACATTTGCAGCTACGGCAAATACAATTCTAATGACAGGTGCAAAACCAGTTTTTGCAGATGTAGATTTAGATGATTACAATATTGATATTAATTCAATTAAAGAAAATATTACAAAAAAAACTAAAGCAATAATTCCAGTCCATTTTGCTGGAAATCCATGTAAAATGGATGAAATTTTAAGATTGGCAAAAAAGTATAGGTTGCAAATTATAGAAGATTGTGCTCATGCAATTGGTTCATTTTATAAAAATAAACATGTTGGAACATTTGGAGAATCTGGTTGTTTCAGCTTTTATCCAACAAAAAACATTACAACATTAGAAGGAGGAATGATTATTTGTAAAAATAAAGAAAAATTTGAATTTATTAAAACGATAAGAAATCATGGAATTACAAAATCCCTTAAAGAAAGATATCAAAAAGGATTTCCATGGGAATATGACATCAAAAATGAAGGGTATAATTACAGAATAGATGAATTAAGATCAAATTTAGGATATAATCAACTTAAACGAATTAGAAAAATTAATTTGCTCAGAAAAAAAGCATCAGATTATTACTATCAAAAATTAAAAAATATCGAAGGGATTGCTTTTCAAAATATTTCAAAAAATAATCAAAGTGCACATCATCTTTATGTAATAAGAATCAAAGAAAATTTTGGAATCAATAGAAACAATATCTATAAAAAATTATTAAAAAAAGGAATCCAGACATCAGTACACTATAAACCACTTCATATGTTTTCACTTTTTAAAAATTATAAGAATAAGGAACTTCAAAACTCCAAAAAGTTATTTGATGAAATACTTTCTTTACCATTGTATACAGGAATTACAAAAAAACATCAAGATTTAGTAATAAAAGAATTAATTTCTACAAAATTTTAATTTTTAAAGTTGTACCTATCAAGTGATCTAATAATTATAGGAATCTTTCAAAAGAAGTGAATTCAAAAGTTGAGAGTAGTTCATCCATTCTTGGAAATACCTTATCCAAATTATGATAAGTGATAAAATTATTCTTTGTAGAGAGTTTTATTTTAGGCATAAATTCAGGAGTCAATTCCCAAGAATGTACATAAAATGCACCTGGAATTTCTTGCTTTTCATATTCACGAATAGCTTTCTTTGTAGTACTAAATGGTAGAGTTCTTAAATAAAATCCACCACCTATCGGAATTGTTTTTCCAAGAAACTTTGTTACCATCAATGGAAATTCCATTATTTTTCCGTTAGGGGTATTATTTTCTAATGAATCACTTGAAATTTTATAAGGTTTTTTGGAAGCATTTGGATTTCCATACATGCTAGATTTTGCGGGAACTATACTACTATCATAAAGATAGTCATGCTCAGCAAGAAGATCAATTGTCCAAGAAGATTTTTCATTTAAAGAAAATGTTGGAGCTCTAAATCCTTTACTTTTATTATTAGTAAGTCTAGAAAATTCTTCTAATTCTTTAGAAAATTTTTCTCGATATCCTTCAGAATCTAATCTAGAATGATACATTGTGTGAAAACCAATTTCATGTCCATCATCCAAAATCTTATCTAGAATTTCTGGGAATTTTTCAAGAATTTCACCTACCAAAAAAAAGGTTGCAAAAGTTTCATGTTTATTAAGAAGTTTTAAAATTTTATCTAAACCATTTATTATTTTAAAATCTTTTTTTTCATTTGTCAATACATTTTGAATTAATTCTGGATGAAACCATTCTTCAAAATCAATTCCAAGTAAATTCATTAAATTAAAAATAATAAATTAGTTAATAACCCTTCAGAGTAAAACTAATGTTCAATTTTTTTAACTACCCTTGCAGGATTACCTGCAACAACAGAAAAATCTGGTACATCTTGAGAAACTACACTTCCAGCCCCAACAATAGAATTTTTTCCTATAGTTACACCAGCTATAATTATACATCCAACGCTAATAATTGCGCCATTTTTAATAACTACAGGTTTTATTGTTCTAGGATATCCATGATTTTTTAAAAACTCATTTGTCGTTGGATTAACATGAGCAAAAATCATCGAATTTGAACTAATGGTAACATTATCTTCAATTGTAATTAATTCTGGATGTAACAAATCAAGTAAAACGTAAGGAGAAAAATGACAGTTTTTTCCAATTTTTACACCTCTACAACGTTGAAATCGTATAACAAAATTTGATAGAGGTGAAGAATAGGATAATGAATGAAAAATCCAACTTTTTAAGAATTTTAAACGTAGTTTTAGTCTACCAAATTGTCCTGTATATCCATAATATTCCATTAATTCAAATTCATTTTTTTTAAAATAATCAGAGTTGCTCATGACTTCTGTACCTATTTTAACATAAAACGTTTAACTTTTCCGTAATCTGTTTGAGGAATATTTGTGACAAAATCAATTTTTGATGGAATTTTGTATTTTTCAAGATGTTTAATACAATAATGTAGAATTGTTGTTTTATCTAAAGTTGAATTTGATGATTTGATTACATGTAGTTTTATTACTTGTCCAAAAATTTCATGATCTATTCCAAATGCGACAACATCATCCACTCCATCAATTTGTTTTACAATTTTTTCAATTTCATCAGGTAATACTTTTTCACCTCCAATATTGATTACATCGTCAGTTCTCCCAAGAAGATACAGATATCCATCGTCAATATGTCCTAGGTCACCAGTTCTCAACCATCCATTATCTAGATTTTCATCAGCTAGTTTGTTTTCCCAATATGATTTAATTACGTTATCACCTTTTATCCAAATTTCTCCATTTCTAGATTTTTCATTATCATTATTGACAATTTTTATTTTTACATTTGGTGCTGGTCGACCTACAGATTCATCATAAGATGAATTTTTATCAAAAATCATAAAAGTGGATCTAGAAGCTTCAGTAAGACCATAGTATGTAGCCAAATTTCCATTAGAAATAATAGTTTTAAAATTTTGAATTGTATTAATTGGAATTTTTGTACTATTAGTAATAATTAATCTAATACTAGAAAAATAATTTTGTAAATCATCTTTATCAAATTTTAAAAGTTTTGTTAGTGTAGAAGGTATTGCTGCCAAAGTAGTAGCATTAAATTTTTTTATAGTATCCAAGATATTTTGTAGATCATTTGTATTTTTTAATAAAATAAGAGTTGAACCAACACATAATGATGTATGGAGACATCCTAATCCAAAAGAATGATGTAATGGTAATGGTAAAACATCTATATCAGAATTTGTATATTTTAAAATTTTAATTATGTTGTTTGTAGTAAAATCGACCATAAAATGAGTAATTCCAACTCCTTTAGGTATAGATGTAGTTCCAGATGTGTAGATCAAATATGCCATATCATTTGATTTAGAATCAATAGTTGAATTATCAATGTTTTTTAGAATTTTATCAAATTGAAAAATAGGTATTTTGATTGAATTATATTTTAAAATTTTATGATAAATATTTTTGGAACAAATGATAGTAGAAGAGTCAGAGGAAGTAATTTGAGCCAGTAAATTAGTTTCAGATATCTCAGGAGGTATTAGATGAGGGATTTTTCCAGAATTTATAATTCCCAAATAAGATATTACAAATGATGCAGAATTTTCAGACATTAAACTAATTACATTTTTTGTATTTAGAGATGAAATAGAAATAGATGATATTTCTACTAATTTCCAGAGTTCCTCAAAAGTAAATGAATCACTTTCAAAAATAAGAGCAATCTTTTCAGGATAATTATTTACTGAATTTTTTAAAAAATCAATAACATTCATGATAAATGAGTACGAACACATTCAAGAAGATCTTTTGCAGATTTGATTTCAATAGCTTCATCCAAAGTAAATGAAATATCAAATTTAGCTTCTGCCAAAGTGATTAAATTTAATTGCGCAAATGAATCCCAATTCTCATAATCTTTTTGTTCTTTATTCCAAGAGAAATCAGATTCTGATAAATTTAAAAATGCTTCAAAAAATATATTTTTCACTGAATTTTCAATATCCATATTATAATGCGAAAATTAGTGGATAATAAATAAACCTACTTACTATTTTCTACATGCTTGAAAAAATAGGAATTGGAGTAGACATAATAGACATTCAAAGATTCCAAGAAAAACCTTATGAAAAAAATCTAAAATTCTATAAAAAAATTTTTAATGAAACTGAAATAAATTATTGTTTACAGAAGAAAAATTCTGCGGAAACTTTTGCTTCAAAATTTGCAATAAAAGAAGCAGTCATAAAATCTATAAAAAAACAAGTTGATTTATTAAATATTTTAACTGATTATTCAGATTCAAAACCAATTGTTTGTTTATTAGATGATTCATCATTTAATTTTATTATTAGTACTAGTCATGAAAAATCATATGCAGTGGCAATGGTTATTTCAGAAAAAATCGATAGTTAACTAATAAATTTTTTAGTAATTTTTGTTATAGAAATAAGAAATGAATTGAAAAAAATATTCTTTTTTTGATTAATTATCCAAGTAGGAACAACAAGTTCATTTTTGAATTGTTTAATTAATACAGAATCAGGAATTTGTTTTATTTTTTGATTATAAGCATATTTACGATTAATTGTTTTAAGATTTCTAAGAATTTCCCAATCAGCTAAAATTTTCATTTTTCCTATACCTCGAGTAATATAAAAAAGAAAAACAGCCACATCAATTATCAACAATGCAGGAAGCATTTTCATGATGGTAGATCTATCATAAAGAGTTAGTAAACAATATTTTCTATTTCTTTCCATTAGCTTAAATTTAATAGGATTCCATTTGAAACTATAACCTTCTTTTGGATGATATACAATAGATTTTGGTACATAAAATGAATTAATTTTCATGATTGCCCCACGCCAACATAATTCTAAATCATCATGAAATGCAAACAAAAAAGGATCAAACAATCCAATTTTTTGAATTAATGAATTAGATGTAAAAAGACATGTTCCAGATGCATAATCAATTTGTTCGAATTTTTCAAATAATTGTTTGTCTTTATCACCTTTAGAACGAGAATAGCCAAAACCAAAGATTTGTATCATATTTCCAGTACTTAATAACATAGAATGATCAGTAGTTGCTAAAAATTTTGGTTGATACAAGCCATCTCCATTAGTTTTATACGCTTTCAACAGTTCATCCAACCAATAAGGATCTACAATAGTATCAGGGTTCAAAACAGCTATAAATTGACCATGAGCTTTTCTTAATCCCACATTATTTCCTTCACAATAACCTAAATTTTCAGAATTTTCTATTAAATTAATACTAGGAAATTTTTCTTTACATTTCTTGTGACTATTATCTTTAGAAATATTATCAACTAAAATTATTTCAAAATTTTTATGATGTGATTTAAGAATTGATGATACACAATCAATTAGTAAATCACCAGCATTATAGTTTAAAATAATTATACTAACTAAATTATCTGAAAGAAACTTATCTTCTGTATTTTTTTTATTTATATTTGTCATATCTTTCAATTTAAAAATAGATATAAAACTTAAATGAAATTTGATTCCCATTTACTTGGGAGTTCTCTCATATGCTGACTTTTTTGTTGCTTAACATCTTGAAATCTTAATAATCTTTGTATTTTTTCTTCAGAAAGATTTGAGAGTTTTTGTATATCTGAAATTGAAAGATTATTCTCCCTAGCATATAAAATCAAATCTACAACATCATAAGGAACAGTATAAAAAAATTCTTCATCAGTAGTACTATAACTCCAAACATCAGGAGATGCAGCATTTTTCATAATATCTTGATTTACATTCATAAAATTACCAATTTGATAAATTTGTGATTTGTATAAATTTACAAGGGGTTCTATATCTGATCCTCCATCACCATATTTAACAAAATAACCTTGTAAATATTCAGATTTGTTAGTAGTACCTACAACAGATAGATTATTTTTTTCAGCATAATAATACAACAAAGTCATTCTAACTCTATGTTTGATTGATGTAGCAGCTGTAAGAGTAAGAAAATCAGAAGATGAAATTTTAATTTTGTGTTGTTTATTTTTATCGTCTAAAATTTCCAAATAAGGCATACCTACAGAATCAAAATTTGGAGGCACTACTACTCTGTACTTACAATCAGAATTAAAATTTTGAAATCTATTTTTAACAATTTTCTCTCGATTTGAATAGACTCCAAAAGAATCTAAAATTGGTGTAATATCTAAATTTTGAATATCAATATCAAAAGTTTCAGAAATTTTATCTATAAGAGATTTATTATTTTGATCAGATTCTTTTTCAAACATAGTTAATCCTAGAGTTTTTGTTGAACCTAATGCTTTTACACACAATGCCATAGTTACTGTAGAATCAATTCCACCACTTAATCCCACAATTGCTCCATGTTTGTGAAATTTTTCAATCACTTCATCATGCAAAAAATTACACAAATAATCTACTTGTTTTTCCACATTTTCTAATTTTAAAAAATCAGGCATGTTATCCATTAGTAAGATTCCAAATTTGTAATTAATTAAATATGTAGCTAAAAAAATTATTTTCATAGGGAAATGGAAAGAAAATGACAAAATCTGAAGATAAGATCACACAAAAAGTAAAAGAAATGTATCTAAAATATCCTTATCCTTCCCCTTCAAAAGAAATAGCTCAAACTAATGAATTATTGAATTTATTAAAAATATTTGAAATTGAGGGCAAAAAGAAAATTGAAAATTTAGAAATTTTGGATGCAGGATCTGGTACAGGTCATAGAATTATCAATGTTGCAAAATATTTTAAAAATTGTAAATTTGTAGGTGCAGATATTTCAAAAAATTCATTAATAATTGCAAATGAATTAAAGAAAAAAAATAAGATAGAAAATATTAATTTTGTACAAAAAGATATCTTAACGAATATTACAAAATTGGGAAAATTTGATTCCATTTTATGTATGGGTGTTCTACATCATCTTTCTAATCCAAAGAAAGGATTACAAATTTTATCAAAAATGTTGAACACTAATGGTATGATTTTTCTTTATCTATATGGAAAATTAGGAGGTCATAAACGAATGTTAAATAAAGAATTGATTTCTATTTTACTAGGAAAACAAAAGACAGATTATGATTCAGGAATAAAATTAGTTAGGGATATTGGTTTCAACAAATTTGATTATGGTTGGAATTTAAAATGTAAAAATGTCGAAGAAGAAAATTCATTAATTGTTGATTCTTTATTACATGTCAATGAAAAACTTTATGATTCATTTGATATTAATAATTTATTTAAAAAATCAGGATTATATGGATATGCAATATATGGAATTAGTGTAGGAGAGAAAGGATTACTTTTGGATGTAGATACAAAAACAAATCAAAAATTACTCATTTCTCAAACTAATGTTTCTAAAAAATTAAATTCAAAATTTGCTTTAGAAAAATATGAATCAAAAAAAACTAGAGAAAAGTATAGAATATTAGAATTATTTTATGAACCAAATGGATATACAATCATTGGTTTTACAAAAGAAGGATATGAAAAAATTACAAATAATAGAATTAAAAGGAATTTTATTAAAATAGATTAAAGAAAAATTCTAGTTCCCTCACCTAAAAGAAAGATTTTTTCATCTTGAGAATCTTTTTTGATTTGTATATTAGAATTAGATGAAATTATACTATTTCGAATTTTTATTGGTGTATTGATAATACAATTAGACATTACTATACTATTTTCAATATTAGATTGAGTAATTTTAGAATTATCACCTATACTTGAATTTGGCCCAATACAGACATTCTCAATAATACAGTTTTCACCTATAATTACAGGTCCAGTGATTTGTGAATTACCTGTGATTTTAGATCCTTTGCCTACAAATATAGATCCGATTAAAGTGACATCTTTACTCTTTTCACCATAAAAATAACTTTTTTTATTTTCAAGAATTTTTTTATTTGCATCAATGATATCTTCAGGAGTTCCGGTATCTTTCCAATAATCAGTAATAATATAGTATGAAATATTATTATTCTGAGTAAGTAATACTTGTAATGCATCAGTAATCTCTAATTCATTTCTCCATGAAGGTTTTAGATTTTCAATTATTTCAAATATTTTTGGAGTAAGAAAATAAATTCCAGTTACAGCAAAGTTGGTTGGAGGATCTTTTGGTTTTTCCATAATTTTAGTGATTTTTCCATTTTCCATATCAGCAATTCCAAATCTAGAAGGATTTTCAACTTCGCATAATAATATCGATGCATCTGAATCAGAATTAAGAAATTCATTTGAAAAATCATGTATGTTTTTATGAATTATGTTATCACCTAAAAATACAAGAAATTTATCATTACCAATAAATTTTCGACATAAACCAATAGCATGTGCAATCCCTTTAGGATGATCTTGTTCAATGTAAACTATTTTCACACCAAACTTCTCACCATTTTTATAGTATTCACGTACTTTATTGGCACCTACACCTCCAATAATTATAGCAATTTCTGTTACTCCAGCTTCTTTCATAGATTCTACACAATACTGTGACATTGGTTTATTTGCAATTGGAAGAAGTTGTTTTGGGCCTGTATGGGTTAAAGGTCTTAATCTTGTCCCATGTCCAGCGTGAAGTAAAATTCCTTTCATATACCAAAGAATTGAAAGTGACTTAATAATGTAAATCTATTTTTTCCAGGGTGAATGCTCAAATGTTTGTTCAGATAATTCATTCCACCATTGAGGATTTGAAAGATACCAATCAATAGTATTTTTTAACCCATCATCAAAAGTTACATTAGATTTCCAATTTAATTCATTTCTCAATTTATCTGAATTCATACTATATCTAAAGTCATGACCAGGTCTATCATCAACAAATTCTATCAAATCTTCTGATTTTCCCATTATGGAGAGGATTTTTTTAACAATCGTAATATTATCAATTTCATTATTTGATGAAATATTATAGGATTGTCCTGATTTCCCATTTTTTAATACTAAATGTATTGCTTCACAATGATCACTCACATACAACCAATCACGTAAATTTTTTCCAGAGCCATAAATAGGAATTTTTTTATTTTTTTCTGCTAATAAAATAACTTTTGGAATAAGCTTTTCTGGAAATTGTTTAGGACCGTAATTATTAGTACATCTAGTGATAATAGTATCACAATCATATGTAACATGGTATGAATTAACAAGCATTTCTGCACATGCTTTTGTTGCAGCGTATGGACTAGAAGGATTAAATTGAAAATTTTCAGTGGCACTGTCTTTTGGTAAACTTCCAAAAACTTCATCAGTAGATACTTGTAAAAATTTCTTTTTGTATTTTTTTATACATTCAAGTAATGTATAAACACCATCAATATTGGATTCAAGAAATGGTTTTGCATTTGCAATACTTCGATCAACAAATGATTCTGCTGCAAAATTGACTACAACATCACAATCAGAAACTAATCTATCAACTAAAGAAAAATCACATATATTTCCATGAATAAATTTATAATTTTCTGAGTTTTCTAATTCAGATAAATTAAGAGGATTTGAACCATAAAATCCTGCATCTAAATTAACTATGTCAATTTCTTTATTATTTTTAAGTAAATTTATTATAAAATTACTTCCAATAAATCCACTTCCACCAGTTACAAGAATTTTCATGCAAAAACTTCTTTATCTGTTTATAAAAAATTAGCTCTAAAAGTCCAAATACCCATTAATCTTGTATTATTATTGAGATTTAATAATGGATGAAGAAATCGAAGTGATAAATTTAGAAAAACATGAAACTAAAGATATTCATGATCAACACATCAATGGTAGTCTTACAGTAATTTATCGAGATTATGATAAAATAATTAAAAATGGGTTAAAAATGATATACGTAAGTTCGATTAACACCGGTGAAATAAAAGGTCCACACCTACATAAAAAAAGAGATAGTTATTTTGTATGTATTCATGGTAAAGTAATTTTTGTAATTAAAAAAAATGATGGAAAGTACATAGAAGTGGAATCTAGTTCAGAAAAACCAGTTTTGATTAAAGTTCCAAAAGGAATAGCATCTGCTCATTATAACTCATCAAAAGAAATTGGAAGGGTTTTAGTTTTAGCTGATTTAGCGTGGAAACCAGATGACAACGAAATGGAAAATGTTGAATTTGAAGATTATGAATGGCCTAAATTAAAAAAAATGAAAAATATTTATTAATATATTATAGAGTTTTTTAGTATTGAAATTATCAATAATTAAAGAAATTTTTGAATTGTATATTAATAGACGAAAAATATTCATGTTTCCAATAATCATATTACTAATTGCAATGATTGGTCTTACAGCACTAGCACAAAGTGGATTAGTAGCATTCATCTATCCAATTTAAATTGGAATTATCATCACCTAGATTCAAAGGACTAGCAGTATCTGCAGGTTTATCATTTTGGTTTTTTATTATTGTATCCTCATTAGGAATGTTTTCTTTTGAAATATTTGCAGTATTTGTAGGAGTAATCATAATAATTACACAAATTTTTGCAATGAAATTAGCTAAGGTTTTAGATGTTTTTGCAATATTTAACACAAAAATTTTTTTAGGATTATTATTTATTTTTGTAATTTCATTATATGGAATATTGTTTAAAGTTCTTCGAATTGATTTATTGAGAACAAAAAAACAAGAAAAATCTTACTGGTTAGAAATAGAACAGTTAAAAGAATCCAGAATTTTTAAGCAATATTAATTATGTATCACCTTGGAATTTCTTGTTATTATCATGATTCTGCAGCAGCACTTCTAAAAGATGGACATGTGATTGCAGCTGTTGAAGAAGAAAGATTTTCTAGGAAAAAATTTGATGATGGATTTCCTGAAATGGCCATAAATTGGTGTCTAAAAGAAGGAGGAATTACTGCTAAACAAATTGATTCAATAGCATTTTATGATAAATCAGTGTTAAAATTCGAGCGATTATTAGATAATTATATTGCTGTAGCACCAAGGGGTCTTTACAGTTTTTTAAATATAATTCCTAAATGGATTCACAAAAGGTTATGGATCAAAGATGAAATAAAAAAACATCTTAAAGAATTTAAAGGTAAAATTATTTTTCCCGAACATCATTTATCTCATGCAGCTCACACGTTTTTTACATCACCATTTGAAGAATCAGCAATTTTAACAATAGATGGTGTTGGAGAATGGAGTACAACTTCTTTTGGTTATGCCAAAGACAATGATATCAAACTAACACATGATATAAGATGGCCTCATTCTCTTGGTTTGTTTTATTCAGCATTTACATATTTTTTGGGTTTTAAAGTAAATGAAGGAGAATACAAATTAATGGGATTATCATCATATGGCAAACCAAAATTTGTGGATATTATTTTAGATAAATTAATTGATGTAAAAGAAGATGGTAGTATACGACTTGATATGAAATATTTTGCTTTTACATATGACAAAGTAATGACTAATGAAAAATTCTCAACATTATTTGGAATAGAACGTAGAGATGAAGATTCTAAAACTAAACAAATTCATTTAGATATTGCTGCCAGTGCTCAAAAGGTTCTTGAAAATATTTTGTTAAAAATGGTTAATCATGTTTATGAAAATACTGACACAAAAAATCTTTGTCTTGGTGGTGGTGTGGCACTCAATGGAGTTGCCAATTTTAAAATTCTTAAAGAAGGACCTTTTGAAAATGTTCACATTCCCCCATCTCCAGGTGATGCAGGTAGTGCGGTTGGCTGTGCTCAATATCTATATTTTTCAAAACACAAAAATTCTAGAATAAATTATTCAAAACTTTCAGATAGGATTAAAGAAAATATCTACGTAGGACCATCATTTTCTGATGAACAAATCCGGACTTTCTTAGATGATAATAATATACTGTATGAAATTCTAAATGATGAAACTGTTTTACAAAAAACGGCTAAACTAATTTCTGAAGGAAATGTTCTAGGCTGGTATCAAGGCAGAATGGAATGGGGTCCTAGAGCCTTAGGGAATAGAAGTATTTTGGCAGATCCTCGTGATGAAAAAATGAAAGATATTCTTAATGAAAAAATCAAACATAGAGAGTCTTTTAGACCCTTTGCTCCGAGTATTTTAGAAGAATATGTGAGTGATTATTTTGATATTGAAATACCAAGTCCGTATATGTTACATGTTACAAATGTCAAACAACCTGAAAAAATTCCTGCAGTTACACACGTTGATGGTACTGGAAGACTACAAACAGTTTCAAAAGATGTTAATCCATTATATTATAATTTAATTAGTGAATTTCAGAAAATTTCTGGCGTTCCAGTTGTAATAAATACATCAATGAATGTAATGGGAGAGCCTATTGTAAATACTCCTGAACAAGCACATAACATGATTGTTAAAACAAATATGGATTGTATTGTGATGGGGAAACATCTGATTTTTAAAAAATAAAAATCTATTAGTTTAAGTGAAATATAAAAAAATAAATTAGACTTAGAATTATTTAATTGGTAATAATTTTTTTAAAAACTTTACAATCCACTTTGAAATTCTTCATAATCAATTTGGAAAACTTTAAGTCTGTTTGTATGACCAAAATCTCCTGAATCATATATTTTTTTTAAAAATGAAGATTTATTTTCATTTAGATATAGTTCATCTAAAAATAATCTATTATTTTTCTCATAAACTACTATATGTGATAATCCTTCATTTTGATTTTGAGAAATGTATTCATTTATGTCAGTATAATCAGCTGTAGGGAATTTTTCGACTCCAGGATCAACACTTCTTGTTTCACCATAAGGTAATAAATTTGGCCAATTATAAAATAATGCTGCAGATTTTACAAACTTGCTTTGTTCATAGTCATTAATTCCTGTGGCATTATATTGCAGTACAATTTTTGCATCTTCAAAAGATTCCTTTTGTAATAAGTTCTCATGCATTGTAAATTCTACAATTAATCCTGAAAATAAAACAAATGGAATTAATAATAAAAATAATTTTTTATGAATTTTTAAAAAAATCACATTTAATCCGTAACATGAAAATATTCCAAATATTGGAATTAATGGAAATAAGTATCTAACTTCTTGAATTCCTTTGCCATATGCAAATAAACTAGTCAATGATAGAAAAATAAGAAATAATAGAAATATTGCTCTATTTTTAGAAATTTTTTTTCTAATAACGATTATTGATAAAATAACAAAAAATATTAAATTTGGGAATAATGTCCATCCACTTAACATAAAATATGTAGTTAAAGCATTTTTTAAAAATTGAAATTTATTATCTGTGATTGTACCTATTTCATTTACTGAATCATCTTTAATGATAATCTCTTGTTCAGAAATATTCATTGCATGTATGACGGTATCAAAAATACTTGTATCTTTTACATCATTTAGTAATATTATATCCGCAGTTTGAATTATTGCAAAAAACAAAAATACTCCAATTCCAAGTTTGAGAAAATTTTTACTATCAAAATTTTTTTTAATAACAAAAACCAAAATTAATGGAATTAAGATCAATATTCCTTCTTGCCTAACAATAAATCCAAAACTTCCAAAAATATATGATAAAATGTAAAATTTAGAATCTTTGATAAAAACAAACATTATTGACATAATAATCAGAAAAAGAAAAAGGGGATCGCCAATTCCAAGTAATGAATTCTCAATAATTTTTGGGCTTAATACAACTAGTGAAGAAGATATTATTGCAATTTCCTTTTTGAAAAAATTTTTTGTTAAATAATATAACGGAATAATTGTAGAAACTGAAATAATAATGCTAAGTATTCTCTGAATGTTCATAAAATCTATCATTTCATGAGACCATGAAATTGCTAAAAATGGTGACAAAAATATTGGCCATCCAAATTTATTTGTGATATAACCATCAGGGAAAATATCTCCTCTAGCAAGTGCCATAGAATACAAAAAATTATCTAATGCATCAAGAGAAACGGGTATATCGTAAGGGTAAAAATATAATCTAATAAGAAAACCACTTAAAGAAATCAAAAAAATCAAAGAAATTGTTTGTTTTTGATTAATTGATTTTATTTGTAAAATTGACATAATTGACTTCCTTTTAATGTAATATTGGCTGTTTTTAATTTTTAATTGAAATCATTTCTTTTATACTAGAAATCTTCATGCAATTCATATTTTACTGTCTTTTATATTATTATACGTGAAAAATTTAATATTATTTTAAACAACAATCAATTTCAGGTTTTTGAATACGAATACATTAACAAATTATATAATAGATTTTTTGCGTAACCAATTGTGGCTTTTGTTCTTTGGATGACTGGTTTATCATGTTCTGGAAAGTCTACAATTGCAACAGAACTAAACAAAATTTTTCCGAATATGGAGGTGTTAGATGGAGACAAATTATGGGAATGGCTTGCACCTTTAGATATGTCAAAAAAAGCTAGAATGGCTCAAACATTAAGAATTGCACATATTGTAAAAATACTAATCAAACATGACATTTCTGTATGTGTATCTGTAGTAAGTTCATTTGAAGAAAGTAGGAATAAAGCTGAAGAAATTATTGACGATGATAGATATGTTTTATGTTATATTAAATGTCCTGTAGAAGTATGTGAAAAAAGAGATGTTAAAGGAATGTACAAAGAGGTAAGGAATGGGGGTAACATAGTTTTATCAGGTGTAAATGATCCGTACGATATTCCTAAAGAACCAGACATTGTTTTAGAAACTGACAAGTACTCAGTATCAGAATGTATAGAAAAAATTAAAAATCATCTAATTAAAAATAATTTGGTTTAACATACAAAAGATGAGCAATTTAACCAACACATTACAAAAGATTAGATATAATTTAAAAAGACATGTTTATGGAATTACAGCACCACTCAGAGTACTTCCAGATTTTATTGTTGTAGGATTTGGAAAGGCAGGAACTACTACACTATATCATTATTTATCTGAACATCCATGCATTATGAAATCATCACATGATCATTTAGGATTTTTTGATTCTAACTTTGAATTAGGTTTAAATTTTTACAAATCATTTTTCCCAACTAAATTTTCAAAGTTTTTTTTGAAATACACTAAAAAATGTTTTAGGACTTACGATGTAACTGCTTCCTATATTAGAGAACCATTATCTGCTAAGCGTATTTTGAAAACTTTACCTAAAATTAAATTAATAATAATCTGCAGAAATCCGGTAGATGTAGCATATTCATATTATTTTAATGATCCTTCCCTAAAAGGGGGATTATCATTTGAGGAGGCGATAAAAAATGAAATAAAGATGGTTGAAAATGAAATAAAGAATTCAAAAAATTATCCAAGAAATCTCCTAGAAAAATCATTTTTAGCAAGAGCAATTTACTATGAACAAATAGAAATTTGGTATGAGTTGTTTCCAAAAAATCAATTATTGGTAATAGAAGCAGAAGATTTAGCAAAAGATCATATAAAGACATTTAATAAAATATTTGATTTTCTTGATTTGCCCAGATATGATATTAAAAATTTTGAAAAACAAAATGTAAGTAAATATCCGCCCATAAAAGAAGAAACAAGGAAATTTTTGATAGATTATTTTAAACCATATAATGAAAAATTGTATAAACTAATCAATGAGAATTATGATTGGGAAAATTAGAGGGATTTATTTTCTTTTAGAAGTTTAGTCAGGTATGACCAATCATCATTTTTAGAATTACCTTTACTTTGTCCAAACTCTCTATTTTTAATAAGTTCCAAATATTGTTTATGAAATGTTTCAAATTCTTCTAATTCGGTTGCAGAAATTTTTCCATCTTTGTAATTAATGATTAATTTTTCCATGATCTTTAGATTTTGTCTTAAAATTAATTCTGAATTAAGTATTAGTCTTATAATATACGGATTTGTTTCGGTAAGTATATCAATTTCTGCTTTTCTTGCTTTAGTTTTTTTGTAATGAGCATATCCTACTAAAACCAAAAGAGGAATTCCAATACCAACAACAATAATTATGTATATTTCAAATGATGGAAAAATTGCTTTTAAAGCAGGATAATTTTCTATTGCTAAATAATAAGTGACAGTTAGCGTATTAATTGCTGCAAAAATAAAAGCAAAATAAGTTGACCACCCCATCCTAAAATAATACCATGAACGGAAACCAACATTTCTCTTTTCTACCATGAAACTGAATTTTTTCACATGTATATCAATTTCACTATAAGGAATTTTTTAAAGAATTAATAAATTATAGATGAGTTTTCATAATAGAATGAATGTTGGGATAATTTCAGACACACATGATGATATAGCCACAACAAATCTTGCCATAGATATTTTTGAAGAAAAAAATGTCAAAGCGGTAATACATGCAGGGGATATAATTTCACCTCCAATTATTACAGAATTTAAGCGACTTACAGACAAAGGTGTTGAATTTTTTGGAATTTTAGGTAATAATGATGGAGAGAAAAATGGGTTAAAAGATGCATTCAAATTCATTAATGGAAAGTTTTTGGGCGATGTAGGCAAAATTGAGTTGGCAGGACTCAAATTTGGAATATATCATGGTATGGATCTACGTAAAAAAGAAAAAATGATCAAATCAGGTAAATTTGATGTTTTTATTTACGGTCATTCACACACACGAGATCCAAAAGATAATAATTTGAATTGTGTTGGAAAAACAATTGTTTTCAATCCAGGTAATGCTCATCGTGAGGAAAAATTACATTATTTAGATAAACCATATTTTCAAGAACCAACAATAATAATTTTTGATACAGATTCTAAAGGATTCAAATTTTTTAATTTATAGTCATTAAATTAATGACAATATTATTAAATCAAAAATTTGAAAAGGATTTAGACAAAGTGTTATGAAAAAAATTATTTTGATTCTATTTATAGGGATTTGTGTTATGCTATTTTTTTATGGGGTTTTAGTTGGTCATAATCAATTTTTTCCATTTACTCTTATGAAAGATTTGAAGCTTGTTGTATTTAATGATAAAAAATATTCTTCAGAAGAATTTTTAATTCAAGAAAATCAAGATTATGATAAATTAATCAATATCAATAATAAAGATGAAGTTAAACAAGAACGTCTTCTGATCTATGATTTCTTATGGAATTCAAAAGAATTACCATTAACACTTCCATCATCTGTAGAAAAAAACTTTCAAGATGAAAGATATTCTAAAATTGAAAATTTATCAGATATAGATAAAATCATTGTGAATATGGATTATGAAATAAATTCTGTTGTATATCATTTTCATGCAAAAAATCCAAATAATAAATTAATTATTTATCATCAGGGGCATAGAGGGGATTTTTATCAAGGCGTTGAAACAATAGAGTTTTTCCTTGAAAAAAATTATGATGTATTAGCTTTTTCGATGCCATTATTAGGAATGAATAATCAACCAATAGTAGAAACTAACTTTGGAAAAATTCAACTTTCATCTCATTATTCTTTTAATACATTAGATTCATCAAAAAAATCCCCTCTTAGATTTTTTATAGAACCAATTTCAGTAGTTCTCAATTATATTGATAAAGATTTTCAATATTCATCATATAGCTTTGTCGGACTTTCTGGAGGAGGATGGACTGCAATAGTTTATTCAGCTATTGATCCTAGAATAGAAAATACATTTTCAATTGCAGGTTCCTATCCAATTTTTATTCGACAAGAACAAAAGAATTATGGGGATTATGAACAAATTCTTCCAGAATTTTATAGTATTGCAAACTATCTTGACCTGTACATAATGGGTTCTTTTGGAGAAAATAGGAAGTTGATTCAAATTTTTAATGAATTTGATCCCTGTTGTTTTTCAGGAGATTTTTCAAGATTATATGAAAATAGCATAAAATTAAAAATATCTGAGTTAGGATTTGGATCATTTCAAACGATGATTGATGATTCTCATAAGGAACATAAAATTTCACAAAAAATTCTTAAAGTAATTATAAATGAATTAGAATAACAAAAATATGCCTATAATTAACCCAAGAATAAAATGAAAATCCATGTCTCTGCAAGTTTCTTATACTAAACAATTAATTTTTGGTTTAATCCTGTTAGTAATTTTATTACTAGTTATTGAAATAATAGCAATAATAATTTTAGATCGTAATGATTCTTGTTACGTCGGATTACCTTTAAGTGGTTTATATCCACAATATTCAGATAATTTTTTAAAATCACTTTGTAATGATTATAAATCAATAATTGATTATGATACACCCTATAAACATCTGGAACCTAATCAAAAAACAGAAACTGTAAACATCAATAGTTATGGATTTCGAGGAATTGAATTTAATCAAGAAAAAGATCTCAATACATACAGAATTATTCTATTAGGAGGTTCTACCATGTATGGATTACATGCTACATCAGAGTCAACTACAATTCCAGGATATTTACAAAATAGATTTGATACTGAAACTTTGGACGTAAATGTAGAAGTCATTAATGCAGGTATCAATGGTGCATCATCATTTGATGAAATAAATTCATTAAATGATAAATTGTTAAAATTAGATCCGGATATGATAGTAGTTTATGATGGAGGAAATGATTTAGTAAATTCAATAAAAAATGAAAATGAATTGAAATCTTGGCCTAATGAAACTGAACATTTCTTTAAGAAATTTAGAAATTACTATAAAACTACACAGTTCTTTGAATATCTTGATAGAATTTTCCAAAAAAAAATTATGAATGACCAAGGAATTTCAAAATCAGAAATTACTGAGGATGTTATTCCTAAAAAAGTGGAAATATGGAAAAATAGATGGACAAAAGCATGTAAACAAAATGAAATTAACGGGATAGATACGGTGATTACAATTCAACCATATTTAGGAGTTGGAAATAAAGTTCTTACCGAATGGGAAAATATGATTAAAAAACAATATAATCAAATTGATGTTTCAGGAGCATTTCCTTTATTAATTAATGAATTAATGGAGATGGAAGAAATATGTACAAAAACAATTGATTTAACAAATGTTTTTGATAATGAAAATGAAACAATTTTTTATGATCTAATCCACGTTGGTGACGCAGGAAATGAAATTGTTGCAGAAGAAATGTTCAAAAATATTCTTTCAATTATTATTGAAAAAAATAGTTGATAGATTTTTTGAATTAGTAAATCATTAGAAGTAAAATATTTGGTTTCATATCAAATTTTATGAATTATGATTTAATAACTTTATAATTTTTTTTAAATTATCTTTCCAACAGAATTGAATCGTTAACCTTTCCACTTAGTTGATGTTTTTTAACATACCATTCAATGGTTTTTCTTAAACCATCTTCTAGAGAGAATCTAGGAGACCAACCTATCAACTGTTGTGCCCTATTATTATCAAGTGCCCTAGATAATGCACCTACTGGTTTTGATGTATCAAAAGAAATATTATTTGGACTCCAATTAAGAATTTTGAAAATAACTTTTACAACATCGATCATTTTATGTTGATCTCCCGTACCTAAATTAATTGGGGTGCCATCAAATATTTTTTCTCCTGCTAAAATTGTTCCATCAACAATATCTTCAACAAAAGTGAAATCTCTTTCTTGATTTCCATCTCCCCAAATTTCAAAAGGTTCCATCTTTTCAACAGCTTTATAGATTAAAGCAATTATAGCGTGAGTTTCATTTTCACGTGGACCATATGCAGTTACAAATCTAACTGGACATGTCTTTAAACCATATTGTTTTTTAAATGCATTTAGCTGCATTTCACTCATTAATTTTTCCCATCCATATTCGATATCAGCACTCATTAATCCATCAAGATTAGTTGGATCTGCATCTTCTTCTTTTAATTTATACCCAGAACCAATATTTTCCTGTAATTTTGTTGGATATACACAAGCTGTACTTGCAAAAATTAAATTTTGTACCTTAGAGTCAGTACATGCTTCAAAAACATGATGATCAATTGAATAATTAGAACTTACATCAGCAGGATGTGTAGTAATGTAACCACGACCTCCATGAACAGCTGCTAAATGAAAAACAATTTCTTTATCTTTAAAAATTTGATTTATGTCAGATTTAGAAATATATTCTAAATCTTTTTGAATAATATTGACTTTTTCTGATGATTGTTGTAAGTTTTCTAAAGAACCACTACTAAGATCATCTACAACAGTTACATCGGAACCAAGAGAAACAAGTTTGTCAACTAGATGACTTCCAATGAAACTGGCACCTCCTGTAACTAACACATGAGTGTCACGCCAAAAGGTTTCAGAAAAAGTAGTCATAATTTAATTCAAAGGGTGGGATTTTAAAAATTGTTCTGCCCATTCATATGTTTTTCTTAATCCTTCATCCAGACTTACCTTTGGTTTCCAACCTAAAACTTCTTCTGCAAAACTACAATCTGCAGCTCTTCCTAAATCCCCTACAGGTTTTGTCAGATCATGTTTTTTCTCAATATTCTTTCCTGAAATTTCAATTATTCTGTCTGCAATTTCGTTAATAGTTGTCTTTGTTTGATTCCCAATTTGGATAGGTCCTTTATTGACTCCTTTTTCCATTGAGAGAATTAATGCATCCACAATATCAGACACATACATGAATGCTCTGCTTTGTTCCCCATTTCCCCAGATCATAAAATCTTCTTCAGGATACAAAATAGCTTTCCTAATAGTAGCAGGAATTACTTGTGATTTTTGAGGAGATAAATCACTATTTGGACCATAAACATTATGTAATCTAAGAATAGCTGCATCAAGCATTCCAGTTCTACTGTATAATTCACACTCATATTCTCCCATTAATTTTCCCCACCCATATGATGATTCAGGATGAGCAGGATACATGTCTTCTTCTTTGAATAGAGGATGATTAGGATCATTCTGTTTCTCTAAAGGATAAGCACAAGCAGCACCAACATAAGATAATTTTTCTAATTTTGCTTTATGAGAAGCTGCAAACATGTTTGAATTTATGAGAACATTCTGTCGATAAACATAAGCCTCATTTCCAAAAACAAAATCAATACCTGCTACAATATCTGCTAAATGAAAAACAACATCAATTCCATCCACTGCTTTTTCACAATTTTTCATTTCTGTAAGATCAACTTCAAGAAAATCTTTATCAAAATCTATAATTGGTTTTCCATCTATACCCAAAAGATATTCTTTTTTTCCTCTCCAAAGATTATCTGCAATTCTAATATTTGCACCTTTTTTTAATAATTCTACAGTTAAATTAGAACCTATATGACCTGCACCACCAGTTATGAGTACATTCAAACCAGACCAATTCATAGCTTCTAGTTTGGCGTATACATTATAAATTATTGTGAAAATATACACTTTCTATTAGTTATTTATACTATAAAAAAACGATAATGTTATGAAACTACACGTAGGTTGTGGAGATGTGATTTTACCTGGATGGATAAATGTTGATCTTGAAAATTTACCGGGAATTGATTTACAAGATGATATTAGAGAACTTAAAAAAGTTAAAGATGGAACGTGTGATATTATTTATGCATCACATGTTTTAGAACATGTAGGAAGAAATGAATTCGAATCTGTTTTGAAATTATGGAATAAAAAACTGAAATTAAATGGAATATTAAGAATAGCGGTACCTAATTTTGAAAAAGCTGTTATGTGGTATACAAAGACAAAAAAAATTGTAGACATTTTAGGACTGGTAAGTGGAGGTCAGAAAACAAAATTTGATTTTCATAATATGATTTTTGATAAAAAATTCCTAACTGATGTTTTGAAGCAATGTGGATTTGATGAGATTCATGAATGGGATTGGAGAAAAGTTGAACATGGAAAATATGATGATTACAGTCAATCATATTTTCCGCATATGGATAAGGAAAATGGAATATTAGTAAGTCTTAATTTGGAAGCCAAAAAAATTGCAGAGTCATTAGATGAAAATCAGGATCTTGGACTATCACCTTGGAGAAAATGAATTAGATTAGTGTTTTAAAGAGATCAACTAATTTTTCTATTGCCCGAATATTTGTCAAATGTGTTAACGTGTAATTTTTACCTGATTGAGCTATTTGTTTCCATTTAGGATTATCAGGATCATCTAAAAAATTTTGAAATTTTTCTTTATAATTTTGTTTATTAATGAATATTGCAGTTTTTTCATCCTGAAATCCTAGATAATCTCCATGATTTTTTTCTGTCATCTCCATAAATGTAAGACATCCTGCTGCAGGTATTTCCCAATATTTCTGAGTAGGATAATAAGTTGTAGCGGCAATAGCTGCACGATATTGAGACAAATAGTCAGGATAACTCAAGTCAGGATATTTTGAACCTCTAATTCCTTTATAATCTACATATGGAAGATAGTTACACATGGTTCTAAGTTTATAAAAATACCAAGCAGATTGCTTAGGTTTCAGAATTGAAACTGCCAATCTAGATTTCAAACTTAGTTTTCCGGTAGCACCTGAATTTAAGATCCGATTTTTTATTCTTTCATCAAATGATCTAAGGTTTTTGTAAAGAGTGGGCTCTAATCCAAAAATGATAGTGTCATAACGAAAAGACTCAGGATAATATTTGTAAAAATAGTCTTTTGGTATTGCACCAAAATAACAAGAAATATTCCATTTTTCGTGAAATGATATTTGATCATATTTTTGGGCATGATGAGGATCGCCGACTCTAGAAACTACAGGAACACCCAGATTTTTTATTCCAATTAGTTTGTCAGGTGTAGCATCAGTTCTATTATTTGCAAGTAAAACAATATCACACTTTCCTTTTAATTTAGAAGTATCAAATTCATTTTTACATGAATGGTATGACATTTCTAATTGTGGATGCTGCGAAAGAGAGTTTAGAAAAAAATCTCTAGTTGTTCTATCAAAATGATTTGGATTAAAAAAACTATAATCTTCTTTAAAAATTAATGCTACTTTAAATTTCTCTTTCAATGTTACAATTAAAATTAAAAATAAACTATTAAAATTTGCTTAATTTAATATAGTGAAATTTTTAATGAATATGTATGAAGATAATTTCCCAAAATATAACTAATTATGGAATTGAGGTTCCAAACGACATAATTTTCCGAATAAATCTTGCTTGGTGTAACAGTATAGATGATTTAAAAATAATATTACAAAAACATGAAAATGATAAAATATTCTTAGACTTACCCATAAAACGAATCAAACCTCCACACAACAAATACAATTTAGATGATCTAGTTCCCATTATACAAAAAAATAAACAAGTCAAATATTTTGCAATTTCAAACGTTGAATCATCCAATGATCTATCTATTTTTGTGGAAAAAATTCCAGATTGGGTTAATCTAGTACCTAAAATAGAAAGCCCACAAGCTGTTGAAAATATTTCCGATATTGTGTCTGGAATTCCAACAAAAGAAAAAATAATAATGCTTGATCATGATGATTTATTTTCCAAATTAGTCAAAAACAATGAATCCAAAGAAAATTTCAAATTTTATATTCAAAAGTTAGTAGATTACTGTAATTCAAATAACATAGTTCTTCTAAGAACAATAGGTGTAATATTTGGCGATGAAGAAAAGAAGGTTTCTGACTATATGAGTTAATTTACCTATCCCAATCAAATTTCTTATTAATTAACTCATACAAATTTTGGTTATGTGGTTTAAAATAATCAATTAGAAAATTTCTCGTTTCTTCTTTCATTGGATTATAATTTCTTTTATTTTGTTTTGTTAAATCTTTAATTTTTACATATGGAACTTCCAAGAATTCAAAAACTTCTTTTAGAACATTATCAGGATTATTTGCAAATTCTTCAGACGAAATCATAAATAAATTATTTTTTGGAAAAGTGTCATACCAAATTTTTAATTGTTCTGCATAGAATCCTCGAGTTAAAATTTTTTCATAAAATACATCGACTAAAAATGATTTATCATCAAGTTTTTGTTTACTTTTTTCAATTTCTTCAACTTCTGATTGTATCACCTCTTCAAACGTACTAGAAATATCTCCATCTTGAAATGCTATAGTATAATTTGAATAAGCTCGATCAATAGGATTTCTTAAATTTGCAATAATTTTTGCATCAGGAAAATTTTTAAAAATTCGTTGAACAACTAAGGGATTGTATATATAAAATGGAGTAACGTCATATGTCAAAAATTTACCAAATTTTTTTTGGATTTTTTGTTTTGTATATTTTGTAGGGAAGAGAGATTTATACCAATTTTGGCCTAAATGGTAATTATCATCAAAATATCCTAATTCATCATATGATGCTCTTTTAATCGATGGGTGTTGTCCAAGATAGTGATAAAGTGAGGTTGTTCCACTTCTGACAACTCCTATTACAAAAAAATCAGGCAATACACGTATTGGGCTAGAAATATAGAAAAAATGATGTTTACACAAACCATGCAGAAATTTTTGATAAATAGTTCGGGTTTTACCATATGATTTTATATTATATTTCATTATTCTATGTTAAATTACTTCATTTAATAATTTATTATTTATTTGAAAAAATCCATTAGTAATTTTAAAAAATCTATGAAAGACATAGATATTTTAAGTTACAAAAAATTGATTAAAAACAAGAGCATATGAAATTAATTATAGCGTATGGAAGCAAAGGAAAATTTTTTCATTTAAAGGAATTTACCAAATCATTAGAAAAATTAGGAGTTTCTTGTAAATTAGTAAAAGATTCAGACTATAGTGAAGGTTTTCCTAGTAAAAAAATTTCTGCGTGGTTTCCCAATAAGAAATTTAAAAAATTAATAGATGGTTTTGAGCCAGATGCAATTTTTGTTGATCGTCAATCACATTTTGGAATTGATACAATAAAAGCAAAGATTCCATTATTTGTTTTATTAAGAGGTCATTTTTGGTTAGAACAAGAATGGGCAAAAAAAACCTTGTATAAAGGAGTAAAAGACAGAACGGTTTTAAAATTAAGAAATAAGATTTCTGAAAAAGTGTTTAGAGAATGTACTGCTATTTTTCCCATATGTAGATATTTAATTGATATTGTAAAAGAACACCATCCCAATCAAAAAACACATGTATTTTTTGAAGGGATAGACAAAGAAAAATGGTATCAAGTGAAAAGTTTTGAACTAAAACATCCATGTGTTGGATTACTTCAGGATGCAAACTGGTGGGGTAAAACAAAAGAAATGCTAGTACTTAAAAATATTCTAAAGTCTATGCCAAATGTAAATTTTTACTGGGCTGGTGATGGTCCATATAGAGAGAGAATATTAGAAGAATTAGGAAAATTTGAAAATTTTATCTGGTTAGGAAGATTAGATTATCCAGAAAAAGTTAGAGATTTTTTATCTGAAATAGATATTTACGCTTTGATTAGTGGAATGGATTTAGCTCCTTTAACATTAAAAGAAGCACAGTTAATGGAAAAACCTTCAATTGCGACTAATGCCGGAGGAATTCCTGAAATGATGGAAGATGGAATTACAGGATTTCTAGTCAAAGAAGGAGATTCAGATGATTTGAATAAAAAATTATCTATATTATTAGATGATAGTGAATTACAAAAGAAAATGGGTAAAGCAGGAAGAGAATTTGTAATAGAAAATTTCAGTTGGGAAATAATTGCAAAAAAATTTATTGAAAACATTACTCCATATATTAAAAAATAGAGTTTCCATGAATTATAATTTTAAGATCATTCAATTACTTTACCTTCATTTTCTGAACATTTGATCCTAGGATAGAATTTATATTTATTTAAAAAATTGTATTAAACCCTCAATTTTTTTTTTTTGAAATCAACCATAAATTAATTTTCTTATAACTTTGTATTAGAGGACATCTCACCAGTTACAAATAATCTATACCATATTTCAAATGCTAATAATCCCATAAACTTATTTACATAAATTACATCCAAGTTATCTTTATTGATGTATTTTTTAATCCATTCATCATTTATCCAACCATCCTCAACAATTCTTGAGTCTAATAGATATGATTGACAAAGATCATAACCATGAGATTTCCAAAGAGAAATTGTATTTACATTAAAACCTAATTTTTCTTTTGATATTAATGAGTCAGCATGATTTTTTACAAGTAATTCTCTTAATGGTAATTTTCCAATATTGTTAGTTTCATCATACTTGAATTTACTTGGTATTTGTAATCCATATGAAATAAGATTTTCATTTAATAATGGTGCAATAACATTGATATCAAAATTTTCAGTAATTCTTGAATTTATTGGATTAAAATTATACAATAATTTTCCATTATAATCTGCAACAAAAACTTGTTCTAGTCTGGATAATGGATTATCAAAATATGGTAAAAGTTGTTTGTAAATGTAATCCCAAGTAAAATTAGATTTATGTGCAAAAAGAAACTCTTGATCAGGAACTCTATCTCTTTCATGGCAAGATAAATATGCTTTTACTTTTTCTATAGGCGTTGAATCATCAGTAGTTAATGATAAGAATTTTTTATATCTGAAAGTATAACCGCCAAAAATTTCATCTCCACCATCACCTGATACTAGAATTTTAGAAAGAGTTTGAGATTTTTTTGCAACATAATACCAATGTAAATCCCAAAATGGTAATTTGATTAAGCTAATAGCTTTTGGTAATTCAGATAAATAATTTTCAAGATACACTATATGATGATTAGCATCAAATTTTTCTGCAATTTTTAATGCATTTGATGTTTCATCAACACTATTTGCAAATTTTATTGAAATTGCATCAATATCAATATCATAATTTGATTTTCGTAATTCTGAAAGAATTAATGTGGAATCAACACCTCCACTCAAAGCAATACATATTTTTTTTGAATTTAAAGAATTTAATTTTTCAGAAATATCTTGAGATATGAAATTTTGAATTAAATCAATATTTGGAGATTCATTATTAGATTCAAAATCTTTCCAAGATTTTTTAGGTAAGTTTGGAGTAATTGATGAATCGTATCTAAGAGTTAGAATATTTACTATAGAAGATGGATTAATTGAAGTGTTAGTTATTTCCACGACCTAATCCTCTGAAAATTATATTTTCTTTTTGTGCATATATAGGATTGATAATTCCTCGAGTGTCAATTAGAATAGGGGTTTTCATTTTTGTAAAAAAGGCCATAGGAATTGTTTTAAAATTATCATGTCCAGTTACAATTACAGCTCCATCTACTTTTGTTATAATATTTTCAAGATCATTTTCAACGGTTATATCAAAAATATCAGTTGACGAAAAAAATGGATCATAAATATGAACATTTACACCTAAATCTCGAAATTTTTCAATAATGTTTTTAGCTGGAGATAGTTGAATGTCCTTAACATTAGGCTTGTATGAAATTCCCATAATTAGAATATCACTATTTTCTAATGATTTATTGCATTCTTGAAATGCACTTAAAGTAAGATCTACAACATGATCTGGCATTTTTTCATTGATTTGTCTACCTGTTTCTATCATATTCAATTTTACTCCAATACGTTTTGCAGAATTAAGTAATTGATATGAATTAATAGGTAAACAGGGTCCTCCCACTCCTGCTCCTGGATAATGTATTTGAAAATTATATTTTTGTTTAGCAGCTTCTAAAACTTTTAGCGTATCAATTCCTAATTTTTCAAACATTAACGATAATTCATTTACAAATGCAATATTGATATCTCGAAAAACATTTGTTGTTAATTTAACTGCATTAGCAGTTTTACAATTTGACATCTCAACAAGTTCTACTGAAAAAACATGATTGTAAATTGTTTTAATTATTTGTGTTACATTATTATTAATTCCACCTACTAATCTAGGAAGATTTGTAAAATCATGTAAAATTTCACCAGGATTTGCATTTTCAGGACAAACACCTATGATGAAATCTTTTTCAATTTTTAATCTTCCTGATTTTAAAATCAATGATATCATAGTATCTTCAATAAAACCAGGTTCAATTGTACTCTCAACAATAATTAATGAATTTGGAGATAAAATTTCAGATAGTTTTGAACCAACATTTGTTAAAGCAGAATAATCTGGAATATTATTCTCATCCATAGGGGTTGGTAATGATAATAAAATTAAATCAGAATTTGAAACTGCTTCTTCAATATTTGTAGTAACAGAGAAAGTTTTTTTTGTTAAAACATCAGTGAAAATTTCTTCATAACCAGGCTCATCTTTTAAAGGAAAAACTCCAGAATTTATTTTTTGAATCAAATTTTCATTAATGTCAACACCAATCGTTTGTAAACCAGATTGGGCAAATGATAATGAAGTAGGAAGTCCTATTCTCCCTATACCTATTACACAGACTCGAAGTGTTTTAGAATCTAATGATTTTTTTACATCTTCAAAATTGTTCATATTTATTTTCAAATTAGACATTGATATCACGAATGGTATTTTGAACCTATTTTGACCTTATTTTAATTTGTAATGACAATATTTTATCAAAAGATTTTAAAAACTTAATGATGAGATTAAAAATGAATTTTTGTGACTAAAGTTGTAATTACTGCTGCAGGTAAAGGTACCAGATTATTACCATTTACAAAGGAAATTCCTAAAGAAATGATGCCGATTTTTTCAAATATTTTTACAGACAAAAAAGTGGTTTTACCATTATTACAATATGTATATGAACAATTATACTCTATGAATTTTAGAGATTACTGCTTTATTGTAGGTAGAGAAAAAAGATCTATTGAAGATCATTTTACTCCTCATGAAGCATATTTGAGAGATTTGTCAGGAGATTATAAAAAAATTATATCAAAGTTTTATCAAAAATTAGAAAAATCTCATCTTGTATGGATTAATCAAAATAGACCTTTAGGATTTGGAGATGCAGTAAGACGAGCAGAAAGATATGTGGGAAAAGAAGATTTTATAGTTCATGCAGGTGATGTAACTATATTAAGTAAATCCAATCACCCTATTTTGCGTTTAATAAAAACAGCAAAAGAAAATTCGGATGCAAAAGTAATTTTACTTTGCAAAAAAGTTAAAAATTCAAAAAAATATGGAGTTCCAACTGTAAATAAAATATCTAAGAATTTATTTAATGTAATAGAAGTTGTGGAAAAACCAGATAAACCTAAATCAGAATTTGGAATATTGCCACTTTACTATTTTAGATCAGATATTTTTGCAAGTTTAAAAAAAATAAAACCAGGAATGGGAAAAGAATATCAACTTACAGATGCAATTCAAAAACTTATTCAAGATAAAGAAAAAGTTTTAGCTATCACTTTAGATAAAAATGAAGATGAAATTGATGTTGGAACAGTTCAATCATACAAAGATGCACAAGATGTTACGTTTAGGAAAGCATGATTTTTAAGATTAAAAGATAGGATAATAATATGAAAATAGGAGTTATTGGTTTAGGTTTTGTAGGATTATCACTTTCTAGTGTTTTAGCCTCAAAAGGTTACAATGTTGTTGGAATAGATATTGATAAAGACAAATGTGATAAAATAAGTAAAGGGGTTTCTCCATTTTTTGAACCTGGTTTAGAAAAAGTTTTGTTAAATGGGTTAAAAAAAAAATTAGTTGTCAAGACTGATTTTTCATTGATTAATGATTGTGACATGATTTTTGTTACTGTAGGAACACCTCAAAAATCAAATGGCTCAATAGAATTATCAATGATTAAAAATGCAGTGTCAACAATAGGAAAAATTATTGCTAAAAGTAAAAAAAATCAAATTCTATTTATCAAAAGCACTGTAACACCTGGAACATTACAAAATATAATTTTACCAATTTTAGAAAAAAAATCTGGAAAGAAAGCGGGAAAAGAATTTGGACTAATATCAAATCCAGAATTTTTACAAGAAAGTAGTGCAATATCAGATACCAAATATCCACATGTGGTAGTTCTTGGGGGGTACAAAACAAAATATATGAAAAAAGCAAAAATATTTTTTTCCAATTTACATCCAAATATTCCAATAATTGAAACAAATCACCAAACAGCTGAAATGATAAAATATGCAAATAATTCATTTCTAGCAACAAAAATTAGTTTTATTAACCAATTAGCAAATATATGTCAAAATATTCCAGGTGCCAGCATAGATGATATTGCAAAGACAATTGGATTAGATCCTAGAATAGGGAATTTATTTTTAAATGCAGGACCTGGTTATGGTGGTTCTTGTTTACCAAAAGATGTTAAAGCGATAATGAATTTTTCATCAAAAATTGGTGTTTCACCTTTATTGCTTAATGCAGTGGAAAAATCTAATCAGCAACAAATTGATAACACCATAAATTTAATTGAAAAAAATTGTGGTAATTTAAAAGGAAAAAATATTTCAATTCTAGGATTGTCATTCAAGCCTAAAACTGATGATATTAGAGATTCCATATCATTATTAATTATAGAAAAACTTTTGAAAAAACAAGCAAAAATTAAAGTTCATGATCCTATGGCAATTGAAAATGTAAAGAAAAAATACAAAAATAAAATCACATATTCAAATTCAATTTCTGATGCTCTAAAAGATAGTTATTGCGGGGTAATAATGACTGCATGGCCAGAATATTCTAAAATTAAAAATAAAAATTTAGAAAATATGAAAAAACGAATTATTATTGATACACGTAGGATTTTGAAAGATCAAAAACTAGATTGTATTTATAACGCTATAGGAATTGGAAATTGATTTTTTTTAGCAACCTATTTTAAAAGATATTATTTGTATCAAATATGAAAAATTTTCTTATCACAGGTGGTGCTGGATTTGTTGGTAGTCATTTAGCAGCAGAGCTTGTTTCAAAAGGAAATAAAATAACAATTTTAGACGATCTAAATACAGGTAAAATAAATAATCTTGAAAAAATTAAAGAGAAAATTAATTTCATTAAAGGTGATATTCGTGATTTGGATCTATTAAGAGAAATTTGTAAAGATAAAGATGGGGTTTTTCATCAAGCAGCTAGAGCATCAGTTCAAGAATCATTTGAAAAACCAGATGAATATCATGATGTAAATGTTAAAGGAACTGAAAATGTATTTACAGCTGCAAAAGAATTTGGAATAAAAGTAGTATATGCTAGTTCATCAAGTGTTTATGGAAATCCAATAGAATTACCCATTAGAGAAGAATCAGCAAAAAATCCAATAAATCCATATGCTCAAACAAAACTAGATAAAGAAAAATTAGCTATAAAATTTGCTAAAGATGGAGTAAAAATAATCGGTCTAAGATATTTGAATATTTTTGGAGAAGGTCAATCAAAAGAATATGCAGGAGTCATAAAATTATTTTTAGAACGAATTCAACAAAAACTTCCTCCTAAAATTAATGGGGACGGTTTACAAGCAAGAGATTTTGTCTATGTTGGCGATGTAGTTTCAGCAAATATCTTGTCAATGGATAGTGACGTCAATCATACATTCTTTAATGTAGGTACAGGAACAAAAATTTCTATTCTTGAAATTGCAAAAATAATGATTAAATATTCAGGTTTAAACTTAGAACCAATTTTTGGTCCTCCGTTAAAAGGTGATGTAAATATCACTTTGGCAGATATTTCCCACATACAAAATAAACTAAATTGGAAACCAACTATATTTCTTGAAGAATGGTTAAAACAAAAAATTGCTTCTTTTAATATCAATTAGAAAGCCTAAACTAGCTTCTTAATAGAGATTTGATAATAAAATGAGGTTATTAATAGGCGGTTCAAGTTCAAAACTTTTTCATCTTAAAGAATTTGCAGATGCTTTAGAGGACATAGGAATTAAAACAAAAGTTGTTTTAGATGTTGATTATTCTGATGGATTTCCTAGTAGAAAGATATCACACTGGTTTCAACAAGATCATAGATTCAAAAAATTAATTGAAGATTTTAAACCAGATGCAATTTTTGTTGATAGGCAACGTCATTTCGGATTATCATCTATTAAATCAAAAATTCCATTATTAGTTCATGTTAGAGGGGATTTTTGGAAAGAAATGAAAATGGCTGAACAAACATTATACAAATCATTTCCAAAAAGAATAGTTTTAAGAAAATGGGATGAAATTGCTCATCAATGTTTTAAAAAATCAAAAATTATTTTACCTATTTGTAAATATCTTCAAAAAAGAACATCAGAACATTATCCAAATCAAAATATTCAAGTTCTATATCAGGGTATTAATCCAGAAAATTGGTTCAAACAAAAAGGAATGAATTTAAAACATCCGTGTATTGGTCTAGTTCAAAGTGCAAACATTTGGGAGAAAACCAAAGAGATGTTATTACTTACAAAAGTAATGGGTAAATTTCCTCACATTACATTTTATTGGGTTGGCGATGGCCCATATGGAAAAGAAGTATTACCAGAATTAGAAGAATTTGAGAATTTCAAGTGGCTTGGTACTTTAGAATATCCCAATAAAATAAGAGAATTTTTATCAGAAATTGATGCATATGCATTAATCAGTGGAATTGATATGTCTCCATTAACATTATTGGAGGCACAATTAATGGAAAAACCTGTGATTGCGACAAACGTTGGAGGGATTTCAGAATTAATGAATGATGGAAAAACTGGATTTTTAATTAAAAAGAATGATTCAAAGAATTTGGAAGAAAAGATCTCATGTATTTTAGAGGAGATCACTTCTGACAAAATGGGTTCAGAAGGAAGGAAGTTTGTTATAGATAATTTTGACTGGAAAATTATTGCTAAAAAATTTAAAAATATCTTAGAACAATCTTTCTAAGTGATTTTCATTCTGGACTATTTAGAATAGATTCATATATTTTTAGATAGATTTTTCCAACTTGATTCCAATCATAGTTTTTTACTGTTTTAAAAGCTTGATCAACTATAGATTGTTTTAATTCTGTATTTTCAAAAACATTGTCAATTTTATTTGTAAATGATTCAACGTTATTAGATTCTACCAGATAACCATTAATGTTATTTTCAATTAATTCTTTATTTCCACCAACATTAGATGCAATAATGATTGTTTTACATGCCATTGCTTCTAAAATTGTAGAGCTAATTCCTTCGTTTAATGATGGTTGAATAAGAATATCAGAACCTCGAATCAATGAAATTGTTTGATCTTTAGTTTGATATCCTAAAAAATGAATATTTTTTTGTAGTGTTGCAAGATCTTCTATTTTTTTTTCTTCTGGACCTGAGCCTAAAATTATTAAATTTATTTCAACAGGCAAATTTTTTGCAATTTCTATCAAGGAATCTATTCCTTTTTCATTAGAAAGTCTTCCTGCAAATATAATTTGTTTTTGAAATCTTCTATCTTCATCAGATGATAACGATGAAATATCAATTGCATTTGGAACTTGAAATACTTTGTATCCTAGTGATGTATAATGATTAAATGCATCTTTAGAAACTACGGTAATTGCATCAGCCCAAGATAAAGAATTTTTTTCATATTTTTTTGACATATTCCCAGTTGTTTTACCATATAATTGATCAATTTGTTCAGAAAATATACCATGTATTGTAAGAATTTTTTTTCCAGATGAATTTTTCATTGCTAATGCTGAAGGAATATTATGAGCATGAACAATATCAAAATTTTTTTTAAATTTTGTTTTTAAAAATGACGATATCATAAAACTTGGATTTTTTAATCCTTTAATTGGAATTGTGAATGTATTTTCTGAAGAAATTATTTCTACAATATTATTATTTTTTTCTAAGAAATTTTTTAAACTTTTAACATGTTGTGCAATTCCACCAATCCCAGATTGTGTTGGAGAAATAAGTAAAATTTTCATATCGAAAATTGAATTGTAATCCTTTTAAGCTCTTGGATGAAAAAATTTATCATATTGTTGTTAATGTGTATCATAAAATATTTAATTTTTTTACACTTTCAATAAAAAATTTATCTCCATTTTATACATAATAAGATCTCAATAAAAATAATCTTTGAGTTTATTGTCCTTTTTTGTCACCATATTTAATTTATATTTTAATTTTGAAATCATTTTTAAGAAAAAATTATTAATCGTGTAATTTGTAAAATTACATGAATTGTATTATTTGTGAAAATAAATTAAATAAATATTCAGAGAATTCTAATTTAGAAATGCCAGTATATTACTGTAAAAATTGTAATTATTACGTTACAGGTGAATCAGAAATAGAGATTGAACAAAAATTAAATAAATTGTATAGTGGAGCTTATTGGGATGAAAGAAAAGCAAAAATTTCAATTGATTCAAATTATACAGACAATGATTCACTTGGAAAATTAAGAAACTGGACATCACAATTTTCTTATTGTAAAAAGTTTTTTCAAAATAAAAAATCAATCTTAGAAATAGGTGTTGGCGGAGGTCAAGCTGTATATCAATTTGATCAAAAAGGTTATACCATAACTGGAATAGAACCAGATTCTAGAAATGTGGAATTAATTAATAAAAAATTAAAGAATGGAAAAGTAATTCATAGTTTTATTGAGAATATAGACATGGATGAATCATTTGATATTATTTGGATGTCTCATGTATTGGAACATTTAGTAAAACCAGATATTTTTTTAAAAAAAATTAATAAAAACTTAAAAAAAGATGGAATTTTTTTCATAGAAGTACCTAGTTGTGAACATAAACCTACACTGCAAGCATCAATTTTTGAAAACCCACATGTACATCATTTTTCTAAAAAATCTCTGTTAAAATTAGTTGAAAATGATTATGATGTAATTTCATGTGATTGTTTTAGACCAGCTACAAAAATAGAAGGTGCTTTACAAAAAATTTTGAAAATGTATTCATTTTATCCAAGAATTAAAACTTCCTGTAAAAATGGAAGGGATCTTAGGATAATTTTTCGAAAGAAAATAAAATAGATTCTACATTGTTGCTTGTGCTGCATCATGGAACATTTGACTCTTAGCACAACCAGCAGCTAACTCATCACCAGCACCACGTCTCATTAGTCCTCTGTATAGACAGTCTTCGAGTTTAACATCTTCTCTTTGTTCCCATTCCTCAACAGTAACTGAGAACTTCTTTTGAATTCTATCTCTATACCATTCAGGAATTACATTAAATGCACAAAATGGAACTATTCTAAGATCTGGAGTTACATAATGAATATCACATCTTTGTAGTCTTTCCAAATCTTCATTGTATTTATCTTGAAAATGCATCATACCAAGGAATAATCCCTTTACATGCCATGAACCAATTGAATCAAATGATCTCTTCATGAGAATATTACCAAACATTTTTGCCAAGTCTAATCCTGCTGGCTGTTTTTTAGAATCAACAAATCCTTTGAGTTTTCTTACAACTTCAAGCATTGTAAAGTACTTATTTTTACCAGAACGAATCTCTTCTGCTTTATCCTCAAATAATTCAAGCATTCCTTGAATATCACAGAATTTGGTTAATGGGACAAACTTCTTTGTATCTGCATCCTCAAAGATGTATGTTCCTGCGCCACATGCAAAGTGGATTGACAATTCATATTTTGGTTTACTTGAAAATGCTTCAATTACATTAGTTAGTGGCATACAACTTGGGACTGGGAACCAATCATCAACAGTTACCTCACCGTTTGTTTGCTCTTCAATTCTTTGAACACAATCAGGAACTGTAATTCTATATTTCTCACGTTCTTGTTTTCCCATTCTTCCTGTAAGGGATACTGGTTGGAAATTAACAGCATGAACTACATCCATATTCTTTTGTGCATATCTAATTATTCCACCTAGTTCATGATCATTAATTGATTTAATCACAGTTGGAACAAATACTACAGTAGTTCCAGTTTTTCTACAACTATCAAGGGCATATGGAATTTCCCAGTGGTTCTTTGGATTTGTTCTAGCAGTAACACCATCAAATGAAAGATACAAGTTGTTACACCCAGCAAGTCTTACTTCACGTGCAGCCTCTGGATCCATTGCGTGTCTAATACCATTAGTATTCATTTGAATATGGTCAACACCTTCTTCTTTCATAATTTTAATAACATCAGCAATATCTTCTCTCAACATTGGTTCACCACCAGTAATTTGCATAGAGTTTCCAGGAATTGGTCTTTCTGCTCTTAGAGTTTTCATCATTCCTCGAATTTGGGTATGATCTGGTTCATACATGTAAGCACCTTCTAATCCCTTCTTTACATAGAAAAAGCAGTACCAGCATGTTAAATCACATCTATTAGTTACAATCATGTTTGCAAGTCCACTGTGAGACAAGTGATTTGAACACAATCCACAGTTATTTGGACAAGAACATTTGTCAATCATTACATTTGGAGAATGAGCACCTTTTCCATCCATCCAGTATGTACTGAATTTCTTGTACATTTCATAAGAACCAAAGTATAATTCCTCACATTCACCGTGAGTTGGACAAACTTTTGACATGAAGACCTTACTATCTCGCTCAAAGACTTCAGCATCTAAAATCATGTTACAGTCAGGGCAGATACTTTGAGTGAATCTAATCGTCGATTTTTTACCTAAATTTTTAGTCGATTGATTAGATATCTGAATTAGTGCCATGCCTACAAATGAATTTTTTCTGAATTGGTATTTAATGTATTTCATACTTGGCCCCGTGGGGAATTTAGGAGGTAAGCGTGAGTGATTTAAATAGTAAAACTGATCGGTTAGATCGCATGAGCATATCTGACAAGACAAGAAAATCTTTGGAAAAAATTGGGCTCACAAGTTATGAAATCAAAACATTTTCAGTTCTACTAAAAACAGGTGAACAATCAGCATCAGATCTGAGTCAAAAGTCAGGAGTGCCATACTCAAAAATTTATGAAGTTCTAGGAACTTTAGAGGAAAAAAATTGGATCAGTTCAGATGATTCAAGACCAACAAAATATTTTGCAAAATCACCATCAACAGGATTAGAATCAACAAAACAGAAAATGGAGGATAATTTTTTAAAAAATCAAAGTGTAATTCTAAATGAACTAGTTCCATTATATGAAAAAAGTGGAACAAGTGAAAAACCAGACATTTGGGTAATATCAGGTGCATTAAACATTGCAGCCAAAATTTTAGAGATGGTTGAAACTTGTAGAAATGAAGTGATGATTGCATTACCAGAAGCTGGTGAGGAATTAATAAAACAAGCACTACCAAAATTAAGATCTCTTCACGATAAAGGAGTAGATATCACAATACTTGCATCAGATAAAATAGATAAAGAATCAATCAAAGCAATCAAAAGAGTTGCAACAGTAAAAATCAAGAAAGGTTTGTTTGGTGGAGGAATTATTTCTGATAAAAAATATGTTGTAATTTTATTAGGTCCAGAAGTAGCAAGTGAAAGTTCTTCAGATATCGTAGCAATTTGGGCAGATCATGCAGGATTGGCAGGATTTGCACGACAATATTTTGAATATTTATTAAAAGATTCAAAGAAGGTATAACATGGACGTTCTAAAAGATCAAGAGACACTGTTTGTAGGTACTGCAGAAGCAGAACATATTGAGATGTATCTAAAAGCAATTTGGCATCTCAAAGAAAGAAAAGAAGATGTCAAAATTAGTACAATTGCTAAAATGCTCAATGTAAGGCAGCCAAGTGTTGTTCAAATGCTAAAAAAATTAAATGGTAAAAATTTAGTTAATTACAACAAAGCAGGAGTGAAACTCACAGAAGAAGGTCAAACAATTGGTTCAAGCATGATGAGAAATAGTAGATTATTAGAAGTACTCATGGATAGCGCATTAAAAGTAGAAATTGATGAGGAAATGGTATGTGGAATTGAACATCATATGAATAAACAATTTACAGATGCCCTGTGTACAATGCTAAATCATCCAAGAAAATGTCCACATAATCTTGAAATTCCAATTGGTCCATGTTGTGAATCAACTTAGTAATATGCTAAAAGATATATCTTAAAGAAAATTCATTCTATCATGGCATGTTTTTGTGGATGTGAAACTTACAAAAAAAGTGATGATGGATTCAAAATAGCATGTATGGATTGTGGGCATGGACCACAAAATCATGATGATGAATTCAGAGATGCTGCAAGAAAGAATGAATCACAAAGTCAAAAACGTGATGCAGACTTTGGATAGTTATTCGCCAATAATTTTTACTAAAACTCTTTTTGGTCTTTTTCCATCAAATTCGCCATAGAAAATTTCTTCCCATGGACCAAAATCTAATTCGCCATTAGTTATTGCAACAACAACTTCTCGTCCCATAACTTGTCGTTTAAGATGAGCATCTGCATTATCCTCACCAGTTTTGTTATGATCATATTGACTAGTTGGTTCATGTGGTGCCAAATGCTCTAACCATTTTTCATAATCATGAAGCAAGCCACTTTCATTATCATTTATGAAAACACTTGCAGTGATATGCATTGCATTTACAAGACAAAATCCTTCTTTGATTTTACTTTTTGTAACTAATTTTCTAATCTTTGGAGTAATATTGACAAATGCTCTTCTCGTTTTAACTTCAAATGTAAGATATTCAGTGAGGGATTTCATACTTTGCAAAATCAGTCATCCTTTAAAATCCTAAAGCAGGCTCAGAACTCAAGATCCTCATCATCAATCAAAGGGATAGGGTCATCACTGCCTGCAAGCCATATTTCAAGCAGATTCCTATTGAGTCTTTCAAGAAGCTTGATAAATGGCCAAGAATTTAATCATTCAAAATGGTTGCAATAGATACTCCAGCATCAGTAGAAAGTTTTCGAAGATTTATCATTTCAAGTACATGTAGATCTTATGCACCTAGAAGTTATTTGGAAGATTCTGAAGTTTTTGCAGAAAGAGAAGATAGTCTTGGTGCAATTTACGTAGAGGCAGCAGACAAAGTCACGTTGAAAAAAATTAGAGATATGACATTTGTAAATGCAAGAGATATTCTTGGAATTATCTATAATTCAAAAAGTGGAAACACATCTCTAAAATGGCGTCAAATTAAAAGAAATAATGGAAAAGTTACAGGTGAAGCATCTGCAAACTCCCTTACAAATCTATCAGAATCAGGAGTACTTACTTTGGAGTGGGTTGAAAAATATCTACAGAAAAAATCTGAAGAATCAAAAACTAACGAAGTTACAAACTAAACTTTTTTCTTTTTGTAAAACATCATGATTACAAAGATAATAGATGAGAATTCAATTTCTGTTATTCCTGAAGATTCAGATGATCTTTTGAATTTACGTCGAATTATTAAAAAAGATGATAAAATAATTGGAGATACTACTAGAGTACTAAAACAAGATAAAGATTATTCAAGACCAGATAAAGGTGAGAGAATTAAAGTAAGAATTGCAATAATAGTAGAAAAGATTTCACTTGATGATGTTTTAGATAGATTAAGAGTAGGTGGAACAATTTCTGAATCAAGTAATGAATCAGTACCACATGGTTCACATCATTCAATAATTCTAAAAATTGGTGATGGAATTACAATTTCAAAGAAAAAATGGTCATCAATTGAAAAAACTCTTTTAGAATCAAGTAATAATCAGATTGGTTTTGTGCTTGTTGCAATTGATACTGCAGATTGTGGAATTGCAAGATTAAGAGGAACACATCTAGAATTTATGCCAAATATCTATTCAGGTTCTGGTGGTAAAAGATACAAAACTAATTTCAATATTGAAAAATTTTTTGAGCAAGTACAACAAGCAACATTATCTATTCTCAAAAAAGGGGATTCAATAGTAATTTTTGGTCCAGGTGAAACTAAAAAAAGATATTCAAATTTTATTCAAAAATCACAAAATTTTCAAAAATATAATATTCAAATTGTAGATGGAATTGATTCAGGAGGTGAAGACGGGATTTACGTCTTTACAAAATCTCAAACAATGAGAGAAATTATGTCTGATAGTAATCTAGCCAAAGCATCATCAATAATTGATGAAGTGATGGTTCTTGCAAATAAAAAGAGTAAAAAATTTACCATGGGATTTGATGAAACTTTTAACGCAAATCAAATGGGTGCAGTTGAATCTCTCGTATTTTCAGACAAGGCAATTCAAGATGATGAGCAAAAGATGATAGATTTTCTAAACGATGTTGAAGGTAAGGGGGTAAAAATTTACAGTGTTGATTCATCCACAGACATTGGTCT
>Ga0233445_1000215_pt1 | contig 84228 bp, 69 predicted proteins | sample SI_124_October20_5_FD_182779 | JGI IMG/M metagenome (GOLD analysis project Ga0233445, IMG submission 182779) | Seawater microbial communities from Saanich Inlet, British Columbia, Canada - SI_124_October2016_100_MG | ecosystem: Environmental > Aquatic > Marine > Inlet | place: Canada: British...
TGTGACATAATGTATTTCACCTCGTTGATGATAGATTTTTGGTTGCACAAATATACTATCTGCTTGAGCCATCAAGCGCAACGAGGTTTTTTATTTTTTTGATGGTGGATTGGGGGTCAGTCCTGAATCCAACAAAGATCACCCCTATTTGCTGGAACTGACCCAGCCTATCCGTGACAGGGCTGCTAAATACGATTATCCCCTGGAAAAAAATGTGGTGGAACTGCTGAATAAGGAGCGGTTTTTAGAATTGCTGCACGATTTTATTGTTTATGACCGGGGGCAAAAAAAACTGGCCAGATCCAATCAATATTTCGGCATTAAAGCGGCCCAGGATTTTATTAATCGTGGGGAAGGCGGCATCATCTGGCACACACAGGGCAGTGGCAAGAGTTTGACCATGGTATGGCTCACCAAATGGTTAAGAGAAACCAATCCAAACGCCAGGGTGCTGATTGTTATCGACCGTGAGGAGCTGGATGAACAGATAGAAAAAGTTTATAAAGGCGTTCAGGAAAATATTTACCGCACCCAGAGCGGAAAAGATCTGCTGAATAAACTCAATGACAGCTCACCTTTGCTGATGTGTTCCCTTGTTCACAAATTTGGTGGTAAGGAAGAAGTGGATGAAAAAGATATGGATGCCTATGTGCAGGATTTGCGCAGCAATATCCCATCCGACTTTAAAGCCAAAGGCGATCTGTCTGTATTTGTGGACGAATGTCACCGGACACAGACAGGCAAATTGCATGTGGCCATGAAACAATTTTTACCCGATGCATTATTTATCGGGTTTACAGGAACCCCTTTATTAAAATCAGACAAACAAACCAGTCTGGAAGTTTTCGGCAGATACATTCATACCTACAAATTTGACGAAGCAGTGAACGACAAGGTGGTATTGGATTTACGCTATGAAGCCCGGGACATTGAACAAAAAATCACATCATCGGAAAAGATTGACGAATGGTTTGAACTCAAAACCCGCGGACTTACAGATTTTGCCAAAGCCGAGTTGAAACAGAAATGGGGCACCTTGAAAAAAGTGTTCAGTTCAAAATCACGATTGGAAAAGATTGTAATTGACATGATGCTGGACATGGAGAAAAAAGAACGCCTGCAAAAAGGCAGAAAGCGACTTGTGGATGCTTTGGAATCCATCAAAGCATTATGTGAAGCAGTTGAACCACCCAAAGACACCCTGGCTCATATCCATTATTTCTGTGGCAAAAAGACCAACCAACCCGATTTATTATGAGAAAATGAGTGTTCTTTTAGATGAACTCATCCGGCTGCGAAAACAAGCTTCTCTGGAATATGAAAAGTATTTGCAGAAAATTATTGCCCTTTCAGGGAAGGCCAAGAAAACCAAACTAGCTTCTACCCCCGCTCCATTTAAGACGGGTTTTTAAAACTTTAAAATAAGACTGGTCATCAAAAGATATCATTTTTATGTAATTTCTGCTTTTTTTGATAAAGATCTTATCTCCTGGATCCATTTCAAATCCTTCCTGGCCGTCAAGGGTGAGAACGATATCTTCAGGACTGCCTTCCAACCGGATTTCAATTTTGGTTGAGTCCGGTATGATCAATGGTCTGTTGGTCAGTGTAAACGGACAGATCGGGGTCAGGATAATGGAAGGGACAGCAGGGTGAACCACAGGACCGCCGGCTGCCAGAGAATAGGCGGTTGAGCCCGTGGGAGTTCCGACAATAAGGCCATCTGCCCTGTAAGTTGTCAAATAGGTCGAATCAAGATAAACAGCACAGGAAGCAAGCCTTGACAGGGCTGATTTGTTAATCACTGCATCATTGAGCACATCAACATCAATAATTTGCTTATTGTCCCGCACAACTTTAATATCCAGTCGGGTCCTTGTCTGGATGAGGTATTTCCCTTTGAGCAGTGAAGTTATGGCTTCATAAAGGTTGTCTTCCGTTGTCTCGGCAAGAAAACCGACTTCACCGAATTTAACGCCCATCAAAGGGATATCCTTATTGCCTATAAACCGTGCAACACTTAAAAAAGTTCCGTCACCGCCCAGAACAACGATGCACAAAAGATCTTTTGGAATATCATTATTCTCGGACTGGTGAGCATCTATGACAACACATTGGCCTCCCAGTCTTTTTTCAAGCTGACGGGCTTGTTTTTCAGCCTGTTCATCATTTTTAATAACAAGTCCGATCCGTTTTGTGTTCATTTTTTATTCCCTGTCTTTATCATATGCATTGCAAAGGTTATTGTCGAAAATGCATCCTAAAGTCAAGTTTAAAGGTTAAAGGGGAGCAATTCTCGGTCACCAATAAATACAAAGCAGACAATTTAGAAATAATGGGCAAATAAAGCCAGTACCCATTCCGGCCAGGCCGCCTTACACGCTCTGGACTTGAACCTGTTTTACAATTTCTAAATTTGCTTCACTAAACAGCAAAAACTGCGGGCAAGTATGTCCTCAAACAGTTTGCTATTTCACGTTCCGCTTCATTAAGAATTTGTAAAAACAGATCCAAAATCCGACGCTTTGTAAGGCAACCGGACCTCCACTGGAAGCTGTTGTATTTTTTAAGAATGATTAGAACATCATCAAGGGCAGAAAATCGGGAGGGCCTATTATCTGTTTGCTTCCAATATGCGCTCATGCAAAAAAAATTAGAGGCGATAAAGGGTATTGGAATAATTTAGATGAAACCTAAAAAAGAGAAAACTAAATAGCCTTATTTTACCCATAGACTTTGTAATAATGAATAAATTTTTGTAAGTCATCAGTCATAATCAGGATTTTGATATGCTTGTTTTATATTTTCTCGAAAATATATTTTTTTCCTCTTACCATTACATTGGGAGGTTTTTTTTCATATTCAAAAATATCATACCCCTGCTTAAGATTTTTCCAGAAGCGGATCCATTTTGACCTTTTATGCTGTTCCATATTTTTTTTTGTCATGCGGAATGGAAAGATATGTATCCTGAAAAATGGTTGACCGCCCCTGAAAGCCGCGTCAGCAATGGTATATATCTCTTCTATTTTTTCATCGGTCATGGCATAGCACCCGATGGATACACAGTCACCATGTACCATGATGGCACTTCCGGTTCTGTTGAGAGCCCTGTCATATGAATTTGGATATCCTATATTGAACGCCATATGAAACTGACTTGACGGATTCAGTTGATCCGGCTTGACATAATAGAAGCCTTCAGGGCTCTGGCAGTCGTCAAGGCGCATCTTGGGGCCTAAACTGCCGGAAAACCGACACAGCTTGTATGCTTTGAACAATTTGAATTGTTTGGATTTTTCAACCCAGACCTCCAGTTCCCCTGATTTTTTGAATATTCTCATGAATATGGGTGAACCCAAAGATAGTCCCTGCTCTAAAAGGTCTTTTGCCAGAACCGGCCGAATCTTTGCTATAACCCTTTTTGATTTTCTGGTTGAAGGCAGGTCGTAGGCAAAGCTTATTTCAGCCAGGAGTAGCCCAATAACAAGAATTGCCAAACTAATTATTATTTTTTTCATATTTATTGTAGTTAAAGCCTATTTATCTTGTTCCCTGCCTATTCTATAAGAATCAATAACACCTATTATCCAGCAAATGGTTATGAGAATTATATAAATATTGAGAGTTTGAGATTCGCCGCCGGCTAATTGCCCTGATAGCAATTGTCTAATGGTTTCGAACTCTGGTTGAACTTCTCCATTCTGTATTTTTTCAAGTATTTGTAAAGCATTTCCTATTAAAGTTGAAGTCAAATAATAGATCCCGCTGAATGAAACACTGGCTAAAATGATACCGGGAATATACTTTTTCAAGTAAATATGCCCTGTGCCGGGAAATATACAAGCTGATAGCATGGATGCTTTTGTCGCTTTTTTCATTTGTAATTCACCTTATAAAATATTGTTGAGCAAACTCAAGCCAGACAATTTATTACTATGCAGGTTTACCCTGTTAATGAGCCTGTGCCCAGTTTTTCCCTGTTAATGAGCCTGTGCCCAGTTTTTCCCTGTTAATGAGCCTGTGCCCAGTTTTTCCCAGAGCCGAAATTGACTTCCAGGGGAACTTTTAAGGGATGAACATTTTCCATAACGTTTTTTGCCAGATCTATCAACGAATCTTTCTCCTCAAATGGGGTTTCAAATATGATTTCATCATGGACAGACAAAAGCATTTTCGATGCCATATTGTTTTTTTTTAAGGCAGCATCCATTTTGATCATGGCAAGTTTAATTAAATCAGCAGCACTGCCCTGGATAGGTGTGTTAACAGCAGCTCTCTGGGCGAAGTTTCGAATGTTTACATTGGAGGAATTGATATCATCCAGGCGCCTTTTCCTGCCAAAGATCGTATGGACCTCGCAGGTTTTCTTTGTCTCTTCTACAATGGTATCAATAAATTTTTTAACACCTGAATAGCGCTTAAAATAACTATCAATATAGGCATTGGCCATTTTTCTGGAGATTGATAGATCATTGGCCAGCCTGAATCCGCTCATGCCGTATATAATACCGAAATTAATTGTTTTTGCCTGGCTTCTTAGATCATCTGTCACAAATTGTGGCAGGACCTGAAAAATTTCCAAAGCTGTCCTGGTGTGAATATCCTCCCCATTATTAAAGGCTTCAATAAGAATTTTATCTTCGGCACAATGGGCTAAAACCCGCAGTTCTATCTGGGAATAATCGGCTGATATAAGGGTGTGGCCTTCCTTGGGGATAAAGGCCTCTCTTATTTTTTTTCCTTCTTTTTTTCGGATGGGGATGTTTTGAAGATTAGGTTTGGAACTGCTTAATCTTCCCGTAACCGTTATGGTCTGGTTAAACGAGGTATGGATTCTTCCGCTCTTTTTATTTATTAGTCTCTGAAGAGAGTCAACATAGGTTGATTTTAGTTTTCCAAGTGTTCTGTATCTTAAGAGCTTTTCCGGCAGTTCATGGGTCGGGGCAAGTTTGGTAAGGACTTCCACGTCTGTGGAATAACCGGTTTTCTTTTTTGTTTTCTTAATGGTTTTTAATTTTAATTTTTCAAACAGAATGACCCCCAGCTGCTGGGAAGAATTAATATTGAATTCTTCACCGGCAAGTGAGTAGATTTCTTTTTCGAGATTTTTCAGTTCCGTATCAAAGGTGGTGGAAAGAATTTTTAAGGCATCTTTATCCACCTTGATTCCTTCCATTTCCATGTCAGCCAGAACTCTGATAAGGGGAACTTCAATTGTCTCCATCAGGCTTGAAAAACCCATATCCTTTATTCGCTTTTTAAACTCTATATATGCCATGAATGTTATGTCTGCATCTTCACAGGCATAATTTACGGCCTCAAGGACGGGAACATCCTTGAAATTGATCTGATTTTTGCCTTTACCTGTAACCTCTTCATAGGAAATTGTTTTATACCCAAACAGATCCATAGCTATTTTATCAAGGCTGTGCCTCCTTACAGAGGGATTGAGCAGATGAGAAGCAATCATTGTATCAAAGGCAATTCCCTCCAGGGTTATGCCGAATTTTGACAGGACAATATAGTCATACTTGATATTTTGCCCGACTTTATTAATATCCGGGTTTTCAAGGATGGGTTTGAAAATCCTCAGTATTTCTTCTTTTGCGGGCTGTTCGCATTCGCCGGAATGGCCTATAGGGATGTAACATCCCTGGTTTTCCCTGAAAGAAAAAGATATGCCCACAAGTTCGGCTTTGTTGGGATGTTTGGAGGTGGTTTCCGTATCAATGGCGAAAATTTGTTTGTTTTCAAGCACATGGGCCAGTTTTTCAAGTTCTTTGGTAGTGGTGATCAGCTTATATATTTTTTCGGTCTTATCAGCATTTTGCGCAAATTCTGCAGCAAGGGCTTTAAATTCAAATTCCTGGAACAATTCAAAGGCTTTTTTTCTGTCAAATGCTTCCAGTTTAAAGTCTTTAATGGATTTTTTTATGGAAACAGACTTATCAATAGTGGCCAGATCCCGGCTTAAGAATACAATATCTTTGCTGGAGGAAATATTTTCATACAATTTTTTCCTGGGTTTAATCTTGTCGAGATTATCATAAATATTTTCAATGGAACCAAATTCGTTAATCAGCTTTATGGCTGTTTTGGGGCCTACTCCCTTGACTCCTGGAATATTGTCTGCCGTGTCTCCGGCAAGTCCGAGAACATCTATAAACTGCCTTGGTTCAATTCCCATATCCTCTTTTATTTTGTTTTCATCTAAGATAGTGTCTTTCATTGGGTCCCACAGGGTGCATTTTCCTGTAATAAGCTGAATAAAGTCTTTATCTCCGGTTACCATGACCACTTCAAAGTCTTTTTCCTGAGCCAGTTTTGAATAGGTTCCCACAAGATCGTCAGCCTCAAATCCCAGTTTTTCGACAATGGGAATATTTAATGCTGCTATGATCCGTTTGATATCCGGAATCTGAGCTGCCAGTTCCACAGGCATGGGAGGACGGTTGGCCTTGTATTGATCATAGATTTTATGCCTGAATGTAGGACCCTTGACATCAAACATGACAACAGCATATTCAGGGGAGTTGTCCCTTAATAGTTTTAACAGGATACGGGTAAAACCAAAGGTGGCATTGGTTGGGTGTCCTTTTGATGTGGAAAGGCTTCTGATGGCATGAAAGGCGCGATAAAGGAAAGCACTGCCGTCGATGAGGAATATTTTTTTTGAATCTTCCATATTAATAACCTTTGCTTTGGATATTGAATAATTATTCAATCTGTGAGGGATATATACTATCTTTTTGATTAAAGGAGAAGTATATATTCTTATTATGGATCAAAAAGCTAAAATCAGAAAAGAAAAAAGGCGCAGAAAAAACTCAAAACAATGCCATTGCTGTGAGCAGATTTTTATATTTTGCTGGAATTGCAGATGCGGGTTTTCCATATGCCAGGAATGCATGTATGAAAATGTTTGGGGTATGTCCTGCAACGGGATTACCTGGGAGTGTCCTGATTGTGGTGAACAGAACGGATTTGGCAATCAATAGATATTTTAAGGGAGGAGAACATGGCCAAAAAAATCAATGTGGGGACTTTGATATCAGGCGGCGGGACAAACCTCCAGGCAATAATCGATTCATGCCTGAAAGGATTCATTGATGCGGACATCATTTTTACAGGATCGGATACTCCCGGAGTAAAAGGGTTGAAACGTGCCCAAAAAGCAAATATTGATACCTTTGTGGTTGATTATGCCGAAATCATTACCTCCTGTAAAAAGGGAATAAATGATGCAGATCTCCCAAGTGATTTCAATTTAGAGGAGATCCTGTCAAAGCAGCAATTGAAGGAAACCGGCGCAATAAATGAAATATTTTTTTTAAAAACCCGTGCCATTGCAGAAAGAAAACTTTTGGATATAATGCTTGCCTATGACATGGATCTTCTTGTACTGGCAGGATTTATGAGGGTGTTTACGCCCTATTTAATTGACAGGATCAACACGGAACCGGGACAATATAAGATAATGAATATCCACCCTGCGCTTCTGCCTTCATTTCCAGGTACGGACGGATATGGAGACACCTTTCGTTACGGCTGTAAAATTGGCGGGTGCACGGTACATTATATTGATTACGGGGAAGATACAGGCCCCATTATCGGGCAGAAAGCATTTGAGATTCAAGATAGTGACACCCTTGATGATATAAAAAGAAAAGGTCTTGAAAAAGAGTGGGAGCTTTATCCCCAATGTATTCAGAAATTTGCTGATTCCCTGAACAGATAATTAAGATGTTTATTTTTAATTCTGAATATTTGCCATAAGAAAATTGCATTCTTACCACACCCGCCAGTGCAAGGCTGTTTGCCTTACGGGAGCATTATGGATCAAGGCTTACAAGTTCTTGATAACCGCAGCGTTTAAGCCGCCATGGTGTTTGAGCGAAGAATGAGCGAGTTCATGGCGGTCATCAAAGGTAATCGTAGAACTTGTTGTCATATCCATCCAGCGGATGTAAGGAAATCAGCCTGTAGCGGGTTTTGGAAGATTTCTGACGGTAAATTTCCAGTTTTAAATCAATTAAGCAGTTTAAGCATTAGGGGCACGGCAGTCCAGGTTCCAATGGCCGATCCAAGGTTAGTGAAAATAACCACCAGAAGAATCCGGGTTACACTATTGCGCCAGAATCCTTTTATAGAAACTATGTCGGCAGGAATTGCTTCAAAATCTTTTACTTTGGGCTTTCGTGAAAAGGCTTCCACAAGTCCTGATACCCAGCCTGCTGCAATCATGGGGTTTAAAGAGGTTAAAGGAGCGGCAATAATCGATGCAATAATGGTAAAGGGATGAGCAAGCGCAAGAAGGGCGCCGATTCCTGCGAAAATACCATTGGCTGCAATCCAGATCCAGATCATATCTGCTCCAGCATTTTTACCTTCCATTAAAAATCCCGTTGCAAACAAAACTAAAATGGCCGCCGGAATAGCCCATTTTAAGATTTTGCCGGCCTTGCCGGCAGGAGGAATAATATTCAATTCATCAAGGTCTATCTCTTCATTGGAGGCAAGATATTTTTTAATTCCCGGAGCATGCGCTGCACCGACAACAGCCACGATTTTTTCGCCAGGTGCAGTCCTGATTTTTTCTGCCAGGTATTGGTCTCTTTCATTGATAAGAGATTTCTCAATAATGGGATGTGTCTTTTTTACATCAGCTAAAAGGGTTTGAAGGATATCTTCCTGCTTCATCTGTTCAATGTCTTCTTCATTGATATCATCAGAAACGCCAAAAGAAAATACAAGGGAGAACATGAGTTTTAGTTTTTCCCAGAGCCCCATTCCTCTCCAGACCCGGGAAAGAGTGATCTGGATTTCACGGTCTGAAGGAATTATACGAGCATTGATTGCTTCTGCAGTCTTTATGGCATTGATCATTTCCTGGCCAGGCTTGATATTGAATTTATCAGCCATTTTTTTCTGAAAAGAGGCCAGAAGAAGGTTCACAAATAAAAGCAGGGCCTTTTTTTCTTTGATAACTTTGACAATATCCATGTTTCGCCATCTGTCTGCATCTTTGAGTGACGCAAGTCTTGTTGTGCAAAGTTCAACACAAACAGTGTCAGGAGTTTGTTCATGGATGGTATCTTCTACGAGTTTGGCGCTCTGTCTTGACACATGGGCCGTTCCAACAAGTAATATCTCTTTTCCATTGCAGAATATCCGGTCTATCATTTTGTCTTTTTTATTCATTTTATCCGATATGTCTGAAGTGCCGGATTTATCTGGGGAATTTTCCATGAACCTTATAAAACCTCTCAAATCAATTAAATATTGTCTCGTAGTATAATCATTATATTTTTCATGGCAATACAAAATAATCCAAATTCTTGACCTGGATCAACTGTTTTGATATTCATGATTTTATGAAATCAATAGATGAACATATACTGAGAGCAACAAAAGAGATTATTGTAAAATTCATTGAAATGGGAAGGTTGTCCCCCTCAAATCTTCATGAATCTTTTAGAGATATTTATGCTGTTGTCAATGAAACAGTCAAAGAAAATGTGAACAAAGCTGTTCCTTCAAATGACAAACAAGACTGAAGATATCTTTCCACAATTAAACTCCAGGACAAGCCAAGGTCTTATCAAAGGCTGGAAAGGGCTTGTATGGCTGTTAAAAATTATAATTCCCATCTCTCTGACAAAGGATTTCATAACTGCAAGGAGGTTTTATGCTAAGCGAGCTAACCATAAAAAACTTTGCGATTATTGATGATATCCAGATTTCATTTAAGAATGAATTTTCCGTATTGACGGGTGAAACGGGTGCGGGAAAGTCAATAATTATTGAAGCGGTTAACCTTTTACTAGGAGGTAGAGCTTCAGCAGATCTGGTAAGAGCAGGGTGTGATACAGCTGAATTGGAAGCATTTTTTGATATAGATGCAAACTCAAGGGCTGCAATGATTTTAAATGACCAGGGCATTGACTCTTCCGACGGGCTTATTGTCAGAAGGATTATCTCATCTTCTGGCAAAAGCCGTGTGTTTATCAATTCAAGGCAGTCTACTCTTGATCTTTTAAAACAGGTGACCTTCAATCTCGCCGGTATCTCGAGCCAGCATGCTCACCAGGGGCTTTTAAAACAGGAAAATCATCTGGATATTTTAGATGAATTTGCAGAGACCCAGGATCTGAAAAATAAAGTCAGGAAACTTTACCACACTATTATTCCTTTGAAAAAAAAGATAAGGGAACTTAAGAAAAGTCTTGATACAAAAAGAAAAGAGCAGGATTTTCTGGAGTTTCAGATTAATGAAATCAGTGATGCCGCTATTTTGCCCGATGAAGATGAAGATCTTGAAAAAAAGCGTGAAATTCTTGTAAATTCGTCAAAAATATTTGAAGTTGTCAATCGTTCTATCCATGAAATTCATGACAGGGAAGGCTCTTTGTCTGAAAGATTATCTTTTTTAAGAAATGATATGGAAAAACTAAGTGCTGCTGATGAAAATCTTGAAAAATTTGCAAATCGGATTTCTTCAATTGTGTTTGACTTGCAGGATATCGCCAATGAATTAAGAGATTTTTCTTCTAATATTGATCTTGATCCAGCCTCCCTTGAAATGACTGATCAAAGACTGGACCTTATTTCAAAATTGAAAAGGAAATATGGCGGAAGTCTTGATGCATTGTTGGATGAGTATGAAACCATGCAGTTAAAGCTTTCTCAAACCACAGAAATTGAAAAACAAATAAAAATCTTTGAAAATGATGTTCAAGGGCTTCTTAAAGTCATTGGTCAAAAAGCAAAAACATTATCAGCCTTAAGAAAAACAGCAGGCAAAAAGCTATCTGAATTTGCCAGGAAGGAACTGGATGCTCTTGAAATGGGGAAAGCAAAATTTGAGGTTGCTTTTTCTATCCAGACTACAAATGATTCAGAAGATATTGCCACGGCAGATCTTGAAAAGATTGGTCCTGATGGAATGGATAAATCAAGCTTTCTTTTAAGTCCAAATCCTGGTGAAGCGCTAAAGCCTTTGGTTAAAATTGCTTCAGGTGGAGAGCTTTCAAGAATTGTTCTGGCATTAAAAGCCGTTCTATCAAAAACTAAATCTCTGGAAACATTGATTTTTGATGAAGTGGATGCCGGGATTGGGGGAGCAACCTCTGAAAAAGTGGGTCAAAAATTAAAACAATTGTCCAAAAAACATCAAGTGATATGTATTACGCACCTGGCCCAGATTGCGAAATATGCCCAAAATCAATTCAGAATCTCCAAGAATGTCATCAATGGAAGGACCTTTACAACCATTGTTCCATTGGCAGAAGAGAATGCAAGGATTGAAGAAATTGCCCGGATGATTGGCGGAGCACATATTACGGATGCAACCCTGACCCATGCACGAGAACTTCTTGAACAGGCATCATCTTGACAAATATTCAAATATAATTAATTTAAATTATTTAAAAGTCAGATTAAGGAGCTGTAATGCCGATATATGAATTTAAATGTTCAAAATGTGAAGAGTTCTTTGAAGTCATTGTAATGGCCTCAAATGATAATGATACAGTGGCTTGTCCTAAATGCGAATCAAATGAATATGAGAGAGTTGTTTCAAAAACCAATTTTGCAATGGGAAGTTCATCTTCAGGGCAAACTGCGGGAGTTCAGACCCAGGAAAGAGAATGTTCAGGCGGATCATGTAAAACCTATACCGTTCCGGGCGAGACAAAATAGAGGCGTAATATTTGTATATTATCCTAAGTTTTTGTCAATTCTAAATTTTTACTAATTCAGCAGTTCAGGCTAAAGGAGATTTTAATGGGTGAGGTTGCCAAACTTGTGATCGATGGTAAAGAACTGACACTTCCAGTGATAGAGGGTTCACAAGGAGAAAAGGCAATTGATATCCGAAGCCTTCGTCAGGAAACAGGATACATTACATTTGATCCTGGATTCGGTAATACGGGAACATGCAGAAGTTCTATTACCTATATGGATGGAGAAAAAGGCATACTAAGGTATAGAGGGTTCCCTATCGAGCAGCTTGCTGAACATTCGACTTTTGTAGAAACAGCATTCCTTTTGATTACAGGAGAGCTTCCCACCCGGGAAGAATTGACACGTACCAGCGTGTATTTGAATGATTTTTCTCCTTTGCATGAAAACATGAAGGCGTTTTACCTGAATTATCCTTCAAAAGCCCACCCCATGGGGATTTTGTCCGCCATGGTCAATGCAATGAGAAGTTTTTATCCTGAACTGACAGAGATAGAAGAGGAGATGAATAAAACATATCTTCGCCTTATCTCAAAAATCAGGACAATGGCGGCAATGGCCTATAGAATTTCATTGGGGGAAAGGGTTGTCTATCCAAGACCTGACCTTTGTTATTGTGGCAATTTTTTGAATATGATGTTTGACTCTGCCGTGGTTCCCTATAGATTGGACGATGACCTGATCAAAGCCCTGAATGTATTCTGGATACTCCATGCCGATCATGAACAAAATTGTTCAACAACAGCAGTACGGGTTGTGGGCAGTGGTAAGGTCAATATCTATTCGGCTATTTCTGCTGGGATTTCAGCTCTCTGGGGTCCGTTGCATGGGGGTGCAAACCAGGCTGTGGTGAATATGCTGGAAAAAATTTATAATAATGGGTTCACTGTGGATGAGTGCCTTGCTAAAGCAAAGGATAAAAATGACCCTTTCAGGCTTTATGGATTTGGACACAGGGTTTATAAAACTTTTGATCCAAGAGCCAAAATCATGAAAAAGGTTTGTGATGTTGTTCTTTCAAAAATAAAAAGAAAAGACCCGCTCCTGGACATTGTCCAAAAGCTTGAGGAAGCTGCATTAAATGATTCCTATTTTAAGGAAAAAAATCTTTATCCCAATGTGGATTTTTATTCCGGCATATTATTGAGGGCCTTGAGAATACCCACCAATATGTTTACGGTCATGTTTGCCATAGGGCGCCTGCCCGGCTGGATTGCCCAGTGGAAAGAAGATCTGGCAGACCCTGAGATGAAGATATCAAGGCCTAGACAAATATATTCCGGTAGTCAGATAAGAGATTATATCCACATTAACAAAAGAGGGTAGGCTGTAAAACAGTGATCCAGGTAATTGCCCACAGAGGTGCCAGAAGCATTGCACCGGAAAATACTATGGCAGCAGTTAAAAAGGCTTTTGAAACAGGTGCCTCTCTCTGGGAGACGGATGTCAATATCACAGAGGACGGTCAGCTTGTTCTTTTTCATGATAAAGACCTTTTGAGGTGTACCAATGCTGCCTCAGTGTTCCCGTCAAGATCGTCATATCTTTTAAGGGATTTCTCTTTGAAAGAGGTTCAGTCTTTGGATGCCGGGTCTTATTTTGCTGACGCTGATCCTTTTGCTCAGATTTCAAAAGGCCATGTTACTAAAGAAACAGCTGTTTCCTTTAAAAAGGAAGGTGTCCCATCACTTGAACAAGGACTTGTATTTACAAAAAAGATGAATTGGAAAGTCAATCTTGAGCTTAAGGATTACTCTTCAGGACTTAAAGATGGAGATATCCCTGATAAGACACTTGATGCGATTTATCATACAAAGATTGCCCTGAACCGGGTTATTATTTCCTCTTTTAACCATGACTGGCTCAAAAGGGTCATGGAAAAAGAACCGGATATCGAGGTTCAGGCTCTTATTGGAGAAAATGATACAGATCCCCTTGATTTCGGGGATCTGGAGTTTTCAACCTATAATGCCAATGCCCTTTGTATAGATCCGGACCAGATCAAGCATCTTAAAGCCTTGGGCAAGAAGATCAATCTTTTTACTATAAATGATCCAAAAGAATTTTTACGGTTTGTAAAGATAGGTGTTGATGGGATCTTTACTGATTTTCCGCAAATTTTCGTACAAGGAAGCTCTAAGTAAAAAAACCTTTAACCGCCTTTATGGTATAATCAATATCCTCTTCTGAAATATCCAGGTGGGTGACAATTCTTAAATTATTGCTTTTATCGATGATAATCCCTTTTTTCTTTAAATAATCACAAAGATGCACCATATCTGCCTTGATATCTGCAAAAAAAATATTGGTCTGAACTAGATCAACATCAATATTAATACCTTCAATTTCTGCCAGGCCACGGGCCAGGGCCAGTGCATTTCCATGGTCTTTTTCAAGGCGCTGGATATTGTTTGAAAGGGCATAAATGCCTGCACCAGCAAGAATACCTGCCTGCCTCATGCCTCCGCCCAGAACTTTGCGCCAGCGCCTGGCTTTTTTAATCAGGTGTTGCGGACCGCAGAGGACAGATCCCACTGGAGCCCCCAGACCCTTTGAAAGACAGCAGGAAATCGTGTCAAAATATTGTGTGATCTCTTTGACGTCAATATTTAGTTTTACAGCAGCATTGAAAATTCTTGCACCGTCAAGATGCAAGGATAAGCTATTGTCTTTGGTGAATTTTTTTGCTTTCTTAAGATATTCCTGGGGCAGCACTTTTCCACCTTGAGTGTTTTCAAGGCATAAAAGAGCGGTTTTGGCAAAATGAAAATCATCTGGTTTAATAAATTGAGAAACCTTTTCAAGACTCAATGTTCCATCGGTTTCAAAATCCAGGGGCTGGGGCTGAATACTGCCAAAAACAGCCGCTCCTCCTCCTTCGTACCGATAGGTGTGGGCCAGCTGTCCCACAATATACTCATCTCCTCTTTCACAATGAACCAGCAGGGCCAGAAGATTGCTCTGTGTACCGCTGGTACAGAAAATAGCCTTTTCTTTCCCCAGCATTTTTGCAGCAATTGCTTCAAGTTTATTTATTGTTGGATCTTCCCCGTATACATCATCTCCCACTTTTGCCTTCATCATTGCTTCCATCATGGCAGCCGAAGGTTTTGTAACCGTATCACTTCTTAAATCAATTTGTTTCATTATCTTGCAGCCTTTTTATAAATTTTTAATTGTCTGTCAGTATCATATTTTTGTCGGTATTTCTATAAGTGCTTTTGCAGGAACATTCCTTTAATGAATCCATTGCAAAAGAAAATACCCTTATATGAATTAAATTTAAACGGCCCGGTCCTTCAAAAAAACAAAATCTGTTGTAATCAATGATAAAGATCTATAATGTTCTTTTTTAGTGAGACTATGAACAATTCTTCTCCTGTCATTGCGTTTATCTAAGGTTCTACAGTGGTGACAGGATTAGGAGATGATACTCAGTATAACGGTACATTAAAAAAGGAGTAGAGCATGAAGCGACCTATTAAGTCAGGCAAGCTGCAAAGCGGCGGCTTCAGTCTCAACGTCCTTACAGATGATGAACTGTACGAGATTCATCTGGGGACCCTTGAGGTGCTGAAAACCGTCGGGGTGTACGTGGAAAGCGAGGAGGCCAGAGAAATTTTCAGAATTGGCGGTGCCAGTGTCAATGAAAAAAACAAGGTGGTCACATTTCCCAATTATCTGGTGGAAGAGTGCATCAATTCAACCCCGGATACCTTTTACGCCTACGGCCGGATTCCGGAAAGCGATGTGGTGCTGGAAGCCAACCGCATCACCTTTACCAACTTTGGGGAAGGGATCATGTTTGTGGACCCCTACACAGGCGAACATCGGGAAACAACGAAAAAGGATATCGAGATGGCCTCCAGGATCATTGATTACCTGGAGAATGTGGAAACCTATGAGCGGTGCATGCTTTCCCATGACAAGCACCATTTGGTCCAGGCCCTGCACAATGCAGAAGCCTCTTTGACCAATACCACCAAGCACCACTGGCTGGGCCCCGTGGATAGGTACCAGTGCGGTAAAATTATGGAAATGTGCTGGGCCATTGCAGGTGGTGAAAAAAAATTCAGGGAACGCCCCTTTCTTACCTTTGTCACCTGTCCCATCAGCCCGTTGAAGCTGTCCTCCCACCATTGCGAAATCATCATTGAGGCGGCCATGAACGGTATAGGGGTCAACTGCGTGGGCATGGCTATGGCAGGAGGGTCTTCTCCCATCCACCTTGCCGGTACCATTGTACAGCAGAATGCCGAAATACTGGCAAGCCTGACCTTGAGTCAGCTGGTGAAAAAAGGCGCCTCCTTTGTCTATGGCAACTCCACCTGTCCCCTTGATCTGAGGCAGGCAACGGCAACTGTTGGATCACCGGAAACCGGCATGATAAGTGCTGCAGTGGCTAAGCTGGCCAAGTTTTACAGTTTGCCATGCTTTGCCGCCGGTGGCTAGGGCGACAGCAAAGTTACCGATTACCAGTCGGGCCACGAAAAAACCATCACCGGTCTCCTGCCGGCGTTGTCAGGGTGCAACGTCATTTACGGTTTGGGAATGCTGGAAATGGGAATCACTTTCGACCTGGCACAACTGGTATTGGATAATGAGGTAGCCGGACTCATCAAAAGAACGGTTAATGGTATTGAGGTCAATGATGAAACCCTTTCTTTGGATACGATCAAGGAGATCGGTCCCTTTAAGGATTATCTTGCCCACGAAACCACCTTTAAAAATATGCGGTTGACCACAAGTCCTAAATTAATGGATCGAAAAATGAGACCCAGATGGGAAAAGGCCGGTTCAAAAGACGCTTATGAAAGGGCCTGCGACGAGGTGAAACATATTCTTGAAACCTATACACCCCCGCAACTTTCAGACGAGGTGCTCAAAAAGATTCGCGATATTATTAAAGGTGCCGAGGCTGAGCTGGGAATCAGGGAATAATCAATAAGGGCCATGGTATTTTGGCCATTTGGAAGATGAACATCAGGGATAAACAAAAGACCCCTGATGTTCATCTTTTTTACAATGCTATTTTTTTATATAAGATCTTTTATCCGTAAGTATCCAGAAAATAAAAGTTCCCAGTATCATGATAATTGTTCCGCAGGGGAAAGACAGTCTCAAATTTAGATAATCCATGGCAAGCCCGGCTACAATTGAACCTGTCAGCATCCCCATGCTGTGGGCAACCGTTAATATGGATATTACGGATCCCATTGCCTTTTTTGCATCTCCTTTTATAACAGCATATGCCATGATTGCAGGCATGGAAATACCACCTCCGATTCCAAATATTGAAACGGCAATCACAAGATCATAAAAAGAGGATGCAAAAAAGGGCAGCAGCATCCCAATGGTTGATAATGTTCCGCCAAAAATAATCATTAAATCTTTATTTGCCCTGTCTGCAACATATCCCATGGGCAAACTTAAGAATCCTGACACAAATACACCCAACATTACAAGAACACCAATTAATGAACCGGAAAGACCAAATTCAGTATCTGCAAATATCGGCAGAAAACACCAAATCACCCCGATACATGCAGTGTAAGCATACCTGAATACAAAAAGAGAAATAATACCTTTATCTTTTAAAAGATTAGACCATGGAACGATTTTTGTTTTTGAGGTTTTTGTATTTTCCTCAAAAACCGGGGGCAGGAAAAAAATGCATAATAACAAGCCTATGCATGACAGAACACCCATGCAGATAAATGCAGCATCAAGGGACCATATATCCTTTATTCCACCCCCAATTAAAGGTCCCAGGCTCAGGCTCAAAAACATGGACAGGTTAAAAAGCCCCATGGAATATCCTTCAGAGCCTTCAGGGGTTATTTCCCCGACATAGGCCTGGACCACGGGCATAATCATGGCAGATCCAGCCCCCTGGATAAATCTCAATATAATTAATGTTTCTATATTTTTTGAAAATATAAATGCAAATGAAATCAATGTATAGGCTGCTAAGCCTGCCACAATAAAAGGCTTTCGTCCCTTTTGATCGGATAGTCTCCCGAAAACAGGCAAAAGAAAAATCCTGGATATGGAAAATGACCCAAATATCATACCCACGTATATCCCCGTGGCTCCCAGCTCATTAGCATAGACAGGAAGAAGCGGCACCACGATTCCAACCCCTGTAACAGTTGTAAAAATTGCAAAAAACAGGGTTAGAAAGACACCTTTCCGGTTTGAGGGGATGATGCCTTTTCCGTTATTGAACAGCTTTATCGCAAGCTGGGACAATGATGTTTTAATTAAATACAATGGAGCCATTGGATCCTTTTTGCGCCCTAAGATATACACTCCTGGATTTGATCTATAAACCGGCTTGCAGTTGCAAATTCACCTTTCCTGTAATTGGCATGTGTCAGGTATAAAAATCTTTCAGCACGGGTCATTGCCACATACATAAGCCGCCTTTCCTCGAAAAGCGCATTGTCGCCGGCATCAATTGACCGCCAATGGGGAAATAGACGCTCTTCGCACCCAACAATAAAAACCGTATCATATTCCAGGCCTTTGGCTGAATGAATTGTGAGAAGGGATACGCTGGATGAATCCATTTGCTCATCGTCTTCCTTGTCTTCTCTAATCAAGGCTGCTTCTTCAAGATATTCTAAAAGATCACTTTTTGACCTTGCTGTATAAATCAATTGCTCAATGTTTTCTTTTTTTGAAATATACTCTGCATTTGTTTTTGTTTTTTTCTTAAGATATTCAAAATAGTCTGTTTTTTTTAAGACAACTTCCATGGCCATGGCAGGTGCCAGTTCCGGTATTTTGTCCAGGATTTCAAGAACCTGGGAAAGGTTTTCATGCATTTTTTTACTTAACACCCGATCTTTGACCATTATTCTGGCAGCATCCTGAAGGCTGGTCTCAGGGGTTCTCATGTCTGCCATTTTTTTAATCATTGAAGGTCCGATTCCCCTTTTGGGAGTATTGACAATCCGTTCAAACGAAACATCATCATTGGGGAAAAATGCACTACTCAGATAGGAATTAATATCCAAAACTTCCATTCTTTCAAAAAAACCCTGTGATCCCTTCAGGCTATAGGGTATCCTGTAGGATCTGAAAATTTTTTCAAAGGGGAGTGAACAGAACTTAGTCCTGTAGACCACCGCCATTTTATCATAACCTATACCCAGGCCCTGCCGATTTAACCCCTTAATCCTTCTGGCAACCCATTCTGCTTCATGGGAATCTGATATAAAGTCATAAATTTCTACCACCCCACCTTTTTTCTTAGAAAAGCATTTTTTTTCCATTTTATCAGGATTATAATCGATTAGATCATTTGCCGCCTGAACAATTTCATTTGCAGAACGGTAATTTTCTTCAAGCCGGAAAATTTTTGAATCCTTATATTTTTCAGAAAATCCCAGAAAATGATTCACATTGGAACCCCTGAATCCATAGACAGACTGCCAGTCATCTCCAACACAGAAAAGATTTCTGTGTTCACCCAGGAGCAGATTGGTTAAATCGTCCTGAAGATTATTGGTATCCTGGTATTCATCCACAAGAATATAGGAAAAACAGGTTTGATAAAAAGTTCTTATTTCTTTATGATTCCTTAAAAGATCTCGGGTCTTTAAAAGGATATTATCAAAATCAACACTGTTCATTTCCTTTAGCCGTTCTTCATATTGGTCAAATAGATCTTCAATTTTTATATTGAAAAAAGCAGGCTTTAAATCAAAATATTTTGTCGGGTTACCAAAATTTTTGGCTCTTGAGATAATGGATAAAATTTTGTTTACATGCTTTTTTTCAATATTATTTTTCACACAGAGCTCTTTGATAAGCTTTTGCTGCTGATAGACTGAAAATACCTGTAAGGGTGATAAATAGCCTGATTTTTCGCAATGGGTTTTTAAAATCATAAGGCAGGCGGAATGATAAGTTCTCACCCAGGCAAAATTCTGGGAATTAAGCCCTGTCATTTCAATGAGCCTGGATTTCATTTCGCCGGCTGCCTTGTTTGTAAATGTGATTGCAAGAATCCTTTTGGGATCATGACCAAGATTGACCAGGTGTGAAAATTTGGCAGTCAAGGTGCGGGTTTTACCTGAACCGGCTCCCGCAACAACAAGTGCTGGGGAGCCGGTATGATTTACTGCATCCTGCTGCTGTACTGATAACCCCATAAATTTTAAATGATAAGATTTTAAAAAATCTTATTTTATCTCCTTAATAATGATATTTAGTTCGGATTCGATTTCATTTCTTATTTCATCCAGCCTTTTTTCGCTCAAAGCTTCAAATCTAAGAACCAGTGCGGGTTGGGTATTGGATGCCCTTACAAGTCCCCATCCATCATCGTATAATGCTCTTAACCCGTCAATATCAATCACATCCTGTTTGGCTTTAAAAAGACTTACAATTTTATCCACTACATCAAATTTGATCTCATCCGGGCAATTCACCCTTATCTCGGGCGTTGTAAAGGTTTTGGGAAGATCCTGTATGAGTTCATCAACCCCAAAGCCTGTATCTGCCATAATTTCAAGCAGGCGGCAGGTTGCATAGAGAGCATCATCAAATCCCAGATACCTGTCCTTAAAAAACATGTGACCACTCATTTCGCCAGCAAGTTCTGCGTTTTCCTCTTTCATTTTTTTCTTGATTAAAGAATGGCCTGTCTTCCACATGATGGCATTGCCGCCATGGTTGCGAATATCATCATACATTACCATGGAGCATTTGACTTCAGAGATAAAGGTTGCCCCGGGTTTTCTCCCAAGGATTTCCCTGGCATAGATAACCATGAGCTGATCCCCATAGATAACCTCACCGTTTTTGTCCACAACACCAATTCTGTCAGCATCTCCATCATATCCCACACCCATGTCAAGGTTGTTTTCTTTTACAAGTTTTATAAGATCTATAAGGTTTTTTTTCTGAGTCGGATCAGCTTCATGGTTGGGAAATGTCCCATCCATATCGCAATATATATCGTGTACTTCACACCCCAGACGCTTTAAAACCGGGAGAGCTGTTATTCCTCCAGTCCCGTTCCCTGCATCAATTCCTAGCCTGATGGGCCTTTTGATGTTAATATTATTTAAAATATATTCAATATAAGGGGTGATGAGATCTTTTTTGGAAGTCTTTCCATTGCCTTTAACAAAATCTTGTTTTTCAGCAATAATTCGGACATCCTGTAATCCCTGGCTGTGAATGGAGTCTATGCCGTTCATCAGTTTAAAACCATTATACTCCGGCGGGTTATGGCTCGCCGTCACCATGGCGCCACCGTCCAGGTTCAGGTGCTGTATGGAAAAATAGAGAACCGGAGTAGGGCAGGTTCCAATATCAATTACATCGCAACCAGTGGAAATGATTCCCTGGATAAATAATTGAGAAAATTTATCAGATGTCTGTCTGCAATCGCATCCAACAGATACTATTTTTTTATTCTGCCTTCTTAAAAGGCTGCCATAAGCTTTGCCAATGCTTATCACATCTTTTTCCTCAATATCCTTGCCTGCAATACCTCTTATGTCATATTCTCTGAAAATTCCAGGATTCATACTATCTCCTTTATATGAATTTTGATAAAAGAACCAATGATCCTATCAGCCAGCAATAAGGGGCAAATATATGAAATCTGCCCGAGTGAACCAAAGATAATAATAATTTTAAAGCAATTAAACCCGTGATAAATGAAGCAATTGTAGCATAAATGGTCACAGGATCAATGACAAGACCGTTGTTTATCATATCTTTTATACTTAATATCTGAGCACCCAATATTGCGGGAATTGACAGGAGGAAAGAAAATTGGGCTGCATTATTTCTGTCAAGGCCCAGAAACATCCCCAGGGCAATGGTGGTCCCCGACCGTGAAATACCGGGGGTAACGGCAAGCCCCTGGCCGACTCCGATGATAAGAGCCTGTTTAATGCCAAGCCCTTTTTTTTTATTCTCGGTAAAATAATAATTTCTCGAAACCCATAGTATTGTCCCTGTCAGAATCAACATAGTTCCCACAAGCACGGCTGATGAAAATAAAATATGCTCAAATTGTTTTAAGAAAAGCCCTATTAATGCTGTTGGAATAGAGCCGAGTAATATTAAATACGCTAATTTAAGGTTTTTATCCTCTTTAAAAAGATGTGCCACAGGTTTTAATAAAATTGCTTTTGAAATAAAGTTGAATACAGAAACCAGCATAGCTGAAATATTTGAAGCATAGACTACTAGAACGGCCAGAAGTGTTCCCATATGAACACTGATATCAAAGGCAAGCTGGGACTGGGTAATTCCAAAAAAAATCTGTCCCAGAACAAGATGCCCGGAACTGCTTACCGGTAAAAACTCAGTAAGTCCTTGTATAATGCCGAGGATTATTCCCTGATATAATTCCATATTCCATCATTGCCGTTTATTTAGTGCTGACAAAAAACCGCCAATTTTCCCGGCTAGTTAGCCTGGATCAATCAATCTGATAAAAACGAGTTAATCTCAATCTCATAGAGGAGCGCATGGTCCAAATACTCAAAGTATTACTCCGGTCAACAAACAGCACTCGTATATAATTCTTATAACAAAATTGCAAGATATTAAAAAAGGCTTAAAAGAAAGGTTGATTTAAGCCTGTTTTTTTTGTAATAAAGGAATATTCATTTATTTAGATATCTTTAGGTTACCACTATTTTATACTAACAAAGCAAAAGGAGAAAAAAGACATGAGACTTTTAACAAGAAGCTTATTAACACTGTTTGCATTCCTTTTTTTATTTGGATGTGCGGCAAAAGAAGTAACTACACCCATGACGTCATTTGAGCCGGTAAATTTGGATAAAGATGCTTACTCTTCAAAGGTAGATAATTTTTTAATTGTGTTTGATTCATCAAGCTCCATGGCTTACCCTAAAGATGGGGTAACAAAATTTGAAAAAGCCAAGGCAGTTGTGAACCAGATAAATGTAACTCTTCCTGAGATGGGTCAGACAGGAGGGCTAAGGTCTTTTGGCCATGCTTCCAATGTATCAAAAAATTCAACTGAACTAATCTATGGAATGGAAAAATATTCCACTGCCGGTTTAGATAAAAAATTTCAAAAAATTTCTCACCCGGGAGGCACAAGTCCCTTGTATAAAGCATTAAATGATGCGCAAGAGGATTTTAAAGGACTTTCAGGAGAAAGAAATGCCATTATTATCATCAGCGATGGTGAGGAGTTGCCGGGTAATGTTCTGGATTCTGCAAAAGCATTGAAAAAAATCTATGGCCCTTCCATTTGTTTTCACACCATCCTTGTAGGGGATTCAGCTGAAGGAGAAGCTCTGTTAAAAGAGATTTCAAATATTGGAGGATGCCTTGGTGCATCCGGAGACTGCGGTTTTTTCACAACAGCAGACCAGTTGTTAAAAACTCCGGAAGACATAGCATGTTTTGTTGAAAGTGTATTCCTGGACAAATTAGCTGTGCCTGCACCTGTTCCTGCTCCGGAAATAGTAGTTGAAAAACCAGTTGTCTGGGTTCTTGGTGATGTCCTCTTTGGTACTGGAAGTTCTGTTATCAAACCGGGTGCATATTATTTACTGGATGAAATTGCTGCAAAACTTGGCGCAGATCCTGTAATGAGTATTGATATCCAGGGTCACACCGATAATGTCGGTTCGGCTGCTTCCAACAAGGCCCTTTCTTTGAAACGTGCCCAGGCTGTGAAAAACTACCTGGTTGGAAAAGGAATTATGCCAAACAGAATGACAACTGAAGGATTTGGATTTAGCAAACCTATTGCATTAAACGGCACGGAAGCCGGTCGTGCATTAAACAGAAGGGTTGAGGTTAAACCCTTTTAATTAAAAGATAAACAAAGGGAAAGAAATTTCATCTTTAAAGATGCGATTCTTTCCCTTCCACTGTTTTTGGCCGCAAAAAAAATTATGTTTTTTTGCGGCTTTTTTTTACTTATTTTTAGTTGATGCTTAAGGACCCGCGCAAAAACAACTTTAAATTTTGTAAGCCGATTCATCCTGCCCGGTTGTGTTGTGAAAAAACGGGTTTCCAGTCAGGCACTATAGCAATTTTAAAAACGTTCCGAATCAGCAATGAGCCCATTGGGCGGCATCGGTTTTGGAACATACTTATGAGAATTGATATAAGTATAAGGATCTATAACCTAAAGGTCACGAGTAAATAATTTTGCCCGTTTTTTGAGTACCGTATCCCCCTAGAGACTGGATTCTGTCCTTAAATTTTTCTGTCTGGATAATCTTAAGCAGGGTCTGAATTTTTGGGGTCTTATAAAATCTGTCCGGGATAATAAGATCATACTCTTCAGTCACAATGGGGATGAAATCAAGATCAAGGGCCCGGGCGGCCGCATGGATTCCAAGCCCTGCATCCACTCTTCCCGAAAGAACGGAAACAGCCACTGACATATGGGTGTATTCATCATTTTCATACCCTTGAATATCATGAATAGATAGCCCAAGGGATTTTAGCTTATAATCAAATAAAATCCTTGTGCCTGACCCTGGCTGCCGGTTTATAAACTTAAGTCCCTTGTCTTTTAAATCTTGAATGGATTGAATGTTTTTAGGATTTGTCTTTGCCACAATCAGTCCCTGGTCCCTCATGACAAGGTTGATTATCCATACTTTCTGGTTGGGAAGGTATTTTTTAATATATGAAATATTATAACTGCCATCTTCAGGATCCAGAAGATGGGCTCCGGCCATATGACATGCGCCTTTTTTAATGGCCATAAGTCCGCCCATGCTTCCGACATGGCTTGATGAGACACTGATATCGCAACTCACCTCTTTTATCTGGTCAGCCAGAATATCCAGAGTATTATCATGGGAACCTGTTATCACTATTGTATTTTCTATGGAGGATAAAGGTCTTAATAACTGGGCCCTGACTTTTTGATTTGCCGATATACCCTCAATGTTTGCCGGGATTCTGATAATGCCGTCTGCCTCTGTCAGGGTAGTTATACTGCCTGACCCCCGGGGCAATTGGGAGGATATCAGTTTGCCGTCCACGGAACCGATTTTTACCCTTAAAAATTCTTCCAGACCCAGTTTTGAAGCGATTTTTCTAGCAGGAGAAACATGGACTGATATTATTTCTTTTTTGGGAAGCTTTTGCATATTTAATAACAAGGGGCCGGCAAATTGTTCAAAGGCAACTATGGCAGCCACAGGGTATCCCGGGATGCCAAATACAGGGGTATCAAACACTTTACCAAACATCATGGGTTTACCCGGCATCATTGTAACCCCATGGACATAAATCTTACCCAAAGATGTAATGACCTGCTTTGCAAAATCCTCTGATCCGGCTGAAGACCCTCCAATGATACAAATCATATCATAATCTTGTTTTGCTGCGTTTTCCACAGCTCTTTTGATATTTTCAAGATTGTCCCTGAGCATGGAATGGGACTCAAATTGGGCGCCATGATCTTCACAAAGCCCGCCCAATACAGAAGAGTTGGATTCCACTACATCGCCTGGTTTGAGTTGGTCAATTTTAATTTCGTGCCATTGTTTGAGTTCCGATCCTGTAGGAATAATCAGAACTTTCGGCTTTTTATAAGCAGATATAGTAAATATTCCACCGGAAAGCAGTGCACCAAGGGAGTGGGCATTGATCCTGTGACCCTGGGGGAATAGCAATTGGGTGGCCACAATATCTTCCCCCATTTTCCTGACATGTTGCCAGGGAAATACGGGTGCCTCAATCTCAACATTTTTTTCATCAATAATATTGAGATGCTCTATCATTATGACGGCATTGGTTCCTTCCGGCATGGCATGACCAGTATTGATCCAGAAGGCATTTTTATCAGGACAAAGGGTAGAAGGAGTTTCTTCACTTGCCCCAAATGTTGTCGCAGCATCCACTGCAATGCCATCCATTGCAGCTGCATGAAAGTTGGGAGAAGATATGACTGCCATGGCAGGTGTTGCTAAAACCCGGCCTTTTGCATCCACCACATCAAGGGTTTCAACTTTTGTCACCATATGTTCAAAATGGTCAAAGAGGATTTTTTTTGCCTCTTCAATACTTTTCATATCAAGGTATACGTTTCTTTTGGAATTCATTGATCTGATCTCTTTTTTGAAAGTTTTTTATAAAAGAATGATATTTGCCATGGTATCTTTTTCCAGGCCTTCAACATGATCCCCTATTTCAAGTAGTCCGTCGGCATGAATCATGGTTCTTATCAGACCTGATTTGCCCAGGATTGGTTTTGCAAATAACAGATTATCCTTTTTTATAAGCTCAACCCGGACAAAATCTCTCCTGCCTTGGGCAGATGGTACATTCCGGGTCAGCTTTGCCGGAATCCTGATGGTTTTATCCAGATGTCCAAGCCCCTTAAGCCTGTTTAAAAAAGGGATGACCACAATTTTCAATACTACCATTGCAGATACCACCTGACCGGGAAGCCCCCAAACGGGTTTTTTCCCGACTTTAGCAAGAATCGTGGGTTTGCCCGGACTTATGGACATGCCATGGACTAATATTTCAGTGTCTGGTAACGAGGATAATACATCAATGGTAAAATCCCTTGTTCCCACCGAGCTTCCACCGGAAATAAGGACCATGTCTGTTTCTTTCAATGCCTTTTTAATTGTTTGTTTAATGGCATCAGGATCATCTTTAACAATACCGTAGGAAACAGGTATGGCAAAGGCTTCATTGATAAACCCTGACAGGGTATAAGAGTTTATATCACGGATTTTTCCAGGGGCAGGCTCTTGTTCAATGGGAATAATTTCATCTCCCGTTGAAATGATACCTATTTTTGGTATTTTATAGGTTTGAATATGGGTAAATCCGAGACCTGCGGCAAGTCCTTGTTCCTGAGGACGGATAAAGGTTCCTTTGGATAAAACAATGTCGTTTTCTGAAAAATCCTCTGACTTATTAATCACATGCTGCAAAGGGGCAACGCTTTTATAAATTTCAACGGAAAGTTCATCAATGAGTTCTGTATGTTCCACCATGACCACACTGTCGGCTCCTGTGGGGAGCATTCCGCCCGTTGAAATTTTTGCAGCCTGGCCCGGAGCTATACTGAATTGCGGAATATCACCCATTAGAATGGTTCCTGCAATATTAAGCCAGGCAGGGCTGGATTCAGATGCCCCGAATGTAGAATTTGCCTCAACAGCATACCCGTCCATTGTGGCACGCCTGAATCCGGGCATATCTTTTTTGGCAACCAGGTCCCGGGCAATAACCCTTGAAAAGGCCTTGGAAACAGGTGAAGTCTCAGTTTCAACAGGTGAAAATTTTTCAGTCAGGGCAATAACTTCCTCAAGGCTTTTTACTTTGAAAAAATAGCTCATTTTACGTGTGACCTATTGGTTAGGCCTGACCTATTGGTTACCCGTGACTTCAAGGCTAATGCCTTTTTTAATCTCTCCATGGCCAATGTTACATTATCAAGACTATTAAATGCACTGAGCCTGATATAATTATTACCGCACCTGCCGAAACCGGCTCCAGGTGTACACACCACGGAGGCTTTGGTCAAGAGCAGGTCGAAAAATTTCCAGGAATCCATGCCTGATCCATCTATCCAGATATATGGAGAGTTTTTTCCTCCAACATAATCTAAACCAAGAGTTTCAATAGTTTTTCTGATGATATCGGCATTGTTCAGGTAATAGGAGATCTGTTCTTGAACCTGGGCTTTACCCTCTTGAGAATAAACAGCTTGTGCTGCTTTTTGAACTGGATAGGATACCCCATTGAATTTAGTAGTATGCCGTCTGTTCCACATGGCATGGAGCGATGTCTTTTCTCCTTTTGAATTGAAAATCATGCAGTTTTTGGGCACCACTGTAAATCCGCACCGTGTTCCTGTAAACCCTGCTGTCTTAGAAAAACTTCTGAATTCAACGGCCACTTCTCTGGCCCCTTCAATTTCATAGATTGTTCTGGGAAGAGCTTCATCCCGGATAAATGCTTCATAGGCTGCGTCAAATAAAATTAATGCCTGGTTTTTTTTTGCATACTCAACCCATAAAGTAAGCTCTTCTTTTGTGGCGGTAGAACCTGTAGGGTTATTCGGAAAACAAAGATAGATCAAATCCACTTGCTCTTCAGGAAGCTTTGGTAGAAAATTATTTTCTTTTAAGCAGTCCATGTAAATAATTCCGCTATATCTTCCCTTTTCAAACTCCCCGGTGCGGCCCGCCATTACATTGGTATCCAGGTATGCCGGATATACTGGGTCAGGAATGGCCACCTTTATATCCTTTGCAAATAATTCCTGGAAATTTCCCGTATCGCATTTTGCGCCGTCACTTACAAATATTTCATCGGGCAAAATATCGGCACCCCTGTCCTGAAAATCATTTTTTGCAATGGTTTCTCTTAAAAAAGCATATCCCTGTTCCGGACCATACCCCCTGAAGGTGGCATCATTGGCCATTTCATTCACCCCGTCATGGAAACCTTTAATAACTTCAGGGGCAAGGGCTCTTGTGACATCACCTATCCCAAGTCTGATTATGTGCGCTTCTGGATTTTTTAGCTGATAGTCGTTTACTTTTTTTGCAATATCTGAAAAAAGATAAGATGCTTGTAATTTACTATAATTGTCATTTGCTCTGATCATAAATAGTCCTTTTTATCCATATAAATTTTCACTAGTTATATTAAATTTTTTACAAGAATATCAATTCCAAAGAATGAGCAGCTTTTTTTGATCTGTCAAACTTATTTTTGAGTGGGCCCTTAGTCAATGGAATGTTATGTCCTTATTTTTGCTTGTTTCCCATACTGCCTTGGCAAGAGATGTAAATTCTTCTACAGTAAGCGTTTCTGCCCTTCTTTTGGCATCTATCCCAGCCAATTCCAGGGCCTTGATAATAAAAGGTTTTTCAAATTCAAATTCACCACCCGTCATGGCATTTTTTAAAGATTTTCTTCGTTTTGAAAAAGCCGCCTTAATGACTTTAAACAAAACCTTTTCCTGTTCAAGATTCATTATCCAGGGTTCAAAAAAATCAAATTTCAAAATAGTTGAATCCACATCAGGTTTTGGAAAAAAAGAAGATGGCCCGATTTGAGCAACATGGCTCACATCAGCAGCATATTGAACCACGGCAGACAGCCTTGAATAGTCCCTTCCTCCAGGTTTTGCAATTATCCTTGTTGCCAATTCTTTTTGAAACATTAAAAAGGCCGTTTCAATGCATCGCCTTTCTTCAACAAGTTTGATCAGAATTTGTGATGAAATATTGTAAGGAAGATTTCCAATTACCACAAATTTTTTGTCGCAGGACAGGTCAGCAATATCAATTTTTAAAATATTTTTATGGATGATGGTAACATTTTTTAAATTTTCATTGTCCAGTTCTTGCTGCAAAAGAGGTATCAGGCGGGCATCTGTTTCAACAGCTGTCACATGGAGAGCTGCCCTTGCGATGGGTATGGTGAGTGCACCCAGTCCAGGTCCAATTTCCAGCACCCGGGTATCATTTGACAGCCCGATTTTTTCTATAATCATTTTTGCTATACCAGGATTAGCAAGAAAATTTTGTCCCTTTTCTTTACCGGCATACAGGTTTTTTTCTCTTAACAGCTGCCCGGGATGTGTCATGTAATAGCCTTTTTCAATATTTGATTTTTCTGGATAATCCAGCCACAAATTTTTTTGTAAACATTATTCTTAAGCTAAGGAACGTACATTAAATAAGTCACCCATAATTATTGCTTTTTTCGCATTATTCTGCGTTTCTCGTCTGTCACATAGCCCGTTACAAAAAATGACTACTTGACTTTTTTACTCCATACAAGTAGTTAAATATATATACTTCAACCAAAAAATAGTTTCAACCACCAATACAAATTCGACCTGGTTTTTTGGCTTTCTCAATATTTATTTTTTTTGGCTTTTATATCAAATACTTTTGTTTTGATATTTTTTATATTTTTACGTATCAACAACAATCCTTTGTTTAGGGAGGCTTATTATGGTCGAAAAATCAGAATTTGGAATCAGTTGGGAAAATTTTATAACAACACTGTTAAAAGGTCTTGATATTCCAACAAAAAGGGATATCACTTTTTTACATGGCAGGCTTGACAAGCTTGAACAATTACTTTATCAAAAACAGCCGGGAACCGGAATCCCGGGAAAAAGGCCAATAGGAAAGAGGGAAAATGCATCTTCTATAGTTCTTGGTGTGTTTGCCAAATATCCAAACGGCACAAATTTTAAAACGGTTAAGGCAGCCACTAAATTTGATGATAAAAAATTGCGAAATATCATATTCAGGCTGGACAAGATAAATAGGATTAAACGGGTAAAACGCGGCGTCTATAAAAAAGTTTAACCTGAAGGTCACACGTAACCTGAAGGTCACACGTAAGAGGAATAAACTATTCATGGAAAAAATTGCATTTGAAGAGGGACACAAACTCTCCGGTTATCTTATTACAAAGATTACCCAGCTTGAAACTATAGATTCATTAATGGTTCAGCTTGAGCATATGGAAACAAAGGCCAGGCACATCCATATATATAATGAGGATAAGGAAAATACCTTTGGCGTGTTTTTCAGAACTGTTCCCAAAGACTCCTCAGGAGTTGCCCATATTCTTGAGCATACTGTGTTATGCGGATCAAAAAAATTCAATGTCCGTGATCCTTTTTTTTCCATGATCAAAAGAAGCCTGTCCACTTTTATGAATGCCTTTACAGCATCCGACTGGACCATGTATCCTTTTTCTACACAGAATTCAAAAGATTATTACAATTTGATGAATGTCTACCTTGATGCAGCTTTTTTCCCAAGAATTGATGAATTGAGCTTTAAACAGGAAGGTCATCGCCTGGAAATTATTGAAAAAAATGATCAGGATATTGAACTTGCTTATAAAGGGGTTGTCTACAATGAGATGAAAGGCGCCATGTCTTCACCCGGCCAGGTGCTTGGAAGGTCTCTGCTCACAGGCCTTTACCCGGACACGACTTATAAGAACAATTCCGGGGGTGAACCATCCAGTATCCCGTCCCTGACCTGGGAAGCTCTAAAAGATTTTCATGCAAGGTATTATCATCCGTCCAATTCATATTTTTATACCTATGGAAATTTACCGCTGGAAAAAACTCTATCATTTATCTGTGAAAAAGCATTGGACAAATTTGAACTGCTTGATGTGGATTCAAAGGTTCCGGTTCAACCCAGATGGGATTTGCAAAAAAAAATAACAAAACCCTATGCTTATTCAGACCCGGACGACATATCAAAAAAATACCAGGCGTGTGTAGCCTGGTTAACCTGTGATATCCAGGATTCTTTTGAAGTTCTTGTACTAAGTATTTTGGAGCAAATCCTTCTTGGGAATTCTGCCTCGCCCTTGAGAAAGGCTCTCATTGACTCTTCTTTAGGATCTGCCTTATCCGATTCAACAGGATTTGATCCGGATAACAGAGACACCATGTTTTCCTGTGGATTAAAAGATATCTCCAAAGATTCAGTTGGGATGGTTGAGAAAATCATATTTTCAACCATTAAAGAAATTGCAGATAAAGGAATTGAAAAGAATCTGATTGAGTCTGCCATCCATCAGATAGAATTTTACAGAAAAGAAATCACCAACACTCCTTATCCATTTGGTATAAAATTATTGCTTTCTTTTGCCGGTACTATTATTCACGATGGAGATCCTGTCTCCTGTATCAACATTGATGAAGATTTAAACAATTTAAAAGAAAAAATAAAGAACGGCCCATTTCTTGAAAATAAGCTAAGACAATATTTTCTTGATAATCCCCACAGAATACTTTTTACTCTTGAACCTGATAAGGATCTTGAGCAAAAAAATATTGAAAATACCAGAAAAGAGCTTAAAAATCTTTTAAAGCAAATGAGCGACAAGGATCTTGAAAAGATTCGAAAAGATACCAAAACTCTTGAAGCACTTCAGGAAACAGAAGAAGATGTTTCGATCCTGCCAACGCTGGACCTTGTAGATGTTCCGCCTGAAATAGAAATTATAAAGCCTGATATGATAACCGGGGTTAAGCTTTCCACCTGTTATGACAAGGCCACTTCGGGTATTCTATATTTTACCTGTCCTGTGGGAGGGGGCAATATCCCACCCGATCTGTTTGCCCTGGTACCTTTTTTCTGCAGAGCATTTACAAACAGCGGCACAAAGAAAAATTCCTATGATAAAATTGCTGAACTTATGGACCTTTATACGGGGGGGATATCTGTTGCCCCGTTCTCAGGATCGTATTTTTCAAAAGAAGCTGACTCCCATTCGTTTATAGCCATCCAGGGAAAGGCCCTGGATCGGAATGTTGAAAAGATGTTTGATTTGATAAAAGAGATAATCGAAGAGTACAGCTTTCAGGATTTGGAAAGGTTGAAAAGCCTTTTGCTGCAATACCAGGCAGGAATGGAAGCCTCCATTGTCTCAACCGGTCACAGGTATGCCATTTCCCTTTCTTCCAGACATCTTTCAATTGCATCGTATATTAACGAGCTGTGGCATGGGATTGCCCAATATCAATTTATCAAAGAGATTACGGAACAATTCAACACTGGTGGCAATAAGAATGAAATCCTTGAATCCCTGTCAAAAAAGATGAATCGCATAGCCAGGTCCATTTTAAAAAAGGGCAATTTCAAACCCGCCTTGATTGGAGCTAAAAACGCCATTGGAATTGCTGAAAAAAGGATCACGTCCATCCATGAGCACCTTTCAAATGATTCGGATAAATTCTTTTTTACCCCGGAGATATCCTTTGAAAAAGGGGTGCCCTTTGACGGTTTTTATACCAATACATCAGTCTCTTTTGTGGGCCAGTCCTTTAAGACAGCCGGGATGACCCATGTTGATTCACCCGGACTTGCAGTGATCAGCAAAATTCTCAGATCCATGTACCTTCATCGGGAAATAAGGGAAAAGGGAGGAGCATATGGGGGCTTTGCCATTTATAACCCTGAGGAGGGCCTTTTTTCATTTGGATCATACAGGGATCCCCATATCAAAAGGACCCTGGATGTCTATAACAACGCCTGCGATTTTATTGTAAACGGGGATTATTCCCAAACCGATGTCAAAGAAGCCATTTTGCAGGTCTGCTCAGAAATAGACAAGCCTGAAACACCAGGGCCTGCTGCCATGAAAGCCTTTTACAGGGATATCATAAAATTGGACGATGGCATACGCAGGCAGTTCAAGGATTCTTTACTGCAACTGGATAAACAAGGAATCCGGATTATAGCCGAAAAATATTTCACCATTGATGAATCCCTGAAAGGTACAGCCGTTATTTCAAACGAAAAAAGTCTTGAACAGGCAAATATTCAACTTGGGGTACAGGGAAAACAATTAAGCTTATTTAAAATTTAAATAATTGTCATGTTTTTTACTTGTATTCATATCCTTTGTCTCAGGGTCACCCTTAAACTATTAAATCTTTGCAAATCAGCCTATAACAATGTTAATAGAAGCTGTTTAAAAAAAGACTGAGTATAAAAAATAATTTCAACTAATTAAATTTAAAAATATAAAATATAAGGAGTATTAGGATATGAAACTCTGTTTTCCAGTGGAATCAGACAATGGCATCGAAAGCGAAATTTTTGGTCATTTTGGATCGGCACCTTTTTTTATAGTGTTTGACACTCAAACCAGCAAAGTTACAACCATCAATAACCAGGATCTTGGTCATATCCATGGTCAGTGCAACCCCATGAAGGCATTAAATGGGAAAATGGTTGATGCAATTGTTGTTGGCGGAATAGGAGGTGGGGCAATTTCAGGACTGAATAAAATGGGAATCAAAGTATACAAAGCATCAATTGGAAGTATTCAAGATAATATCCAACTATTTGAAGCCGAGTCCCTGATAGAAATGACAATGGCGCATACCTGTGGTGGTCATATTGGTGGTTGTGCACACTAGAAATGATATTCATCCCGGGGTTTTGGCAATCCCGGTCGGTAGATCCCATTTTTCGATAACAGGCAGGTCCAGTTTTTTTGACTGGACATGGGTCACGGTAATCTTCCCCCAGCTGGTATAACGATCCAATATCACACTGAAATCATTGCCCAAAGAAAATACCCTGCTGCCATCTTTAATGAAAAATTTAGTCCTGAGATACTTTTTCCCTGCACTATTGATTATTATCCCAAATAGATGTTTAATAGTATCCATCAAAATTCGGCAACTTATGACAATTTTCTATTCGGGTAAAAAGATGCACAAAGAAATAAACAAATTAATTAATTCAATGGATGTGAAGCAGGACCGAGAGGATGCTGAGTCAAAAGCCTATTCAATAGCAAAGTTCGGAGAGAATGCTTTAGATTTGCTTGTACAGATGGGTGACGCTACAAGTGAAAAAAGCATGGATACTGTAAAAAAGAAGAAAATACTCAGAGCCATTATCTTGACACTATTGATTTTAATCAAAAAAAACAACACTGCTTCATTTAAAAAGATAATAAGTTCAAAAGCAAAAAACCTCTTGTTTAAGCTTGCCTCCCAAGGATATGAATCAGCAAAGCAGGTTATCTATGAATTAGGATTTTATGATTCTGATATTCAAAAAGAACAATTATTATCTTTACCAATTGTTGATAAAAATATCCACGATAAGGAAATTTCTCTAAATGAAGCATTATTAGAAATTAATATCGGTAAGTTTTACACGGGTTTTAAAGGAATACAAAATGATAATTATATGATCGGCTTTGATGGGAAGCATTACCATCGAATTTATAAAATTGGAAAAAATTTATTTGGTCTTAGATCTTTAAAATTATCTAAAAAATAACTTTGATTCGGATCTGTTTTTAAATGTAAAAGTTCACCATATTTTGAAAGTGCATAAATCAAAGGAAAATCAGTATGTCAGAATCGAATTCTTATAAACAATTGGTTCAAAAATTCATAGAGAATGATGCAGTTACAGCGTCCACTATTTTTGAAAGTCTTGAAGAAACTGATGCTTCTGAGGTTCTTCAAGGATTGGAGCCACTACTTGCTGCCCGGCTTTTGAAAAATTTGCAGGTAACCTATGCAGCAATCCTGATTGAAAAAACCAGTGATGAATTCTTGTCAAAAACGCTTCCTCATTTAGAACCTCAATTGTTGACAGCAATTTTAATGCAAATTTCACAAGATTCCCGTGAAAAGTTAAAAAAATATATAGATGGAGCAATTGAAAAACAAGTTAGAGAACTTTTAGAATATCCAGAGGGCAGTGTTGGAAGAGTGGTTACTATAGATTATTTGTCTTTTGAGAAAAATGTAACGGCAAAAGATGCAATAAGAAAAATTCGATCATTATCTCGAAAACGCTTACCTGTTTCATATGCATATGTAGTTGATGACCAAAAGCGTTTAATCGGTGTTCTAAACATGCGGGATCTGATGGTTGCAGATTCAAAACAGGAAATTGGATCATTTATGCAGGAGAACGTATTTTCGATCCACTGTTTTGTTGATATTCAGGAAGCTGCCAATGAGATGTCTAAAAGAAAATTCTTTGCCGTACCAGTGGTTGACTCTGAAAACCTTATTGTTGGAATTATCAAGGCTGAACGGCTGATCAAAGGGGTTCAGGAAGAAACGGCTCAGGATATCCAAAAAATGTTTGGTGTCAGTGGTGAAGAAAAGCCCTTCTCAAGTATATTTTTCTCTCTGAAAAAAAGACTTTTCTGGCTTCATATCAACCTGGTCACAGCCTTTATGGCTGCAGCAGTAGTTGCTTTGTTTGAAGATGTCATTGCAAAAATAACTATCTTAGCTGTGTTTTTACCTGTTGTTGCAGGTCAGGGAGGAAATGCCGGAGCTCAGTCTCTTGCTGTTGTAATGCGTGGTATTGTAATGAGAGAAATTCCAAAAAATAAAGTCCGTCAACTCATATTTAAAGAAAGCGGACTTGGCGCTCTTAATGGTTTGATTATCGGCATAGTAACTGCTGTTGTTGCCTGGCTATGGCATGGAAACCCATTCCTTGGTTTAGTCATCGGGTTAGGGATGTTTTTCAATTTAATCTTTGCGGGATTGGCAGGTGCTTCTATCCCTTTGATTATGAAAAGAATAGGGATCGACCCGGCACAAAGTTCAAGCATAATCCTAACTACAGTAACAGATATATTGGGCTTCTTTGCTTTCTTAGGATTTGCAATGTTATTCCAAAACTATCTGATCTGAAAAGCTCACTCAACCCATATGGCTAAGCTTAAATCTTCAAAGGTGGCTTTTAAGCCAGTCACTATACTGACACATTCCCCAGAGAGCCTTGACAGCTCTTTCAGGGGAAGGAAAAAATACACTTTTATATTCATATCCATCCAACCTGTAAAGTGTTCTGCTGACTTCGTCGGTCAAAAGGCTTACGCCTAAGATCGGTTTTCCATACTCTTGGGTTAATTTGACCACATATTTTGTATAGTCCTCTTCAAATTGCAGGATCACATCCTTGAATAATTGTGCATGGGCCCTATCTATTTCAGGATCGGTCCTGAGAACGGACTCAAACATTTTATTGACAATCACCCTTCTCCCATGAATACCAAGATGGATTACCGCATCGCACCCATCCCATTTAAGCAGTTCTTCCATACAGGTTTTGGGAATTTGAGGATCATTCTCCCCCACTATATCTACAGGGTTTCCATGACTCCAGAATGGCGGCAGAATCTGGTTGAGCCTTTCAATGATACCTTGAGAAAGTTGTGGCACCTCAAGTCCGTGTTCTGCACAAAGGTCTGTTGTAATTACACCCCAGCCGCCCCCAAGGGTCATGATGGCAACTCGTTTTCCCTCAGGCAGGGGCAAAGATGAAAACACGGCGGACAGGTCTAAAAGTTCCATGGGCTGATCCACCTGGATAATACCCGATTGCCTGCAGGCTGCATTAAATACCCTTGTATCGGATGCCATGGCCCCGGTATGGCTTGCAGCAGCTTTTTCACCCTTGCTGGTTCTGCCACCCTTTAAAACAACAATGGGCTTTTTTAGGGATACCCTTGCCGCACTTTTAAAAAATCTTGATCCATTCTTTATACTTTCTATATAAAGAACCACTGTCCTTGTCAGGTCATCAATCTCAAATGATTCCATATAATCTTCAATAGTGACCATGGCTTCATTTCCCGATCCTGAAAATGCCCGGATACCGATATCCTGCTGCTCGGCAAAGGCCAGAAGTTGTGTCCCCATATTCCCTGACTGGCATACAAGGGCAGTTGAGCCGGGTAGGGGGTAGGCATGGACAGCACTGCAGTAAAAATCAATATGGGGATTACATATCCCCATGGTGTTGGGTCCAAGGATCAATATACCTGCCTCATATGCAGCCTTTACCAGGTCCTCTTCTAATTTTTTTCCTTCATTGCCGATTTCTCTGAACCCTGAACTTATCAACAATATTCCTTTAACATGTTTTTTTTTCAAATCAGGTATCAGATCAATCACTTTGTCTGCAGGAATGGTAACAACTGCCAGTTCAAAATCCTGTTCAATCTGGGAGACGGATTTATAAACTTTTCTCCCGGTTATTGTTTTGCCTTTGGGGTTCACAAGATACACTCTACCCTTATAATCTCGGGACAAGGTGTTGGTTAAAAGCATATGCCCCCATTTTCCGGGAGTGGCCGAGGCGCCAATAAAGGCTATGGACTTAGGATAAAAACAGGAACCCAATACATTTAAATCAATGTCATAGGTTTTTTGTTTTTCTTTTTTTGCTTTTTTCAGCACAATTAAACCATCCACTGCAACAGGAGAACCATCTTGCTGTATAATCACAGGATTGATATCAATTTCCTTGATATCAGGAAAGGCCTGTGCAATATCTGACAGGCCTTTGAGAATATTTTTGATTTCTTCTTTTTGAACTGCTTTTTCACCCCTGAACTCATTTAAAAGTTTTTTTGAAGATATTTGTTCAAACATATCTTCCATATCAGCATCACTTAAAGGGATAATTTTAAATACAATATCTTTTAATGCCTCCGTATATATCCCACCCAGGCCAAATAGAATAACAGGGCCGAACTGGGGGTCTCTGAACATACCTGCAACAAATTCCCTCGTGCCTGACACAACGGGCTGAATAAGAAAGGATTCAATAGTGTTTTCTGCAGATATTTTCATTTCTTTTACCGCTTCAAGAACTTTTTTTTCATCGTTCAATCCTACACGCACAAGTCCTTTTTCCGTTTTGTGCAAAATACTTGTACTGATCCCTTTTAACACCACGGGAAACCCTGTTTCCCGGCAGGCTTCCAGGATTTGGTTCACGTCAGTTTCCTGTTTTTCTTCCACCACAGGTATATGAAATAATGCAAATATTTTTTTTGCCACGTCTTCTGTTATGGTCAGTGAATAATCGTTTAATCTTGCATTGATAAGTTTTTGAATATCCATAAGTTTCATTTATGCTTTTGCTCCATTGAATACAATGTTTGAAATACCAGTAGATATCTTGTTGATATCAAGTCTTTTACTGAAAATAATTTCTCCGAGGCAGGCATGTTCAATGGCACCTAATATCACTTTTCTTAATATATAGGGATCAATATCGGATTTAAGCTCTTTTTTTTCTATGCCTTTTTTAATTATCGCAAGGATGGTACGCGAATATTTACGAATCCTTTCATAGGCAAAAGAATCAAAAAAATCCAGAGAATTACGAACCTCAAGCAAAAGAATTTTTGAAAAAGTCCTGTTTGCAGCATAACTTTCAAGGCTTGAAAAAATAATTATTTCAAGCTGTTTAATACTATTTTTTTCCTTTGCTATTCTATTTTCAATTTTTGTCTGAAATTTACAAAAATGATCATTTAATACCTGGTACAAAAGTTCTTTTTTGTCTTTAAAGTATTTATAAATTAATCCTTCCGTGACACCTGCATTTCCTGCGATTTCTGCTGTGGTAATGGAATGAAAATCTTTTTGGGCCATTAAAAGAGAAAAAGACTTCATTATTTTTATCCTGCCGGGCGGGTTGGTTTGCCCTTTGTGCTTCATATCCTTCCTTTTAAACCTTATATTGCTTGGCAACTATGTTGAATATTAAATTAGTAAGTAATACTTACTCACATAAAGAAAAAATGTCAACCCTGATCCACCATCAAGGTACCACCTGCTGCGTTGACTGCGGTCGTTCCTCCCTGCGGAGTATGACTTATACACCTCTTTCGTCACTCCTTGCCGCCTTGCATCTGGCACCTTGCTGATGGTCAGGGATAGTGCACAACCCCACGGCATAGCCGGTAAATGAAAATTTGATGGTGGATTTGGGCCAATGATGATGGAAAAAATCTGGGCCAACCCATGTATTTGACACTTAAAGAGGTCAAAGAAATCATTGATGTGGAAATGGGCAAAAATGCCCTGATATTTGACGGTGGGCAAAACACCCTTTGAAAGGGTAGGCAGATTGTCGGCAAAGCCTTATTCCATACCGGGAAACCAAGGTCCAGGCATCACCGGCTGTTGCCGACAAAAAGTTTTCGATACTGCCAATCCCCTCAAACTGGACATGTTGTAAATAATGAACTCGCATATTTATCTCCTCATATTAACTTGTATTGTTCCCTGAGGTTTTCAGAAAGCGTTTGCGTTAACAGGAATCCCTTTATCTTTTGATTTCTTCATTCAGAACACATGTTAAAACTTGACAATAGATACATCCATAGATATATTCATACCGAATTATGATTCATAATTCGGTATGAAAAGGAAAAATCAAATTGAAACAGAAAAAAATAAGAATGCACACCTGACAGCAGGCCGGGAATGGGCAGAAGTTCTGCATCAGATATGTGACCTGGGTGCATGGACAGCAAAAAGACAATTACTGACAGACGGGCGCACGAAGTCTGTGAATAAACACAAACCACACAGGACATAGGATTCATGAAAAACCTTATTATTCGCTATTTAAAACGATTACTGATTATCCTGCCCATTGTGGCGGCTGTATCGGTGGTGGCGTATCTATTGATGCATCGGGCAAACCCGGTTAAAAAACCTGTGGGTGAATCAATCAGGACGCTTCGCACCATTAAAGCACCACAGGTTGAATTGGTTCCCAGAGCAAAGGGTTACGGGGTTGCCGAGCCTGGACAGGTATGGGAGGCCGTTGCAGAGGTCAGGGGAACTGTCTTATCCATACACCCGCGTTTGAAATCCGGGGAATTGATCGATGCAAAAAGCGTATTGATCCAGATAGATCCTACTGAATACGAACTGGCCGTTGCCCGGTTGGAGGCAAATATTGAAGAAACCCGGGCAAACATCAATAAACTGGCCGCAGACAAAGAGAATACCAAACAATTGCTTGCAATTGAAAAGCGCTCGATAGCGCTGGCCCAAAAATTGTTGGAGCGAAAGCAGATGTTAGCAAAACGCAATGCCATCTCCTTTGATGAGGTGGACCGAGAGGAAAAACTTTTTCTTCAACAAAAACAGATCGTTCAGCAATTTGAAAACATCCTTTCTTTAATTCCATCCCAGCAAAAGGCATTGAATGCAACCCTTGCAGCCTTGCATGCCGATCTTAAGCTGACAAAGATTAATCTTTCTAAAACGGTAATAATGGCACCTTTTGATTGCCGTCTCAGTGATTTGAGCATTGAAGTCGGCCAGTTTGTGAATGCCAATCAACCGCTTTTCAAAACCCACAGCACTGCTGTTAACAATATCGAAGCTCGATTTCAGATCGAAGAATTGCGCAATATTATAAGTGAACAAAAGCGAGAAAAATTTAAATCAGTGATAGACGCGGATGCGATCAAACAATTATTTGTTGATGTAACCGTTCTGCTCCGACTTAAAAACAAAGACGGGTCAACGCAATGGAAGGCCAGAATAGATAGAATCCGCGAGATGGTGGATTCACAAACCCGAGAGATCAGGGTTGTGGTTGCGGTTGACCGTCCTTATGAACAAGCCGTTCCCGGAGAACATCCAGTGTTAATGCCCGGGATGTTCTGCGAAGTGGAACTTCAGGGCCAGGTGAGACCCAAAAGCATTGTTTTGCCAAGATCAGCAGTATATGAAAATTTTGTGTTTATTGTTGATGAACAAGATCGACTGAATAAAAAACAAGTGGCTGTGGATTTTATCCAGTCGGAATTTGTTGTGATCAAGTCGGGCTTGTCTGGCAATGAAATAGTTGTCGTGTCTGATCCCTCTCCTGCAATAATCGGCATGAAAGTATCAGCCATATCTGATGATGCCCTGAGGCAACGCCTTCTGGATATAAGTCAGGCAACGGGAGTGATTCAATGATTCGTTTTTTTACCGGCCATCCCACGGCGGCAAATCTGTTGATGATCATATTTCTTATTGCCGGCACATTAAGCCTGCCCCGTATTCTTCGTGAAACCCAGCCTGATTTTGCCCCCAGCGAAGTTGAAATTAATATTATCTATCCTGGTGCCACGGCAGAACAGGTCGATGAGGGGGTCTGCCAGCGGGTGGAAGACGCTATCGATAAAATTAATTTTGTACAAGAGGTTCGTTCCGATGCCCGGGAGGGGTTTGCCTCGATCATTGTTGAGATGACCGGATCAGGAGATATCCAGACCTTTATCCGGGATATCGAAACACAAATCAATGGCATTGATGATTTTCCAGAGGAAGTTGAAGATCCGGTCATCTCAGAACTCGGTCGGACCGACCCGGTTATCTCTTTGCTTGTTTCAGGTCCCATGAGCGTGCCGGATCTCAAAACCTATTGTGAAGATATGAAAGACCGGATGCAGGAAGCCGGGATTGGACTGATTAACATAGCGGGTTTTTCCGACCATCAACTAAGGGTTTCCTTGTCTGAAGCTGCATTGCAGCGACTCGGACTCAGTGCAGCCCAGGTGGCGGACAAGATCACGGCCCAAAACAGGGATCTGCCCCTGGGCAGCATTAAAACCCGGGAACAAGATATTCTGCTGCGGTTTGCCGGCCAGCGAACCAGTCCGGAGGCATTATCTAAATTGATAATTCTGGCAACCCCACAAGGCGGAGAAATCCGCCTGGGGGAGATTGCCAGGATCGATGATATCTTTGAGCTTGACGAAGATATCATCATGGCAGGAGGGCAGCGAAGCGCTCTATTGAATATTGAGAAAACAAATAAGCAGGACTCGATCCGGGTGGCCACCAAGGTTAAAAATTTTATAACAGATGAACAAGAACGTCATCCCCAAATGAAGCTGACGATCACTCAGGACCAGACAACCATTCTTTCAGACCGCTTGAAGATGCTTCTCAGCAATGGCATCCAGGGCCTGCTATTAGTATTTTTAACCATGTGGCTGTTTTTTAATATTCGAATTTCCTTCTGGGTATCCATGGGTCTGCCCGTCTCCTTTTTAGGTGCCTTCATTATTCTTCCCCATCTGGGCCTGAGCATCAATATGTTCACAATGGTAGGGATGCTCATGGCGTTAGGGTTGCTGATGGATGATGCCATCGTTATCGCGGAAAATATTATGGCCAAGCGACAGGCAGGAAAGTCTCCTATTGCTGCGGCCGTGGAGGGTATTAAAGAAGTTGCTGCAGGTGTCATGGCTTCTTTTCTGACCACAATCTGCATCCTGGGACCTCTGGCCTTTATTGACGGTCAAATCGGTAAAGTTTTGCGGGTGGTTCCCATGATGCTGATCCTGATCCTGACCGTCAGCTTGATCGAGGCCTTTTGGATTCTTCCTGCCCATCTTAATCATTCAATGCACGGATTTGATCCCGTTAAAACAAACCCCTTCCGACAGCGCTTTGATACTTTTTTTTCCTGGATGCGCGACCGCCTGGTTGGCAGGACCGTGGATGTGCTGCTGAAATGGAGATACCTCTTTATATCAACCGTTATCGGGGTCTTTATTCTTTCGCTGGGGCTGGTGGCATCCGGGAAAATAAAATTTCAGGGTTTTCCAGATCTGGAAGGCGACATTGTGGTGGCGCGGTTATTGCTGCCCCAGGGAACGCCTTTCTCACGCACAGAAGCTGTGGTGAAACATATCCTGATGGCTTTGGAGCTGACCAATCAAACGTTTAAACCATATCAACCAGGCCAGCAGGATCTGATAAAAAATGCTTATGTCCAATACAATCTGAATACAGAAGCCTTTGAAAAAGGATCCCATGTGGCCACCATCACCGTGGATCTGCTGACTGCAGAAAAAAGATCCCGTACCATTGATGAATTCCTGACGGACTGGCGCAAAGAAATCGGTGATGTGCCGGATCTACTCAGTTTGACCGTGGGAGAACCCGGTTTTGGGCCTGGGGGACGTCCCATTGAAATCCGATTGCGGGGAAAAAGCCTGATTCAAATGAAAGAGGCCGTGGCAGAGTTAAAAGAGTGGTTCAGCCAGTTTGAAGGTGTGGTAAACCTTGCGGATGATCTCAGGCCTGGCAAGCCGGAATTACGCATGACGTTGCGGGAAGATGCTTACGGTCTCGGCATCACTGCCGCGGATGTCGGTCGCCAGCTGCGGGCCGCATTCCAGGGGCTTGTGGCCGATGAGATCCAGGTCGGATCGGAATCATATGAAGTCGATGTCCGTTTAACCGATATGGATCGAAACAGTCTGGAAAATATTGAAAATTTCACTCTTGTTCTGACTGACGGAAACCTGATCCCCTTAAAATCCGTGGTTACCTGGGAGATGGACAAAGGATGGGCCCGCATCGCCCGCTTCAACGGCATGAAGGCTGTGACATTACGAGGGGACGTGGATACGCGCAAGATCAACACCAAAGAATTGATACGTTTTTTCCAAAAAACCTTTCTTCACGATTTTAATGCACGATATCCTGATTTGAAATTGGCTATTGCCGGCTCTCTAGAAGAAACAAATGCCACTCAAAAATCAATGTTTGGTGCCATGCTTATCGGGTTTATCGGAATTTTTATTCTGCTGAGTTTTCAGTTCAGAAGTTTTACCGAGCCCATCATAGTGATGGTGGCAATCCCCTTTTCATTGATTGGTGTTGTCTGGGGTCATGGATTAATGGGTGTACCCATCAGCATGCCGAGTTTATTGGGGTTTGTAGCCCTTGGAGGAATCGTGGTCAATGATTCCATCCTGCTGGTTCTGTTTCTGAAAAATGCCTTAAAAGACGGGCTCTCCATATCCAAAGCAGCCTCTCAGGCAAGCCGGGACAGGTTCCGGGCAGTTCTGTTAACTTCAACCACCACCATTGCCGGTCTTATGCCGCTGTTGTTTGAAAAAAGTCTTCAGGCCCAGATATTGATCCCCCTTGTTATCAGCACGATTTTTGGTTTGATGGCAAGCACAGTGCTGGTGTTATTGGCAATCCCGTGTATGTATCTGATCCTGGCAGACCTTGGGATAGTTGAAAAAATAATACCCGTGTCAGCCGACCCGTTTGAGAAAATTCAAGAACCAGGAAACGAATATAAAATATAACTTAACCTTGCAATAAAACAATTGTAAATTGGAGGAAAAAAATTGAGAGCGAAAAAGACAGAAACAGCGATTCGGAAAAATCAGATCATACGTGCTGCACTTGATCTGATTGGATCTAAAGGTGTTCCGTCTCTAAGTATTGCCGGAATAGCTGAACAGGTTGGCATCGTTCCCTCGGCTATATACAGCCATTTTAACGGCAAGGAGGATATATTGGACGAGGTTTTGGCATATATCAAAAACCAATTCTTAGAAAACGTTTCACAAGCCCGAAAAAAAACACCAAAAGCACTTGATCGACTTCAGATACTCCTTACAAAACAGGCTCATATGCTGAATGAGAACCGGGCTATTCCGTACGTTGTTTTTGCAGATGGAATTTATACGGGGAATCCTGAGCGAAAGGCAAAGGTGGGTGAAATCATAATGACTTTTCTCGATATGATTCAAAAGATTATAGCTGAGGGCAAACAAGAGGGGTCGATTCGTGACGATGTAATTCCAGCTACTGCGGCCATTATGTTTATCGGTATGATTATGCCTGTCGCAATAATTTTGACCCTTTCGGACGGCCTTTTTGATATTAATGAACACATGAAAAATGTCTGGCCTGTTTTCTGTCGATGCATTGCGGTGAATAATGATTAAAAACTCTCTGTATAACCCAAATCCACCATCAAATTTTCGTGTGCCTGCTGGCCATGGGGTTTTGCACTATCCCTGGTCATCAGCAAGGGGCCAGATGCAAGGCGACAAGGAGTGACGAAAGAGACGTATAAGTCATACTCCGCAGGGAGGAACGACCGCAGTCAACGTAGCAGGTGGTACCTTGATGGTGGATCATGGATAATTGATATCGAAGGGAAAAGAACCTTCTGGTAGACAATGATAATGGCGCATATGATCTGAACCATCATTTTATAATAATTTTTTTTTATTGATCTATATCAAGGATTCAGGCAAAATAGTTAATTATACTTGCCGATAATTGTCGGCAGAATTGTTCAGGCATACTTGTTTTCGAGCATCCTGCCTCTTTCTCCTGATTGACTGCCAAAAGGAGCTTTGCCGGAAACTCCTTCAAATCCTTATCCGGTAAAATTTTTTTTAATAAGGAGGGATCATGATCAGCTCGCGATTAAAAATTTATTTTTTAGTGTCACTGATAGGCGCCATCATCATTGCCTTGATTGGTTACTATTATACCAAAAAAGACCTGCCGCCTTATCCGGATAAGGTTGTCACAGAATCTGGTGAACGGTTAACGGGGAAAGATCAGATAATGGCAGGTCAAAAAGTTTTCCAGGAATACGGTCTCATGGACCTGGGAAGTGTGTGGGGGCATGGAACATACAGAGGACCTGATTTTACAGCCCAGGCCCTTCATCTCATGAGTGAGAATATGCGAATGGCCCTGGCCCGGGAAAAATATGCCTTGCAGTACGATACCCTGCCCACGGACGTAAAAGGAGCGGTTGATGCTGTGGTCATCGAGCAGATAAAAACAAACCGTTACGATTCAGAAAAAGACACGCTTGTTTTTTCGCCCATACAGGAATCTGCATTTTCAGCTAACCAGGCCTTTTATCTCAACCTTTTTACCCATGGTGATGATAAAGGACCCATCCGGGGGGGTGTGATCAAAGACCCCCAGGACATAAAAGATCTGGCGGATTTCTTTTACTGGACAGCCTGGTGTGCCGGCACGATACGCCCCGGCGACACCCATACCTACACCAACAACTGGCCCCATGATCCAATGGTGGGCAATTTTGTATCTGGCAAGGCGCTTGTCTGGTCAGCTATCTCTCTTGTGGCATTTGGGTTGTGCCTGGGAATTTTTATTTATATCTACCATAAATACAGATTTAATCAGGGGCATCTGGCATTTAATGAAAAACCTGCTCTTGAGCTTGTCCATACGGGCATTTCAAGCAGCCAGCGAAAAACGGCAAAATTTTTCTTTGTTGTTTCTGCCCTGTTCTTTTTACAGGTGAATATGGGTGGGCTGATGGCACATTATACCATCCATCCCAGTACCTTTTACGGCATGGATTTTATTGCAAGCTTTATTCCCTACAACTGGGTAAAAACCTGGCATCTGCAGCTGGCCGTTTTCTGGATTGCAACATCCTGGATCGGCATGACCCTTTTTGTGGCTCCTAAAGTCGGTGGTAAAGAGCCTGTTGCCCAGGGATTTTTAGTGGATTTTTTGTTTGTTGCCGTGGTGATTGTGGTTGTGGGCAGTTTAACGGGTGAGGTCTTAGGTATAAAAGGGCTGCTTGGCAATACATGGTTCTGGCTGGGGCACCAGGGGTGGGAATTTTTAGAACTTGGCAGGCTCTGGCAGATTTTGCTTCTGGTGGGGCTGGTTCTGTGGCTCATCCTGGTGGTCCGTGCACTGAAAGATCATTTCGGACCGGGCAAATCCCATTGGGGACTGCCCCATTTTTTGGCCTATTCCGGCATTGCCGTGGTGGGCTTCTTTTGTTTCGGTTTGTTTTATGATTCCAATTCCCATCTCACCATTGCCGATTTCTGGCGCTGGTGGGTGGTTCATACCTGGGTTGAAGGTGCATTTGAATTTTTTGCCGCTGCCGCCATAGTTTTTGTGACGGTGAATCTGGGACTGGTCAAGCTTGAAGCAGGTCTTCGCACCGTTTATTTCACGGTGGGGCTGGCTTTATTTGCCGGCATAATCGGTGTGGGACACCACTATTACTGGTTTGGAGAACCGTCCCTCTGGCTGGCACTGGGATCAACCGTTTCTGCTCTGGAACCGGTCCCCATCCTTTTATTGCTGTCTGAAGTCTGGCATGGACAACAGACCCTTGTGCAGGGCGGCAGCACCTATCCATACAAATACCCGCTTATGTTCCTGATGGCCGCTGTTTTCTGGGAATTCCTCGGTGCAGGTGTCATGGGCCTTTCCATTACCACGCCAATTGTCAACTATTATGAGCACTCTACTTATCTTACTGTCAATCATGGGCATACAGCCCTTTTCGGAACCTATGGCATTCTGGCCATTGGTCTTTTGCTGTTTTCCATGCGGAGTATTGTTACAGAGAGCGGATGGAATGAAAAATATCTCAAGGTGATATTCTGGTCCACCAATATCGGTCTGTTGCTGATGTTTGTTGTAACACTTCTGCCTGTGGGTATCCTCCAGGTGCTGGATAATATTAACAATGGTTTCTGGCACGCCAGGTCGGATGCGTTCTGGTCCAGGGATGTAATTCTATTTTTAGGTCAGGTGCGGATGATTCCTGATACCCTGATTATCATTGGTGCTGGTGCCCTGGTTTTATTCATGTTCAAAGCCATGCAAAATTTAAAACCCGTTACCATCCACCCGGGAAAGCCTTTTGCATAAACCATTGGTGTTTTAGACAACGGGGAAACGGTGGTATTTGATATTACCGTTTCCCTTTCAGGAGAAAAGTAAAATGAAATTTAGCTCTCTCAATGAATGTACCATGGCCATTACGGACGACGATATTATCCAGGCCATGAAACATATACCCGGGTATCTGGATATAACCCCGTCTGATTTTATGGAGGTATATCGCCTGGCTTTTTCTCATGCCATGTCCCGGTTGAAAAATGCAATCAAAGCAGAGCAGATCATGACCCGAAGTGTCATTGCTGTCAGTGAAGATACGCCACTTACACAGGTGATAAAAAAAATGGCTGAAAACAACATTTCCGGTCTTCCCGTTGTAAAGGATGGCCAGACAGTGTCAGGCATTATCTCGGAAAAAGATTTTTTAAAACGGATGAATGATGACAAGACTTCCTCTTTTATGCGGGTTATTTTGCAATGCATTGAATCCAAAGGGTGTCTTGCAGCTGACTTTAAAACACTTGTGGCTGCGGATATTATGTCATCCCCCTGTATAACAACCCTGCCAAAAACCCCTGTAACAGAAGTCGCCGGTATCATGGATCAGGAAAATATCAATCGGGTTCCCGTAATTGATGATAAATTAAAACTTGTGGGAATTATTGCCCGGTCAGATATTGTTCAGACCATGTGTTAATCTGTAGAATTCAGGAGATATGATTCAATGTTGTTTTTCAGTAAAATGAAAGGGGGGGGCCAGAGTCCCCCATCAGTTGCTTTTTCAGAGATCGCATGGTCCTGGGTGGGAGCTTTTTTGGGGATAACCCCGGTGGCTTTTTTGCACTATAATCTGTTTAGCGGTGATGATCTGGTATATATCATTGGATCTTTCGGGGCTTCAGCTGTATTAATATATGGTGCGGTCAGAAGTCCTCTGGCGCAACCCAGGAACCTTGTTGGCGGACATGTCATATCAGCCCTCATCGGGGTCATTGCCTATAAATTATTTTACCCTTTCCCCTGGTTTGCTTCCTCCGTTGCCGTTGCCACATCCATAGCAGTCATGCATGCGACCAAGACACTGCATCCGCCCGGAGGGGCAACAGCTCTGATTGCCGTTATCGGCAGCGATAAAATCCATGACCTTGGCTTCTTTTATGTTTTTATTCCAGTTGGTGTAGGGGTTTTGATCATGTTAGCTGTTGCATTGATCGTTAATAATCTTGCAAAATCAAGAAAATATCCTGAATTCTGGTTTTAGATCAGGAATCCGACACTTAAAGAGGTCAAAGAAATCATTGATGTGGAAATGGGCAAAAATGCCCTGGTATTTGACGGTGGGCAAAACACCCCTTGAAAGGGTAATCATATTGCCGGTAAAGCTTTATTCCATAAGGGTTAGCAAGGATAGGGCTCCCTGGCTTCCAGGGCGGCGCATGACCTGTTATATAAATTTATTGAACAGATAGCCTTAAATTCCAAAACTTGCTTAAGCCATTGAAATAACAATATTTTTAGCTTAAGAGTCTGATTTTGTTAACCGACATTCCCTCAAAGGTTTCAAAACATCTATAAAACACGACCCGAACCATATCTTAATGAGGGGGAATTAAGCATGGGTCAGACATTTGAACTGTCCAATACTTCTCTGACCTTTAAGGCCATGTCTTTTTTAGAAAAGGGTTTTGACATGAAAAAAACGTCATCGTCCAGCACGCCCCTATGGGCAATAACGTTAGCCGTATAACCGGACATGAAAAGAACTTTGAGATCAGGCCTAAAGCTTTTTAGTTGTTCGGACAGCTCCCGGCCATTCATTTCAGGCATAATCACATCCGTTATTAAAAGATTGAGTTCGCCTACTTTTTCTACGGCTAACTCGGCAGCCTTGAGTGGGCTGGAGGAAGACAATACAATATATCCCAGTTCTTCGAGTATTCTTTTTCCTAATTTCAGAATAGAATTATCGTCTTCAACCAGCAATACAGTCTCACCTCGGCTTAACGGGATTTCTAAGTTATTGTCATAGTATGCTTCGACAACCTGGCCTCCATGCCGGGGTAGATAGATTTTGATAGTTGTCCCTTTCTTGGATTCACTGTATACGTTGATGAATCCATTGTTCTGTTTGACAATACCATATACAGTAGACAGTCCAAGCCCGGTACCTTTGCCCAGTCCTTTGGTGGTGAAAAATGGTTCAAAAATTTTATCCATGATGTCTGGATCTATCCCGCTGCCATCGTCGCTCACAGCGAGCAACAAATAATCACCAGGAATAAACCCGGCATGATCAGCGCAGTACTCCCTATCGAAGCTTATATTTTGTGTTTCAATGGTAACTTTGCCCACGTCAGCTATAGCGTCTCGAGCATTAACGCCTATATTTGCTATGATTTGATCAACCTGGGATGGATCAATTTTAACAGGCCACACTTTCGCTCCAGGCAACCAGACCAAATCAATGTTTTCACCTATCAGCCGCCGAAGCATTTTGAGCATACTTCCTATGGTCTCGTTCAGGTCAAGTACTTTGGGAGCAATGGTTTGTTTGCGGGCAAAAGCCAGCAGTTGCCGAGTAATGTCTGTTGAGCGCTTAGCTGCTGTCAGAATTTCTACAAGGTCTTCATAAAGAGGATCTTCCTGTTTTATCTGTCCTAAAGCCAACTCAGAATAACCGATGATGATACTGGATATGTTGTTATAGTCATGAGCAATGCCTCCAGCTAATCGGCCGATTGATTCCATTTTTTGGGCTTGCTGGAGCTGCATCTCCACATTTTTTTGTTCAGTGATATTTTGAAGTATCCCTTTCATTTTAACACAGGTTCCGTCTTTATACTCTGGGCGGCCGACAACGCGGACCCAAATCGATCGTCCACTTGCCGTGGAAGCTTGCAGTTTGAGATCAAATTGTTCACCCGTCTCAATCGATAAACGGTAGGCTTCTTCAAGAATTTCCCGGTCCTTTGGCGCGTAGTAGGATAGATGCTCATCAGGTCCAGGCACAGGCCCTGACTTAATCTCAACAATATTATAGGTCTCGCGTGTCCAAATGGCCTCACCTGTAATCAGATCATGTTCCCATCCACCAATCCTGGCTATACTCCCCACCTCATTTAACAATTGCTGACTATTTTGCAACCTCTCTTCTGCCTGCTTGCGCTTGGTGATGTCAACTATCGAGCCTTCTATATATCCCTGTTCAGGAAAGATTGTGGCTGAAAAATTTATCCAGATAGCAAGTTTATCTCTTCGAATGATTTGGGTTTCATAATCAAGAACAAATCCATTTTCCTTCAGCTTCTCCACCAGTTTATCTCTTCCGGCGGCATCAACCCAGGCATCAGCAGCATTAAACTCTGCCATGCAATCATCAACTATTGGATATCCGGCCATATTCGCATATCGTTCATTTATCTCCATCAGTTTTCCATCTGAAATCCTCGTCCTGAATAAGGCAACCTGAGCATTGTTGAATAAGGCCCTGTATTTTTTTTCACTATCCTTTAGTGCAGCCTCAGTTTTTTTTCGGAGAATGACCTCTGTTTTAAGCCTTTTGTTCCAGATCAAAACAAACCCTATGATAAAAGAAGCGATTCCGATGACACTCAAAACCCATTTTAATACATAAACTTTATTTATACCGTATTCATATCGGATGGAAAGCCACTTGTTTCGGATGGCTGCATGTTCCTCAGGTGTCATGGACGCAAGTGTTTTATTTATAATGCCGGCTAATTCCGGCCAGTCGCTGCGTATGGCCATGGCCTGATTATGATTGCCAAAGGGTGTTGGGGCGGCAACCTTTACATTTGTGTATCCTTTGGTCTGTATCGTATAAGTGGTCGATAAGAGGTTGCCGATGTATGCGTCAACCAAACCTGTGGACAGATCTTTAACCGGAATTTGAGCAAAATTTTCCAGATTGGCTGAAACCACTTTCAGCTTGATGCCAGGATAGTTTTGTTTCAACTCCAGGTGCATTACATACCCTTCTTCTACGGATACTGTTTTCCCGTTCAAATCATCTATTGAACTTACAAAATCTGCATCAGACCTGGTGAAGATAACCCATGGTCCAAAAATGTATTCATCTGTAAAAATCATATTTTTTTTGCGCTCTTCAGTGATTTTTGCAGTTGGAACCATGTCCACAACTTCATGCTGTTTTATATATTCAAGCGCTTTTGGCCAGGTTATGTCAGAGTCACTGATGAACTTAAAATTAATACCATTAATGTCGAATATATATGTCAAATAATCTATGGCAATCCCCTGGACTTTTCCCTCTGTCAGCATAAATGGTGGAGAATTACCTATCCGGACCCGGACGATAGGGTTTTCTTTTATCCAAGTTTTTTCTTCAGAACTCAAATGTATTATTGAATCACCTCCAGAACATGGCGACGTGATAATGAAAAATATCACCCAAATAAGATGAATCATTGTAATGCGCATTATTTTGCAGTCTGTCATTTTTTTAAAGGACAATATTTATAGAGAGTTTCGTTATATTACATATATCCATAATTACTGTGTGTTCATGCTTTTGGATTTGCATTAGTCTTAATTGTTCAAAGTTTCAAATTGCATCTGCAAACATTTTAAAATCAGGTTACATCAAAAAGAACTATAAAGCAAAAAATAATGTAATTATTCAGCTCTTACGCTTGAAAGCGCCCTGTCTGATGAATATTTGTTTCGATGCTAAACGATTAACCTCCTGCAAATATCCATCAGACAGGGCTTTGGGGATAATTTTTTTTTGGGGCTGAACAATTACAAAATAATAACATATTCCAAATACACACAAACTGGGTGTGCGGCCTTTAAAATGTCAAATATCCAGATTTGTTTGTATTTATTTCAGACAAAACTTTACAAAATTATACATAAGTTTAACAGACAATTACAATAAATTCCACTATAGTCATCCACAATAAAAAAAGAATTTGAAATATCCTTGAAAAGCAGAATTCATAAATTCTGTTATGAGTTTTAAGAGGAGAGAAAATAGGCAAAAGGCGGATAAGGGTTCTGAAGTAAATGATGGATAATATAAGTGTTTGATCTTTTAACTTAACAGGAGGAGTCAATGAAAAAAGTATTAATCGCGGTAATGATTGTTGCCACAAGTTTTTGTATTATCTTTTCAAATGTCTGGGCAGATGATTTAGATGATAAAAAAATCACAATAGGTACCCGCGGTGGTATCTTCTTGGGTGATGGTGATCCCACAAACGATATGACGATGTTTGGTGTTTATGGGCGATACAAATTGAACAAAAAATGGAATATCGGCCTTTCTGTTGATCATCTGTTTGGAGATTTTGAGGAGCCGTACCAAAAGTTTGGCATAACTTCCCTCAAAGTAAATGATGCGAGCATGACAAATACCATCATCAGTATCTGGGGCGAACGAGAATTCATGCCGGGCAGTAGAAGCGTTCAGAAGTGGAGACCTTATATTGCAGGGGGTTTAGGGTTTGGTATTGTAGATGGTGACGATGTCCAAGGGTCCACATCCAGCGGTGGTCAGTACAATCTCAGATTTGATAGTGGTACAGAAATTGTACCTGCACTTGCAGGAGGGGTGAGATATCTATTAGGTAGCAGTTGGGAAATAGATCTTAGTTTGCGGTACAGTTATCATATGACTGATTGGGGGGTAACAGATAGTGTGTCCAGTAAAATAGGGGAAACTGATAATTATTCTACATTTGGATCTTATATTGGAATTGGATTCAGGTTTTAATTATCCAAATTTTAGTTGGGAGAATGACATTTTTTTATGATTGATACTCTCTTTAAAAACCCAAAAACAAGATTTACCCTGGTATTTCAACTGACAATAATTGCCCTTGCCGGATTTGCAGTTATGAGAACCATTCTTATTATAAAGACCTGGCCTCTTATTGACAATTTGTTTTTCGAATGGGTGTATATTTTTGGTCAAGGCCTTATATATGATATTGCCTTTATCGGTTATTTTTATATTCCCTTTGTTCTTCTGCTTTTGATCCCACTTCTTTCCTGGGCGTTTCTGAATCAATCCCAGCATCGTTTTTCTGATAACAACTATGTCAATGAGTTGGCGTCAAACGGGCCTTATCAGTTGTTTGCGGCTTTCCGAAACAATACTCTTGATTACCGGCAGTTCTATGCAACCGGCAACGACACTGAACTTTCCAGAATTTTGAAAGATCAGATTCAGAGAGCAGAGCCGTATCCTGATAAAGGTATATACAATATTGCCAGGCATATAAAAGGGAAAGCTGCCCCGAAAAAACTCAATGTCATGCTGATTTCAGTGGAGAGCTTAAGTGCAAAATTTTTGACCCGGTTCGGGCAGGAAAAAAATATTACACCGTTCATGGATGAGTTTTTCACAAAGGGAAAGCTTTTCACCAATTTTTATGCCACGGGCACAAGGACCACAAGAGGCCTTGAGGCAATTACCCTGTCCATTCCGCCAACTCCTGGCCGTTCCATTGTCAAACGTCCGGATAACAGCGAGATGTACAGTCTGGGCATGGTATTCAAAAAAATGGGATACGATACTGCATTTCTCTACGGGGGAAGGGGGTTCTTCGACAATATGAATGCCTTTTTTTTAGGAAATGGATATGAGATCGTTCATCAGCCTCGTTTAGACGAAAAGGAGGTCACCTTTGCAAATGCCTGGGGTGTGTGCGACGAAGATATATACAACCGGTCAATCCGGGAAGCCAGGCAGGCATACGATAACAACAGGTCGTTTTTCTTTCATATTATGACAACGAGTAACCACCAGCCGTTTACTTTTCCTGAAGGAAAAATTGATCTTGAACCAGGCGAAGGCAAAACTGGAAGCGGAAGGTTCGGAGGGGTTAAATATTCTGATTATGCATTGGAGCAGCTGATAAAAAAATCATCACGGCAGCCATGGTTTGATGATACAGTGTTTGTTGTTGTGGCAGACCACTGTGCTGCCAGCGCTGGTAAAATTGGTTTACCTGCTGATAAGTACCACATACCTTTGTTTATCTACTCGCCTAAGCATATCAAGGCTGAAGAAATCATTACACTTTCGAGTCAGATTGACCTGGCACCCACCCTTCTTTCACTTCTTGATATCTCCTATGAAAGTTTTTTTTTCGGCCAGGATATTATGTCGCCGGGTTTCAAGGGGCGGGCATTAATTGCAAATTATCAAAAATTGGGTCTGCTTAAAAAACATGAATTGATTTTTTTGTCTCCGGGCAAAGAAATCAACCGGGTGAATCTTTTCTTTAAGAATCCTTTGCTTGAAAAAATAACTCCGGATTTTCCTGGTGTCAGGGAATTGATGTCCTATTACCAGGGGGCGGACTATGTGTCCATACACCGGTTAAACCGCTTGTATGATATGAAGAAACAATTTGCAGGCAGGAGCAGGCCATCAAGACGGAAGAGAATATGAATCAAAAAAGAACAGGAATGACAAGGCTGATAAAGGCCACAGGATATTCTTTTGCCGGGCTCAGGGCTGCCTGGATTTGCGAAGCAGCTTTCCGACAAGAAGCCTTGGCAGCTGCAGTTCTGGTTCCTGTTGGGATTTATTTGGGGCAGACCAGTGCCGAAAGAGCCCCGCTTATAGTAGTATTTGTTGAACAATAAAACTCTTGGAAATATTAGCATGAATATATTGATTGTTGACAATGATCAATAAAGTGACCACAGATAGCTGGCAAGCCCTATTTCTCTTATCCCCTCAATTATTTCAAGGATGCCGACTATACCGATAAACCAAAATGCGCTGAAAATATGAACCCGATACACACGGGGATTCACCATGTATGTATCAGGCTCTTCAAAGTTTGAAAATTTTGGAAAAAAAGCAGGCACCTTTTTGGAGTATTTTATATATTGAACTCCAAAAAGTTTTTGGAGGCGTTTTTCTTCACTTTTAATAACAAACGGATAATAACCTGAAAAAAGTAAAACGAACAGGGCCGGGAATGTAAATGTTTCAGTACAGAAACCAATTCCAAGAACCCCTATCATGCTAAAAAAATATAAAGGATTTCTGCAAATAGAATAAGGGCCTTTTGTAATCAACTCTTCATCTTTGTAACCTGCAATATAGAGGGAGCACCACATCCTTCCTAAAGAAGCAATGGCCACAAAAATGAGGCCAATAAGAAACAAAATAGAGGTGAGTATTTCATTTTTGGTTTCCCAATAGCTTTGGCAAGTGAATAAAAAGAATAGAACGATGATAGATGCAATACGAGATATTAAAATTCGTTGTTTTTCAAAAATAAAGATCATTTGGAATGATATCCTATATAATAATTGTTAGGGTAAAAGCCCTTATGTTATTTCCCAGGGAAATAGAACCATTTAAAAATTTTCAATTTTCAAATAATCCCCATTATAATATGGGCAATTCTTTTTTTATTGAGGATGACTATAGTGGAATTTATTGTGATTGTCTGTTGAACATATGTATAATTTTGTATAGTCTTGTAAAGTTTTGTCTGAAATAAATACAAACAAATACAGCTTATTACTTTTTAAAAATACTTTAAGGAATTATACTATGCCAATAATTTCGATATTCTAATTGCAAAATAAGGATGAGAATCTTATGGGCCAAGGAAAGAAAACAATTTTAATTGTGGAAGATGATTCTATTTTATCGTCACTAATAAAGGAATATCTTGAAAAGCAGGATTATAATATTTCCACGGAACCCCGTGGAGATTGTGCGGCATATAGAATTCTGGAGGAATCTCCTGATTTAGTGATCCTTGATTTAATGCTCCCGGGCAAAGATGGCCTTTCAGTATGCAGAGATGTAAGATCCAGCTATAAAGGGCCGATCCTTATTCTTACTGCGAAAGAAGATGATATGGATCAAGTTGCTGCATTGGAAATGGGAGCAGATGATTATGTTAAAAAGCCTGTTAAACCAAGGGTATTATTAGCAAGGATTCGAGCGCTTTTCAGAAGAGCTCAAAGTTCTCCTATTGTGAATAGTTCTGAAAAAATAAAACATTTTGGTATTCTTGAAATTGATTCATCATCCAGGGTTGTTAGACTTGAAAAAGAAAAAATTTCTCTTACTACACTTGAATTTGATGTTTTATGGTTATTGGCTTCTGAACCCGGGAAAATACTGAGCAGGGATCATATTTTTAATTCTGTTAAAGGATTTGATTGGGATGGTACTGACAGGTCCATTGATATGGCTATCTCAAGATTAAGAAAAAAATTAAAGGATAGTTCGGAAAATCCTTTGAAAATAAAAACTATATGGGGGAGCGGATATCTATTTGTTGAGGAGGCATGGAACTGATCCAAAGAAAATATGAAAAATTTTTTTATTACAATATACATTATCTTAGTTGTCAGTCTTCTATTTATAGCCTATGGTTTATTCCCCATCACGGATGAATTGCTCGAAGATCAAACTCTCAAATTTACCAGAGAAATGGCAAAGGGCACTTTTAGTTTAGTTTCAGAAAAATTGGAGGGACTTGATGATGAAAAGCAAAAATATGAATTGGCAAAGCTTCAGCCAAAATTCGGATATCCAATTGAATTATACAGCATCGATGGCTATACAATAGACCCAGAAGATATTGAGGATTTTAGAAACGGTTTGATCATTGATGATGATGAGCAAAGTTATGTTCTTATCCAACGTCTGGGGAATACTGGCAAATTATTAACCATGGGTGGACCTTTTCCCAACAGAGGCCTGAATAGTTATGGAAAATTTTTCCTTCTGAGCCTGTGTGTATTATTTTTACTTATTCCTGCTTTTGCATGGTCTTATTTTCTTAATAAAGATATGAAACGGATAGAGGAATCCGGTGCCAAGTTTACGATGGGAGATCATTCTGCCAGGGCTTTTGTTTCTCGTATTTCCTCTTTATTCCAAATCGCTTCAATGTTTAATACCATGGCAGAAAAATCCCAAAATCTGTTAGAATCCCAGAAGGATCTTACCAATAGTGTCTCCCATGAAATAAGGACTCCTCTATCAAGAATTCAATTCAGCCTGGAGATGGTTACAGATGCCAATAGGATTCTTCCTCAAGAAAAAAAATATATAGATAGAATCAGTAAGGATGTTGATGAAATAGAAACCCTTGTTGATGAAATGCTTACCTATGCAAAATTTGAAGTAGAACCGGAGAACCACAAAAATTTTTCCAAATATGAAATGACTTCCTGGTTGGAAACGATTGTTGACGAAGAACGAAATACTCTTAAAAATATAGATCTTTTTTTTAAGAAAGAGCCGGGAGCGAATAGACTTATCGCAAAATTTGAACCTGTTTATTTAGGGCGGGCATTACAAAATCTGATCCGCAATGGAGCACGTTATGCACAATTGCGTGTAGATGTAATTATTGAACTATGCCAGGATAAGATTTTAATATATGTTGATGATGACGGCACGGGAATTCCTGAAAAAAGTAGAGCTAAGATATTTGAACCTTTTTTTCGAATTGATGATAGCCGTGCCAGAGAATCAGGAGGGTATGGACTCGGACTCGCTATAGTAAAAAGGATTATTGTCTGGCATGGAGGTTCAATAAATATTTCTCAATCTCCTTTACAAGGAGCTCGTTTTACAATTAGTCTGCCAATAATTGCGGCCCCACACCAAACGATTAAGATTGCCAAAACATGATTGTTGAAATTCCTTAATCAAAAAAAGACGCTACATAATTGGAGATAGAGATTCCCATGGAACCCGCCGGAAAAAAGATCATGCATTATTCCTTCTCCCTGCTGGCCGATGTATTTTTCATGTGATTTCCCATTCTTTTTATAGTCATTCTTAATATCGTCAACGGTATACTGGAAACAATAACAAATAAGTCCGGCAATAAATTTATCCTTTTTTGTTTAGTTTTCGAACCAAGATGTAGTACGTTTGCAAAACCCAACCAGCATCAGCATCACCGGCACTTCAATCAAAACACCGACAACAGTGGCAAGAGCGGCACCGGAAGATAGACCGAAGAGCATAACAGATGTGGCAATAGCCACCTCAAAATGGTTCGAGGCACCGATCATGGCTGCTGGAGCTGCATCTTCGTATTTCAGATTCATAAGTCTGGCAGCACCATAACCAAGGGCAAAAATAAAAATTGTCTGGATGAATAGCGGTATGGTAATCCATAAAATCGTCAGCGGATTTGCAGTGATGACCTCACCTTTAAAGCTAAATAATAGAACCAGGGTTAATAGAAGGGCACCGATAGTAAAGGGTGTCAGGACTCCCAAAAATTTTTCTTTAAACCAGGTTTCGCCCTTGACACCAATAATCCATTTTCGAGACAGATAACCCGCAACCAGCGGAAGAGCTACATAGATGGCAACAGATAAAAGCAATGCCTGCCAAGGGATTGGAAGTTTACCTACGCCAAGTAGAAAACCGCCCAAAAGACCATATAAAACAAGCATAGTAAGGGAGTTAATGGCAACCATAACTAATGTAAGCCCATCGTTCCCACGGGAAAGGTATCCCCAGACCAGAACCATTGCAGTACACGGTGCGATCCCTAGAAGAATGCACCCTGCAAAGTAACTTCGCCATAAGGGGATTTGCAGCATTTTAATGCCCTCCTGTAAAACAACAACTCCTGCACCATGCTGAGCTCCCACAGGAAGATCAAGGCCAAATGGCATTTTGACCAGGTCAATGGCATCAGCTCCGATGAACGATTTGAGTAAAAAACCAAGAAAAAATATTGAAATAGCATACATGGTAAACGGCTTGATGCACCAATTGATAAAAAGAGTGAGAAAGACCGGCTTTGCACTTCTACCTGCTTTGATTACCGAAGCAAAATCAATTTTTACCATAATGGGGTACATCATGAAAAACAGACAAACAGCAATGGGAATGGACACCACTGGCGCACCCCCCACATTAATTGACATGCCATCTAATGTTTTGGCCAGATTTGGGGCGATTTTTCCTAAAAGGATTCCACCGACAATGCATAAACCGACCCAAACTGTTAAATAGCGCTCAAAAATACTGGTCATTTTTCGTTCATTACCGGAAACGTCACTCATTTCCTATTCTTCTCCTTTTTATCATTGAATAATATTGTCAGGCATTTTTTCAACAAATGCCTTGATTTCATCTCGGACCTTTCGGTAGCAGTCAAGCTGTTGTTCTATGCTTTCTCCCGTGGCAGCAAGCTTTTCAGCCATTTTGGGTGGATCATCAAATCCAATATGGACTACCTTGCAACGGGGAGGGAAATATGGACATGTTTCATGGGCATTCCCACATACTGTTACCACTACATCCAGTTCCATCTCTTTAAAGTCATCAACATGTTTCGACTTTTGGTCTGAAATATCTATCCCTGCTTCAGCCATAACTTTAACTGCATCAGAATTTAAACCGTGAATTTCAACACCGGCTGAATATGCCTCAATCGTGTCTTTTTTTAAAACTTTTGCCCAGCCCTCTGCCATTTGGCTTCGGCATGAGTTACCCGTACATAAAAATAATATTTTCAGCTTATCCGTCATCCATTTGCTCCTGTCTGTTTTTTAGAACAAGCTTTATCCCTACGCTGTTTCCGACAAAGATCTTCACAAGGTACAAGCAGAATTTTCTTAAGTGCGTCCCCATCTTGAGCTACTTGATTCGAACCTTCTAATTTATGCTTTACCCATTTAAAGATAGGACCAAGTGAAATATCTTCGGTGTTTATACGAAAATAAATCCATCGTCCATTTTTACGATTTTTTAAAATTCCAGCATTGACCATGAGGCTCAAGTGTCGAGAGGCTGTTGCGCCTGCCACCTGTAGAAGCTCTGTTATCTGGCATGCGCAGAGTTCTTCGTGTGACAGTAATGCGCTGAGTATCCTTAGTCTATTCTTATCAGATATTGCTTTTAATATTGAGAGAAGATTGTTCATAAATAGCGCCATTTATATAATTAGCCAATTAGCTAAATATACTATACTGTAATGTTTGATTCAGTCAATATCTTTTAAACTGAACACATAACTTATTCTATCTTGATATTTTTATATAGAGGCTTGACAATTTGTTCTCGTATCGTTATATTCCATTTTAACGATATGGAGAAAATGAATGGCAAAAGTTTTTCAAATAAAAGTGGGCAAGCATCAAACAGGCATTATAGGTGAACCAATACCTGAACTATCAAATCCAAAGCGCAACTTAAAGATTTTATTCGACAAGAACAAGTACAATTAAATAAACAGCCATAGCTGTAATATGAGGAAAGTATGAAAGTATTTATTAGAGTGATGAAAGCGTTGTCCGATCCGAACCGTGTCAAAATGATAAAGATGCTTCAAATTCGCCCCCTTTGCGTATGTGAGATCAAAGAAGCCCTTGGTATAGCGCAGTCAACTGCTAGCAAACATTTAAAAATTCTTGAAGATGCCGAATTGGTAAGAAGTTTTAAGGATGGATTGTGGGTAAATTATTCCCTTTCTGATGGTAGTGGTTCCCCCTATTCCGCCAGCATGATTGGAAACCTTAAACACTGGCTGGATAATGAATCCCAAATCCTTGAGCTGAATCAGATCCTTCCTGGTATTGATCGTCATGATATTGTTGGAAAATAACAGAAAACAAAAAAAATTATGGCGAGACATCGTTAAGTGACCATATATAAGTAAAATCAGGAGAAGTCATGGAACCAAAAACAACCCAACCCATTCAAGGGGAGGAAAAAATAAATAAAATGATGGCCTTAAATTTGTTGATGGCGGCCATTGGTGTATATCTGTGGTGGACGGTTTACCGGGTGCTGCCGGATCTGTCAAAATGGCTCACATACAAACTTTTACCCATTCAGGAGGGATCTCATTTGGGCTCCTCAATAGAGTTTTTCCTGTATGATACGCCAAAAGTCATGATGCTGCTGTTCCTGGTTGTGTTTGGAGTGGGCATTCTCAGGAGCTTTTTCACACCTGAAAAGACAAGGGCTTTCCTATCTGGGAAAAGTGAGTTTGCCGGTAATATTTTTGCCGCATTATTAGGTATTGTTACACCTTTTTGTTCCTGTTCAGCAGTGCCACTTTTTATCGGTTTTGTAACGGCCGGCGTTCCGCTTGGTGTTACTTTTTCATTCCTGATTGCAGCTCCCATGGTCAATGAAATTGCTCTTGGCCTTTTATATGGTCTCTTAGGCTGGAAAGTTGCCGCTATTTACCTGGGAACAGGTTTGTTTATTGCGATATCAGCAGGTTGGGTAATAGGCCGCCTTAAACTTGAAAACCATATTGAAGACTGGGTAACGCAAACCAACGCTGCAAATCTGACCATGGAAGAAGAAAAATTGACCTGGAATGACCGCATTATTTATGGATGGGATGCTGTCAAAGAAATTATTGGTCGTGTATGGATATACGTCATACTGGGTATTGCAGTAGGTGCCGGCATTCATGGTTTTGTACCTGAAGGTGTCATGGCTTCTATTATGGGTAAGGACTCCTGGTGGTCTGTCCCCTTGTCTGTAGCCATCGGTGTTCCCATGTATTCCAATGCTGCCGGTGTTATTCCAGTAGTTGAAGCTCTTTTAGGAAAAGGAGCAGCTCTGGGATCAGTCCTGGCATTCATGATGAGTGTCATAGCTTTGTCTTTACCGGAAATGGTGATCTTAAGAAAAGTATTAAAACCTAAACTGATTGCTGTATTTGTGGGCGTTGTTGCCTCGGGTATTCTTTTTGTAGGATATCTGTTTAATATGATCCTTTAAAAAAATGAAACGATTAACGATATAAAAGGAGTTTATCATGGAAATAAAAGTTCTGGGACCGGGTTGCGCCAAATGCACCAAGACTGAAAAACTGGTTCAGGAAGTCATTAAAGAGACAGGAGTTGATGCCACAGTTGAAAAAATCACCGATATGATGCAAATTGCTTCATATGGCGTGTTCGGCACTCCCTCAGTTATCATTGACAATGAGGTGAAATGTACAGGGAAGGTGCCTAAAAAAGCCGATATTAAAAAATGGCTGGGAAAATAGGAAAAAAATAAAATGAATCATTCGGCTTTTCAATCCCAGGTACAGGTCACCCTTCGTCAGATGATATTTGTTTTAATTTTATCTGTTGTTATTGGATTATCTGTCAATGCGATTCGATCCAAAGGTATTCCTGTCATTGGTGACTGGTCTACTGAAGACCGTTTGTCATCTGACGACGGATCATCTCTTGTGATTTCGATTGTAGAAGCAAAAGCAGCTTTCAACGAAAATCGAGCAGTGTTCCTTGATGCAAGGGATAAAGGGCTTTTTGAGCAAGGACGTATAAAAGGGGCAAAATCACTTCCCTGGCACTCGGTTGATGATCACTTTATTGATATTGTCGAAGGTATTGTAAATGATACCCTGATCATCACTTATTGTGATGGAGAAACCTGTGATTTGAGTCATAAACTGGCTCTTTTCCTAAAGGAGATGGGATTTTCCAATGTTAAGATTCTGGTTAACGGCTGGACAGTCTGGCAGGAAATGAATTTTCCTGTGGAAGGAGCCTCATTTGAAAATTAAAAAAATATATTGGCTTGTGTGTCTGTTCATCTGTTTCATAATGGGGTCGCTTACTCCCGGGTTTTCTTTTGCCAAAGAAGTTAAAACTATTTTGATCGTTTCCATAGATGCCTTACATCCAAAAGCAATTGATCCAAAAACATCTGCCAATATCCAGCAACTATTAGAGCAAGGCGTTTATACATTAGACGGCTTTAGCACAAATCCACCTCTGACATTATTATCACATGCGGCTATGTTTTCAGGGATAGGGCCCCAAAAAGGCGGTAGAAAAGATAATACGTGGCAACAAGGACAGGCAGGCATAAAAGAAAAAACTATTTTTAACGATGCAAAAACCAAAGGCTTTTCCACAGGATTTTTTTATTCAAAAGAAAAATTAGGATATCTTGTTAATCAAGCGGTTGATCAGCATAAATTGGACTCAGATTTTTCAGTGGATAACGCCATGGCTTTTTTCAAAGCATCTGAGCAGAAACAATTTTGCTTTCTTCACATCAAAGGTCTTGATCTAACAGGGCCTGTTGAAGGCTGGTTATCTCCGGGTTATTTGGAGGAATTATTTTTTATAGATGAAAGTATTGCCCCTTTAATTGAAATGGTGAAATCAAAGGGGAGCTATCTTATTATCATTACCAGTGACCATGCCGGACATGAAACAATTCATGGCAGCGATCACCCGGATGATGCCAAACTGCCCCTGATAATGGTTTCTGATCTTATTAATCTCACAAAATATCAGGGGATTCAATATCATGTGACACAGCTAAAACCTATCTTAGAATCAGTCCTTCTACCTGTAAATAATAACAAAACAGAAGAGGTGCCTGTAAAATGATTTTCAATAAAAAAGTATATTATCATGTTATCCGGATCATCCTGGCAATTGTATTTATTTATGCCAGTATAGACAAGATTGTTCACCCTCAGTCCTTTGCGCAGGCAGTGTTTAACCATCAGATTTTACCGGAAATCTTGATTAATATAATTGCTATTGTACTGCCCTGGATGGAATTGATTTTGGGACTCTGCTTATTATTTAATGTTTGGATGAACGGTGTTTCTGTATTAACAGCCGTTTTAATGTTCATATTCATGAGTGCCATAACATTTAATCTTTTAAGAGGCTTGGATGTGGGGTGCGGGTGTTTTTCCTCCAGTACGGACGAGAGCATGGATTCTTTGACATTGATTCGGGATATGATTTTTTTATGCTTATCTTTCAGCCTTGTAGTGTTGGTTTTTAAAAAACATAAAATGAGCCTTGGTAGATCAGGAAATGCAAAATAGAAAAATAGAGTCTGGCGGAGGTTGCACCTCAGCCTCAAGTGACAGGCTCATTCTTTTCATGTGCTTTTTTATGGAACAAATCAAGTGTTGATTAAACCCGGAAAAGCTGCAATTAATAAGATAAACATTAATTTTTTTTAAAGAGGTGAAATCAGATATGAAACCTGGAAAAACAATTGTTGGATTTATCGGCTTGGGTGTCATGGGCCAGAGCATGGCCGCACATATTTTAAATGCAGGATATAAGCTGCATATCTATACCCGCACAAAGCACAAAGCTGAAAATATCATTTCAAAGGGGGCTGTGTGGGAAGATAGCGTATCAGAACTCAGTACAAAATGTGATGTGATTATTACCATTGTAGGTTTTCCGGCTGATGTTGAAGAGGTATATCTGGGGGATAAAGGTATTTTAAACCATGCAAAAAAAGAATCCATTGTTATTGATATGACCACATCCAGTCCTGATCTTGCAATTAAAATTGATGAAATAGCAAAAGAAAAAGGCATTGAATCCCTTGATGCTCCAGTATCAGGCGGCGATCTGGGGGCAAAAAATGCCACCCTGTCCATAATGGTTGGCGGGGATACAAAGACCTTTGACAAGGTCTTGCCGCTTTTTGAAATTATGGGGAAAAATATTGTATTACAGGGCAAATCAGGCGCAGGACAGCATACAAAAATGGCAAATCAGATTGCCATTGCATCGGGAATGGTAGCCGTGTGCGAGGCCCTGGCCTATGCCAAAAAATCAGGTCTTGACCCCAAAGCTGTTCTCAAGTGTATTGGACCGGGTGCTGCAGGATCATGGTCATTGAATAATCTTGGTCCCAGGATAATTGCAGGAGATTTTGAGCCTGGATTTTATATCCGGCATTTTATAAAGGATATGAATATTGCCGCTGCCACTTCAAGTGATTTAGGCCTTAAGACCCCTGGGCTTGATCTTGCTCTGTCTCTATATAAAAAAATGGCGGAAAATGGATTTGAAGACAAGGGAACCCAGGCTTTGTATAAAATGTATCAATAGACCCCATGGAGATTCTGGCGGAATATGGCCATTTGGGATTGTTTTTCGCCTCATTTCTTGCAGCAACCATTCTGCCTTTCAGCTCTGAAGTTGTCTTAGGCGTTCTGTTAAGCCATGACTTTAGTCCATATGTGATGGTTTTTGTTGCCACAACAGGCAATGTGCTTGGATCTGCAGTCAACTATGGTTTAGGAATTTTAGGCAGTCAGATATTACTGAATAAACTTTTTGGAATATCAAGCCTGGAAATTGAAAAGGCTGAAACCCGGTTTAAAAAATACGGGATTTTCAGCCTTTTGTTTGCCTGGGTTCCCATTATTGGTGATCCATTGACCGTTGCAGCCGGTATCCTGAAAATTAATTTTACAGTCTTCCTTATTCTTGTGACCATTGGTAAATTTTTAAGGTATGTTTTTGTTGCCTGGGCTGTCTTGGCGATCTAATATTACAGCCTGACTAACCCCGGATTAAAATTATAAATCTTTATGTTCAGCAATTCTCGGTAACGAATAAGTATACTCCAGATCATGATGAATTTAGTGAGGCGGCATACCTCCTATTCTTCCTGATTCAGGATGATCACATACCGGCTGACAACGCCAAGGATGTTTTTTTTCTGCATTGCAGACACCACTCCAGCATTGAACCGCTGGGACGACATGGGGGCCTGGATAATATGGGTATGATACCATCCTGTTCTTTTCAGGATATCAAGGTAGTCGTCGATGAGGATGCCGCTCTTATACTTTTCTTCTGAAGCCGGTGTGTGCTGAAAATCCCGCCAGTCTGCATTGATAAACGCCAGCCGTGTCTTTTTTTTAACATTGGATTTCATCAGGACAAAAAAAGTCTCAAGAAATTCAAGGTATTCTTTTTTGGGCAGGTTTGAGATACTTTTTTCATCATAGTCAGCTGCTTTTTTGTCAAAGTAGGGCGGATCAAAGAGGATCAGGTCGGGTTTTTCCTTTGAGCTGACAGGCCAGGAAAGCTGCTGCCCGGATGAAGTATCCCATGTGAAAGGTTCGATCTCAGGACGCGTTTCCAGCCGATCTATCATATCAAAGGACCAGCATCTGCGGTCCAGGGCAAGACAGGTATCAGGGGTCACCCCTCCGCCTGCCATGGGATCAAGGATCAGGTCTCCCGGTTTTGAGAAATATTTGAGAATATGGGCAGCCAGCTGGGCCGGAATACGTCCGGGCCACTCATCCCCGAATCGTTTGTCACAATCATTCCATTCCCATTTGTCCCAGGTTCTGAGCCCCCAGCCAAGTTCCCTGAACCTGTCACGATCACTTTTGCCTTCAAGAGACAGTGACCAGACCATTGGATCAGTCCAGCCGTGCTTTTGCGCTACTTGGGCAACTGTGAATCCTTTGGACAAATCGCTATTTAGGGAATTTGGCGGTGCCGCCATTTTCCCTAAACGGTAATGAATCGTCTTTTGATCCATCCCCAGTCTCTTTGCCATCCTGTCTTGGGGGATGCCAAGGCGGTGCATGCAAAAGATCTTGATGTTTCTGTCCATCAGTTTTACAGCTCGAAGGTCGGCTATGTATTCGTCCACCGTTCGCCTGGCCCGGCCAATGGCCTTACCAATATCCACAGAACTGAGACTTGAATTTCCAGTGTAGGCCCTGCGGGCAGTATCTCTTGCCTCCTCCTCCGTCAATTGCCTTGGCCCGATGGCCTTTTTTGCCGCATACAGGAGGGGGTCGTCCCCTTCCAGATTTTTTACAATGGCTTCCACCTCTGCCGCTCCCGTTGACTTATAAGCGTTCCAACGGTGTGCCCCGTCCAGCAGTCGATACATGTTGGGCCTGTCGGGCGCCAGCTCCACCTCAATGGGATCAAAGGTAAACCCGTCCCGGATGTTTTCGGAAAAGATCCCCACCCGCCTGTGATCAATGCCTTTTCTGGGATAAATCGTTTCATCAAGGATAATGGAAGAAACGGGAATTTTTGTTGTCTGTTGTCTCATGGTTTGTTTTTACACCAGCTGTATCCTTATTTGACCTGCGTCTTTCAGTTGGCAAGGGGTGTTTCAAAGCGTGGTCAAAAACAGGTTGTGATACCCGAATCGTCAGAGAATTTATGCTTTCTAAATTATATACGATATTCAGGAGATAAATTCAATCGGATTTTTCCCGATTTTATCAAATTGAATTTATAGTAAATATGAATTTATCTGGTAATGATTAAAATCACTTTTTATATCAAAGAGTTATAGAGGCTGGCAACATAGCTCCAATAAAGGTTCATAGGAGTTTGATTTTTATGACTTTTATTTTTCCCATATACGTTAATATCTAATCTGAGACTGGAAAATTCATTCATACAAAATATGGTATTCTGGAAATAATTAAAACATAAGGACTGGTGAAAGAAGCGCTCGGTAATTTGTTTGATTTGACTCGTCTCTAATGATACCATTTATACGCGGTAGGAAAACTGCTAAAATCCTACAAAAATTTTGCAATCTTTAACTTTTTAAGCTAACTTCATTATGAGAATTTTTGCAAATACAATTTGAATCATTGACTGCTGGTGGAATTGTCAATAATGAAAGTTATGCAGCGGTTTTTTTTCCTGCTGGCCGAGAGTAGCAGCGAATTTATCGGCATGTGCGACCTGGGCATGCAACCCTTCTATGTGAACCCCGCGGGCATGCGCATGGTTGGCCTGCCCGACATGGCCGCCGCCTGCCGGGTCAAGGTGATGGACTACTTCTTTCCAGAGGACCAGGCGTTCATCGAGGAAACATTTTTCCCGCGCGTGCTTAGCGAAGGCGGCGGCGACGTTGAGATCCGATTGCGCCACTTCAAAACTGGCGAACCGATTTGGATGTTCTACTACCTGTTCAGTCTTTGTGACGATAGCGGTGAGGCGGTTGGTTGGGCTACTGTCAGCCGTGATATCACAGAGCGCAAACTAACAGAGGAAGCGTTGAGGGAAAGTGAATACAAATTTTCAACCCATATTCAAAATACACCAATTGGAGCACTTTCCTGGGATTTGGATTTCAAGGCGATTGAATGGAATCCTGCTGCAGAAACTATTTTTGGCTATTCCAAGGCAGAAGCCATGGGCAAACATGTCACTGAACTCATTCTTTCTGAAGAACTGAAGGAAATGGTTGATGGTGTCTACAGGGATTTGATATCCGGAAAAGGAGGGACTCGCAGCACAAACGAAAATATAACCAAAGACGGTAGAAAAATTATATGCGATTGGTACAACACAATCCTGAAAGATGCCAATGGCAAAGTTGTAGGTGCTGCGTCATTGGTAAATGATATCACCGAACGTATTAATTCCGAAATTAACTTAGAACGCATTAAACTTGCAATTGATCAATCCTTTGATGCGATAGGAATGTCAACTGCAGAAGGGCAACATTTCTATCAAAATGCCACTTTTACTCAGATGTTCGGTTATGATCTAAGTGAGGTTGTAGTTATGCATCCCAAAAAGTTGTATCAGGATCAGGATATTGCTGATGAAGTATTTGAAACAATTTCGAAAGGTGACAACTGGACAGGCCAAATTAAAATGGTTTCAAAAAATGGCAGACAGATACCGATTGAACTTCGTGCCAATGCGATTAAAGACGAACATGGTAGGGTCGTTGGTTTTGTGGGCATCCATTTGGATATAACCGATCGGTTGAAACTGGAGGCAAAGCTTCAACAGGCGCAGAAAATGGAATCCATTGGCACCCTTGCCGGTGGTATTGCTCATGATTTCAACAATATCATGGCAATTATTGTCGGTAACATAGAGCTTGCCTTGGATGATGTTCCAAAATGGAATTCTGCCTATTCCAGCCTTGAAGAGATCAAAAAAGCCAGTCTCAGGGCAAAAAATATTGTCAAGCAGCTTTTAAGTTTCAGCCGTAAGACGGACCAGGAAATGCAGCCCATTCAAATTGTTTCAGTCATTAAAGATGCACTCAAGTTTTTGCGGTCAACAATTCCAACTACCATAGATATTGTGCCGGATATTTGTGTCACAGATGAAACGATTCTTGCCGACCCGACCCAAATCAACCAGATTATAATGAACCTGTGCATCAATGCTTCCCAGGCCATGGAACAAACCGGCGGAGATATTAACGTCACTGTTGCAAAAGTAATTTTGGAAAATAATTCAGCCAAAGAATATCCTGACTTGAAAAGCGGCGATCATGTCAAGATAATAGTAAGCGATACAGGCCCTGGTATAGATCCTGAAATCATCGATCAAATTTTTGATCCCTATTTTACAACCAAGGATGTCGGAAAGGGTTCCGGCATGGGCTTGGCCGTGGTGCACGGCATTGTTAAAAATCATAATGGAGCGATTAGTGTTAACAGTCGTTTGGGCAAAGGCACTAAATTCATCATATTTTTTCCTATAACAACAGAAAAATCAATGGTTGAAAGAAAGACAACCAAGGATATTCCCGGGGGGAATGAAACAATATTATTTGTGGATGATGAAATATCCATTGTTAAAATGGTGAAAAGAATGTTTGAGCGTTTTGGATACAAAATTGAAACCGCCACAACACCTGAAGAAGCGTTGGGTAAATTCAGTTTAAACCCTGACCATTTCGATCTTGTCATAACCGACATGACAATGCCCCAGATGACGGGTGTTAAATTATCTGAAAAGCTTATGGACATTAGAAAAGATATTCCCATCATCGTTTGTACAGGTCACAGCACCCTTGTTGATGAAGAAAAGGCAAAAGAACTGGGTTTGGCAGCCTATGTCATGAAACCAATCAACATGCAGGAAACAGCACAGACTATTAGAAAAATACTGGATAAAAAGTAAAATTTAGTTCAAGGAGAATGGTTATAATTTTTACTCTTCAAATCTTTCATGAATTACATAATAGCTGGTGTATTTTCTTAATTTTTTAAGGACACTTGAATCTACATTTTGTGTTTGGGGAAAAAGCTGTTTTGTCATCTGATATTATATTATATGAACCAAGATCAGCATCATAAGCAATTCTTTCATATTCAAGCTACCAATATATAATCATCCTTATTAAATGATTAGAAATTTCTGCCAGTTAAGTATCATTATCCTAATCAAAAGTGACCTAAAGCAATAATCAAGGATTCAGTCCAAGTCAAGAAACAAATTATTCTAAAGGACTGTTGTTGTCCGGAACACTGTATTGAAACCGGCTCAACCAGATCTGGTCAATCTTGTGGGGAATCTGGCGGGGCTGTATCCGAACCCTATGGTCCCCTGTATATTTTAGTATTACAGGTACAGCATGGGCGCCGTCACTTGCCCATCCCCAGTTATGTGCCGGATGAATATTGGCCCAGTTGCCGAACATCCGACCGCGGCCTGTACCGATTTGCCGGTCAAACTGTAGCCAGACAGAATCGGCATAAAGATCATCAGATTCACATTTTCCCCTCAGCCATATGATATAGCTTCCGGCTGGTGCAAAAAAAACTATGTCCACAAATATTTTTGGATCTTTCAGAGGTTTGGGAACTGCTTCAGTAGCAAATGTGATGACCTTTCCTTCAGCAGCATTTGTGTCTTTGACGATTTGCACTCCGGTTGTTGAGAGTTTAGCGGTTGAACTTATATTAAGGATAATATCTTTGTTCTTGTCATAGATGACCGGACCGGGTTCTTTGGAAATACTGACCGCGGTGGAGCTGTTTGTTACGGAAAAGACAATCAGACCGATGAAAATCAAATGGGGAATCACAAGTGCATTTCGTCTGTGAAGTATATCATAGAATGGATGCGAGGTTTTCATTCCGAAAAGGAAACGTAATAGATCTATTTTGCGGATAAAGACCATATAAATCGCAACGATGATTAAAAATGAACCGCAAGAAACAAGGGCCCATTTAATAAAATCATGAATGACCAAAGGCATTACAAAATACCCCACACACAGCAGTATGGTCTGGTGCAGGACATAAAACGGCATAATTCCTTCATTGAGATGTTTTAGACTGGGGCGATCAAAGGATAAATATTGCATACCAAACCCTGTAATGGCCAGCAGCCAGGCCCAGGAACAGACATATCTTAAAAAGGAATATAAAAAAGGACTTATATCAACTGGAAAAACAATATAGGAATTGCTGAAAGACTGGTAAAGATAAAATATGGTTAATATTACAGCGATGAGAAGAGATAAGCCGCTTTTATTTTTAATTTTCAAGCTCAATTCCGGACTGGAGGTAATAACAAAGCCTGCGATCAGAAACCATAGGTAATAGATAAATCCCCACCCGCCACTGCCGGCATTTAATATCGAGGCTGGGATGATTAATTTCATTGATAATAAGACAAAAGGAAATATCATGTACATCAGAAAGGAATTAGTTAACAGGTTTGTAAATCTGATAAGCAGTCTATTTGCACTTCCCATAAGCCATTTGAACAAAGCGTAACATAAAAGGCTGAACAAAAATAAAAACAACAAATACCAAAGATGCATGCCGTGAAACGCAAAATTTCCGGTCCCTCCGATTTCCAGATAAAAGCCGGAAAAATATGACGGAAAGAAAGAAAAGAATGAACCTGAGAACTGGTTATGAGTGATCCGTTCCAGATAAATCTGTAATGCACTGTGGGTAAATGTTCCAACGATCAAAGGAATCATCAGCCTGGTAAATTTATCTGTGTAGAATTGTTTCCATTCTGAATTTTTCCTCAGGACATAAAAAAGACCCATACCCGAAATAATGAAAAAAATCGGCATCATCCAGAGGGTGGCAAAATAATTCCAGATTTCCACCCAGACATAGGTGTCGGTATTTTTAATATGCCAGGCTTCCAGGTTAAAGAACCGGGTGCTGTGATACAGAAAAACGACCAGGATCGCCATGACTCGAATCCAGTCGAGGTCAAATCTTCTGTCTGATGTGTTAGTATTCATTTAATTCTCTCCTACATTTTTCAATTCTCAACAAATTTCTTAATCTGAATTTTCAATAATCAGTAAGAAAGTGATATTTTTAATCGAATTTTAATTGTTTTTCAGCAAGTTACATGCCAATGTGAAATACGAAATTTTTTATATATTTTCAATAGGTTACTCGTTTGATTCAGGTCTTAGTTCATTGTTGAATTTTATAAATGTAGTTAAATCGACCAACCATCGGTCAAATTAACCAGGCTATTAAGATGAATAAATCAGTTTTCAGGCCCTGAAAATGTTTTTCGTGTTAACAGAATTTATGATCCTTATTCTTTGTCAAACCCAGGTGCAGAATCTTGCTGTATTGCAGGATAAGATTCTAAAGGATTTGTCTTTTGACCCGGTTTTTTAAATTGAAGCTTAAATCCTTTTAGTCGGGCTTCAGGTTCATATTTCCCCTGATTTATCCGCAAAGCATCCATGGGTGTCACTTTAATAGCAGCTTGATTTTGCACGGGGCAGAAATGTTCACAATATCCGCACCCTGCACATTTATTTTCTATAACATGAGGAACCGGCACCTTATTATCTTTTTCTTTTAAGAATTCAATGGCATCATAGGGGCACACCTCATCACATACCATGCAGCTTTTTTCAAATTCCCATGCCAGACATTTTTGTCTGATAATATTTGCAGTACCTGTTTTAGCCCAAATACGATCTGATTTTTCAATTGGTCTTATTGCATTTGTCGGGCAGACCTTTCCGCATTCATGGCATTTGGGATCGCAAAATCCCCGACGCGGTGTGACAGCCGGAGAAAACAAGGCAGGCAGGCCAGCCACAAACCAGACTGGCTGTAGTGTATTGGTGGGACATGCCACCATACATTCGCCACATCTTACACATCTTGATAAAAAATCAGTTTCCAGCACTGCTCCGGGCGGCCGAACCAGTCCTTTGGCACCTACCTGACCCTCTCCTGGTTTTCCATATAATGAATTCAGCCCTGTTAAAGACATTATAGCTGTGCCGGCACCAATAATTCCTGTGGATACTAATGCACGTCTTTTTGGGGAAAAAGTTTCATATGTAATGGTGTCATTTTTCTCTGACAATTCAAAGGTAACTGCTTTTTCAGGGCATATGTCCTCACAGGTTCTGCAGACAATACATTCTGAATAAAATGTTTTTTCCGGTATTTCCTTGTCTATGGCTGACATGGGACATTTGCGGGCGCATTTTCCACACTGGTTACAAAGATCAGATACCTGTCTGCGAATTATGGGTGATCTTGAAACAAATGCGAGTAATGCACCTGAAGGACAAAGATATCTGCACCAGAATCTGCTGGAAAATATAACCATGCTAAAAATAATTACAAAAAAGAACAGAATAAAAAACTGGGTGGCAAAACGTATGGTTCTGATTTGTGCAAAGCTGATTGAATTAATATCCAGCATATCTCCCAGGGGTCTTATAATGTCCAGTACTGCCATGGTTAAAAATGACATAACCGGAAAAATAATGAGTCCATAAAACCGTGTTATTAAAGATAAAGGGGAGGCAAAAAAGACATATGAGACACCAAAAAGGGCTGATCCCAATAAAAAGATGAGTACCAGGTATTTTATTTTTAATAAATTTTTTGAAAATAAATAGGGTGTGTTTTTGAACCTGAACAATGCATCTGTCACATCCAGAGTGGTTCCCATTGGGCAGATATATCCGCAGAATACTCTGCCAATAAATGGTCCTGATAGCAGAATGATGGCGGCCGGGATAAAAGAGAGTAAAACAACTTTTGCACTAATGGCGCTAATGAGAACAAGAATAGGATCCATTTGTAAAAAAAGATCCAGATTTACCATTGAGATTCCGGAAATGGATGCAAGTGTCAACAATAGTAAAAAAAGAACCAGGCAAAAGGTTTGAATTAAACGTCGGAATCGAATCATATGGTAATGGTTTTTATTGATAAATTTTCAATATCTGCACGACCCAAGCCCCGTTCATGAGCTAATCTTATATGCTTAACCTGTGTTGGCTTGAATTTTTTTCCATACCATTCAAATGCTGATACAGCATAAGCATCAGCGGCAACCATATCTTTGGACGCAATTATGGTGTCTTTTTTGATAACCTTGCCAGGGCCACCAGGACCGCCTGTGCTGAGTACTCTTGTACCATCTATAATAGTTAAATCAGCTTTTAAAAAGCTTACAAGGTCTACAAGGGTTTCATTGAGATCCATGCGATGCATGATAGTCCGGTCATAAATCAACCCCATCATCCCTTTCATGGACAAACTAACTCCTGTTGCAGAATGACTTTTTGCAACCGGTACTGCAATCAATACGTCAGCTTTTAGTGCTTCTTTCACAACATCTGTTTTTGTCAGACTTTTGGCATTTGAAATATTTACCTGCTTGAAAAAAGATGGATTATTGATGGCATGCACCATATTATTATCAATTTCCCTGCATGCCGGCCCAATGCCTGATATCTGAACGCAGGCATTTCCTGGTGCCAGTGTGTGATCAAGAATCATGATATTGGAAGCACCGGCTTCTTTGCACATAATAGCGATGGTCTTTACTACATCAGGATTGGTGTTGGAAGCCTCCTCAGGCGATCTTGTAAAACTCATGTTTGGCTTTAGTAGTACCCGATGGCCTTTTTTCACTATGCTTTTAATACCACCGATTAGGTCTACAGCGGCTTTTGTTGCTGCCACAGCTTCACCTTTGACAACCCCAATATCAGGCGTTGATAAAGCAAGGCTTAATTGGGGTAGAAAAAGACCACTGGCTGAAGCTGCCAGAAATAAACCATTTTTAGCTTGAAGTTTTATAAAGTCTCTTCGGTTTAATTTTCTATTCATATTATGCCATTCTAAATTGATTTTCCCTTATTGGGTTTTTGGTTTGGTGTATTTAAAAATCTTATCTGATATGGTTCTGGCGTATTCCAAGATTGTCTTTTTAGCTTCTTCAGACTTATCGGTTATACTCAGTTTGACATAAAATTTGTCTTGAAAGTATTCTGCCATATAGCTTCCACCCATTTCTGATGTCACTCTTGATCGCGTACCCAAATTATCCAAAGGCATCGAATTGTCAGTCTTAAATTCTTCAAATAATTTTTCTGTACTCTTTATTGAGTCTGTTTCATAAATTTCCAGCATTAGATAAACCTGATCTTTTTCATAATTTGCAAAAGCAGCTTTTCGAGCCCCAAGTTCAAAATATCGGGGGGCTGCCCCGTTTATGATCATGGACAAAGAATCCTCATCAATTGCAATGATTGGCTCATCTTCGGCTATCCATCCCTGATTCTCCATTTTTTCCGGAAGTATGTTTTTCAACTGAAATTGATTAGCAGACAAAGGCAAAACAATAATGAAGCCCAAAATAATTACAGATAAAATTTTATGCCATTTCATGTATAGCCTCCTTTAGGACAGAACAGATTCTTTTAAAAGTATTTTATCAGGGTCCGAGGTCCCAAGTCCCAGGGTTTGTGCGGTTTTCACATGAATAGCCTTTTGGGTAACCATATCTAAGTTGTGTTTTTTGCGCTGGGCATTGATGATTTGCATGCCTGTATAATCCAAAGCCACAGGGTCTGTTGAGGCAAGAATTGAATTGTGTTTCCATTGGGGTGCTCCTAGAGGCCCTCCTTTATATATACCAAAGGCAGCGTCACAGATGATTAATTTGGTTTTTTCCTTGATCTGGGGCGCAGCATTTATTTTACCGACAAATGGATCGCAATAATTCGCATGCAGGTCATGGGGATTATCAATAGTACCGTAATGATTTTTAAGGCTCAATGTTATTCCGGCCTTACCATGGTCTTTTAGGACCGGTACATTGATCATGTAGGTGGACATCTGGGTTAGAATTTTGCTTAAATGAGATGTCTCTCCATTGCCAACATCAATTGGTTGGCTTTTGTCATACCCAATACCATCAGATTCGTCCTGGTTTGCATTTATAAGCCATCGAGGAACACTAAAACTCTTAACAGTTCCAAAGCATCGGATCCCTTTATCTGTTTCATTTATGGTATATCCGGTTTTTTTCAATTCTGAGGTTGTACGATCCCAAATAATAATATTATTCGGATTCATTCCAAATGAGTTAATCATACTCTCGGCTATTGCATAGGTAATTTGTGGATGGGTTGGACATTTTCGGTTTACGCAATTGACTTTCAGGCTAATAGTATCCTTTTCTTTTAAATCTGGGAAAATCTGCATCCAGGCATCTTTAATATCCTTTTTTTGAGTCAGCAATAAAAGCGTCTCATCAACACATTGCCTAACACTTTGAGCGTGTATTTGATCATCCAAAGTGATCAACTTTGGATGAAAGACATTAACCACCCGGCTTTTAATATCGTTAAAGCCTGTATCAGAACCAAATGCTAATGAGGGTGCCAAATAAACGACTGTGGCACCAACTGCAGTTGATTTGATAAACTCACGACGTGTGAAATGTCGCTTATCATGTTTATCTTTTGTCATATGCTTACCTTTTGGAGCATTTTTAAAGATAGAAGAAAATAATGTGTTGCTTGCTTATCTGTTTTAAGATGAGAATAAGATAGGAAGCAACTTTTTGTCAATAATAATAACCAATATTATCCTAAGGGTCCACTCAAAAGTAACTGTAATTATTCAGCTCTTATGCTTGAAACCGCCCTGTCTGATGGATATTTATTTCGAGGCTATTCGCTTAACCTCCTGCAAATATCCATCAGACAAGGCTTTGGGGATAACTTTTTTTAACGGGCTGAACAATTACAAGAAATCAGCGATCTTTATTGTTGTTGATCAAGGGGTTATTTAGTGCCGAAAATCTTATCCCCGGCATCACCCAGACCCGGCAATATATAACCGATTTCATTGAGGCAGTCATCAACGCTGGCAACATAAATATCCACATCAGGGTGTTTTTCCGCAACTTTTGCAAGGCCTTCGGGAGCAGCCACTAAAAATAACCCTTTTATGGTTTTGCATCCAGCTTCTTTAAGCAGGTCAATGGTGGCGATAAGAGTGCCCCCTGTTGCCAGCATGGGGTCAAGGATCAGGGCGATTCTTTCATCCATGGCACTGGCTGTTTTAACATAATACTGTACTGGCTTTAAGGTTTCTTCATTCCTGTAGAATCCCACTACACTAACCTTGGCGGATGGTATAAGGTCAAACACACCATCCATCATTCCAAGCCCGGCTCTTAAAATAGGAACAATGGTAATTTTTTTGCCTTTTATTGTTTCAACCTCTACATCCCCTGCCCAGCCCTGTATGGTCTTTTTTTCAGTGACAAGGCTTTTGGTGGCTTCATAGGTCAAAAGCCGTGCAACTTCACAAGACAGATCCCTGAAATCTTTGGTGCTGATGTCTTTTTGACGCATTAAACCCAATTTATGCTTTATAAGAGGATGATCCTCAACAAATACGGCCATATACTGCCTCCTTTGTATTAAATGTTTTCCCGGATAAATAATAGGAGAAAAAAAACTTATCAAGAAACTATTAAAATCAGTATGGCGAGTCAAGCAAATAAATCTTTGGAAACTCTTGTGTTGAAATATTCTCTTTTTTATGCACAATAGGTAGGATGAGTCAAATGCCTTACATATCAGTTGCAGTATCCCTTCCTGTGATGAAATCTTACACATACAAAGTCCCGGATCACCTCCAGGAGTTTTGTTCCCCAGGAGTGAGGGTGCTTGTCCCCTTTGGTAAAAGACGGGTAACAGGATACATTCTTGCCGGGCAGGAGAGCTGTGAGGGATTTACAGCAAAGAAAATTCTTGATGTATTGGATGATCATCCATTGTTTCCTGAATCGGAAATATTGTTTTTCAAGTGGATTTCAGATTATTATATTTATCCCCTGGGGGATGTTATTAAGGCAGCCCTTCCTTCGGGTTTTGATCGTCATGATGTCTCTTTTGTTTCCGTTACACAAAAAGGCCGGGCCAGGTTGGATGCAGAGGGACTCACCCCGGGCGAAAAACAGGTGCTTGATTATATTCTGCCAAAAGAATCCTGTTCCTTGAAACAATTAAAGAAAAATTGTCAGAATACAACTATAAATGCCCTGATCCGCAGGATGGAGAAAGAAGATTTGATATGGGTCTCATCCGTATTAAAAAAAGATGGGGCAAAGATTAAAAAGGAGAAGTTTATCACCCCTGGGGATGAACCTACAACGGTCATTCGCATGTCTAAAAAAAGGGAGAAGATTCTTGCCCTGGTAAAAGAAAAACAAGAGATCTCCCTGACGGGACTTAAGGTGATAATTCCCACGGCACCGGCATTGATAAAACCTTTGGCGCTTGCCGGATATATAAAGATCATTCAACGCCAGGTTTTCAGGGATCCTTTAGGTGAACCTGTGGAACCGGACACACCACCTAAGCTCACCTTTGAACAGGAGGCTGCAGTCAAACAGGTTGAGTCTAAATTCAACCTGGGATTTTGTTCCTATCTCTTGAGCGGTATAACAGGTTCCGGTAAGACTGAAGTCTATATGCGACTGGTCTGGGATGTGATAGAAAAGGGAAAACAAGCCATTGTGCTGGTACCTGAAATATCCCTTATTTCCCAGACGGAAAGACGTTTCAGGGCAAGATTCGGGGATAAGACGGCCGTGATTCATTCTTCTTTATCCCAGGGTGAACGCCTGGATCAGTGGCGCAAAATTGCCTTAAAAAAAGTGAGTATTGTTATCGGGACCAGGTCTTCTATTTTTGCGCCCTTTGAAAATATCGGGATAATTATTGTGGATGAAGAACATGACACCTCTTACAAGCAGGAGACAGGATTAAGATACAATGCAAGGGACCTTGCCGTTGTGCGTGGAAAAATGAATGCCTGTCCCGTGATCCTGGGCTCGGCAACCCCGTCCGTACAATCCTATCAGAATGTTGTTATGAAACGATTTGAGGAATTAAAACTTGAAACCCGTATCAATCAACATCCATTGCCGGGGATAACCCTTGTGGATTTGAAAAAATATAAGGATGCAAGAGGATATGACAGGATTATAACACCACAGCTTTCAAAAGAGATCAGACATTGTCTTGATAAAGGGGATCAGGCATTGATTTTTTTGAACAGAAGGGGGTTTGCAACCTCTCCTTTATGCATGGATTGCGGAAAATCTTTGTCCTGTAAATATTGTGATGTAACCATGACCCTACATAAGGGGCTAAATGTTTATCAATGCCATTTTTGCGGATATAACAGGTCTGTTAATACAAAATGCCCTTCCTGTAATTCTTCAAAAATAAAGCCATTGGGATTTGGCACTGAAAAGGTCGAATCCATGATGAAAGCGATGTTCCCCGATGCAAGGCTTACAAGGATGGATCAGGACACGACATCCCGGAAAGGGAGCACAATAAAAATATTAAAAAGCATTAGAAACAGGAATGTTGATATTATTGTGGGGACACAAATGCTTGCCAAAGGCCATGACTTTCCTTCTATTACCCTTGTGGGAGTGATTTGCGCAGACCTGTCCTTAAGTCTTCCGGATTTCAGGGCAGGGGAGAGAACCTTTCAGCTTCTTGCCCAGGTGGCCGGTCGGGCAGGAAGAGGGCAAAGCAGGGGAAAAGTAATTATGCAGACCTATAATCCTGAACACTTTATTATTGAAGCTGCAAAAAAACAGGATTTTATGGAGTTTTTTCAAAACGAGGTGCCCTATAGAAAAGCATTGATGTATCCTCCTTTTTCACGGATGATTCAATTGAAGATTTCAGGCAGTGACTTTACAAAAGTAAAAGACTATGCAGTCCTGGTTGCACAGACTCTTAAGGCATTGCTTGAAAAAACGGGAAAACAAAAGGCAATGGTTCAGATTTTAGGTCCCATTGAGGCTTCCATCCAGAAAATTTCCTCGCGGTTCAGATGGCAGATCCTGGTGAAAAGTCCCTCTTCAGTCCTGGTGAACAGCCTTGTAAAAGCTATGATGGATCATCCGAAAATAACTTCTAAATCAGGGATCAGGCTGGTTGTGGATGTTGATCCATATTCTTTAATGTAAGTATTACCTTAAAATAAACCCCTGGTTCAAGGGGTCCTCCGGGTCAATTAAGAATTCATGTATGCCTGTGATATATGCACTTCCCGTCACTTTTGGAATTATGGCATCGTAATCACCCATTTTTGTCAATTCAGCAATACCACAGGTAAAACTTGTGTTGATAAGACTGTTAATGACAATATCGTATCCAGGCTGTATTTCATTTCGTTTGTGGAGAATGGCAAGCCTTGCACTTACACCGGTTCCAGTCGGGCTTCTGTCAACTTCCCCTTCGGCAAAGATGCAACAGTGCCTTGAATGGATATTCTCAAGTTCAGGATCATCCACAAAGATGGTGCCGTATAAAAATCCCAGATCTTTTTCAAAGGGATGGATGATTTTTTTTGAGGCCATTATGGCATTTTTAATCTTCCTGCCCTTTTGAACAAGTTCGGAAAAATATTCAGGGGTGCAGCAAAGACCCAGATCACGGGCATTGACAAAGGCGTAAAAGGCACCGCCAAACCCAAGGTCATAGGTAACCTTCCCTATTCCCGGGACATCAACAACAGCATCCAGTTCCAAAGCAAAAGAGGGCACGTTTTTAAAGGTTACAGACAAAACCCTGTCCCCTGTCATATTGGCAATTGCCGTCACCAGACCTGCAGGTGTATCAATCCTGATTTTTTGCTCCGGGGTTTTGACCTTTACAAACCCGGTTTCAACGGCAATGGTCACAATGGCAATAATGCCATGCCCGCACATGGTGGAAAAACCTTCATTATGAATAAAAAGGATTCCAAAATCCGCATCTTTGGTCACAGGTTTTGTGATAAAACATCCGTACATGTCAGCATGACCGCGGGGTTCATACATGAGAATTTTTCTGATGCCGTCCATGTGTTTTTTTGCATATCTTCTTTTTTCAAGAATTGTATTTCCAACAGGTTCCGATACCCCTGAAGTGATTACGCGGAACGGTTCTCCTGCAGTATGGGAGTCAATGGTTTTTATTTTTAAATATCTGTTTTGTGGTATAAAATTTTCCATTTTATTTATTTGCTTTCTTTTTGACGGCAAGGCATACCCATTCGTCTGTGTATTCTTCATGGATGACATAAAGGGTATGAGCCTTCATTGCCGACAAAACATCGTTTTGTCTTTCTCTGATAATTCCTGAGAGGACTAGTATGGTTTTTTTTGTCATCCGCTTTGATATTTCCGGCAGGAGGGTGACAATGACCTGGGCTATAATATTTACGGCAATAAACCGCCAGGGTCCAGGACCAATTTTATCCAGTGTGGTACACAAAAGATCGTAATTTTCAGGACCGATATTATTTTTATCAAGGTTTTTTTTGGCCACGTCTATGGCCACCTCATCCGTATCAATTCCTGTAACCTGCCCTGCACCAAGCCCGGCAGCCGCAATCATCAAAATTCCAGAGCCGGTTCCAACATCCAGAAAGCTTGAACCGGGTTCAAGAAATTTTTCAATCAATTGAATACACATGGCCGTTGTAGGGTGTGTACCCGTACCAAATGCCATGCCCGGATCAAGGTGAATAACGATTTCATCTTCCCTTGATGCATGGTCTTTCCAGGCAGGTTTTATGGTTATCCTGTCCGTAATCGGGGTTACCTCAAAATAAGTTTTCCAGGCATGTGCCCAGTCCTGTTCATCCACAATTTCAATTTGAAGGTCAACCTTGATATCCAGATGTGACAGGTCTGCTGTTTTTTTTCTTATATTTTCAACCATTATATCAGAGGAATCAATCAGGGGCAAAAAGCCTGTAATAGAACATATTTCAGGCTTTGGCAGCGTGTTTGTGCCAAAACCTTCATCCGGCTCTTCAAGGGGGACGTCACAAACCACTCCTTTGAGATTAAGGGAAAAGAAGATATTACAGATCAGTTCTTCGGCAAGATCTATATTGTCGGCATAAAATCGGGCGATTACTTTTTTAAATTTCATTTTTCAAATTTAATAGCTATTAACTTTTTTTCATGGTTTAATTATAGGATGATTATTTTTTATTTTGAAAATTTTGTCAAATTTAATTTTAAGGCCGGGATATTTTTTTGCGGCAAAAAAAAACAAGGCAATAAAAATAATGAACCCTTATGATATGCTTTATATCTATTATTTTGACGGCGTTCCCTTTGTTGAAGAAGGAGAGCAAAATAATGAAACCTATCTTGGAACATGGGTGGAAGAACAGATTGCCTTTCTTTTTTTTTCTGTTTCAGCAGATGATACAATTGATGGCATCCTTAAAAAGAATAAAGGTATCAACCTGATTGAAAAATATGAAATGACGGGTGAACAATGGCATGGAGATAAAATCGAGCCTTATTATGTGAATGATCTGTGTATTTATCCGCCATGGAATAAACCTTTTGAAAATGATGCAGCCTTTAAGGGAATTATGTTGGATCCGGGTGTGGTGTTTGGAACGGGCAGGCACCAGACAACGGAAGACTGCCTTTATCTTATCCATCGATTGTGTACGAGAGACAAGATAAACTCCATCCTGGATATTGGTACGGGAACAGGGCTGTTATCCCTTGGAGCTGCGGCGCTTGGCTGTAAACATGTGATGGCCTGCGATTTCAATCTCCTTGCAGTTAAAACCACCCTGAACAATATCCGGCTCAACGGATTCGAAGATCAAGTCCTGGCTTTCCAGGCAAGGGGGGAACAGATAATGGGTATCCCCTGTGATCTTCTGGTTGCCAATATCCATTATGATGTCATGCGGTATATGATTGAAAGCCCTTTTCTCCTTGAGAAAAAATGGTTTATCCTGTCCGGACTTCTCAATTCCGAAGCCAAAAAAGTTTTGACATCATTGTCAAAAAAAAATGTCCATATCATTGAAAGACGCTGCCCCGACGGAATCTGGAATACCATCCTCGGCAAACCCCTGACTTAAATCACATGGTTGAATCTTTTTGTCAGGCCAATCGCATGTAAACAATATTTTGCTCTGTTATCCGCTACAATGATTGTAATTGTCGGCACAGCAACTAGTTCAGGTCAATTTGCCTTGGATGAGCATTTTGAGACCTGTTGGTACAGGCTCTGGCGGGCGAAACGTTAAGTGGCGGGAACTGTCTGAGGGAAGCGAGTTTTTCCGCCACAAGTGTAGCCCGACATAGAGCATGTCAACATGTCCCATCCAGCGAAGGAAAGGTAAACTGACCTGAACGGGTATGGAGTAATCATAAAAAAGTTACATGCGTTGGCACTGATCTTTTTGTATTTTATATTGGATTTCTGAAAAGAGCATGTTAATTTAACCAGTTGTATAAAATAAATTTTAACAGATATGCAAGGAATGAAGATGAGTATATTTAAAATAGATAGTGAAAAATGTGATAAAGATGGTATCTGTGCCATTGAATGCCCCGCTTATATTATTGAAATGACCAGTGAGGGACCGGTTCCTGTAGAGGGTGCCCGTGAGATTTGTATTAAGTGCGGTCATTGTGTGGCGGTTTGTCCAAAAGCTGCTTTCAGTCTTGAATTTCTTTCACCGGACCAGTGCATGCCGATTGAAAAACAGCTTGTACTTACTGCAGATCATGCGGAACATTTTTTAAGATCCCGCAGATCTGTCAGACGGTACAAGGATAAGCCGGTCCCAAAGGATATTTTTGAAAAAGCGCTGACCCTTGCATGCTGTGCCCCCACTGCCAGTAACCGCCAGATTGTGAAGTGGCTTGTTGTAAATAAAAAGGAAGATGTTGTTAAGATCGCCGCCCATGTGATCGACTGGATGCGATATGTTTCAAAGACCCACCCGCAGGTGGCCCAGGCATATAATATGGAAAATTTGATTATTGAATGGGATAAAGGAACGGACAGAATATGCAGGGACGCACCACAGCTTGTTTTTGCC